>Ga0334884_1005322_pt1 | contig 12412 bp, 11 predicted proteins | sample GraSluR1_MG_7_FD_207215 | JGI IMG/M metagenome (GOLD analysis project Ga0334884, IMG submission 207215) | Sludge microbial communities from methane-producing bioreactor in Wageningen University, Netherlands - Granular Sludge_12_05 R1 | ecosystem: Engineered > Bioreactor > Anaerobic >...
TGAGTGTCTGTTCGCCGGTGCAGTTCGATAAGAAGCGGTTCATCCGGCCCGTTCAGAAAAAGAGGCGGAAGTAAATTGCGTATAAAATGATCAAATTATTGCGTAAGGGTGATAAAAGTTTGCGTAAGAATGATCAAATTTTTAACTCGAGTCGACCGTACATCATAGCAGGAAATTTTAAATTGGCGCGCTATTTGCTTTGCATGAATCCTCCAATTTACAGAGACAGTGAGTTTACTGGAATTCTATATGGCGTTGGAAGGAAACGGACCCCAGCAGTTTGGATCTAAGATGATACGTATCGGCATGCCCGGCATGGCTCAGCCACGATTGTATGCTTGCGGATATCCTGTTCAGATCTATCAATCCACAGGCGTATGCCTTTTCGAGTTTTATTAACTTGCGCTGCATGCGTTTCACGCTGTCTTTTCTGAGCCTGCGATGGGATGGCCATATGCGGTATCCAAGAAAGTCCAGGGCTCTTCCATTATGGATTTGAACCGGGAAAACCTGAGTTTTTCTGTTTGTAAGCAATCGTAGTTGATCCCACAGGAATTCCTCGATTCGGCGCCTCACGAGGTGCAAGTGTGCTTTATCGTGATGGACGACAACAAAATCGTCCATATATCGTACATAAAATCGTTCCCGAAGGCCGTGCTTCACGAACATATCCAACTCGTGGAGATAAATATTAGCGAAGAGCTGAGACGTAAGATTGCCTATCGGGAGTCCTTTAGGAGCAAGGTCTCCGATAACCGCGGTGGAGTCAATGATTTCATCGAGGAGGGACAATGTCCGGCTGCATGCAATCCGGCGCCTGATGAGCCGCTTTAAAATTCCATGATCGATGCTGGGAAAGTATTTGGCGACATCTCCCTTCAATACGCACGAAACCCCGTGCGTGCGCCTCACCCTCCGAATAAGATATTGGATTCTATCGGCTCCGGCATGCGCTCCCTTCCCAACCCGACAGGCATATGAATCAAAAATAAAACGAGGTTCCCAGACTGGTTCGATGATGGCCATGATCGCATGCTGCACTACGCGGTCACGGAATGAGAGCGCGGCGACAACCCTCTCCTTTGGCTCGTACACCTTGAAAAATCTGTACGGCCCGGTTCTGTAGGTCCCGGACAGAAGCTCATTCTGAAGCTGGATCAGGTTCTCCTCCAGGTTGCTCGTGAACGACAGCACCTCAGTGCGATAGCGCTTGTTTCTGCGCGCCGCCAAAAAGGCACGATAGAGATTTTCAAAATCAACGATACAGGGAAATAGATCTTTATAGGTCTTGGCCATGGATCGATTCTCTTGATCGATGATGGCGAAATGGGGAGTTCGATAGCCTACTGTCCCGATTCCGCCTGTTCATGTTTCGGCACTTGGCCGGGGACCAGGCGTCCTTTTGGAGGAGCACCGACTGAAAGGCCATGACCTTGCAGCTTCTCGCATTCCCCAAGAGCGGGGCGAAACCCGATGTTGCTGTTCACGTTCGACCGGGCGTTGTTCAGGTTCAGAGCGAACAGGCCGGCGTTGGAGCCATTGTTCCAGTTGCCGCCGCGGATCGGGAGCCGTATCAACACCTAACCCCTGCACGATTTTATCCAGCCACCCACCATGCGACCGAGCTCATCGAGCTTTTTACTCCACACATCGTACTTATGAAAGGACAGGTACTCGAGCTGCATTGCCATGCGGACTTGTGATCGCAAGACGTCGCATTCGGCATCGAGCTCCTGGAGAGTGGTCTTTTTATAGTAGCGTTTATTACAGACAATGATCAGCCTCAATATGGCCCACATGGTGAGACGGATCTCCTGGCTCAATACGTGCCGCTCGAACTTCGGGAACTGGCGGAGAGCCACATACCCATACCGGATCATATCCTCACATTTCTGCTTGATAATCAAATCGTCCATCAGTTAGCCAGTCTGTCCAGTAAAGGGCGGACTATCGTCCGCCTCATCAGATTGCAGTCACCAGATTTCAGATGACAAAAGCGGGGCGAAACCCGATGTAGCTGTACACGCGCGACCGGGCGTGGCTCAGGTTCAGAGCGAACAGGCCGGCGCTGGAGCCATAGTTCCAGGCGCCGCCGCGGAGCGGGAGCCGCTCTGAGGAATTATTTATATACATACCCCCGATCAGCCCCGTGGTAACATGCGGAAACAGCAGCAATCGCATCAATATGCCCGGAGGCGTTATGCCGGAATCCGCCGCCAGGCCCTGGAAAGAGACGGAACAAGAAGCTGCGGGATAATCCAGCACATCATCCAGTTGTGGGGCTCCGGACGTTCCGGTAGCCCCGTCATATTTGGCCGTCCCGGCTGTCCCCGGCTCCACCAGGCTGCCGTCGGACAACAAGACGGCCTTCCACTCCGCCGACCCGTCGGCCTGACTCTTGGTGTTGTCTGCTGCGTTATTGTTCTGCAGCACTTGGATCTCCCCGTTCTGCAGGCGCAACCCACCGACCCATTCCCAGACATTGCCCACCAGATCGCTTATGCCACTGACGGAATTGTCATGCCTCCAGCTCACCGGCCCGGAGCCAGTCAACGTCGCCGGGTATCCGGTCGTCACACCTGGAGCGGCCTTGTCGATCCGCCGCCCGGATTCATATTTCAGATCATAGGCGCGCCCATAGTCGGTATTCCCTCTCGGTTGGAATCCATTCTTCCAGCTCCACAAGGCAACCGCTGCCCATTCGGCATTCGTCATCAAGTGCCATCCAGGGCCTTTATCCTTGCAATACGTCAGAGCCGAGTCGAAATTTAAATTCCTATCAGGGACCATGCCGGGGAGCGACAGGGCGCGGCTGTCCCTGACCGACGCCAGGTACTGGCCTATGAATATTTCCGATTTTTCGACGCCGTTCACGACGAACGCCTCGTGAGTCCCGGTCCCGAGCGAAGCGTCGATGTCCTGAACGTTGAATCTGGGAAACACGTGCATGAAGCTGGGATAGCCCTTGTCGTCATAGAGTACGGTTACCCTTCCACCGCTCGCGGCTTCCACCGAGGCCCTCAGATCGTCCTTTATAAAAATGGTAGGCATGCAATTCTTCCTTTTAAGTGCTCATTATCTGCAATATGGCCAAAGCTTCAACAGTAGCTGAGCCGGGTCCATGGCGGCGGCAACCCGTTGCGTTATAGGATCGCCGTTCTCGTCCACCCCTTCGGAGACTTCCTCATAAGTCTTCGGTGGGATAATGATCGATATCACGTAAGCTCTACCTTCCGCGGTTCCTACGACGAACGCATCCCCCTCGCGGCAAATATCGAGGCAAATCTCCTCCGAATCTGCCTGGTAATCCGAACAATCTACTGTTAAGCCGCCAACGGAAACCACGGTGCCCAACACGCTGAAGTCACACCTCTCGCCCGATCCTATAAGCTCGATTCTAGCCATTCAAAGCCTCCTCCACAACGACATTAGACATTCAGGCGTCCAACCAGATAGCGGCACACCACGCTGTCTGCGATTCCGCTATAGTAAATCTTAAATCCATTGCTCAGGCGGTCCTGCACCAAAAAGTCCCGCCCCCCTGGTTGAGGCCCCACCCAAGAAACAGGGTCCAGGTGCACCCTGTAATCGGCGGGCGGGATATCCTGTATGACGACAGTCCCCAGTACCGGGGACGAAACCAATATCGGCCAGTCCGCTTCCACGCGCATCACGCTTGCTAAAGTCACGGCAGCCGCCGTCGGATCCACGGTCGCGTTGTTCCCGGCGGGAATTGTTGCCGTGTAAAGGGATATCGCCCCGTCCGGGACGGATCCTCCGAGCGTCGTGATGCCGCACGTGAGTCCGGAGGCCCCTACAGACAGATAAATAGTGCAGTTCTGCGCCGAAGTCCCTCCATTGTCCGGAAGGGTCGCGGCCCCGGTCACACCCGATACCGGGTAAGCCCGCCCCGCGGCGAAGGCCGTCCCCGATGCCAGATTGACAGTCCTGTCCGAGCCTGATTTGCTGACGGCGCACCCGCTGATAACCCCTCGATTCACGAAAGTGACTACCCCTTCCTGCAGCCGAAGTTCTATTGTTTTTTTGTGTTCCTTTTCGGCCAGGGCGATCCTTTCCAGCATGGCCGTCACCAGAAAGTGGCTCCCCCCCAGGTAGGAATCCTGACTGTCCTCATCCAGCCCGATCCGATCAAATGTATCCTTTAAATAATCCACGCTGGCCCGAAGCGAATCTTGAGCCTCAGGTATTTTGTATCCTCTTGTCGTGAGAATCATTCATGTCCCCCCCCAAAGCCATCATGCAATGGTTGTCCTCAAGTTCTTGGCCGCGGGCCGCGCCAACCCGGTGGCATCCGAGGAGATGAGCTCGATCTTGATCCGTGATGCCGAAACGCCTGGCGTTGCGGCATACTTCATTTGCATCCAGCCGTCCCCGATGGGCGTTCCTCCGCCAACATCCCGCGTAACGGCGGCCCATGCCGATCCATTCCAATAGTAGACGTCCACGTGAGTGCCTTCCGGCTCGTAGATATCCAGCAGCACCGTCATGACGGTGCCGTCCAGCGCGAACTCCCTCGATATATAGGTGGAGGGGAGATCGATGTTCCCCCATCCGAGCTGCACGTCCCCGGCCACCCTTGGCGATATATACGAATTGTTGGAGGTCAGCGTGGCGCGCACCTCCACGCTGCCCGTGTATTTGGATATGGGTGTACGGACGAATGGATACAGCACCACCTCTTCATTGTTGCGGTTGATCAACACGGCCTTGAAGCTGACTCCGGTGCCGGCCACGATCTCCGTCGAAGCCAGCAACGCCAGGTCCGTGGCGTCGGTCACGGCCGTGGTCCCCAGGCTCACCTGGTTCGAGGCCTGGAATGATGCCCTTTTGAGTATAAATGAGAGGTCCTCCGTCTGAATCGGGGACCAGGTGGAACTGTTGGCCGACTGCAGCAGCACTCCGACATCGTAGGCCTGCTTCGTAAGCCACCTATAATTGACCAGGTCCCATTTCCCCAATTCGGCCACGCGCACCTTGGCATTCGTATCCGGGCATTCCACGACGATGGCGTATTCCTGCCCGGCCCCCAACATCACCAGCCGATCCATGGGGAAAGGGATCGCCACCCCAGTCGTTATTTGGTCCGGATACAGCCTGGATCTGGCCAGTACTTTTTTGCGGTCGGGCATACCCACCTGAGTGCTACAGATGAGTACATCCACAAATGTCGTGGGCTTGACGGTGAACCACAGGGAAACACTGCTGACGAAATGGTCGTACTGTAGCGTGAAGGTCTGGGCCAATGGTTCGTTCCACGCCAGCCACCAGAACCACGGAAATAACGGAGGCGTTGGAGGCCGCACCACGATGGTGCGCACCACGGCCATCGCCGTGAAAACGGCTTCGCCCGCGACTCCCGAAACGGCCCCGACGGCGCGAATGTACTTGGCCCCGGCCCTGATTCCCGCCGGGACTGTGAATGTAGCGGAAATCACCCCCGAAGAATTGGCGATGGCGCTGCCGGCGGCAATCCCGTCGAAGGTGATGTTGACCACCTCGCCGGCGTTGAACTTGGACCCGGATATGGTGAGAGATATGGCCGGGATGATGGCGTTGTCATCAGTGGATTCCGTGCCGATCCCGCTGGAAACGTACCGTGTCGAACTGATCCACCGGTAGCTGTTAGGTGACACGGTGATCTGAGCCGGAGGCGGGTCGGACCAGGTGAATTCATCGATCTGCCGCGCTTTGGTATAGGCGTTCTGGTTGATCGCCGTAACCTCGGAATAAGGCAGGAGGATGTCGCTTCCGGTCCTTATGCCGGCAAAAGTCCAGTCCACTCCAGGGATGAGAGTCTGGCTTTCAACCAATGCATTCTGCGCCTGCCCGAGATCCCGCATGTCGTCGTCCAAAAACGGATCGACGAAAAGGTTTTTTGCCACCAGGGTGGGGTTGTTGGTTCTGGCATCTTCTTTAAGCGCCAAGTAGGCCACCGTGGCGTCCAGATTGTTGATGCGCGACAAAATAGAATGGACATCGCTCATCCTGTAAGCCCGGTAGGCATCGTTGGTGAGGACCGGGTCCAGGCCGTAAGCCACTCTCACCGTCGCCAGAGACAACCCTTCCGACGTTGTCTGAGCCGACGGGATTTCGTTCGCAACACCTCTCAGTACAGTCAGGGATCCGCTCTTGAGCAGCACTATACGGTCGATCCTGGGAAGATAATAGTGGTAATCCACATTAAAGACCGTGCCCGTCTTAAGTCCGGCAATATTGATTCCGGTCCTGTCTTCGGTGATGGTAACCTCGTCAACCATTTCATCCTGGTACAGGTATTTGACCGTATAGGTGCTTCCGGGCGCCGGTTCCGACCCTGCCGACGACCAGTTGAGGGTATTGCCCACCACGGTGAAATCCGTCCCGTTCATATATGTCGTTGCGTCCTGCTTGACCTCGCTCACGCTCACAACCGGCTGATCGGGCAGAGTGTCCGAACAGCCTGAATAGCTGCCGTGAGTGATGGTCCGCGTGACTTCCTTGATGCCCACCACGCGGGAGATCGCGGCCACCGGTGCATTGAACAGCGTATAGGCCCCATCTGCATCGAACAGGTGGGGCTCCGAAATGACCTCCCGCGTGTCCAGCCCGTAATCCACCCTTACGGGCTGAGCCGCCTGGAACGTGACTTCATACCCATCGACGTGGGCTATTCCTTCTCTCACGGACAGCACGTGCTGCTGCCCGACGGCGTCGTCATAGGCGTGAGTGACCGTCATGCCGCTCACCACATAATGTCCGTTGGCTGCCAGGTCATAGCGAGCCAGCAGCTTCATGGCCCCGTCCAGGTCCGAATCCGGGACTATAGTCGCTTGCAGCACGCCGTCCATCAGCTCATAAATGGGATAGAATTCCTCATCCGCAGCGAGCACATCCGAATCCAGCGCCCATCTTCCGGTCACCTGGAGCCTGGCGGCCCCTGGTTCGTTGTAATTGCGGGTGTTCACGGCCGGGTCACGCAGGGACCCATCGTCATCCTCGGCTTTCACGACCGACAGGACCGCAACCCCTATGGTGCATAACCCAACCGTGGAGATGATTAGCGTCGCGGCCGGAACATCCACGGCGTAGCCGCTCACCCATATGACGCTCTCGCCCAGCCTGGCCTGGTCCCCGGAAATCAGGATATTCCCGCCTCGCATGAGCTTTCCGTTGCCGCATAACCCATCGATGCATTGCCTCAATTCATGGCGCATCGCTTCCTGCATTTCATTGAGCTCCCGGGACTGGAGCCCCTTTCCGGCGCGAAACAGGAGCTTCTTGTAAGCCTTCTGCGCGTCGAAAAGATCATAATAACCCGCCGGCATGGTCGGCATCGCACTCTCCTTCAAAACCCTTCTGTGAGGCTGTCCATATGCTTAACTGAACCGTACTAGAACGTGATCACATACTCGAACATTTCGCGCGTGGCGGGGTTCCTTGCAAACGGCGCCACATTTTCGGCCATGAACAGTATCCCGGCGTTGCCTATTTCGGAAGGAAGGAGGTACTGCTTGTCCGGAGCCACGCCTTCGGCCGGGGTAGTTCCCATGAAGATACCCAACTGATAAATGATGTCCGTCGGGGCGTCGTCGGCATCGAATTTGAACTGCAGATACAGGTTGCGCGTGGGCGTGTCCGTGGAACTCCACTTGGTCCCGTTGGCGATGATCGACCCGTTGGGGTCCTCTACGGCGTAGGTCTTGAGCGTCACCAACCTCCGCCCCTTCTCGAGCTCCAGCGCGTGCCGAAGCGCCAGGCTCACGCGGTAGCGGTACGTCACCTGATAGGTCACCCCTGTTCCCGGCTCGGCCCCCGGCAGCTCCCAGTTCACCGCATTGCCGGACAACGCGTAGTCCGTCCCCTGCAAATATGTCGTTACGCCGGCCACGACGGACACGATGCTGTCCACCGGCGTCTTGGGCAATGCATCCAGCCCGCCGGACGCCCCCTTGGTCAGGGTCGCCGTTTCCGTCAGCAGCACATAATCCGGGGGCGTCTCCTCGATGGTCCATTTGTCCGGGTAATCATCCGGCAAACCGCCCCAGGCCATATGAAACGTTTCATCGAACAAGGCCTGCGCCAGGCTCGTATGCCCATCCTCCACCATAATCATGTTCATGTTTGTCTATCCTTTATAATAGGAAATCACCATGTCGAGTGAGTCATGCGACCAATTACGGGCCCGCCGTCCCACCCTGCGAATTCATCCCACTCCCCGGCCCACGACCTTTCATCCGGCACCGATACGCCCTCCACGTTCCACCTGTCCCGGGAAGTCACTGAACCCGAAATCCCTGGGTCAATCAGACCGGTCGTCCACACCAGATTACCCTTCGCTATATCCACCCCCGTTGCGATCGCCTCGGACCGGTCATTCCAAAAGAACTCGATGATGGGCGCCAAATAGGGAGGCTCATCGCCGGAAAGGATCGGGAACCCGTCCGGGACGGAGGCATATTCCCACTCCCAAATGAAGCCCTCGCCGCCGCTCAGCGTGCCCCATTCATCCAATACCTGCTGACACTTGAAGGTCCTCCACCAGCAGGTTTCCGAAGGCGGAAGATCCACCACCGAATCCACCGGCCTCAGTGAATATCGCGTTCCCACCGGATTGAGCAATGGAAGGCTTTCGTCCAGGATGGACCAGTCCAGCCAGTCGGGGTACACGGGCATCCAGTATATTCGGTCACTGATCCGGCAGGGCGAGAATACGACCTCATCCAGGCGGGCGGTGTCGGTATCCCGGCGCACGAAGCACCATTTCACGCCACCATAAAGCCAGCCGTACACATCTGAAAGGCAGTCTCGGGAGAGCTCGGAATAGTCGAGCACAAAACGCCCCGCGCAATCCGGCATGCGCACCGAGGATATCCAAGATCGAGCCGGCTTGAAGGAGCAGATGAGATCCAGCAGCTCTTCAAAAATGGCCCCTGGTGCTTCCTCCAGCACCACATCGAAGAAATATGGCGGAAGGGGAGGGTTGGTCTCCTCGCCCTCCATCACCATTCCCTGGTAGCCAGCCAGATCCAGCACCAATTCCACACCGGAAGCCCTTCCGCCCTTCAGGTAGAAGAGATATGCGTAGGTCGTCAGGTCCCGAAGGCTTTGTGTATTACAGGGCATCCGGTACCACTTTCGGATGGCCCTGCCCGAGGCATGGGCTTCCACGTAAGCATCCAGGCAGCGCTCGGTCAAAAACTGGTCCCGAAGCCAGAACATGATTTCCCTGGCGGCATCCAGCCCGCCGGCCCCACTCCTGGCCAGCAATGAAAGAGCCCCCTCCCGGATCAGAGGCCATTTCAGACCATTTTTGAAGTAGTCCCAAAAAAGACTCATGGCTCGCTCGCCCACATCGCGGTCAGCTCGATGCCATCCAATACCGCCAGCCCGGAAGCGGGGACAGTCACATCTCCGGCCGGTTCACTCCATATCACGCGCTTTACGCCGGCAACACCCATGGCGCACGCCGTCAGACGGTCAAGAATAATGTCCTCCCCGATTCCGATGGGAGCCGTCCCTGCCGGGTCAAAGAGATCGGCGATCCGGGCGCGGACCGCTTCCGCCACTTGCTCCAGCACGCCTCCGGACACTTCGAGCTCCCCTCGTATCGTCACGGAAACCGGTTCCGGCCCCTTCACCTTGACATCGTCATTGATAGGCTTGTTTTTTAAGACGACAGCTTGCACATTCGCCAGCAATTGCTCCGTTGGAATTCCGGCCGAACCGCGCACAACCACATCCACCGTTCCCGGCCCGCGCGGATGATTGTCCAGGATGGTGCATCCCACCACTCCGGTCACGCTCATCGCCCACGATTCGTAGGCGTATCTGGTCGCCCCGTTCACGTCCATCCAGGCCAGCCGGTAACGGGATCTCATGGCTTCGTCGCTCTCGTCGTCAATCCCTTCCGCGGTGATCCAATCGGAACGGTTGGTCACGGTCTCCACGCCGGGGATATGCGTCGTTATCTCGCGGATCGCGCCGGCCGCTACATTGCTGCTCGCTCCGTAGCTTTCCGCCGTTATCGGGGCCTCCACCTCAGTGGCCCCGTCCTGGAGCACCACGTCCTCGGTAGTGACGAAACGATACACGTTCCCGAGCCCATCCGGGAGCGTCCGCACGATGCGCCCGGCCGGAATAAGCACATTCCCGCTCGTTCCGGAGCGCCCGAAAACCACTTTCCCGGAGGTCTTGGTCTTCGCCTTGCGGGAAACTCCCACCTGGGCGCAATGCAGATCCAGCCATTTGCCCGTGGCCGTCTCGGGGAATGCCTGCCCGAGGACGACCACCATGAACCGGTACAAAGCGTACAGTCCCCAGGCCCACAGCTCCACCAGGCCGCGCACGACCCCCTTGTTGAGGTTCAGGGCGGAGGGCATCCAGCCCTTTTGAACGTACTCGGCCTGAGTGGCCTCGAGCCTCCCGAAGAGGTCGGAGCGCACATCGTCCAGGGTCTTATCAATCGGTATGGACATCGGCCACCACGCTTTCCAGTATCGAACGATCAAAGGTCATTACCAGGTGTTCGGGATGTGTCTGACCGATCAGGCGAAAGGTAGCGCTCAGCACGATCTTTTCCTCATCCCACGAGACCACCCCGCAGGTCACGCTCATGGGTTCCACAGCCGGGTCCTCGGAGATGCGCCTGGCCGCCTCGGCCTCCAGCGCCATGCGGGCGGCTGCGGTATTTTCATCGTGCACGAACAGATGTATATCGCTGCCGTATAGAGTGTCGTAAAACAGCGTCCCCAGCGGCGTATACAGCCGGAGACGCACCTCCTGCAGCGCTGTCTCGATCCCAGTTGTCAGCACCAATTCCCCCGCGGCTGTGACTACGGCACACAACGAGTCATTTAGCGCGATATCACGCCCGAACAGATCCTCGGCACTCATGCCCTGCCCTCAGTAATTTCTATCATTGGCGATGATGCGGAGTTGCGGCACAATCACTCCAGCGGAAGTAACGGTAACGGAATGTTCCACCCGGCAGTTCTCCTCGGACAGAGCCTCTTGTATTTTTTTCTGCGCCCTGCTCTCCCGCTCGGATCTATCCAGGTCTATAAGCTCCATCGCTTCTCTTATGACGTCCTGGGATGATTGCATCGGTGCCTCCCTCGCCTTTCGTTATGATGCATTGAATCCTGCAGTCACGTGCTGCGCTATAAATGTATCCAGTTTGGTCCTGATGTCGGCCACGACACCAATTATTGAGTTGATGCTTCTGGTCAAACTTCGGAAATTGTTTCTGATTGCGGTCTTTGTGTCGTCCGTCCAGTCGGCACTAATATTCGTTAGCGTATCGCCAGGAGTGCCAAATGGACATGTCAGACTGTACATTTCGGCCGATGTGAGCGAGATCTTCGCCTGACGCATGAACTTAATGATATTGCCATCTCCATTGATGCAGGACGCCGTATAGACGCCGTTCGTCAAAGAGGTGAAGAATCCGCTGTGGCCGGCGCGAGTGCTGACCGGATTGATTCCGTACTCGAGAAACACCGCCCCGCTACATTGTACACTCGGTCCCTGTCCTGACGTCCCTATATTGAGGTTGCCGCACGTCGTAAAGGTAGCGACGCGCCTTGCGCCCACAGGACCGTCGTTGTCCATGCGAGTCTTGATCTCGATCCTGGAGCCTCGTCTGAGATCAGTGGTTCCCTCCATCACGATTGCAAGGCTTGCCTGACGTCGGAAATCGTAGTCGGTAATAAGATTGTATTTTGCCACTCCTATAATTTCTGCAATGACATTACCAGCGGCATTTACATCGCCTGCCAACTCAATAAACAGGCTACCGTTACTGAAAAACGTTGCCAGAGCATTTCCACCCAGTATGTTCGCCGGACTTGTCCCAACCGCGATTTTTGAGCCGTCCATCCCGAGACATACCTGCCCCTTCGTGTAATGCGATGTCGAGTTCAAGACGAGATTGCCTTGAGCATTGATTCCACCATAGAGCGTTTGCCCGTTTGCTCTGCCCGCCAGGAGCGGCAGATCCGTCACATCATATCCGTCCAGCAGATCAGCGTTCAGGCCTGTGATGAGTTGGCCGCAGCCATTGGCCCCCAATATAAAAGGAGCTGCAGGCGTTGCCGGGTTGAACGTATGCACCGCCGTGATCGTCCCGGCCGTTGTATTCCGCACGAAATCCGTGGAATTCAGCCCGTCCAGCAGGTCCGCATTGAGCCCCGTCACCAGCTGCCCCTGGGCGTTCGCGCCCAGCTCGAAGGGGGCTCCAGCCGTTGCCGGACTGAACGTGTGCACCGCCGTGACCGTTCCAGCCGTTGTATTCCGCACGAAATCCGTGGAATTCAACCCGTCCAGCAGGTCCGCATTGAGCCCCGTCACCAGCTGCCCCTGGGCGTTCGCGCCCAGCGCGAAGGGAGGGGAAACGGTTTCCGGAGAAATCTCG
>Ga0334884_1005325_pt1 | contig 12407 bp, 11 predicted proteins | sample GraSluR1_MG_7_FD_207215 | JGI IMG/M metagenome (GOLD analysis project Ga0334884, IMG submission 207215) | Sludge microbial communities from methane-producing bioreactor in Wageningen University, Netherlands - Granular Sludge_12_05 R1 | ecosystem: Engineered > Bioreactor > Anaerobic >...
TCAGCAATATTATTTTTCATTTCAATGGCTTTGCGGCTGCTGTTGTTGCTCAGATGCTGCATCACCCTGCTTTTGATGTTCACAGATTTGCCTACGTAAATCAGCTTTTCGCTTTGATCATAAAAATAATAAACGCCATGTGCTTCGGGCAGCTTTTCGATCAGGTGGTGATTCAGGTTGGAGTGTGTACCCTTTAGACTTAGCTTTTCGGGTTCGGCTTCGATGGAGCAAAGCAACTCAAAAAGGCGGGCGGTAGCCAGTGCATCGCCCAGTGCGCGGTGACGATTTTCGATCCGGATATTCAGGTTATGGCATAGCTTTCCGAGGCTGTAGGAGGCTTGCCCCGGAATGAGTTTGCGGCTCAGTTTTACGGTATCCATCGTTTGCCTCCGAAAATCGTATCCCAGACTTTTATATTCAGCCTGTATGAAGCGATAATCAAAACTAACGTTGTGTCCTATCAAAATGGCGTCTTCCGTAAATTCAATAAATTGACGGGCCAGCTCATAAAATTTTGGAGCCCCGGCAACCATCTGATCGTTGATACCGGTGAGTTGTGTGATGCGGTAGGAAATCTTCTTCTCGGGATTGATCAGCGAACTGAAACTGTCAATTATCCGATGTCCGTCGTGAAGTACGGCAGCAATCTCGGTGATCTTCTCAGGGCCGGCTTTCAGTCCGGTGGTTTCCACATCTACAATGACATATTTTTTTTCAGACGAACTCATTTTTATTCCAAAATCATGCTACAAAATTAAGGTATTTTCATTCAAAATGATTAAAAAACAGACATTTTATTTGATTAATATCTAATCAGAAAATCTAAATTAGCTGATTAACAGCAAAAGAAAAAGCTGTAATTTTGTCGATCATTATGCCACAATTTTTGATCATCTATTTTATGCAGTTTTTGGGAATCCATCCGTTGGAAGGGATTTCCGATTATCAGCAGCTAAAGGATAAGCTCATGCAACTGGACGAATCCCTTGGGATGGCATTTGTACAAATGCAGCAGAATTTTGAGGCTTTGGCTTTTGTGCAGCGTGATGTGGAAATGCGGACAAAAATAAAAGACATCTGGGAAATTCAGTGCCGCACGATGAAAAGCAGGGTTCGGCAAAGCTTTCAGCAGTTTGTTGAACTTTGTAAGCTTCACGGATGGGAAATAGATGCTGAAATGGAACTTTTTGATAAAAATTAAGGTTTTTTTCGGCATAATACTTGTAAATCAGAAAAAAATACCGATTTTTGCAGCCCGAAAATAAAAAGTTTAATACTCTAATTATCAATTAAAATTAAAGCTCATGCCAGCAAGAATCAGATTACAACGTCATGGTAAAAAAGGCAGACCTTTTTACCATATTGTAATTGCGGATGGTCGTGCACCACGAGATGGAAGATTTATTGAGAAGATTGGCACCTACAATCCCATTACAAACCCTGCCGAAATCATTTTGGATTTCGACAAAGCACTTACCTGGCTGCAGAATGGCGCACAGCCTTCTGACACTGCCCGTGCGATCCTTTCTTACAAAGGTGTTATTTACAAAAGCCACCTTTTGAAAGGCGTTAAAAAAGGTGCTTTGACCGAAGAACAAGCCGAAGTTAAGTTCCAGAATTGGCTCAGGGAAAAAGAAGAAAAAATTGAAGCTAAACGTCGGGGCCTCACCGAAGCCGAACGTGCAGAACGCAAAAAAGCATTCGAAGGAGAAGCTAAAGTAAATGAAGCCCGTGCTGCCGAACTCGCCAGGAAAAGAGCAGTAGAACTGAAAGCAGAAAAAGATGCCGCAGCAGAAGAAAAGGCTGAAGAAGCAGCAGAAGCAAAAGCTGAAGAAACAGTAGAAGCAAAAGCTGAGGAAGCAGAAGGAAAAGCTGAAGAAACCGATAAGAAAGAATCGGAAGTTTAGCAATATTTTATCCTACTTATTTCAAAGCAACATCTCACCCGGATGTTGCTTTTTTTTGTATCGGCCTATCGATTTAACTTCATGCGCATTTTGTTGATGATGAATTAAATGTTTACCTTTACAGCTTGTATTCAATTAGCCAGTTATCAAATTTTTTGCACCTATGCAGCACTCAAAAAAGCTCAATATCTTTTGTAGTAAGGTGAGGCAACAGATATCGGTTCATCCACTTCAAAATATTGAAAATGTCATTTTTGCCCTGCATCAAACGCTTGGCTTAAGTGCTGTTTTTTTGGGAATACTGGATTTGACCCAATACAAATTAACGTACAGATCAAGTTTTTTGCATGGACGTTTCGTACAAATGGAACCCAAAAATCATGCAGATTTCTGTATGGATATTTTCAAGGATTCAAAAGAAAATCTGATTGTAAAAACAGGGCCTGAGCTAAAAAAATACCTTACAAATAAGCTCTTGTTCGAGAACAATCTGCTACGCTATTTTGTCGGATCAAGGCATTTGATAGGGCAGGATAAATGGTTGGTATTATGTGGCCTTGATTTTAAAAACAGAACCGATTCAGATGAAATTGCCCTGGTGGTGGGTGAGGCTTCGAAATTGTTGGTGCGCGAGGAGTTGCAGTATCAAAAGGAACGACTTATTGCCGAAGAGCTGGAACGCTATAAAGCTGTTTTTTCAAATGCAACGGATGGTATCATTTTGCTGGATAAATCCAATACCATTACCGAAATTAATCAAAAGATTTGCGAGATGTTTCTTTGTGATCGTGCAGAGATCATCGGTAAACACCCGGCTGATATATCCCCTAAAACACAACCCGATGGAAGCCTGTCTGGTGAAAAAGGCAGAGAGCTAATCAACAGAGTGCTTTCCGGCGTGCCCCAACGTTTTTATTGGCAGCATAAACGCATGGACGGAAGCCTTTTTGAAGCTGAGGTTAGTCTTGGGTTTTCAAATTTGAATACCGGAAAGCTTGTTCATGCCTTGCTGAGAGATGTTACAAGTGTTAAGAAAGCGGAGCAGTCACTTATTGATGCCAGACTAAAAGCCGAAGAGGCAGATAAACTGAAATCGGCTTTCTTGGCTAATATGTCGCACGAGATCAGAACGCCGCTCAATTCAATAATTGGTTTTTCCGAAATAATGCTTGATGAAGAAACAAGCCCCGAAGAAAAGGATCAGTTTCTGCAGCTTATCAGTTCGGCCGGAAAAACCTTGTTACAGCTGATTGACGATATTATCGACATCTCAAAAATTGAGGCAGGCCAGATCAGAATTTCCATTTCCGAGTTTGAACTGCATCAGCTATTGGACGAAATCTTGATCAACATCCAAAATGAACAAAAAAAGCGTGAAAAGAAACATATTGAGATCAGGTTGCGAAAAGGGCTCGAACTCGAGAATTTCTTTATCGAATCTGACCCGTTCAGATTGCGTCAGATCATGATGAATTTGCTTGTGAATGCCCTTAAATTCGTCGATACAGGTTTTATCGAGTTTGGTTACACGCAGCCCAAGGGCGGACTGATACAGTTTTATGTGAAAGATACCGGTGTAGGCATAGAACGCGACAAAAGTCATTTAATATTTCAGCGTTTTGGTCAGATTGACAGCACCTATAAACGTAACCTCGATGGAACAGGCTTGGGCCTGGCCATTTGTCACAGCCTTGCCGAACTTCTGGGTGGGAAAATATGGTTCGATTCGGAGGAAGGCAAAGGCACAACTTTTTATTTTACGCTTCCGGCTCCAAAGGATTTTGCGAAACTGGAAAATGAAGAGTCTGTTCGTTATGGAAAGATCAATAAAAACTGGTCGGGATTTAAGTTTTTAGTTGCTGATGATGTAAAGGCCAATTACCTGTTTTTAAAAGCCGTTATGAAAGATACTGCTGCACAGATTCTTTGGGCAAAAAATGGGACAGAAGCTATAGAAATTGTTGGCAGGCACAGCGACCTTTCCTTGGTTTTGATGGATATCCGCATGCCCGAAAAAGACGGCTATGAGGCAAGCCGACAGATCAAACAAATGAATCCCGGATTGCCGATTATTGCTCAGACTGCCTTTGCAGAAACAGAAAATCAAAAAGCCGCGCTCGAAGCCGGATGCGATGAATACATTACAAAACCAATCAGCCTTACTGAATTATTGTCTGTGATCAACAAATTGCTTTAAGAAACCGGAGGATTTCAATGAGTAAGGAAAGCAGAGCAGCCTTATTAAAATACTGGGGATACAGCAGTTTCAGGCCAATGCAGGAAGAAATTGTTGATCATGTGATGGCTGGAAATGATACACTGGCACTGTTACCCACTGGTGGCGGAAAATCAATTTGTTTTCAGGTACCAGCTATGGTGATGCCCGGCATGTGTCTGGTAATCACTCCTTTGATTGCATTGATGAAAGATCAGGTGCAGCATCTGAAGAAAAATGGGATAGCAGCTGCTGCCGTTTATTCGGGGATGCATTATCAGGAAATGGAACTGGCTTATAATCAGGCGGCTTTTAACAAATTGAAGTTTCTTTACCTCTCTCCCGAACGGTTAGTAACTGATCGTTTTATCGATATGGTGAAACGAATGCAAGTGAATCTGCTGGCCGTGGACGAATCGCATTGTATTTCGCAATGGGGCTATGATTTCAGGCCGCCTTATCTGCGTATTGCCGAAATACGACCCTACATTCCTGCAGTTCCGGTTTTGGCCCTTACAGCCACAGCAACACCAGATGTTGTAAGTGATATTCAACAGAAGTTGCATTTTAAAAATGCGCAGGTTTTTCAAACCAGTTATGAGCGAAAAAATATCACCTATAGCGTCCTGCACGAAGCCGACAAGTTTGGTGTTTTGTTTCGGTTGTTCAGAAAGCTGGATCAGGGGAGTGGCATCGTTTATGTTCGAAACCGAAAACGCACCAGAGAGATAGCTGATTGGTTGAGCAGCCGCGGGATAAGCGCGACCTATTATCATGCCGGACTGGATGCCCGAACTAGGGACCAGCGGCAACAAAGCTGGATGTTTGGCAAATTTAAAGTGATGGTAGCAACCAACGCATTTGGGATGGGAATTGATAAACCGGATGTGCGGCTGGTGGCTCATATGGATTTGCCGGATAGTCTCGAAGCCTATTTTCAGGAAGCCGGAAGGGCGGGCAGAGATGGCAAACAGGCGCAAACCTTTTTGATAGTTTCAGAAACAGATATCAAGAATCTTAAAGATGGTTTTGAGGCTTCTTTTCCTCCTCTCAAACAGATAAGAGCCGTGTATGAAGCACTTGGTAATTTTTTGCAAATTCCGGTAGGTTCCGGAAAAGATCAACGTTTCGATTTTGAGCTGACAAATTTTACCAAGACATACAACTTCCATGTTTTGGAAGCCTATAATAGTCTTCGTTTACTGGAAAAGGAGGGTTTGTTAAGTTTGACAGAAAATGAAGATCAAACTTCAAAAGTTTTTATCCGGGCCAGCCGGGAAGATTTGTATCGGTTTCAGGTAGAGCAACCTGCCTATGATGGTTTTATCAAGTTTTTGTTGCGTAATTTTCCTGGAATTTTATCGGATTTTGTAAAAATAGATGAGTCTCAGATAGCTTCAAAGTTAAATATCTCTGCGCAGCAAACCGCGTCAATGCTGCAAAAACTGCATGAATTTCAGTTTCTGTCGTACGCAGCACGAAAAGATAAACCTCAACTGGTGATGATTAGCGAGCGTTTGGCTTCGAAAGACATACAGCTGAGTAATGAGATTTATGCCGACCGAAAAAAAAGTGCTGCAAAGCGAATTCAGGCGGTTATCGATTTTGTGCGAAATGATGATGTTTGCAGAAGCATTCAACTACTGGCTTATTTTGGCGAAACACATCGCAAACGCTGTGGTAAGTGTGATGTTTGTCTCAAACGAAACAGCATATCGGTGTCAGATGTCGTCTTTCAGAAAGTTCGCAACAAGCTTATGGAAATGCTGCAAAAAAGACCGGTTCCGGTTTTTGAGGCTGCCAGCTCTGTTGAGGGAGTTGCGGAGGAAAAAGTTTTGGAAGTGATCCGATGGCTTACTGACAATAACCTGATCGTGAAGGACGGGAATGGAAATTTAAGAAGCAAAAAGCAATTGGATATCAATGTCTGAGCCTGTTCTGGTTGATCAATCCTTTTTTCTGCGCGATGAGGTGGTTGCTATCGCACGTGATTTGATCGGGAAGATCATTCTTGTTGATGATCAGAAAACCATTAAAGCAGGTATTATCGCCGAAACCGAAGCTTATGCAGGCGAAACCGACAGGGCTTCTCATGCTTATGGTGGCCGGCGGACTAACAGAACAGAGACCTTATATTTATCCGGAGGTCATGTTTATGTTTATTTATGTTATGGCATTCATTATTTGTTAAATTTTGTCACAAACCAAGCAGGAATACCACACGCAGTCCTGATCAGAGGGATAGTTCCGGTGGATAAGGAGCATCTTCCCTCATGCTTTGCCACAAGATTTGCGAAATGGGAAGGTTTGGCAAATGGACCGGGAAAGCTTTCCAGGATTTTGGGTGTTTGTATGGAGCATAATGGTATATTGCTCAATGAGAGTAAGATATGGATTTATGAATCAAAATCTCAAACGCCTCTGGAGATTCTTACCTCCAGTCGAATTGGTGTTGATTATGCGGGTGAGGATGCTCTTCTGCCATACAGAGTTTATCTAAAACATTACAAACCAGTAAAATGAAGAACATTTCTAAGCTGGGATGCGAATGGATTTCCGAACTATTACACATTAAGTTTTCAGAGTGAAAAAAACCAGTTATTTTTGGGGTGTGGATTTTCAGTAACTGAATAATCTTTTACCTAATTTTATGGAACTTCCAATTTTAAAAGATGTTGTTATAATTCTCGGTCTGAGTGTGGGGATTATACTTTTGTTTCAACGGCTGAAATTACCATCAATTCTGGGTTTTTTATTTACAGGAATCATAGCTGGTCCGCATGGTTTGAGTTTGGTGAACGCTTCACACGAAGTTGAGATTTTAGCTGAGATAGGAGTGATTTTTCTGCTTTTTGTTATTGGTATTGAGTTTTCACTCAAGGGCTTGGCACGAATAAGAAATACTGTTTTAATAGGCGGATCGCTTCAGGTTGGAGGCACAGTCTTATTCACCTATCTATTTGCCCGGCTTGCCGGATTACCGAACAATCAAGCTGTTTTTATGGGTTTTCTGCTTTCTCTGAGTAGTACAGCCATTGTGCTGAAGTTATTGCAGGAGCAGGGTAAAATGAACGGCCAACAGGGGAGGTTGGCACTTGGGATTTTAATTTTTCAGGATATTATCGTCGTTCCAATGATTTTATTTACCCCATTACTTGCCGGAAACGGAGGTAATGTGCTAAATACTGCATTGATTATGCTGGGGAAGTTTATTCTTGTGTTGGGTATTTTGTTTTTGTTGGCGCGTTTTGTGGTTCCGAAAATATTAGAGCGTGTAGTTAAAACCCGGAGTCGTGAGTTGTTTATTCTTACTACTGTGGTGTTGTGTTTTTCAACTGCCTGGCTCACATCTTCGGTTGGATTGTCGCTTGCCTTGGGGGCGTTTTTTGCCGGGCTGATTATTTCAGAATCTGATTATAGCCATCAGGCAACAGCTAACATTTTGCCTTTCAGGGAAATATTCATCAGTTTCTTCTTTGTTTCGATTGGGATGTTACTTGATGTTTCTCATTTTCTGCATCATTTCTGGTTGTTGATTGCACTTACAATTGGTGTTGTCGTGCTTAAAATGCTGGTGATTTATTTTACTGTCCTTATCAAGAAATATCCTGTAAAAACAGCCTTAATCACTGCTTTTACTTTGTTTCAGGTAGGTGAGTTTGCCTTTTTGCTTTCTACAATCGGGATGCGAAACAACCTGCTTCCGGAAACCCTTTATCAGCATTTTTTGGCTATCTCAATTCTATCGATGGCTATCACGCCTTTTATTCTTAATTCTGCCGAGAAGAATTCTAACTGGCTGCTTACCATTACTTTGCCGGAAGCTGTTCGGAAAAGGTTGGCCTTACAGCAATCTAAAAGCAAAGAGAAATTGCAACTACCCGAAATTGATGCAATGTCTGATCACCTCGTGATTATAGGTTTTGGAGTAAATGGAAAAAATGTAGCCAAAACAGCTGCTCAGGCTTCCATCCCCTATGTGGTTCTGGAGCATGATCCGGAAGTTTTTAAAGAAGCAAAAGCGATGGGTGAGCCCGTCATTTTTGGCGATGCCTCAAACGGGATAATCCTGCAGCATGTTCATGTGCAAAAGGCTCGCGTTGTGGTTGTTGCTATTGCTGATTTGGAGGACACTAAAAATATTTTGACTGTTATTCGATTGTTAAGCGAAACTGCCCATATAATTGTGCGGACAAGATACATCAGCGAAACACAAGTAATTCTCGATTTAGGTGCTGATGAAGTAATTCCTGAAGAATTTGAGACTTCTATCGAAATTTTTACCCGGGTGCTTAACCGTTATCTCGTTCCTTTTGACGAAATCAGACGCTTCACAAACTACATCAGAGCACATAATTATGAAGTGTTGTGTGCTGCCGGTGAAAGTCAGAAATGTCCGCCACAGTTCGAACTGACAATCCCTGATATGACGATTGCGGTTTTGCCAGTTCAACAGGATAACGGACGGATCGTTGGTAAGACAATACGTGACAGTAAAATAAAAGAACAGTTTAATCTGAATGTGCTGGCAATCAGAAGAGAAAAGAAGTATATCACGAAAATTGATGCAGATATGGTAATCAAAACCGATGATATGCTCTATCTTTTCGGATCGCCCGAGAATATCGCAAAAATTAATAAATACGTTGTTTTTAAGGAAGAATCTATCTAAGCTATGCATCAGCAAATACTTTTTGCTATTACTACTTTTACGGGCTTTTTTGCTACCATGAACTCAATTGCCAACACACCTGTTTTTGTTGGTTTAACCGGAAATATGTCGCAAAGCGATCGAAAAATGACTGCTTTCAGGGCAGTTTTGATTGCTTTTGTTATCATTGCCTTGTTCAGTTTTATGGGCAACGTCATTTTTAAACTGTTTGGCATAACGCTTTATGCTTTTAAACTGGCTGGTGGAGTTTTATTGTTTTTTGTAGGTTTTGATTTGCTTCAGGGCAAACAATCACTGGTGCATCATCCAGTAAGTGAAGATGATATATCAACAAAAAAAAACGCTGGCGATATCGCTGTATCGCCATTGGCATTGCCAATCCTGGCAGAGCCTGGAACAATTTCTGCAGCCATGAATTTTGTGGGACCAAGCAATGATTCATATCATCACGATTGTTTTAAGTTTTGCTGCCCTTTGCCTGATCACCTATTTGATGTTTGTTTCGGGGAATTGAATTGTGAAAAAACTCGGTGCTAATCTGATAAAAATTATAACCCGAATCATGGGACTGATTTTAACCGTAATGGCTTCGCAGATGTTGATAGAAGGAATCAAAGGTGCCTTTGGCCTGAGTTAATTATATCCTGAATGGCAAAACCAATACTTTTTTTTGATGGCGATTGTTCCTTATGTAATGGAGCCGTGCGTTTTGTTTTGAAGCACGAAAAAAATCAGGATTTGCATTTTGCAGCACTCGATTCTGATTTTGCCAGAAAAGAGCTCGCCGGACTTGATCTTCCTGAAAGTTTAGTTTTGAAGATTGGTAATCAAATTTATATCAAATCTGCCGCAGTTTTTAAGGTATCGGACTTTTTGAAAGGCTGGCCCCGATTTTTCAGGATTTTCAGGTTTCTGCCCGATAGCTTACTCAATTGGAAATATGATTTGGTTGCCCGCCATCGAAAAAAAGTCTTTGGTGCGACAACTCATTGTGGTTTGAGCCCGAAAGCAGATCAATCCAGGTTTTTAGACTTGAAACAATAATTTTCTATATTATGCTTAAACATATTGTCATGATGCGATTCAAAAGTACTGAATTGCACACGAAACAGGGACAAATGAGCAAATTAAAGCAAATGCTCGAAAATCTCAAAAAAACTATAGAGGTAGTTGATTTTCTTGAGGTGGGCTTTAATTTAAGCAGCAGACCCACAGCTTTTGACCTAATCCTCCAAACGCATTTCAAAGGTGAGAAAGAACTTGATCTGTATCGTGTGCATCCGGAACATCTCAAAGTGTTGAATTATATCCGTGAAGTGATTTCAGAAACCGCAGTGGTGGATTATCAGATGGTATAGAAAATGAGGAAAGAAATCACTTGTACTTCATTCCTGGCTGATGTTAACAACAGAAATTTCGCGTCATAATTTTCGATAGCTGATTTGGCATGCCGGCTTTTTGTCCTTTGCACAGGTTTTTATTGATGTGGATACCGTTATTCCTGCCATGTTTATCGAGGCAGGTGAATCAGCTCTACAGCTTGGCATCTTAACAGCTATTATGTTAGGAGGATCGAGTTTTACACAGTTGTTTTTTGCACCTTTCATCAGCAATTATAATTACAAGAAGAAGTTTTTGCTTCTTGGTATAAATGCACGAATGCTGGCATTGATTTTAATGGCGGTATTGTTGTTTTCGGTAGCTGATTCTCCACCGCGATACACGATTTGGTTAGTTTATTTATTGATTGGACTGTTTTCGTTTGGTGGTGCTTTTGCTAATATAAGTTTTACTGATATTCTTGGAAAATCGGTACTTCAGCAATCGGGGAAGCCTTTTTTCTCGGTGAAGCTCGTATTAAACGGTTTGATTTTTTTATTGGCTGCTGCTTTGGCGAGTCGTTTGTTAGATGCCTTCGACTATCCACTCAACTATGCCTGGATGTTTGTTGTTGGATTTGTAGCTCTATCCATAGCTTCGCTGGGTTTTTGGAATTTGAAGGAAGTGGTGCCTTCCCGTCTTTCGATACCTTCGTTTAAAGTGTTTATTCAACTGTTTGCCATCGAGCTTAAAGAGAATCGTAACTTGCCTGCTTTTCTGGGGTTTATCAATACGCAGGGAATCACCATTGCCTTTCTTCCTTTTGTGATGTTGTATGCCAAGGAATCTATGGGCACAGGATCGGCCAACACTGGTAATTTTTTGATTTATAAGATTATAGGAAGTGTGGGTGCAGGATTTGGTCTTTATCTTCTGTCAGGAAAGTTTCGATATAGCCGGCTTATCGTTGGCAATGCTTTGGTGGCTTCTATTTTGCCTTTCTTGCTGCTGATTTTGGGTGAAAATTCTCCAATCTGGTTTCTTTTCTTACTGGGAGGCATCACCTTTGCCGTTTACCAGGTGTCGATGAATGGTGTGTTGCTCGAAGTTTCGGGCAATGCCAACCGGGCACTTTATACCGGTATTACTGGTGCCGGGAATATTTTACCGGCTTTGTTCCCCTTGCTGGGAGGCTGGCTGATAAATAGTTTTGGGTTTAATATATTTTTTGGTCTTTATCTTGTTACGGTATTGCTGTCGGTGCTTTTTGCGATGAGAATAAAATGTTCCAGTTAAAATCTCAATGCTTTTATTATTTCAGTAATATTTTATTTGTACAATTTTAACTTAATTTTGTACAAAATTCAACTGATTATGAAGCCTGTAAACTTTCTAACCGTATTGTTTTTATTTATTGCATTTCAGGGAATTGCTCAAAAAAACACCTTTAAAAGCTCTGATCCTCAACCAAAGGTAAAATCAATGACTGAGAAGCATTATCTGATTAATGCTAATCAGGAAGCTGGTAAGCAATTAATTCTATCGCATTATTACAAAAACAGTTTCGATGGTTTTGGTAACCGCATTCATGACAGAGAATATGATTCCGCAGGGAATCTTATCAAGGTTTATAATTATTACAACACTGGTAATCTGCGTAATAAACTTGAACTTTTAGACGAAAGCGAGAATTTAGTTCGCACGATTGAATATGTTTATAACGAAGACGGCCTGCTGGAATACGATCAAAGCTATGATGGAAACGGCAATCCTGAAAAACGTTTTGTATATAGCTACGACGACAATGGTAAGGTGCGAGAAGATTATAGCTATGACAACAACAATGAGTTTCACATGAAGTTTACTTATACCTACAATTTCAAAAACGAGGTTGATCGGAACTTCAGATTTGATAGCAAGGGTAATTTATTTGAAATCAGAAATTATACTTATGATCAGAATGGTAATATGATTTCAGAGAAAGTGACTGATAAGGATGGGAATCCGATCAAAACAAATAGTTTTCAGTATGTTTACGATAAGAAAGGCAATTGGACCGAAAAGACGATTCATAAATCCGGAAAACCCATAATACTAATCAAGCGGGAGCTGGTTTATTAGGGTTTAATCCTTTTTAATACAAAATATCACTGTTGTCCGGTAAAAATAACGTAAGAACGCTCAATCGCTTTAATTATGCCGTCCCGTACGTACGGGACTTGGGATAATCAGGGGTAACCTTTTATTCTACCCACATTTTGCCCCTAACGGGACAGTCCCGTTAGGGACAAAA
>Ga0334884_1005328_pt1 | contig 12400 bp, 9 predicted proteins | sample GraSluR1_MG_7_FD_207215 | JGI IMG/M metagenome (GOLD analysis project Ga0334884, IMG submission 207215) | Sludge microbial communities from methane-producing bioreactor in Wageningen University, Netherlands - Granular Sludge_12_05 R1 | ecosystem: Engineered > Bioreactor > Anaerobic > Unclassified...
ACTCAAATACAGGATCAAGAGCACCGAGCCTACCTGGATATTGGACGGAAAACTGATCTTCAGGGGGGTTCCCGAATGGGAGGAACTTCAGGCAATAATTGATGCTTTTCCCGGATAATAAAGGAAGCAGGGTGTTGAGGTTTGAAAAAATGGTTCAGCGATGTTGCAATTGAGGAACTGGTTCTTGGATATGCCTTTGTAAAGTGGATCATACTTGCTGTATTTGCCGGTCTAATTGTGGGTTCCGCGGCTTCGTTGTTTCTCCTGTTACTCGATAAAGGGGTTGCCGGGGGGTTATCTTTGGGTCCGGCCAGATTGTTGCTTCTCCCTCCAGGACTTTTGGCCAGCGTCTTTCTGGTCAGAAAAATGGCTCCCGATGCCGCGGGACATGGTACTGAAAAAGTTATAGAAGCGATTCACCAGAGGTCTGGCAGGATATCACTTCCCACCGTCCCCGTAAAACTTGTTGCGACTGTAATTACTATCGCATCGGGTGGGTCCGCCGGAAAAGAAGGCCCATGTGCCCAGATTGGAGCGGGACTTACTTCTGCCATGGCAAGCCTCATGGGGCTTAATGATACGGACAGGGAAAAACTTGTTGTATGTGGAATTTCCGCTGGTTTCTCGGCCATATTCGGGACCCCTGTGGCCGGGGCCATATTTGGGCTCGAGGTTCTTTTTATTGGGAAAATGTACTACGACGTCATGCTGCCTGCCTTTATCAGCGGGATGATCTCCTTTCAGACCGCGTCACTGCTTGGGGTTGTGTACGCCGAACAGAAACTTTCCTCGTTGACGACCCTGGGGGGGACAACCTTGTTGTGGGCGACTCTGGCGGGTGTGTTTTTTGGATTAGTTGCCCTTGCACATATCGAGATCGTATCGGCTTCAGATAAATGGATAAGCAGGATACCAGCAGGGCCCTACATCAAGGCGGCAGGAGGCGGTGTGGTTCTCCTTGTGTTGGCCATGTTATTTGGAACCCGCTACCTGGGCCTGGGGACTGATTTTATTGAGGAGGCCATTTCTGGTTCGAATGTTCCGGGAGGAGCCTTTCTTCTGAAATCTCTGTTTACTGGTATAACTCTTTCGGCAGGGGGTACCGGAGGGATATTGACGCCGACCTTTTTCGTAGGGGCGGGATCGGGCTCTTTTTTTGCATCCCTGTTCGGTCTTGATGGAGCGCTTTTCAGTTCCATCGGTCTGGTAGCCGTACTTGCCGGGGCCGCAAATACGCCGATCTCCGCGACGATCATGGCGATAGAACTTTTTGGTTCCGAAGTTGCTTCCTATGCTGCCATCGCCTGTATAGTCTCTTTTGCGATTAGTGGTCACAGAAGCATCTATCCAAGCCAGATCCTGGCAAGGCCAAAATCATCTGTTTTCGGGGTTTCGAAAGATGGTCTCCCTGTGGAATTTCACGAAAACAGGATCAATCTTTCCGATACCAGGATCCCTTCGATGCTTTTAGAGGCAAAAGCATATTGGGAGAGGCGGGTTTTCTTCCCCAGGGACATGGAGTCACCGGCTGAGGTCAAACAACCGAAAGATGTTCAGGAGGGAGAGTAGATCCTTTCAAGGCATGCCAGTGCCAGAGAATCGAGGCTGGATATAATTTTTTCCTGATCCATTGCCGACGAACGGTATGCAAGAGGGAGTTCCGTACAGGCTCCAATAACGGGAATATCTTTTTCCGACCACAGTATCCTGAGACAGGATTCCAGTCTGGCCGCCGACTCACTCAGCCTGTTGGCTTTCACCAGGGCTATTACCTCCTCCAGCATATTCTGTGTCTCAGGTCCCGGTATAAGAAGGGGATAATCCCGTTTTTTTGCTTCGGTCTCGTATATCCTCGAAGAGGAAGTGCCGCTGGTCGCTGTCAGCCAGGCTCCCCCGGGGCTTGTTCTCATTGCCCTGGATATTGTCTCCTCGACAATATGAACCAGGGGGACCGACAGCCGGTCCCTGAATCTGTTGATGAAAACATGAGCCGTATTGCACGGAACAGCAAGCAACTGAGCCCCCCATGACTGTAGCGTTTTCAGTCCTTCCAGAAGCAGAGGGGCGGGATCCTCCCCGCCCCCCGTAATTGCCGCGGTCCTGTCAGGTATCTGGGGATTCGAGAACAGTACTATCCTTGGATGGTCCTGGTCTTTTTCGGCACCGGCCATTTCTGCCAGAAGACGAAGGAATTCCGCCGTGGCGGCAGGTCCCATACCCCCGAGGATACCAAGGACTTTATGCGGCTTTTTTGACATCCGCCAGTTCGCCCTCCGTTTTTGCGACGACCGTCGCTACAGTGGCATCGCCGGTCACGTTGATGGCAGTACGAGCCATATCGAGGACAGCGTCGATCCCCGCTATCAGAGCCACTCCTTCAACGGGAAGTCCCGCCTGGGTCAGTACCAGGGTCAGCATGATAAGACCGGCTCCGGGAACACCTGCCGTGCCGATCGATGCCAGTGTAGCTGTCAGAAGTATTCCCAGCTGGGCTCCGATCGAAAGAGGAATACCAAAGGCCTGGGCAACGAAGAGGGCGCAGACACCCTGGTAGAGAGCCGTGCCATCCATGTTGATCGTAGCGCCGAGAGGCAGCACGAAAGAGGAGATCTTCTCGGAAACACCGATGTTTTCCTGGGTTACCCTCATAGTAATGGGGAGGGTTGCAGAACTTGAACGTGTGACGAAAGCTGTCAGGGTGGCCTCCTTGACCCCGTCAAAGAATTTCCAGGGTGACATGTGAACTATCGAGACGAGGAGACCGGAGTAGACCAGAAGTGCGTGAAGGATGCATCCCAGGTAGACCCCGAATATGACCTTGCCGAAGGGAGCAAGGACAGAGACACCGTATTTTGCTACCGTTGCCGCTATCAGGGCGAAAACGCCATAGGGGGCAACATGCATAACCAGTCCGGTCATTTTGTACATGGTCTCGGCCACAGAATCCATTAATCCGATAAGGGGCTTCCCTTTTTCTCCGGCGAAGACCGCTGAAATTCCCAGGAAAAGGGCGAAGACAATTATCTGCAGCATGTGTCCCGACGCCATCGATGATATCGGGTTTTTGGGGAAGAGTCCTATTATGACATCAGAGGTAGAAGGCGGCGTTGGAACCTTGAACCCTGAAAGGTCGGCTCCGAGACCCATACCGACTCCCGGCTGTATGATGTTTCCCAGTAAAAGCCCTATAGCGATAGCCACGGCCGTGGTTGCCAGATAGAGCCCGATGGTTTTGATACCAACTCTTCCAAGGGCTCGGGGATCGCCCAGTGATGCGGTCCCCACTACGAGGCTGGAAAAAACCAGGGGAACGACGAGCATCTGGAGTAGAGTGACGAAGATAGTCCCGACGGGTGCTATAAACGAAATAGAATCTCCGAAAACTATTCCAGCCAGGATACCGGCGACGAAACCGATCGCAATCTTCCAGATCAGGGGCATTTTTTTCTTCTCTGCCAAAATATCCCACTCCTCTCAATTATTTCAAGGTGCCGGATGAAACGGTTCATCTAAAACGACATCATCCCTCCCGCCGATCACCTCCGGGTGAATATTCCGGGAAAGGTAGATATAAAAGAGGAAATTAAATGAATCGCTGACAAGATTATATCTCAATTGTCTCTTTTTGTCTTCGGCACTGTGCTTGGGAAGCGTTCTATCTGGTAATATGGTCTGGAAACTTATTCGTCCAGCCACGGGAGGGGTCTTTCTTGCGCAGGGTGATTATGCGAGGCCTTATAGTCATGCTTCTTATCGCTCTTGCCGCTTCGGGATCATACGCGGGCGGGGTGGTTCTGGTGCTTTCGGGGGGAGGAACCCGGGGACTTGCCCACGTGGGAGTCCTCAGGGTCCTGGAAGATAACGGTATCAGTGTCGAAGGGATCGTGGGGACAAGCATAGGCTCTATTGTGGGGGGTCTGGCGGCCTGCGGCTATTCATCTGGAGAACTCGAAGACATGCTGGCCGGCCTGGACATGACCTCCCTGCTATACGACAGACAGAGAGAGGCCCAATCTCCTCCGGGTGAGGAAGGGACAGATTCATCCCTTTCCCTGTTCCGGCTTGAGTTCAGCGAAAGGGGACATATAACCGGACCTCTCGGGGGATTGAGCGGGAAGAGACTTCTTGAGAGACTCCAGGAATGGACGGTTCGTTGCCCGGTTCTCGATTTTGCTGATCTGCCAGTGCCTTTCGCGGCAGTAGCGACGGATCTTGTGACCGGTGAGCCGGTTGTACTCAGAAGAGGAAATCTTGCCTCCGCCATGCGCGCATCCATGGCTATTCCAGGCCTCTTTTCTCCATGGAACGTGGACGGCAGACTCCTGGTGGATGGAGGCCTTGTGTCCAACGCTCCGGTGCTGGTTGCCAGAGAACTCTTCCCGGGGTATCCGGTGGTGGTCGTCGACGTAAGCGGTAAGGGCAAGAGCAGGGATGACATTCGAACCGTTGTGGATGTAATGGATCAGATGATCTCCATCATGACCATGCGAAATGTGCAGGAAGAACTTAAACATGCGGATCTCGTTATAACCCCTGATGTAGGGGGACTTCCCATGCTGGACGTGGCAGGACACGAGGAGATCATAAAAAGCGGGGAACTTGCCGCGAGGGACAAACTTGACCAGATTATATCCGTTGCCTCAAAAACGACCCCTTCCAGCCCCCTCAAAGCAAGTGAAAAAATTATTGTCGCCGAGGTCAGAACCACAGGGCTTGGAGAAAGGTTCTCTCAAGCGGTTATCGACAGGTATGACCTTTGGGTAGGGAAAGAAGCCGACCCCGAATCTATTATTCAGGCCTGCGTTGACCTGAGACAAAGAGATGATGTCAAAGCGGCGGATTTCTCCCTCGAATATCTACCGGATGGCAGGGCTGCCGTGGTTCTGAATGTCGAAAAGGAACCAGCCTGGGAAGTTGTTGCTGGAGGATATGCCTCCAATCTCAACCCTTATGCCGCGGTCTACCTCGATACGATCAGAAGGGATCTCTTTTCGGAAGGAGATTCTCTAAGGACCCGCTTCGGGATCAGCGAACGCTGGCATTTCTCGGCGAGATACCTTTCTCCCGTCGAGGAGGGTTACGGCAGGTGGGAGGCAAACATCAAGGGAGGCAAAAGGATCTATTCTCCACCAGGATCTGGGACACTGGAGTGGGAGCAGTATTCCGCTTCATTGTGGCGGCATTATGGTGACGGTCCTTTCAGGGCTTCTCTGGGTTTTGCCGTGGAAGAGACAAGGTCAGGGGGGCAGACCAACACTTACACCGGTCCTGTTCTCTCTCTTGCCTTTGAAGGCCTGGATGACCCGATAGACCCCACTGAGGGGTTTTCGGCCTCCTTGTCACTATGGTGGCCCGATACTGACGAACTCCTCGGAAGAATGCGTTTCTTCGGGGTAACGAGTTCAGCAAAGGACTGGAGATTCTATATCAGGGGCGGAGCCATCCTTGGAGATGGAAGCAGGGCATGGCATTCGGCATATCTGGGAGCAAGGGAGGAACTTTACTCCAGGGGGGCAAGCCCACTCCGTTCTTCCAATGCTGCCTGGGCGGGTGTAGGGATAAGGAAAGTTTTCCTCAAGAGCTGGTGGGGGACAATAAACCTGGACCTGTTCGCGACAGCGGGGAGAACATACGACTCATCCTGGAGTGGTGTTGACAAAATCTGGGAGACGGGCATCGCGGTCTCTCTTCCCGGAAAAATTTTCGATGGCAAGATTCTTGTAATCTATGATGACCGGTCGGACTGGAGCTTCGGGTTTGTTCTTGGGAGACCGCTTTGGGAAAACGACCCGCTTCCATGATATCCGGCTTGCCCCGGGAGGGGCTTTATGACTACAATGTGCGATATGTCGTAAAAGAGGCTGCTTAAGGACACGCAAACGTATTGAGGAGGAAGAGAATATGGCTCGCAATATTGCTCCAAGAGAAAAGGACTATTCCCAGTGGTATCTCGATGTGATCAAGGCGGCGGAGCTTGCTGATTACGCGCCGGTCCGGGGTTGCATGGTCATTCGACCGGACGGCTATGCCCTCTGGGAATCGATACAGCATTTTTTTGACGAGGCTTTCAAGGATAGCGGCCACGTCAACGCCTATTTCCCGCTCCTCATACCGATATCCTTCCTTGAGAAAGAAGCGGATCATGTGGAAGGCTTCGCTCCCGAGTGCGCTGTGGTGACTCATGCAGGAGGAGAGGAACTTGAGGAAGCGCTGATCGTCCGGCCGACATCGGAGACCGTCATTGGCCATATGTACAGTAAATGGGTCCAGTCCTGGAGAGACCTTCCCATCCTGATCAACCAGTGGTGCAACGTCATGAGATGGGAAAAAAGATCCAGACTTTTCCTGAGAACCTCCGAATTCCTCTGGCAGGAGGGGCATACGGCGCACGCCTCACGCGAAGAAGCAGTTGAGGAGACACTGCGCATGCTCGAAATATACAGGGACATAATGGAAAACGTCCTTGCGCTGCCGGTCCTGGCGGGGGAGAAATCCGAGGGAGAACGTTTCCCCGGTGCCGACAACACCTACACCTGCGAAGCCATGATGACAGACAGGAAAGCTCTCCAGGCCGGAACCAGCCACTTTCTGGGACAGAACTTTGCCAAAGCTTTCGAGATAAACTTCCAGAACAGGGAAGGAGAACTGGAGAGCGCATGGACTACCAGCTGGGGTGTTTCGACGAGGCTTATCGGCGCGATAGTAATGACCCATTCCGATGATGATGGCCTGGTGATACCCCCCCGGGTGGCTCCGGTGAAGGCCGTGATCCTGCCTATCAGCCCCGACCAGGAGATGGTCGAGGGCAAACTTCTTCCCAGGGCTGCGGAGATCGCCGAAAAACTCAATGCGGTTCTTGGGAAAAGATCCGTAAAGATCGACAAAAATTTCCACATGAGGCCCGGAGACCGTTTCTTTGCAAGTCTTCAGAAGGGGATCCCCCTGAGGCTGGAGCTCGGAGAAAAGGAATTTGGAAAAGAAGTTCTCCATGCGGTCCGGAGGGACACAGGGGAAAGGTTCGACATCCCATGGGATGAGGTCGCGACAAGGGTTCCGGAAGTACTGGAGGATATACAGAAGAACCTCTACGAAAAGGCTCTTGCCTTCAGGGAAAAGAACACAATTCATGTAACTGGTTACGAAGAGTTCAGTAAAATATTTGAAGGCAGCGGAGGTTTCGTGGAGGCCTTTTTCGCTGGCGGGCGTGAAGAAGAGAAAAAGATAAAAGAGGAGACAGGGGCAACGGTTCGCTGTTTTCCCCTTGGAAGGGAAGAAACAGGGACCTGTTTCTATACAGGCAAAAAAGGAGCCCGGCTGGCTGTTTTCGCCAAATCGTACTGATCTTTTGATGAAAGAACTTGTTCCCGTGGAGGTCGCCAGAGGGTAAAATCGAAAGTGGAAGGTCTGCGCACCTGCGCCGGAAGCATTTAATTCATTCCCGACAGGGAGGAGAGAACATGGTTTCCGAACTTGGTGTCGGAAATACCAGTATCCGTCTTTACAAAGGGGATATTACCGGATTTCAGGGTGGGGCCATAGTAAATGCGGCCAACTCGGCCCTGTGGATGGGTTCAGGGGTTGCCGGGGCGATAAAGCGCCTTGGAGGAAACAGTATTGAGGAGGAAGCTTTGGGTAAAGCTCCCATACAACCGGGGGAGGCCGTCGTGACAAGTGCCGGCAACCTGAAGGCAAACTACATCATTCACGCCGCCGTCATGGGGGAGGACCTTGTCACCAGCGAGGGCCTTATCAGGACTGCCACTCAGAACTGTCTCTACAGATCTGATGAACTCCATATCGAAAGCGTGGCATTTCCGGCCCTTGGGACCGGAGTTGGCCATTTCCCCGTCGACGCCTGCGCGACGGCCATGATCGACGAAGTCGTAATGTATCTGAAAGAAGAAACCGATACATCCCTCCGGGAGGTGGCTTTCTACCTATTCGGAGAAGAAACCTGGGAATCCTTTGCCAGGGCCCTGGAAAAGATTAAAGAGTGAATTGCCAATAGCGTGAATTGTGAATTGTGAATTGTGAATCGAAGAGTCAAGGAGACTGGAGACTGGATACTGGAGGCAGGAAGGGCAAAAAAGCCGTAAGACGTTAGACGTGAGACGAATGGGAAAACAAGGGCGGGGGCTTTTTCATCCTGAGCGCAGCGAAGGATCTGGTTCGTCTTTAAGATTTTCCAGTCTCCTGACGCCAGTATCCTGTATCCTTGCCCTTCCGCCCCTTCAGTTTACCGTTGATCCTTTACCGTTTACGCAGTTGCTCTTGCCCTTCACAAAGAATGGTTTTCTCTGCGTAACTCTGCGATCTCATATATTGGTGAGGAGCCATCTGGTTGTAAACTTTTAGGAAACATACATCACAGGAAGGGGAAAGATCGGTTTGTGTTCGAGGTTTTTAAACCTGTCACAGAGATAGGTCTCCCGTTCCACCTCAAAAACGAACGGTATCCTTAGGCCTTCGAGCCTGCATGAATGAGTCGGTTTTGGTGGAGCTTTCCCCCAACCTGTAATACAACCAGGGTGGTGCTTATCATGGAAATGGTCCGGTTCTTTCTTGGTCTTGACGTAGGCAAGTCGGAAATAGTTGCGACCCTTATGGATGATGAAGAAAAGGAACTGTTCCGAGGGTCCTTCAAGAATCAACTTTCAGGTTTCAGGGAAATGATGAAAGCAGTAACCGGGGTAACGTTGAATCTCTCAAAAGAATACCAGATCTATGCAGGCATGGAGGCCACTGGGACATATTACCTGAAGCTTGTGAAGTTCCTTTACGAGAAGGAAGACCGGGTAACGCCTTACGTCATCAACCCCAACAAGGTCAAGAAATACATGGAGTACAGGGGTAGCAGGACCAAGACAGACCTGCAGGATTCAAGGATCATTGCCATGTGCATCAGGGACGGAGTTGAAAATGGTCTATTCAGGCCCTGGTTCCCTTCCCGTAAAGAGCACGAGGAGCTGAAACAGCTTGTGAGGCTGAGAGAGAGCCTCTTGACTATGAAAACCATGGAGAAAAACAGGATAGAAGGTCTGAAACAGAATCCGGACCATTCACCCCATGCGATGAAGATCCTTGAAGACCACGTGGCCTATCTGTCCCAGCAGATAAAGGAACTGGAGGCAATACTGAAAGACAATATCAAGCATGGTAATTTCCCGGATATCGAAGAGGACATAGAAAGACTTAAGTCCATACCAGGCATATCAGATCTGACTGCGACAAGCTTTGTTTCAGAGATAGGAGAAATAGAAAGGTTTGATGGAATAAAGCAGATAGTCGCCTATGCTGGACTTTCGCCGATGGAAAAACAGTCAGGTACATCCATAAGGGGCAAAGCTCAAATATGCAAAAAGGGATCGAGTAAACTAAGACAGATCCTCTACATGCCAACACTTGCAGCAATAAGGTGCAACCCTGTAATAAAAAGCTTCTACGAAAAGCTTCTGGAAAAGGGCAAGAAAAAGATGGTCGCAATAACGGCCTGCATGAGGAAAATGCTCCACATAATGTACGGGATCATGAAGAACAAGGCATATTTCGATCCCGCTCTCTGTATGCCGAAAGTTCGATGAAATAGTCCTGAAAAGCTTACAACCAGATTGTCAAGGTTCAAAAAAATACTTGACTTACAACACGGTATCTCTGTGGTGAAAAAGTTTTGGATCTTGCCCCTCACAAAGAAAGGTTATCTCTGTGACCTCTGCGGTGAGAGATCTGGCTTTCCCAGCCCTTGAATTAAACCTTCCTTTCAGATAGAATTCTTCCCGGAAATAATCCCCCACGGAGGTGCCCATGACCCGTTACGAAGAACTAAAAGACCAGCTAAAGACCCGTCCCTTCCGATGGGTAGTTACCGGAGCCGCCGGATTTATCGGCTCCCACCTCGTGGAGACCCTGGTATCTCTCAACCAGCATGTCACCGGGGTAGACTCATTCCTCTCGGGCAGACAGCAGAACCTGGACGAGGCCCTTGCCAATGCCGGGGCCCCTTCCGCATTTCGATTAATAAATGGCGACATAAGGGACATAACCGTCTGCCGTGAAGCCTGCGAAGGGGCCGACTTTGTCCTCCACCAGGCTGCCCTCGTCTCTGTGCCAAGATCTTTCGAAGAGCCACACCTCAACAACTCCTGCAACGTCACCGGGTTCCTCAACATGCTCCTATCCGCCCGCGACGCCAACGTCTGGTCCTTCGTATACGCCTCCTCGGCGGCCGTATACGGCGACCAGCCCGAGGGACCGACCAAAGAGAACGCGCCCCTTGCCCCCATGTCCCCCTACGCCGTAGCCAAGCGCACGGGCGAACTCTACGCCAGTGTCCTTGCACCCGGCATGAACACCGCCGGACTCCGCTACATGAACGCCTACGGCCCCCGGCAGGACCCCTCCAGCCCCTACTCGGGGGTCATATCCATCTGGATAGAGCAGCTCCTCAAGGGGCAAACCCCCGTCATATACGGTGACGGCAAAACCACCAGGGACTTCGTATACGTTGCCGACATAGTCCAGGCAAACATCCTTGCCGCCATGGCGGATAAAAACAGCAGGTCAAATGGCGGCATCTACAACATAGGTACGGGAAAACCGACGACCCTTCAGGATCTTCTCGCCCTGATATCAAGATCGGTGCGGATAAATACACCCCGCGCCGGGGAAACGGCACCCCGCTACATGCCCCCCAGGGTGGGTGACATCCGGCACTCCCTTGCCGATATCACCCTGGCAAGGGAAACCCTCGGGTACGAACCGCGTTACGACCTTGCCCACGGACTGGAGAGGACGGTGCGCCACACATGTTGCTTGTAACAGGAGGCGCCGGTTACATAGGAAGCCATGTCGCGCTGGAACTCCGCCGCCGGGGGCACGAGACCCTGATCTTCGACGACCTCAGCAAAGGACACCGGGACCTTGCCGGCGATGCCCCCTTCGAAGAAGGGGACCTCAAAAACCTCTCCAGGGTGAGGGAGATATTCGCAAAATACCCCATCGAGGGAGTGCTTCACTTCGCGGCAAAAAGCCTTGTGGGAGAATCAATGGCAATGCCGATGGACTACTACCGCAACAACGTGGTCGGGACCATAAACCTGCTGACGGCAATGGAGGAGCATGGTGTAAAGCGCATGGTCTTCTCCTCAACGGCGGCCGTCTACGGCGAGCCCGAGACCACCCCCATATATGAGGACGCGGTCCTTAAACCCACCAACGTCTACGGAGACACCAAACTCTTCATAGAATCCATGCTCAAAAACCTCCACCGGGCAGAGGGGCTTTGCAGCATCTCCCTAAGGTACTTCAACGCTGCCGGGGCCGACCCCTCGGGTGAGGTAGGGGAGGACCACACACCGGAGACCCACCTCATACCCATAGCACTGGACGTGGCCCTCGGCAAAAGGCAAAAACTGCAGATATTCGGCAACGATTACCCCACCCCCGATGGCACCTGTCTCCGTGACTACGTCCACGTCACCGACCTTTCCGCTGCCCATGTCAAAGCCATAGAAAGGCTTGAGGCGGGTAAGGGGGGCTGCGAAGCCTTCAACCTCGGCAACGGCAGGGGCTTCTCTGTACTGGAGATAATCGAGGCCGTGCGAAAAGTCACCGGACGCCCCATTCCGGTTGAATTCTCCGGCCGCCGCCCCGGCGACCCGGCCGTGCTCGTGGCCTCGTCCAGAAGGGCCGAAGAAACCTTCGGCTGGCAGCGAGCATACCCCGGTATCGAAGAGATCGTCTCCACAGCCTGGCATTGGCACAAAAAAAGACATACATAAGAGCGACAAAGCCCTCGCCCTTCCTGTTCCCCGTTCACCGTTGACCGTTCACGCAGTTGGATTTGGTTATTCTCACTTCTCACGTCTCACGTCTTTTTTGCCTTTCCTGTTTCCTGCCTCCAGTTTCCTGACGTCTCGCTTTTAAACCGTTTACGGTTCACCGTTGACCGTTTACGCCCTTGCTTTTGCCTGTCATCCTGAGGAACGAAGTGACGTGAGGATCCGGGTTTGATCTTTCGATTCCCGATTCACGACTCACGATTCACGAAAAGCAGATTCTTCGTCATTTCATTCCTCAGAATGACAAACACTTCCCGATTCACCGATCCAGCCCTCCCTGATGCCTGATGCCTGCCGTCTGTCTCCTCGGGTTTCTGCCCCCCCGAAATCTTGCAAAACACGATGAACTGAATTACAATGTACTTCAGCAAGGACGAGGAGGGTATTCAATGGCTGCCAACAGCATTGTACAGGCACGTATAGACCCGGAAATCAAAAAGGAAGCTTCCGTTGTACTGGCCACGATGGGGCTTTCCGTCTCCGATGCCGTGCGTCTCATGCTTACCAGAGTTGCGGCGGAGAAGGCACTGCCGTTCGATTTGCTGATCCCGAACGAAACCACC
>Ga0334884_1005344_pt1 | contig 12375 bp, 8 predicted proteins | sample GraSluR1_MG_7_FD_207215 | JGI IMG/M metagenome (GOLD analysis project Ga0334884, IMG submission 207215) | Sludge microbial communities from methane-producing bioreactor in Wageningen University, Netherlands - Granular Sludge_12_05 R1 | ecosystem: Engineered > Bioreactor > Anaerobic > Unclassified...
AGATAGGTTCCGCCGAGGAGATCGTGCAGGGTGCGGCGGCTGGGCAGGATGAAGGCCAGGCTCCAGCCGAGGCCGAGGCTGAGCCAGGCGATGGGATAGACCAGGCAGCGCACGGCGAGTTGGAGGCGGCTTGGGCGCTGCTTCGTGGCGTCCACGAGCCAGACCCGGGTGAGCATCTGGCCAGGGCTGCGGTAAAGGGTCATGAGCCAGAGTGTGGACCAGGCCGTGGCCAGCGCCGCGCACCAGCCCCAGGGATAGAGGAGTGTTCGCGGCGCCTGCCAGTAGAGGTCGGCGTAGAACTCGGGCCAGAAAGCCGGGTCTGGGGGGTGGAGGGCGTCGAGCCCACCCCAGCCTTGGTGCCACATCAGTCCCAGGCAGAGGGCCACAGGGAGGCCATCGATGAGATTGGCCACCAAGCGCCGGCGCAGTGGGGCGAGGGTGATGACGGGGCGATGGATGGGCGCGCTGGCCATGGGGCGGTGGTTCAAAGGCGGTGGTTGAGAAAAGTGCCACGGGCGTAATAGATGACGAAGACCGTGGTGCTCAAGAGGTTGGCCGCCAGCATGGTCGCCCATAAGGCGGAGGCGGGGAGGGCAAAGGTGATGGCCACGAGGTAGGCCGCTGGGATGGCGATGGGCACCAGGACCAGGAGGTCGAGGAGGAAGGTGGCCATGGTGGCGCCGGCGCCGACGAGGCTCTGGGAGAGGACGACCCCGAGGCCGAGGGCGGCATAGCCGAGGGCGGCAATATGCAGGTAGCGGGTGCCGGCGGTGACGACGGCTGGGTTGGGGTCGAAGAAGGCGATGATGGCGTCGGCATAGAGGACGAAGAGGCCGACGCCCACAGCGACGGTGACGGCGCTCGCCGCGCTGGCCAGCGCCGAGGTTGACGCCCATGTAGGTGGCGGCGGCGGCACCCCAGCCCAGGCCGACGAAGAGCACCATGACTTCAAGGCGCAAGCAGATGCTGTAGGCGGTGAGGGTGGAGACGTCATCGGTGCTGGTATAGGCCTGGGCGACGAGGGCGAGGAAGACCAGGACGCTGGCTACACGCAACACCAACTGGGCGCTGGAGGGCCAGCCAAGCTGGGCCAGGCGCGCCTGAAAGCGGAGCTGGGGGATGAAAAAGCGCCGGCGCAGGCGCAGGCCGTCGGTGAGGCAGACGAGGTAGATGGCGCCAATGATGACGGGGACGGTGCGGCCGATGAGGGTGGCCCAGGCGGCGCCGGCCATGCCCAGGCGCGGGATGTCGCAGAAGTGGGCCAAGGGTGCGGCCCAGGCGAAGAGAGGTGGGTGGGGTCCTGGACCGTAGATCAAGACGGCGTTGAGCAAGACGTTGAGGGCGTTGCCCGCCACCAGGAGCAGGGCGGCCGAGCGGTTGTGGCCGAGGGCGCGGAGGATGGCGGTGATCTGTAAGAGGAAGAAGATGGAAAAAGCCCCGCCGAGCATGATGCGCAGATAGGTTTCGGCGAGCTGGCCCGCTTCACCTGGCACCTGCATGAGTGAGGTGATGAGCCACTCGGTCCCGAGCAGGCCGAAGACGCCGACGGCGATGGAGGCCGTGCCCATGGCCAACAGCGACTGCCAGGCGCTATGTTGTACGCCCTCGAGGTCGCCTTCACCGAGACGGCGCCCGAGGATGGCGACGGAGCCGTTGGAGACGCCCGTGGCGCAGATCACGGCGAGGGCAAAGAGCATGTCACAGACCCCGAGGGCGGCCAGGGCAGCGGGCGCCTCCTCGAGGCGACTGAGCATGAACATGTCGACGAGGTTGAAGGCGCCGTAGAGGATCATGCCGCCGACCAGGGGCAGGCCAAAGCGGAGCAGTGAGGGGAAGAGGGGCGCGGTGAGGATGCGGCGCGCGCGGGGGCTGTGGTGAACGGTTGGCGGGGGGGATGTGCTTGACGGCAATGGGTGGGGTCGCTATGGGTGGCGCCGATGCGGCGCGGCGTTGTCGTGGCGGAAGCAGGCTAATCCAACGGTCGCGCGGTGGCAACGGGGCGTTGGTACCCGCCGAGCGCCGGGCGTTGACGGCAGCAGTCGAGGAAGCGATGGGCAAGGAAGCATGGGTGGCCCAGGAGATGGTGGAGGTCTGGGCCGAGGATCGCCATTTTGCGAAGGGGCTCATGGCTGCTGGGGCTACCCAGGTGAGGGCTTGGGAGCGCGTTGGCGGCAGCGAGGGGGAGGCGGGCCGTCTCTGGCAGTGTTTGGCTGCGCTCGGGGCGCCGCTCTATCGCGCGCGCTTCGCGCTGCCGGGGCCGAGCCATTGGCGGGCGTTGTGGGTGGTGGATGAAGCGCCGGCTTCGCATTTCGATGCTTTGCGGGATACGGCGTTGTCTCTGGCGCCGTGGGCACCGATGGCGGTGGTGGCACGCACGGGGCGGGGCTTTCATGGGCGCTTTGGGCGCGCTTGGCAGGCGGCGCCGGGTAACTTGCACCTGTGTGCGGTGGCGCCGGTACAGGTCGCGGCTGCGGCAGCAGCGAGTGCGCCCATGTTGGGCGTGGTGGCCACCCAAGAAGGGCTGGAGAGGGTGGCTCAGGGGGCATGGCGGGCGCGGATCAAATGGATCAACGATGTGCTGGTGGATGGGGCCAAGGTGGCCGGGACCTTGACGGCGGCGCAGGTGCATGGGGAGGGGATGGGTCGCCTTCTTTTCGGCATTGGCGTCAATGTGGCGCATGCGCCGCTGGTGCCGCGTTCGCGCTGCGTGCCGCGGGTGGGGTCGCTGGCGCAGGTGGGGGAGGTCAGTCTGGGGGCGGTGTTGTGGGAGATTTTGGCGAGCTTGGGGCGGTGGATGGCGGTGTGGGCCGAGGGCGGTGGGGTGCGTCTGCATGCGGCCTATGTAGCGGCGACGGAGGTGATTGGGCAGCGCGTGGTGCTGTGGCCAGATGCGGCTGGCGGGCCGGAGGAGCCTCGGGTGCCCTTGGCCAGCGGGGTTTTGGAAGCCATTTTGCCGGATCTCAGCCTACGCATCAGCGGGCATGTGCGGCCCTTTGGTCAGGGACGTTTGATGGTGTTAGACGATGGGTCGGGCTAGGCTTGGCTTGCGCCGCTGGATGACCTGGGCAATGGTCGGCGTGGTGGCGACTTGGCCTTTACTGGGTGCGGGTACAATGCTAGGAGGCGCGGTGTGGGCGCGGTCCTGGAGGGGTCGGTGCCGCATGCCTGTTGGCGTCATGCAGGGGTAACGACGGTGATGAAGAACACGAGCGTCCTGGTTCTGTGGCTGCTCAAGAACCAAGGCGCCAAGCGAAATATTAAGTTTTTATTGAAGTTTTGCTTGGTGCTCTTAGGGCTGGTTTTGGTCTATGCTTTTCTCTTCGACCGTCTCATGGCGTGGGAGGGGCGCGAGCACACCTTCATGACGGGGATCTATTGGACGCTGACCACGATGTCGACCTTGGGCTTTGGCGACATCACCTTTAGCACGGATCTTGGGCGGGCGTTTTCGGTCTTGGTGTTATTGACGGGCATGGTCTTTTTGCTGGTGCTCTTTCCCTTCATCATCATCGAGTTCGTCTACTCGCCGATCATGCGGGCCCAGAACGCGGCGCGGACGCCGACGGAGCTGGCGCCCGACACCAAGGGGCACGTCATATTGACGAGCTATGATGCGCTCACCCAGGCGGTGATCGCCCGTCTCAGGCAGTACCAGACCTCCTATGTTTTGGTGACGCCCGACATCAAGGACGCTTTGGCTTACCACGACATGGGGCTGCGGGTGATGCTGGGCGACTTGGACAACCCTGAGACCTATCGCAACGCGCGGGTGGAGCGGGCGGCGCTGGTAGCGGCGACTTCCGACAGCGATCCGCAGAACACGAATATCGTCTTTACCGTGCGCGAGCTGTGCGAGCACGTGCCCATCGTGTCGACGGTGCGGAGCGTGGATGCGGTGGACATTTTAGAGCTGGCGGGGTCGACGCAGGTTTTGCACTTGGCGGAGCTGATGGGGAACGCGTTGGCGCGCTGTGCCCGTGGCGGTGGCTCTTACCCGCATGTGTTGGGGCAGCTCGGCGGGGTGTTGATGGTCGAGGCCCGGGCGACGGGGACGGATTGGGTGGGGAAGACCTTGGCAGAGGCCAATATCAAGGAGTCCCTTGGGATCAACGTGGCTGGGGTGTGGGAGCGGGGTCGTTTCGAGTTGGCTGGGCCGCAGACGCGCCTGACGGAGCAATCGACGCTGGTCATGGGGCTGTCGGGGGAGCAGCTCAAGCGCTACAAGGCGCATCTCAGCAATGGGGATCACGCTGAGGGTTTGGTGCTGATCATCGGCGGTGGGACGGTGGGGCAAGCCACGGCCAAAGCGCTGCGGGCGCGCAAGGTGAACTATCGCATCGTCGAGCGGGTGGAGTCGCGGCGCGGTCACGACGCGGAGCACACGGTGATTGGCGATGCGGCGGATCTGGAGGTGTTGCGGCGGGCGGGTCTGGAGGAGGCGCACACGGTGATCATCACGACGCACAGTGATGACATCAATGTTTTTCTGACGATTTATTGTCGCCGTCTCTTGCCGAGCGTGCAGATCATTTGCCGCACGACCCACGAGCGCAACGTGGCGACCTTGCACCGGGCGGGGGCGGATTTCGTTTTGTCTTATGCGTCGATGGGGGCGAGCGCCGTTTTCAACCACCTGCAGCACGGCAGCGTGCTGATGATGGTGGAGGGACTCTACGCGAAAAGGATCCCCATTCCCCCGGGGATTCGCGGCAAGTCGCTGATCGAGGCCCAGGTGCGGGCGCGCAGTGGCTGTAGCGTCGTGGCGTTGGAGTCGGAAGACACGACGGTGGTCAATCCCTCGCCGACACTGCCCATGCCTGAGTCGGGCCACCTCATTTTGATTGTGACACCCGAAGCAGAGGAGCGCTTTTTGCGGGTTTATGGCAAAGGTGATGGGTGAGGTGGGGGGGGACTTTTGCGCTTGGAAGCTTTGAACTTTGCCGGCAAAGGCGATAGCGTTGGCTGAGGTGTATGGGCTGGCCAGCGTGATGGAGCAGGTGAAGGATGGCAAAGTTGTGGTGGGGCTGGGTTTTGTTGGTGGTGCTGTTGCCCGCCTGCGTGAAGAAGAGCACCTACGAGGATTTGGAGGCGCGTTACCACTTGAGTCAGGACACCCTGGTGGACCGGACCAAGCGGGTCAACAAGCTGGAGTCAGAGTTGGCGCAGTTGGAGCAAGCCCATGCGGCGCTGGTCGCGGCGCATGAGCGGGTCAGCGCCGAGTTGGCCGCGCTGCTTCAGGATCGGTCGAGCTTACAGGCCTCGGTGGAGGAGATGCAGCGGGCGCTGCTGGAGCTCGAGCAGCGCAAAGCCGAGGCCGAGGCGCGCGTGGCGGAATACCGCGACTTCGTGGCCAAGTTTCAGGTGCTCATCGACCAAGGCAAGCTCAAGGTCAAGGTCCGGGATGGGCGCCTGGTGGTGCAGTTGGCCACCGACATTCTCTTTGCTTCGGGGAAAGCCGAGTTGTCGCCTGAGGGGCTGATGGCCATCCGCGAGGTGGGCGCGGTCTTGGCGACCATTGGCGACAAGCGTTTTCAGATCGAGGGGCACACGGATGACGTGCCCATCAAGACCTCGCGTTACCCGTCGAATTGGGAGTTGGCAGCGGCGCGGGCCATCACGGTGGTCAAGACGCTCATCGATGCCGGGATGGGTGCGGATAGCGTGAGCGCGGCCTCCTTCGGCGAGAGTTCGCCGGCGGTGGCCAATGACAGCCCAGAGAACCGGGCGAGCAACCGCCGGATCGAGATCGTCGTGGTTCCCGACTTGAGTTCTCTACCTGGCTTCAATGAGTTACAGAACCTGGGCCGTTGATTCGACTCTCAAGGTGAGTGACAGGCATGGGAAGCGTTCAAGTGTGGCATCGTCAGCAGCCCTGTCTGCGGGGTGACCTCGAGGTCTATACCCAGGGTGAGGAGCGCTTCTTGCGCGACCCGCTGTTGCGGGCGATGTACCCGCTGAGTCCGGAGACCCTGCAAGTGCTGCGCTTTTTCAACGGTCAGCGGCGGCAAGAGGAGATCTTGGCGCTGGCGCACCGCTGGGGCATCGCCATGGACGCGGAGCACTTGTCGCACCTCATCGACGATCTGGCGGAGGCTCACCTGTTGCTGCGGCAGGACTTTGCCTTGCACTTGTGGCGTCGCGGGCTGGGGAAAGAGGCCGAGGAGGAGGCAGCGAGCGGCCTCTTCTATGTGGCCCCTCTGCCGACGGATGCTGCTGGCCTGGCTGTCTCCTGCTGGGAAGGGCTGCGCTTCACGTGTATGCAATGTGGTGCCTGTTGTCGGGGGCTTTTCCCCGTGGTGCTGCAGCTCGACGATTTGGAGCGCCTCAATGCGGTGGCTTCGGCGGCGGGGCTGGGGCTGTCGGCAGCGGCTTTGGTGCGGGAGACCCACCGCCAGGGGCGGCGGGAATTTGAAGTGGCGCAGTGCAATGGTGCCTGTGCGCTGCTCGCCGACGATGGCCGTTGCACCCTGCACTTGCAATATTCCTTTGGGCACAAGCCGCACGCGTGCCGTGCTTTTCCCTTTGCGCCAGTGATGACGCCGCGTGGCGCTCTGTTGCGTTTCCGGCCCGAGTGCGTGGGGAGTGTGGAGGCCATCGCAAGCGAGGGGGCGCTGGTGCACGTCGGCAAGGAGGCGCTGTGGCAGGACGTGTGCGCGTCGGCGCGAGCTGTGCCTTGGATCCCCGGCAGCTTTCCCCTGCGCTTGAACGTCCTGTGCAGCTATGCGCACTACGACGGCCTTCAGGCAGCGTGGCTCGAGGCTGCGGCCCGTTCGTGGCGTGAGGGTTTGCAGGTGATCGCCGCGGCGACGCAGACGACCCAGGCCCGCAACGTGATGGCCATGCCCATGCTCATCGCTGAGGTGGATCGCGCCGTGGGGACGTCTTCCCCGGACTTTTTTCAACGGGTACCGAGCTGCGCCGGGCGGCAGGTGCGGGATGTCCTGGTGGCGTTTGGGCTGTTGCCCAGCTTCGTGTCGGGTGAGTTCGAGGCGACGAGTGATCACCGGGCGGGCGCCGCAGTGTTGGAGGCACCCGAGCTACAAGCGGTGCTCAATGCCTATCTGTGCCAGGCCATCTCGGGGGCCTTCTTTTTTGAGGCGCTGTCCGTCGCAGCGGGTGCCGGGTTGAGTTTGTTGACCTTGTTTTTGGCGGAAGCGAGCCTGTGCTACTGCCATCATCTGGCGCCGGGTTGTGTGACGCCGTCGTTGACCCAGGGGGCGCTGAGTTTCTGGCATCGCGTCTTTTTTGGTCCGGCGTCGCCGCGGACGCGGCTCATCACGGCCCACGCTGAAGCCCTCGAGGAGGTCTTGGGCATGGTGCGCGAGTTGTAAGGCCTTGGCCCTTGTGGTTCGCCCACGGCTCCGGCGGGGCGTTGGGCAATGCCTCAGCGGCCAGGTCGCCCTTCGACGACGGCGGCGACGCCTTGGTGGTGGGAGAGGGCGATGAGGGCCTCGCTGTTGACGTCGGCGTCGATGGTGGCTTCGTGGGTGTGGCGGATGTGGGCGCCGAGGGCTTCGAGGGCCGCCAGGAGGGCGCCCAGAGACATGTGGTTGACCATGCGCACCTGGACGTGTCTTTTCTCGGTGGGATCGGCGCTCATGGCCCAGCGCAATAGGGGAGCGCTGAGTCGGCTTTGCAAGCGAGTGGGCATCATGTCGACCTTTGAACCTGGCATCTCTCGGGTGAGAGCGTGCCAGCCGTAACGAAGGAGATCCTAGTGCCGCGGCGCCTGGCTGACAACCGTGTCGAAGGCAATGGGTTCATTCGTCGAACGCGCCCTGAGCGATGCTCTGGCCGATGAGCCGCGCTGCTTCAGTCAGGCTTTGTCTGCCGGGATAGGCTGCCATGGCGACGATGTAGGCGTGGTGGCGCAGCGGGTCGTGGACGAGGATGACGTCGCTGAACCAATCCTCAGAGAAGCCTGGTTTGGAGTAGACCCGGAGGCGGTCGTTGCCGATGGCGGCGACCAGGGCGTCGCGGGCCTCGTTGCCGCGGGGTCCCTTGCGGGAGAGGGCGTCGAGGAGGAGGCGGTGGTTGGTTGGGTTCAGCTCGAATCCCGCTTGGGGCGCGAGGTAAGGCTGCAACACGCTTCGGCGCATGGCCTCACTGAGATCGCGCAAGGTGGTGCAGGCCGAGGCGCGGCAGCGGCTTCGGACGTTGGCTTGGGTCGCGGGAAGGGTCAGCTCGCGGGAGCCTTGGCGCAGTTTCAAGGTTGGGGTGGCGGCGAAGGAGGCAGATTCGCCGAGGCGCTGCCAATCGCTGAGCTGATAGGCGCGGAGGATGGCGGAGTGCCGGATGCCAAAGCGTTCACTCAGGAGGCCTTTGTTGAGGGCGTCGAAGCCGGCGAGCTGGACCAGGCGGTTGTGGGCCAGGTTATCGCTGTCGACCAAGGCGCGGCGCACGAGCTGGTCGATGCGGACGCGCTCTGCCGTAGGTCGCCCTGGGACCTGGAGGGTCGCCTCGGGGCCGAAGTCGTGGGCTTGGAGGGTGCGCAGCGCGGCGATGGCGGCGAAGATTTTGATGGTCGAGGCGGGGTTCCAGCCCTCGTGGGTGGCGGAGGTGCCACGCCAGTCATAGGCTTTCTCGGCACGAATGCGCTTGTTTTCCTCATCGAGGGAGATGGAGACGACCATGGCCATGAAGCGTCGGGGCGGTTGAAAACCCTTCTGGGCGAGGAGGCGTGGGAGGACCTTGGAATCGCTCTTGGGTATTGCGGCGGAATAGGTGCTGGTGGTGCCAGGTGTCTTCGGCTTGGGTTGGGTTGTGGCGGCAGGGTTGCCACATTCCGGGATGATGAGTTTCTTGCCCGCGTAGATGCGATCATTGCGGAGGTCGTTGGCCAGCATCAGCTCCTCCACGGAGCAGCCGAAGCGCTGGCCGATCTTGCCCAGGTAGTCGCCGGGCTCGATGCGGTAATCGAAGGGGCGCGGCTGAGGCGGCGGGGTTGGCGGGGCGGGTGTGGCCTGCGTCGCTGGGACGGGTGCCGCGAGGGCCTTGGGTATCGCCGCGGCAGGCTCAGGGAGCGGCGCTGGCTTCGGCAGCGTGGCGGCTGCTGTGGTCAGGCTGGCTGGGGCGGGTGTGGACTGTGGCGCCGTCTGGATGATGCTCGGCAGGGTCCCGCTGAGCGCCAGGGCAAAGATGCCGCCGAGGAGGACTTTGCGTCGTCGGGGCTGTTGTCCCACCCAGAGGCGGATGGAGGGGAAAGTGGGGGTGGAGGCAGCAGCAGAGCGGGCCTGGCGCGTCGTGTCGTCGGCGATGCGGGCCTGGGGCTGGTGCCTGGGCGTTGCGTTGCGCATGTGACCATTCCTTGGTTGGCGCTGGGGAGCGCTGACCCATCGTGGGCTGGATGCGAATTTAGCAGGGCTGGGGCGCGAGGCACGTTCTTGGGCTTGAACAAAGCGTAGAGGGGAGGCGATTGCATCCCCGGAGGCGAATGCCTAAGGTGGTGGCTTCATTGTGGCGGCGTGCCATGGGTTTGAAAGGAGTGCAATGGCGACGGTGGAGTTGTCGACAGCAGCGGGCGAGTTGAGGGTGACCCTGAGCGGCCCCTTGACCCGGGCGTCTGTGGCGTCCCTGCGCCCGCAGCTCCTGGCAGCCCTGCGGCAGCGCGGCGTGCGTTCCGTGGCGGTGGATCTGGGTGGCATCGCGGCGATGGACACGGCAGGGGCGGCGCTTCTGGCGGTGCTGCAGCAGGAAGCGGCGCGGCGCGGCGTGGCGCTGCAGTTGGTGGCGTGGAGCGCGTGTGCCGAGGGTGCCCTGGGACGCTTCGTTCGGCCGGCGCGGGAGCCTCGCGCGGGTGGGGGAGATTCGTGGCTGGTGTCTTTGGCTGATGCGGCCCTGGCGCAGTGGGCTGGCTTCAAGCATTTTGCCTTCCTGACGGCGGACACCTTGGTGTGGAGCGTGGCCGGTGCGACGCGGACGCGGCGGGTGCGACGCGGTGCGTTGTGGCTGGAGGCCAACCGCATCGGGGTCGAGGCCTTGGGGATCGTTGCGCTGATCGCCTTCTTGATCGGTGCCGTGGTGGCGCTGCAGTCGGCTTACCAGCTCCAACAGTTTGGCGCGGACATCTTCGTGGCGAACTTGATCGGGGTCTCCATGACGCGGGAGATGGGGCCGTTGATGACGGCGATCATCATCGCCGGTCGCAGCGGAGCGTCCATCGCGGCAGAGATCGCGACGATGAATGTGAACGAGGAGGTGGACGCTCTGCGCACCATGGGCTTGGAGCCGGTGCGATACGTGGTGGTGCCGAAGTTTCAGGCCATTACACTGACCATGCCTGGGCTGGTGGTCTTCGCCAACTTGTTGGGCATCTTTGGCGGTTTCTTGGTGGCCGTATTGTATATGGACCTGGGGGCCTCGGCCTTCTTGCACCAGCTCTTCGATGCGCTGGTGGTGAAGGACTTGGTTTCGGGGCTGATCAAGAGCGTGGCCTTTGCGTGGATCATCGTTCTGGTGGCGGCGCACCATGGTTTTCAGGCTTATGGCGGCGCTGACTCGGTGGGGAAGGTGACGACGACCAGCGTGGTGAGTAGCATTTTTTGGGTCATCGTCGCTGACGCCGTGTTCAATATCGTGTTTTACATGTGATGCGAGGTGGGAGTTGCGATCGGAACGGGTGAAAGCATGACCATCGAGACGGTGATTGAAGCACGCGACCTGGTGGTGGCTTACGGCGAGAAGGTGATCCTGCGTGGCGTCAGCACGTCGATCCCGCGGGGCAGCGTGACCTGCGTCGTCGGTGGCAGCGGCTGTGGCAAGTCGACGCTGCTGCGGGCGGCCTTGGGCTTGGTGCCACCACGTGCGGGGAGCATCCGCTTGCTCGGCGAGGACATGCAGGCATTGGAAGGTGAGGCGCGGGCGGCTTTTCTGGGCAAGCTCGGCTTCATGTATCAGAACGGGGCCCTGTTGAACTCCATCTCGGTGTACGAGAATTTGGCCATTCCGTTGCGGGCCCACACGGATCTGCCGCCCGACGTGGTGGACGAAATCATCCACTTCAAGTTGGGCCAGGTGCAGCTCAGTCACGCCGTGCATTTGCTGCCGAGTGAGCTCTCGGGCGGGATGCGCAAGCGCGCGGGTTTTGCTCGGGCCATGGTCTTGGATCCCGAGGTGATCCTGTGCGACGAGCCGTCGGCGGGGCTCGACCCCATCACGGCCGCCGATCTCGATGTCCTGTTGTTGCGGCTGCGGGCGGAGCTGGGGATCACCCTGGTGGTGGTGACCCATGATCTCGACTCGATCAAGCGCATCGCCGACCGGGTGGTGATGCTCGATGCCGGTCGCGTGCGTTTCGATGGAGCTTTGGAGGCGGCCATGGCTTGTGACGACGCGGTGGTCCACCATTTCTTTGCCCGCGAGGCCAACCCACCGGGTGCGGCGTCGGCAGCCCTGCTGTCACAGTTGCGCGAGAGTCCAGGAGAGGTGTCATGAGCGCGACGCGGGCCCAGAAGGTGCGTTTGTCCCTATTTTTGTTGGTCTCCGGGGTCTTGCTCGTGGGGACCATCTTCTCCCTGGTGGGCTCGTCGCTGCTGCAGCAGCGCGACACCTATGTGGTGCGCCTGGATGGCAGCACGGGCGGCTTGGAGCGCGGCTCACAGGTCCGCTACAACGGCATCCGGGTGGGGCGGGTGGAGGATGTGCGCATTGCGCCGGACAACCCGAGTCAGACCATCATTCGGCTGAGCCTGGAGCAGGGGACGCCGGTGACGGAGGACACCATCGCGGTGCTGAGTCTCCAGGGGATCACGGGGCTGAAGGTGATTGAGCTCAGCGGTGGCGGTCCCGACTCGGTGCGCCTGCCGCCCGGCGCAGAGATCCCCTCGGGTGGTTCCGATTTCGATCTCCTGACGGAGCGCGCTTTCAGTATCAGCGCCAAGATCGAGACCCTCTTGGACAACCTGGTCGAGGTGACCCGGGGTGACAACATGGTCCATGTGACGGCGGTGTTGGCCGAAACGGAGCAAGTCCTGCGTTCACTGCGGGAGATCATGGAAGAGAACCGCGCCGATGTGCGCGCCATGGTGCAGCAGCTTCGGGCGACGGGGGTGGCGGTGCATGCGGCGGTGGCGGAGCTCGACGGTGTCCTGGCTTCGCTGCGCAAGACCTTGGACTTCATCTCCACCCTCATCGATCCTCGGCAAGTGGAGCGCATTCTCACCTTGGTGCAGCGCGTCTTGGGCGAGACGCAGCAACGCATGGGCCCGGAGGAGCTGGGTGCGACCATCGCCGCGGTCCATACACTGGTGAGCGATACGTCGCGCTTGGTCGGGGCGGCGGAGGTGACCTTGTTGCGCACCCGGGACGACTTGCGTCGCGCCTTGGAAGAGTTGGCGACCACCACGGAGAACATGTCGGAGTTCACCCAGATTCTGG
>Ga0334884_1005345_pt1 | contig 12374 bp, 11 predicted proteins | sample GraSluR1_MG_7_FD_207215 | JGI IMG/M metagenome (GOLD analysis project Ga0334884, IMG submission 207215) | Sludge microbial communities from methane-producing bioreactor in Wageningen University, Netherlands - Granular Sludge_12_05 R1 | ecosystem: Engineered > Bioreactor > Anaerobic >...
CATCGGTTTTCATCAGCAACTTCCCGTCGCTCGCGCTCTTCGCTATCCTCGCAATTCACACTTTTTGCTACTCCACAATCATGCTTTGCACGATGCAGGACGAGAGGCTCTTCCCATAGACTCTCCAGCGGAGGAATACGTTATTCCATTCCGGGAGGGTGAGCCTATGAAACTGGAGATAGGAAAGTTTTTTGTGAAGGAGATGGTCTTCGGCGAGAAGACCGGCTACAGCAAGGGTGTGCTGACAATAAACAAGGAAGAGGCTCTTGCGGTGGTGAAGGAGGACAGCCACATCACCGAGGCGGAGCTGCATATCGCATGTCCCGGCGATGAAATCCGCATGGTCCCCGTGAAGGAAGCCATCGAGATGCGCTGCAAGGTCTCCGGGGGCGTGATGTTCCCCGGCGTGACCAACCCTGTCATGCCCGCAGGACAGGGGCGGACGCACGCGCTGAAGGACTGCTCGCTGATCGTGGTCGGCAAGCACTGGGGGAGCTTCCAGGACGGCCTTATCGATATGGCCGGTCCCTTTCAAAGGAACACCATCTTCGGCTCGCTGAAGAACCTGGTCCTCGTGGGCGACACGGACGAAGAGTTCGAACGACACGAGCAGCAGAAGAAGAACCGCGCGCTTCGCTGGGCCGGACACCGTCTCGCCGAGTACGTCGGCAAGTGCGTCGCCGCCCTCGAACCCGAGGAGATCGAGACGTGGGAGCTTGAACCCGTCAACCGCCGCGACGCCTCCGTGCAGGGGCTTCCGTCGGTGGTCTACGTACTGCAGCCGCAGACGCAGATGGAGGCTATGGGGTACAACACCCTCGTCTACGGCTGGGACGGCAACCACATGCTCCCAACCTACATGCACCCCAACGAGCTGCTCGACGGCGCGCTGATCTCCGGCAGCTTCATGCCCGTCTCGTCCAAGATGTCCACCTACGAGCACTGCAACAACCCCGTCGTGAAGCGCCTGATGAAGGAGCACGGCAAGACGCTCAACTTCCTCGGCCTCGTCATGTCGAACCTCAACGTCGCCATGGACCAGAAGCAGCGCTCCGCCTACATGGTGGCGCAGATGGCCAAGAACCTCGGCGCGGACGGCGCGATCGTCGCCGAAGAAGGGTACGGCAACCCCGACGTGGACTACATTCAGACCATCGTCGAGCTGGAGAAGGTCGGCATCAAGACCGTCGGCATCTCCAACGAGTGCACCGGCCGCGACGGCGGGTCGCAGCCCCTGGTGGCCCTCGACCCGGCGGCGAACGCCCTCGTCTCGACGGGGAACGTCTCGCAGTACTTCGAGCTGCCCCCGATGAAGACCGTCCTCGGCGAGCTGGAGTCGATGGCCCGCGACGGCCTCTCCGGAGGCTGGGAGGGGTGCGTCCATCCGGACGGCTCGCTCGTCATGGAGAACAACGGCATGTTCTGCTCGGACCACATCAGCGGCTTCTCCGTGAAGACCTGCATGGACTATTGATTTAAAAAAGGGGGAGGAAGCAGAATGCTCAAGGCGATTCATTACATCAACCAGTTCTTCGGGCAGGTGGGCGGCGAGGATATGGCCGACTACGAGCCCGAAATCCGCACCGGAACCGTCGGGTGCACCCAGATATTCAACACCCTCGCGAAGGACGTCGAGGTAACGCACACCATCATCTGCGGCGACAACTTCATGGCGTCGCGCACCGACGAGGCCTTGGAGCGCATCCTGGCAATGCTCGAAGGCAAGACGTTCGATATCTTCATCGCGGGCCCGGCCTTCAACGCCGGACGCTACGGCGCGGCCTGCGGCCAGATCTGCAAGGCCGTGAAGGAGAAGTACGGCGTCCCTGTGATCACCTCGATGAACGAGGAGAACCCCGGCGTCGAGATGTTCCACAAAGATATGTACATCTTCCGCGGCGGCAACCGCGCCACGTTCATGAAGCAGGACATGGAGAGGCTCGCCGCCTTCGCCGACAAGATCGCGCGGGGCGGGAAGCTGCTCCCCGCGCCGATGGAGGGGTACTTCCCGCGCGGCATCCGCCACGAAGTCTTCCTTGAGGACATCGGGCAGAAGCCGGTCATGGCGGCCGACCGCGTGGTCGACATGATGATCGCGAAGCTGAAGGGCGAGCCGTATCAGACCGAGCTGCCGATGCCCGCGCTCGACCGCGTCCCCGTCGCTCCTGCGGTGAAGGACCTGCGGAAAGTGCGCCTTGCGCTGGTCACCTCCGGCGGTATCGTCCCCCGCGAGAACCCCGACAGGATCCAGTCCTGCTCCGCCACCAAGTGGGGCAAGTACGACATCTCGGCTCTCGAGAAGGGCTTCACCGCCCCCGAGTACAAGACCATCCACGCCGGATACGACCCCGAACAGGCCGATAAGAACCCCAACGTCGTCGTCCCGCTCGACGCCATCCGCGCTTACCAGCGGGAGGGCAGGTTGGGCGTGGTGGACGAGTTCTTCTATACCACCGTCGGCACGGGCACCACGCAGGGCGAGGCCGCCCGCATGGGCCGTGAGATCGCCGCGGTGCTCCACGAACGGAACGTCGAAGCCGTCGTTCTCACCGCGACCTGAGGCACCTGCACTCGTTGCGGGTCAACGATCGCGAAAGAAATAGAGCGCAGCGGCATCCCCGTGGTTGTAATGTGCAACCTCACCAATATCGCAAAGACCGTCGGCGTCAACAAGATGGTCCCCACCGTTTCCGTCCCGTACCCCCTCGGCAACCCCCAGCTCCGCCCCGACGACGAATGGGCCCTACGCTACCACAGGACGGGCGTGGCGCTCGACGCGCTTGAAACCGACGTCGACGGCCAGACCATCTTCCCGGTGAAGATCTAGCTTCATTCCGGGGGAGGATCTCCTCCCCCGGACATTCGCGAAGGAGGGACGAGTATGCAAGTTAAAAAAGACAATTCCGTGTTCTTCATCTCCATGGCCGTCACAGCCGCCACGGTGCTTTGGGGGATCTTCTCCCCGGCGAGCTTCGACGCGGCGGCCAAGGGGCTTTTCAACCTCCTCATCGAGTACTTCGGGTGGGGGTACATGCTCGCCATGAACATCTTCGTGCTCTTCCCCATACTCCTCTGCATGAGCCGCTTCGGGAAGCTCCGTCTCGGAGAACCGGGTTCGAAGCCCGAGTTCAGCAACATCTCGTGGTTCGCCATGCTCTTTTCCGCCGGCATGGGCGTCGGCCTCGTCTTCTACGGCGTCGGCGAGCCCGTCTACCACTTCATGACGCCACCCTTCGGCGCGGCCGCCGGAAGCGCGAAGGCGGCCGAAGACGCGCTGCGGACCACATTCTTCCACTGGGGACTCCATCCGTGGGCGGGGTACGCCGTCATCGCGCTCTGCCTGGCCTTTTTCCAGTACCGAAAGGGCGCGCCCGGCCTGATGAGCAGCATGTTCCTCCCTGTGCTCGGAGAAAAAGGGAACGCGAGCATGCTCGGCAAGACCATCGACATTCTCGCCATCTTCGCCACCATCGCCGGGCTTGCTACCTCGCTCGGATTGGGCACGCTCCAGATCAACAGCGGCCTGAAGTACCTCTTCAACGCGCCGCAGAACGTCACATTCCAGCTCGTCATCATCGCCGTACTCGCCTTCGTCTACACCGGCACGGCCGTCACCGGTATCGAGAAGGGAATCAAACTCATCTCCAACGTCAACCTCTTCCTCGCTTGCCTGTTGAGCGTCTCCCTCTTCTTCATCGGCCCGACCATGGCGATCATTGAATCGCTGATGACGGGCCTCGGCGACTACCTCTCCAACGTGGTGAACCAGAGCTTCCACATGGCGCCCTACGGCGGCGAATACAAGGGGTGGCTCGGCGGCTGGACGCTCTACTACTGGGCATGGTGGATCGCGTGGTCTCCCTTCGTAGGCTCGTTCATCGCGCGTATTTCGCGCGGCCGCACCATCCGCGAGTTCGTCTCCGGCGTGCTCGTCGTACCCGCTCTGGGCAGCTTCACCTGGTTTTCCATCTTCGGAACGTCCGGACTGAACCTCGAACTCACCGGCGCGGCGAAGATCGCGGAGAAGGTGGCGGCGGACATCTCCATCGGCGTCTTCGAGATCTACACCCACTACCCGCTGGGCGGGATCATGTCGATCATAATGGTGGCGCTGATTTCGACCTTCTTCATCACATCGGCCAACTCTGCGACCTTCGTTCTCTCGATGTATTCTACCCAGGGCGACATGAACCCTCCGAAGTTCCGCATGGGCATATGGGGAGTCCTGATGGCGGCGCTGGCGTTCGTCCTGCTGATGAGCGGCGGGCTCCAGTCGCTGCAGATCGCCTCCATCGCGGCGGCGGGCCCCTTTGCCGTGATCATGGTGGTCGCCTGCTGGTGCCTCTGGAAGGCGCTGAAAAAAGACGAGGCTACGTTCACCGAACTGAACTGATTTTTCATACGCCCCCGGTGAGGCGGAGGAGTTCGTCCCGGGCGCTTTCGGCGTCCGTAGGCGCCTCCTCCGCCTTTGTATGCGGCGCGAAGAAGCGCTGCGAAACTGCTCCATCCGTCGGAGGGCTCTGGACGAAATCCTCTTTTGACGGTACCCTGTGGTAGAAAGGAGGTGGAAAAATGGGCAAACTGACAGGCAAGAAACTGCTTCTCCTCGGTGAGCGGGACGGCGTCCCCGGACCCGCCATGGAGGCATGTCTGAAGGCGAGCGGCGCTTCCATCGAATTCTCCGTGACGGAGTGCTTCGTCTGAACCGCCGCGGGAGCGATGGACCTGCAGAATCAGCAGCGTATCAAGGACGCTGCCGAGAAGTTCGGAGCTGAAAACGTTGTCGTCATCCTCGGTTCCTCCGACGCGGAAGGCGCGGAGATCTACGCCGAGACCGTGAGCAACGGCGATCCGACCTATGCAGGCCCTCTCGCGGGAGTCTCGTTGGGACTCCCCGTGTACCATGTTTTCGACAGTGAAATTCGCAACGAATGCGATCCTGCCGCTTGGGAAGAGCAGATCGGCATGATGGAGATGGTTCTCGACCCCGACGCCCTCGCGGCGGCCGTGAAAGGCATTCGGGACCAGTTCAGCAAACACTCGTTGTAAAGAACATGAAGCCGCCCCCGGAGGAAAGTCGCCGGGGGCGGCGCTTTTTTTCCTCCCTGCCGTATTTCTCACGAAGCTTATCGCTTGTATTGTTCGCCTTTAGTTGATGTGATATCATGCGCTTACAATATAGAAATATGCCAACAATGCCAAATGCTAAAATTAAATAATAAGATAATTTTATTTAATAAAAATTATAACAATATAATTTGGCCTACAATAATCAGATTTTTTATTTCCGCTTTTGAAGCTTCCGATTCCGGAGGAGAGATTCCGTGATGTTTACGTCGCTCAAATTCAGAATGAATGCCGGATTTATGAGTATTATTTTCGTTTCCGTCCTACTCGTCGGTCTTGCGGCAAGCATGTATTCCGCGAAAGAATCATTGCGGAATTTCGAGCGTCACGCCCGGCGGCAAATGGGTACGCTTGCCGCGATGACGGAGTTTTTTTACGACGAAGTGCGCAATGATATCGATCAGCTTGCCGGCTCCCCCGTCGTAGGAGGGGGGGATCCCGATATGCGGAGGTATGCGCTCTTCGGCAAGGAAAGCGAAGCGCCCTCTTCGGGCAACGGCGGGACTGAACGGGGAATCTACGAACTGTTCGAGCACTATGCGATGTACCACCCCGGAACGCTTCGTGTGTGCATGGCGACCGAGGACGCGGGGTATGTGCAATGGCCCGAAGCGGATGTCGCGGAGGATTTCGATCCCCGGACGCAGCAGTGGTACGCGAAGGGGATGCGCGCGGCGGGCAGAGTCGTCGAAATGGAGCCGTATCTTGAGTTGTCCACCGGGGAAATCGTGGTGCGACTTGTTCGGAGTTTCAAGAACATGGACGAAGCTTCTTACGGCGTTGTGGCGATCGACATCTCCATGCGCAGGCTGGCGATACTGCTCTCCAGAAAAGTGATCGGCGAGAGCGGGCGCGTCATGATGATTCATACATCCGGTATCGCGCTAACGGATCTCGCGTTTCCGGAGAGCGATTTGAAAAACGCCTCCGAACTTGGTATAGAAGGATTCGAACGGATGTTCGAGCCGAACGCGCTCTTCAGCGCGACGATCGACGGCGAAAAGCATATTCTGAGCAGCGTACGTTCCGACGCTACAGGATGGATCTTCGCCGCCGTGGCCCGGGAGAAGGATGTGTTGAGCGCGACGCGCGCCATCCAAAAAATGCTGTTGCTGATCTCGATAGGCGTCGGGCTCGTGAGCGTCATTCTGATCATCATCTTTTCCTCGGTGCTCACGGAAATCGTCAGGACACAGGAGGCGCACATACGCGAGAGCGAGATGCGCCATAGAGTCATCTTCGAGAAATCGCCGTTGGGTCTGGCGCGCTTCGATCACGAAGGCGTGATCACGGACTGCAACCAGCGATATTTGGAGATTATGGGCGCGACGCGGGAGACGTTGATCGGTTTCGACGCCCTTCGCCGGAGTACGCCGGAGATGCGCGAAAGAATCGGGGCTGCGCTCGCGGGAGAACCTTCAGTCTACGAAGGGGAGTTTACGTCCGTCACGGGGGGCAGAACGTTCTTCATGCGCGCCGCGTTCAATCCGCTCGAATCGGGAAGGCCCTCCTCCGGCGTGATCGCGACCGTGGAGGACATCACGGAGCGGAAGATGATCGAGCGGGAGGTGCGCGCCAACCTCGAAGAGCTCGAGCGCTTCAACCGCCTCGTGGTCGGGCGCGAGGAACGCATGATACAGCTCAAGCAGGAAGTGAACGACTTCCTGATCGCACAGGGCGACGACCCGAAATACAAGATCGTGGAGTAGCCGGCGCGCTCTGAAGAGATTCGTTCCGGAGGAGGAGATCGGCATGTTCAAGGAAGAAAGAAGCGAGCAGATGTTCCACTGGGGGATGATAGGCGACATCGGCGAAGGACGTCCGAACCTCGGCAACCAGATGGATCTGAGCGTCTATCGACTGATGCAGTTCACCCTCCGCGACGTCATGATCCAGCGGTACGGGGTCGAGGCCGCCGACGATGTTTTCCGCAAGGCCGGCGAGATGGCGGGGCGCGAGTTCTGCAAAGCGTTCATCGACAAGACGTGGGATTTCAACACTTTCGTCAAGCGGACCAAGGAGCTTCTGGAGACGTTGAAAGTGGGTATTCTGCAGATCGAGGAAGCGGATCTGGGGAACATGCGTTTCATCCTGACCGTGGCGGAGGACCTGGACTGCTCCGGACTTCCCGTGTGCGACGAGACTGTCTGCGTCTACGACGAAGGCTTTCTCGGAGGACTGCTTGGCGAGTACGCCGGTGGAAAGTTCGCCGCGAGGGAAGTGGATTGCTGGTGCTCGGGCGACCGCGTGTGTCGCTTCACCGTCGAGCAACTGGCCGCAGAGTAGGTCATGCTGTCCGTCGATCCGGCCGCCCTCGATAAGATAAGCGAAGCGTTCTCTCTTCTCCTCAAGGGAGGCGCCCCGAAGCCGCTCTTCTTGCCGCCGGGACACCCCGACGACGAGCTGAAGCAAGTCTACGGGTTCGTCAACGCGTTCATCGGGGAGTACGCGGCCGCGACGGAAGCGCTCTTCGCCCTTTCCAAAGGACGACTGGATTTTACCCCTCCCTCCAGCAAGCTTGCCGTCGCCTCTTCCATCAAGAGTTTGCAGGCGAGCTTGCGCCATCTGACATGGACCACGCAGCAGATCGCCAATGGAGACTACGAGCAGCACGTCAGCTTTATGGGCGACTTCGCGGAGGCCTTCAACTCCATGGCCGCCCAGCTCAAATCGTCGTTCGAACAACGCGAAAGCGCCAATAGCGCGCTTCGGGAACAGGTCGAAGAGCTGGGCAAGGCGCGCAGGGCGATGCTCAACATCATGGAGGATCTTGATGCCGCGAAAAAGGAGGCGGACGGAGCCAACAAGGCGAAAAGCGACTTTTTGGCCCGCATGAGCCACGAGATACGCACGCCGATGAACGCGATCATTGGCATGAGTCACCTCGCGCTGCAGACCGAACTGACCGCGAAGCAACACGACTATGTCTCCAAGATTCAGGCCGCCGCGCATACTCTTCTGGGGCTCATCAACGATATCCTCGATTTTTCCAAGATAGAAGCGGGAAAGATGGAGATGGAGAACATCCCGTTTTCACTTGACGAGGTGCTTTCCAACCTTGCGAACATCGTGGCCATCAAGGCCGAGGAGAAGGGGCTGGAGCTGTTTTTCAACGTCCGGCCGGACGTCCCGGACGCCTTGATAGGCGACCCCCTCCGGTTGGGGCAGATATTCATCAATCTGGTCAACAACGCCGTCAAGTTCACGGAGAAGGGCGAGATCGTCGTCGGCGTCGAAATCGAGCGGCAGAATGAAGAAACCGTCGTTCTGCGCTGCATGGTGAAGGACAGCGGCATCGGTCTCAACGAAGAACAACGGGCCCGTCTCTTTCAATCCTTCAGCCAGGCGGACGGTTCGCACACACGGAAGTACGGGGGAACTGGTTTAGGCCTGGCCATATGCAAACGTCTGACGGAGATGATGCGGGGAGATATCCGTGTGGAGAGCGAACCGGGTATGGGCAGCGCCTTCATTTTTACGGTTGCGTTGGGGCGAGAAACGGAGGATGTTCGCGAACGCTATGTTCCGGCGGTGGATCTTCGAGGCATGCGGACGTTGGTGGTCGACGACAATGCGACGGCGCGCGCGCTGTTCACAAAAAGTTTGGAGTCGTTCTCCTTCCGGGTGACCGCCGTGGAGTCGGGAGAGGCCGCGCTCGAAGAGCTGAAGGAGGCCTCCGCACGGGGAGATCTGTACCAGCTGGTGTTGATGGACTGGAAAATGGGCGAAATGAACGGCGTCGAGACCGTGGCGCGGATACGATCCTGCCCGGACCTCTTATCCGTTCCGCGTATCATCATGATCACGGCATATGGTCAGGACGAGATCCGACGGAGCGCCGAAGAAGCGGGAGCGGACGCGTTCCTGATGAAGCCGGTCAATCAGTCGGTGCTTTTCGATACTATAATGGGCGTATTCGGACATGGCGCTCGTTTCAAGAGCTTGTCTCCGGCGCAGGGAAGTAGTGAACCCGAGGGAATGCACCGCATCCGGGGAGCGCGTATTCTGCTCGCCGAGGACAACGAGATCAACCGGCAGATCGCCGTCGAGCTGCTCGAAAAGGCCGGCATGGCGGTCGACGTGGTAACCAACGGAATCGAAGCGGTCGCGGCGGTCGACCGTTCATCGTACGATCTCGTCTTCATGGATATTCAAATGCCGGAAATGGACGGCTTCACGGCTACGCGGGAAATTCGAAGGCTGAAAAAAACGGACGTCGCGGAACTGCCGATCATCGCCATGACCGCCCATGCGATGGCGGGCGACAGGGAGAAGAGTCTCGATGCCGGTATGAACGACCACGTCACCAAGCCCATCGACCCCTCGCTGCTTCTCCGGACGCTGCTTCGGTGGATACGGCCCGGCGAACGCGCTCTGCCGGAGAACTTCGTGCCGCTGTCCAAAATGCTTGAAGAAGGGCTGAATCAAAGCGATCTGCCGTTGAAGGGAGTCCCCGGAATCAATGTGAAATCGGGTCTGGCGAAGGTTTCGGGCAATCGTCCGCTCTATAGAAAGCTGTTGGCGCAGTTCCGGGATAAATACCTCGACGCCGCTCGGGAGATCGCCGGTCTTCTCCGTTCCGACAAGAGCGTCGAAGCCGCGCGGTATGCGCATACAATCAAAGGCGTGGCTGCGAATCTGGGGGCGGACGATCTTTCGAGGGTGGCTGCGGAGCTTGAACGCTCGCTCAAAACGGGAAGAAAGGACGCGACGGACCTTCTTGCGGAGATGGAGGATCGTTTGCTCGTGCTCCGCGGTTCCTTGCAGCAACTTTTTCCGCACCCGGAGGTCGAAACGGAGAAGCTCCCTCGGAGCGAACCGCAGGCGATTTTCGCCCCGAAGGTCGCGGAGAAGCTGTCGCGGGAGATCGCCGCAGCCGTGGACGAAAATGTGCCATGGGCGTTGGAAAAACTGCACGAACTGCGGAACATGGCGCTTCCCGCGCCATTGGCGATTATCGCCGGGAGGGCTGCGGAGTATCTCGATAATTTCGACACGGACGAGGCGAAGATCGAACTTGAGACTCTTGCGGACGCCGTAGAAAAGGAAGTGGAGTGAGAAAAGTGCTGAAAACCAATAAACCGAGAGTCTTGATTGTGGACGATACCCCTGTGAACATCCATGTCCTCATGGAGGCGCTCAAGGACGAGTACTCGATTCTTGCGGCCAAGGACGGAGAAAAGGCGCTTCGCCTGGCCGCCTCCGAGCCGCAACCGGATATCATTCTGCTGGACATCATGATGCCGGGTATGGATGGATACGAGGTCTGCGCCAAACTTAAAGAAAACCCGCGGACGGAAAACATCCCCGTGATCTTCATCACGGCTCTGACCGAGGAGGACGAAGAAGCCCGAGGTTTGGCGCTGGGCGCCGTGGACTATATCACCAAGCCGTTTCGTCCGGCTCTCGTCACGATACGGGTACGCAACCAGCTGGAACTGAAAAAACACAGGGACCATCTGGAGTCGCTCGTGAAAGAACGGACTCTGGAGCTGGAGCTGACCAGAGAGGCCACCATCGAATGTCTGGCGACCTTGTGCGAATGTCGCGATCCGGAGACGGGAGGGCATATCAAACGAACGCAGAACTACGTCAAGGCTCTTGCCGTGGAAGCCGCCAAGCATCCTCGTTTCACGACGTATCTAGGGGCGGAGGTCATCGAATTGCTCTACCTCTCGGCGCCGCTGCACGACGTGGGCAAGGTGGGCGTCCCCGACGACATCTTGTTGAAGCCGGGGTCGTTTTCGGACGAGCAGTTCGTCGAAATGAAGAAGCATACCTCGTATGGCCACGACACACTTGCGAAGGCGGAGGAAAAACTGGGGGGCAACTCCTTCCTCTGTCTGGCGAAGGAGATCGCGTACAGCCATCATGAGCGTTGGGATGGAGAAGGGTATCCCTTGGGGCTGAAAGGGGACGAGATCCCGCTCGGCGCGCGGATCATGGCGATCGCGGACGTGTACGACGCGATCATCAGCCGTCGCGTCTACAAGCCGCCGATACCTCACGAAGAAGCCGTCGGGATGGTCAAGAAGGGCAGGGGGACGCAGTTCGACCCCGATCTGTGCGACGCGTTTTTGAACATCTCGGACACATTTCTCGCGATCGCCATGGAATTCGCTGACTTTGAGAGGGATGAAAAAAGGGCCAGAGATTCGGAAAACAGATGAAGGACGATATCATGCATCGCGCCGGAAAGGACCGACGCCGCCTACTCCCATTGTTTGCCATGTTCCCCGTTCGGGGAGCGGATATAATCGCTCCCTATCTTCGCAATGCGGGGTTCGGACGGCGAGAAAAAAGATGGGGTTTACTCCGCGCCGTCGGCGTGCGGCGCGAACGCGCCGTGCCTGATGAACTTGAAGACCTCCTCCACAAGCTCGTCCGTCGGCTCCTTGCCGTCGAAAACGATGCACTTCAGGGCCACGAAGTTGTAGATTCCCATCAGGATGTAGGAGAAGTACTCCGGGTCGATCTCCGTGAATTCTCCGCGCTTCTGCGCGTCGCCGATGCGCGTGACGTAGCGGGCGGCGAAGCTCTCGTAGTAATTTTTAAAGGCGTCCATATCCACGAACTGCGCCTGCCAGACGATCTTGAAGAGTCCGATATGCTTCGAGGCGAAGGAGAGAAACGTCTTGAGCCCGACGAACTCGGCCTCCTGCTGCGTCCGCGCCCCGGAAGCCGCGGCGCGTATCTCCCGCCTGAGGCGGCGCCCCAGTTCGTCCAGCAGGTAGCGGAACGCGCTGATCTTGTCGGGAAAGTAGATGTAGAACGTTCCGGAAGCGATCCCCGCTTTTTTCGCGATGTCGCTTATCTGCGTGTTGTAGTACCCGTTTTCCGCGAACAGCTCCTCCGCCGCGTCGCAGATGCGCTGCAGCGTCTCCGCCCCCCGGGCCGTCTTCGGTTTTTTGACCAGATTCACGCTACCACCCCGTTCGAGGAATTGCTTCGCCTCACATGATAGCACAGAAGGGGGGGGAGGGCGGGATCGACAGAGAGGAAGACGAACAAGGTGTTTTCGAACTTTTCCGGCTGAAGATGCCGAAGACCGTACGTCGCGAAGGATGGAGAAGATTGATATAATGACTGCGAGTTATCGAGTCCGCGCACGTCGCTTTTATCGCCGTCTCGACTATTCGCATGGTGAAACCTATCGGGAGGGATCTTATGAACACACTGCTCGAGCAGACGACTTTCGGAGAACGATCACAGCTCCTTGAGTTGCGACGACCGGCCGCAGTCGATCT
>Ga0334884_1005351_pt1 | contig 12357 bp, 10 predicted proteins | sample GraSluR1_MG_7_FD_207215 | JGI IMG/M metagenome (GOLD analysis project Ga0334884, IMG submission 207215) | Sludge microbial communities from methane-producing bioreactor in Wageningen University, Netherlands - Granular Sludge_12_05 R1 | ecosystem: Engineered > Bioreactor > Anaerobic >...
AATATAATCTAAAAGCGCATCAACATTAGTTCCTTTTAAAGCTGATATTTCAACAAATATAGTATTTCCACCCCAAGCTTCAGCTACTAAATTATACTCAGTTAATTCTTGCATAATTCTACTTGGATCTGCACCTGGTTTATCCATTTTATTAACCGCTACAATAATCGGAACTTTTGCTGCTTGAGCATGTTCAATTGCCTCTTTAGTTTGTGGCATAACACCATCATCTGCTGCCACAACTAAAATTACAATATCAGTAATTTCAGCACCACGAGCTCTCATTTCAGTAAAAGCTGCATGTCCTGGAGTATCGATAAATGTAATTTGTTTTTTATTTTTTTCAACTTGATAAGCTCCAATATGTTGAGTGATTCCACCAAACTCACCACTTACTACTTTTGAATGTCTAATAGTATCAAGTAAAGTTGTTTTCCCATGATCAACATGTCCCATAATTGTTACAATTGGAGGACGTTCTACTAAACAAGACGGATCATCAATAATATCAATATCTTCAAACTTAGTAATGTCAGTTGAAATTTTATCTTTAACTACAAAACCTAATTCAAGTGCTAATAACTCAACAACGTCTCTTTCAACGCTTTGAGAAGCACTAACCATATAACCTAACATTACAAGTTGTTTTACAACTTCACCAACAGGTTTATTTACTTCATCAGCAATCATAGCTACTGTCATATTATCATAATAATTAATTATCTTTTGAGAATCTAAGTTAGCTGTATTAGATTGTCTTGTTCCTTTTAATTTATTAGTCTTTTTAATATTTTTAATTCTTGTAAAATCTTTTTTAGCATTTTCATATTCAAGATATTTTTCATCATATACTCTTGATAATTCAATTTCTTGAATAATCGCTTCTTCTCTAAATGTAGAATCAACTTTTTCTTCTTTAACTTTAATTTCTTCTTTAGATTTTGAAGATTTTTCTTTTTTATCTTTTTTATCTTCAACTACTGTCTTTTTATCTTCAACTGCTTTTACTACAACTTTTGGTTCTACTTTTTCTTCCTTAGGAGAAATAGAAACCTCTTCTATTTTAGGAGTTTCTTTTTTAGGCTTTGTTTTTTTGATTTCCTTACCGTATTTTTTGCCTAAATCTTTGACAATTTTTGCTTCAATATCAGTTTCAGCATCAGCTTCAATTCCTCGCCCATCTAATAATATTTTAATTAAATTTTCAACAGTCTCTTCAACTCCTTGACTATTTAATATTTCTATAATTTCTTTAACTTTCATCTTCTTCACCTCTTAGCTTCTCAAAGGCTAAAGCAAAGCCTTTGTCTTTGACACCAATAATTTTTCTAGACCTTCCAACTGCTTTTTCTAACTCACTGCTAGAAAAACTAAAATCACATGTGACGTTGTAATAAAAACATTTCTTTTCATATTTATCTTTAGTTCTTACCGAAACATCACTCGCCACAAAAAGTAAAAATATGTTTTTTAAATCCTTTGTTACCGCTTCATCTCCCGAAATTAATTTGCCTGCTTTATTTGCAAGACCTAATAAATTAATAATTTTATTTTTGTTCATTATTTATTATTTCTATTAACTCTTGATAAATTTCTTCATTAATTTTAACTTCTAAATGTCTTTCTAAGACATTCTTTTTTTTAGCAAGCATAACCGCTTCGATTGTTTTAGCAAGATAAGCACCTCTGCCATTCATCTTGCCAGTTAAATCAACCTTAACCTCACCCTCAGGGGTTCTCACGATTCTAAATAATTCTTTTTTAGGAAGTTGAGTTTGTGTAGCAACACATTTTCTTATAGGTACTTTTTTAGGCTTCATAAATTTACTCCTTAAACATTTACTTTAAATTTAATTCCCTCTTCTGTAGCTTCTGATAACTTCTTAATATCAATATGCCAATTAATAGCATATGCAGCAAGACGAGCATTTTGACCTTGCTTACCAATCGCTAAAGAAAATTGATCATCACTAACAATAACAGTAGCTCTTCGCTCTTTTTCATCATTCATAATAACACTGACTACTTTGGCTGGAAGCAAAGCTTCACAAATTAATTCAACCGGATTTTCTCTCCATGTGAAGATGTCAATTTTTTCATTGTTAAGTGATTCATTTATACTTCTAATTCTAAGTCCACCAGGTCCTACACAAGCACCCTTTGGATCAACATTACTATTTCTTGATGCAACACCAATTTTAGTTCTACTGCCAGGATCCCTTGCTAGTCCCATAATTTCAATTGTTCCATCTTTAATTTCAGGAATTGTCATTTCGAATAATCTTTTAACAATTTCTTTATTCTTTCTTGAAACATATACTTTAGGACCTTTACCTGTTTTTTCAACTTTAGTAATATATAGTTTCTTCTCTTGACCAACAAAGAAATCCTCGCCCGGCAAACCTTCATTTAAAGGCATATGAGCTTCTACATTTTGACCAACTCCAAAAGTAACAAAACCAGATTGAGAAGTTAATACTCTACCTGTAATTACTTCTCCGATTCTTTCAGAGAAATGTATATAAGCTCTTTCTCTTTCTAAGTCTTTTAAACCATTTAATAAATTTTGTTTGAAGTTTGATGCAGCTTTTCTTCCGAAACTTTGCATAGTTACTTCTGATTTGATTTCCATTCCAATTTTTGCATTATGTCTTAACTCTAAAGCTTCTTCAAGTAAAATTTGGCCTCTAGGCCCTTCAGGGTCAACTTCTTCTACAACTCTTTTTATTTCAAACACTCTAATTTGTTTCTTCTCATCATTTAATTCTAAAATAATTTCTCCAGTATGAGGTGGGTTTGTATGACGACAAGCCACGCCCATTGCAGTTTCTACTTTTTTCATTACATCTTCTATTTCTAACTTTCTTTCAAATGCTATACTTTCTAACGATTCAAAAAAATTCTTGCTTATCATTTTTTTCTATTCCTCCTAAAATTTTATTGCTAATCTAATTTCATTGATTTTATTTTTTTCGATAGTATGTTTTTTCATCCTACCTTTTATATTTTCTTCTACTACAATTGTAGTATCATTATTTTCAAGTAAATAACCAAACAACTTTCTTCCACTAAACTCAAGATAAATATATTTATTTACAGCTTTTTGATAATCTTTTTCAGTTTTTATAGGACGCTCTGCTCCAACCGAAGATACTTCTAATAAATAATTATCTTCATCAATTTCTAATTCATCGAGCGCTTCACTTATCGCTTGATTTAAAACAGTAGCCTCATTAATATTAACACCATCATCTTTATCAATCAAAATCCTCAAAATATTTTCGCCTGCTTCTTTTACATATTCAACACTTACAATTTCTAAATCTAATTTAGCAGCTTCTTTTAAAGCTAGTTCATTAATTTTATTTAAATCCATTTCACACCTACGCCTATTTCATAATTATTGGGAGCGAGAAATAAATTCTCACTCCCAAAGTTAAACATTCTTACATAATATATAATACATTTTTTAAAAGATTTTGTCAAGGAATATAATTATTTAGTTTCCAAAACGTATAACAAAATACTTCCAGCCACTGCAACATTCAGTGAATCAATCTTCTCAATGGGTATTTTAACTGAAATATCAGCTATCGATAAAATTTCATTTTTAATGCCTACGCCTTCATTTCCTAAAATCAAAGCATACTTATCTTTTACTTTATAATCCTTAATATCTAAAGAATTATTATTAAGCGTACTCGCAATAATTACTATACCTTTAGTTTTTAAAAATTTAATTTCTTCAATTAAATCTTTTTTAAAAACCGGAATCTTAAAAATACTACCCTGACTTGCTCTTACTACTTTATCATTATAAATATCAATAGTATCAAGCGAAGTAATAATTTTATTTATATTAAAAGCTAAAGCAGTTCTAATTAAAGTCCCCATATTCCCCGGGTCTTGAATATTATCTAAGATTAAAATTTTAGAAGCATCTTCTTCAACAAAATCACAATAATTAGCAATTCCAATAATTAATTGTGGCGTTACAGTAGAAGATAATTTTAAAATCACATCTTCACTAACTAAGATATTATTGACTCCTGCTTTGAAATCAGATTCTTTTGTTGCTAAGACTGTATCAAGCAAATTTGCTTGATAAGCTTCCTCAACTAAATGATAGCCTTCAACAATAAACTTTCTTGATAAATCACGATACTTTTTTTGTTTTAATTTTGCTAAGTCTTTTATCTGGTTATTATTAATAGAAGTAATTATCATAATTATAACCTAGCAAGCAAATCACCAAGCCATCTGAAGTAAATATAAAATGCTGAGAATAATGTAATGACTATTTGAAGTATAAAAATCACTAAAAATACTTTTTTATCAAGTTTCTTTTTTACTACATTAACAAATAAAAGCCAAGAAAGAATAACATTTAAAAACGGAAATGCATAAGTTGTAAGTAATACTATAATTACCATTGGCGAATCACTAAAACTATACAAAACATCTCTAATGATCCAATTGCTTATAATATCATATGGTACATATGGTAAACAAATAAATAATTGAATAAATCCATAGATTATAATCCAAACTGAGATTTGATCCCAACCAGATTTAGTTTTTGTTTTTTTACTTAACATTCTCTTTTGTTTATACAAATCTTTGATAATTTGTTTTTTTTCTAAATACTCTTCTTCAGGCATAGTTTCTATTTCAGTTTCAGCTAGTTTAAATTCATATTCTTCAACTTGAGCTTCTAACTTTTGAATTTTAATATCAATATCATCATTCAAATCATAGATTTCTCTATCCGCTGCAATTGCTTCATCTAAGGCATCTGGAATATATTCATCCTCTACTTCAATTTTTGCTTCTTTTATTTCTTCTTCTTTAGTTTCTTCTTTTATCTCTTTTACTTCATCAATTTTTTTACCTTTTGTATCAGCCATAAAACCCTCCCGTTATCAATACATATTTTACCATATTATAAATTTATTTACTATTATTTTTTATATTTCAAATTTTTCATCTTCAAAAAATGCATTTATATTAGTATCAATTCCAATTTCAATTTGAACAATCTCTGAAACTGCTTTTTCAACTAAATCATCTAAATCACACTTTTCTTCTTCTGCTATAACATAACTAAGCCTTGGTCTAATTGCAGGGTGCTTAGGAACAAACACCGTGCAACAATCCTCATATGGTTTAATTGAAATATCAAAAGTATTTATTTCTTTTGACAATCTAATAATATCATCTTTATCAAAAGTAATTAACGGTCTTATAATTGGAATAGACGTTACTTCATTTATAACATTCATACTCTCTAGAGTTTGAGATGCAACTTGTCCAATACTTTCTCCATTAATTAATGCTTCAATATTATTTTTTCTAGCATAACTTGATGCAATTTTATACATGCTTCTTCTCATTAAAGTAACTAAATATGTTTTATTAGCTTTTTCATAAATTTCTTTTTGAATTTCTGTAAATCTAACTATATTTAATTTGATCTTATAAGGTGCAGTATAAACTGCTAATCTTTTAAGCAAATCAATGACTTTTTGAAGTGCCAGTTTATTAGTATAGGGTGGCGCTTCAAAATGAATCGCTTCTAATTTAACCCCTTTTCTTAAAGCCAAAAATCCAGCAACAGGACTATCAATACCTCCTGATACCATAAGCAATCCTTTTCCAGCCGAATAAAGAGGATACCCTCCTTGAGCTTTAATATTACTAATAAACAAGAAAGCTCCTTCTTTTCTTAAATCAACTGTTAAAAGTAATTTAGGATTATGCACATCAACTTTTAAACCCTGAACATTTTTTAAAACACTGATAGCAACTTTTTGACTTACTACAAGAGAAGTATCTGGAAAATCTTTATCCGCTCTATGTGTTTCTACTTTAAAAGTAACTTCTGATTCAGGCTTTTCTTTTTCTACTAATAAAATTGCACTTTTTGAAATTTCTTCATAATTTGGGTTTACTTTAACACACAAACTATAAGAATGAATTCCAAATATCTTTGATAGTTCTTTTAAAACTTCTTCATGTGGATGAGCATTTAATTCAATATAAAATCTATAATCTGTATTATAAAAACGCAATCCCTCAAAAATAGAAAGTCTATCAATAATTTGTTTGTTTATCTCATTTAAAAACCTTTTATAGTTAGTTTTTTTTAAAGTCATCTCACCATATCTAACTAATATAACATTATACATTTTTATCACCTGTTAATTTATAAAGAGCAATAATAAGTTTTTCTATTTCTTCTTTTTTAGTTAAATGAGATAAACTAATTCTAACAGAAGAAATAGCTCTTTCTTCATCTTTAAACATCGCTATAATAGTTTTCTCTAATTTCGTTATTTTAGAAGAACAAGCAGAACTACTGGATATATATATATCTTCTGTTTCTAAACTATGAATAATAGTTTCAGCTTTTATTCCTTTAATTGATAAACTAAAAATAAAAGGACTCGCATCAACACTACTATTTATTAATATACTTTTGTTTTTTTCTAAGGCACTTCTTAAAAACAAATTCAATTCTTTTACATAATTATAATTTTTTTCTTGAAGTGGGAAATATTTTTTAATAGTTTTTACAGCAGCTATTAAAGAAGCTAAATCTACTGTTCCAACTTTTATACTATTACTTGCACTATACATTATTCTTTCTAATCCGATATCTGAATTATAGACCAAAAAAGCTGAAGCCTTTAAGCCATAGATTTTATGCATACTAAAAGTAAATAAATCTATACTATTAAAATCAAAATCATTACTAATTTTTGAAAAACCTTGAACCATATCAATATGAAGTTTAGCTTTAGGATATTTTTTTACAAGCCTTATTATTTCTTTAATATTTTGAATCGCTCCTGTAATATTATTAACCCACATAATAGAAACCAAACTAACCTTTTCATTCAATTCTCTTTTTAACTCATCTAATGAAATTAATCCCATTTCATCAACATCTAAATAAACAACATCATGCATAGCCTCATAATTTTTAAATACATTAAAAACTGATGGATGTTCTATTTTAGTTGTTATAATTTTTGATAAAGGTTTATTTTTTATTATTCCTTGAATAGCTATATTATTAGCTTCACTAGCAGATGTTAAAAAAACAACATCTTTATTTTTTAAATTTAAAATTTTCTTAACTTCTTCAATACACTTATCATACATATACTTACTTTCTTGACCAAGTTTATGTAGTGAGTTAGTATTTGCAAAAAAATTCTTTTGAGCTTTAACATAACTATCAAGCACTTCACTATCTAGTGGAGTTGTAGCAGCGTAATCTAAATAAATCATAACTTACCTCTTTTTTAACCATTAAATATTATACTATATTTTTAAAGATTATTAAAATAAATATTTAAAAAGTCTATTCTTAAAAAGAATAGACTAATTATTTTACTTATTGTAGAACTCAACAATCAAGTTTTCTTTGATTTCTGGTAAAATTTCAGTTCTTTCAGGATAACGAACAAATTCGCCAACCATCTTATTATCATCAAATGAAACGAAATCTTTTCTACCTGTCATAGAAGCTAACGCTTCTTTAATAACAACTAAATTTCTAGAAACTTCTTTAATAGAAATTTTTTCACCCGGTTTAACAAGATATGAAGGAATGCTTAATTTCTTTCCGTTTACTTCAATGTGGCCATGATTAACCAATTGACGAGCTTGACGGCGAGTATTAGCAAGACCTAAACGATAAACAACATTGTCTAATCTTGATTCTAATAGTATCAAGAAATTATCACCGTGCTTACCTTTCATTTTACCTGCTAATTCAAACATTTTCTTAAACTGTCTTTCATTCATTCCATATGTGAAACGCACTTTTTGTTTTTCTTTTAATTGTGTTCCATATTCAGATGTCTTACTACGACGTTGACCATGTTGCCCTGGAGCATATGATCTCTTTTGTAATTCTTTTCCAGTTTCTAAAGTAGAATAACCTAATCTTCTAGAGACTTTCCAAGAAGGACCTGTGTAACGTGCCATTTTTTGTTTCCTCCTTTTATTTAAATTTTTTAAAAGCTTAAGGACTTAAACTAATAATACTTACAAGAGAATTATTTTAGGTTTCATCTAAGCAGCTAGACTACTAACTCCACTTTTGGAAATCTCTTCGAATAAATATTACATCTAAGTGCTGCTTTTCTTCGCACGTAGAAAATTATACTATAATTAATTCTTTTAGTCAAGTTTATTTTTAACTAATAACAGTCTTATCAGCTCTACCAGTTATTGCACTTTCAATATTGCACGGAACTGTAACTGCATAAGTTTTTGATTCAGTTATACCAGCTTTTGAAATTGTTACTGTATAATTAACAATTGTATCTACTGTTGGTCTTGAAATCACATGACCATAATTATCGATAATTGCTGGATTACTTGATGAGAAAGCAATTGTATAATCACTATATAAGCTCTTATATTGATATTCTGCTTTAACCATTTTAGCAAATACATCAGTCCAAAGCCCCGATTCTCTCAATTCTTGAGGACAATTCTTACCCATGAAATCATTATGTTGTTTTACTCTAGTAGTATTAAGTGAATGTCTCTTTAAAATATCAGCTACCAACTTAGCAGTCCTATGCCATGTCATATATAAATCATTGCCTTCATTTTGACACATCTCAATACCAATACTATTCATATTACCACCAGTTATACAAGTAACTTGATATGTTTCGTTGAAGTAAGTAGACCCAGCTACACGGCTTCCATCTCCTGCATGCCAAGCGACACTTGTTTCTTTATTAATTGCATAAACTGAACTTTGATCAGTTGCATAATGTATTGAAACTCCAGTCGATGTTGACATATAAGAAGCTGTATTTCTTGCTGCTGCACCTAAATTATTATTTCCTGTATGGTGAATTGTAACATACCAAACACTTGACATTGTTCCATCAACTCTTCCATAAAATTCATTATTCACAGTATGAGCACCAGGCCAAAAATATGAAACACTTCCTAAAACTATTTCAGTTTTAGTTGTTGTACCATAAGTCAAAACATTTCTTGATAAAGTAGAACTTACTAAGTATTGCTCTAACCAATTAAATACAGCCGTATGTTCTGTTACTTCTCCTGATCCAACTATAATATATGCTGTAGCTTGAACAGTCGGATTAGAAACTAAATTAGCCGTAATAATAGCTGTACCTGCACTAACTGCTGTAACTAGTCCAGTTGATGAAACTGTAGCAATAGAATTGTTATTACTTACCCAAGTTACATTAGTATCCCCGGTACTACTTGAAATTGAAAGTTGTGTTGTAGCACCAACACTAATTACTGCTCCACCTGAGTATAAAATAGAAATTTCAGCAGACAAATCTTCATAAACTCTAACTGAGAAAGTTCCAGTTTGAGTAGTATCAGCAATCAAAACCGCTGTGATTGTTGCATAACCAACACTAGCCCCAACTACTTTACCAATAGCACTAACTGTAGCTACACTTGAATTACTACTTGTCCAAGTATAGTTATATCTACTAGTAGCACCAGTAATTGTTAATTCTATTGATTGGCCTAGAATAATTGAAGGCGATGATCCAATTAAAATTTTTAAATCCAATACCCCCGTTTTAGTCCCTGGGGCTGGATACGTATTAGCACTGACTGTTAAATTTACCGTCGCTTTAACACTTGTATCAGCTACTAAAGTTACTGTAATTGTTGCATTTCCAATTCCTTTAGCTGTTACTACGCCTGAAGAAGATACTAAAGCCACTAAAGTATTGCTTGTACTATAAGTCACTGCAAAGTTTGTTGTTCCAGTTACAGTTGGAGTAATTTGAGTTTGATCATCAACTACTAAAGCATTTTTGCCAATTGCTAAAGTTATACTTTTAGTAGGTGTAGCTGCTGTTACTGTTACAGTACAAGTTGCTGTTAAACTGCTGTTTGCAACTGAAGTTACCGTTATAGTTGCATTGCCAGCTGCTACAGCTGTAACAACTCCACTACTGGATACTGTTGCGATTGCAGTATTACTACTACTCCAAGTAACTGCTGTATTCGATATATTACTTAAAGTTGCTGTTAAAGTTTTTGTTTGACCGACTACAATACTAGTTGTTGTATTTGAAATAGAAATTGTCGGTGCATTAACAACAGTTATATTATAGGTTGCTGTTATCTGAGATGAAGCAATTGAAGTTACAGTAATTGTAGCACTTCCTGCAGCAACTCCATTAACAAGTCCACTACTAGATACTGTTGCGATTGCAGTATTGCTACTACTCCAACTAACTGCTTGACTAACACCACTAGGAAGTACAGTTGCTAACAATTGCGAACTTGCACCAACTGTAATATTATTGTTACCTGTTATACTTATTGAAGTTGGCAATCCAATTACCGTAATTGTTAAAGTATCTGAAATACTAGTATTTTCTGTTAACGTAACCGTAATTTGAACACTACCTCCAGTAATACCTGTCACCCATCCTGCTTGATCAACCGTTGCAAGAGCATTATTGGACGAAGTATAAAGTACAGTCCCTGTTGATCCACTCGGAGTAAAGGCATGTGAAAGTTTAATTCTACTTCCTGCTAAAACCTCATTAGTACCTGACAATGTAATCCCTGTTACAGAAGTACTAACAGATGAGTCCCTTACTAAAATAGTACAAGACGTTGTAACACTTGAATTTGTTGCTAAAGTTACTGTAATAGTTACAATTCCACTAGCAACTCCGCTCACCACACCACTACTAGAAATTGTTGCAATTGATGTATTGCTACTAGACCAATTTACGCTATAAGCAATATCAGCATTTGGTGTTGCTGTTAAAGTTGTCGTTGCCCCTACATCTACAATGTACGTACCAGAAATTGTTAAAGCTGTTACCTCTAACACTGGATTTTCATTGCTACTAGTATTGACTGTAATACTAACTGATGCAATCTTGCCATCATACAATGCACTAATATTAGCAGTCCCACCTGCAATTGCAGAAACCAATCCATCGCTAGATACAGTTGCTACACTTGGTTTACTACTAATCCAGTTAATAGTTTCTGTATAATTTTCAGTTCCACTTCTTAGAGTTAACTGAACTGTTTCACCTATCTCATAATTTCTAATTCCACCAACAACAAAAATAGCATAAACTTTTTCATCATCAATATCCGTTGTTGTTGGACCAACATTTACGATTACATTAGTTGAAATATCATATCCGCTTAATGTCGCTTTAACTGATGTAAGACCTTCTTTTATAGCATGTATTTCACCAGTTGCGCTTACCGTTAAAATTGTATCATCATACTCACTATAAATAATTTGAAAATCTGCAATACCAGCAACTACTGGCAAAAGCTGATAGTTTTCGCCTTCTTCTAAATTAATACTTGAAGACTCAAAATCTAATGAAACATTTTGCAAAGTAGGTATACAACCCGAAAAACTTAAAACTAAACAAAAAAATAAAATCATTAAAATAAATTTTTTCAAAATAACACCCCTTTAAATTTTTATTAAATAAATAAAACTATAATATATTATATCATAATTATCATATTTTTTAAAAGAAAATCACACACTGTTTTTTATTATAATCAAAAATTAAAAACTCTATAGACTCATTTAAGCCTATAGAGTTTTAAAGTTTCATTTAATTAAAATCACGGTGTAGAAATTGCACTATAATCATTCTTTCCACTTACTGCAGATCCAATTGAACTTGGAATTGTTGATGTGTAAGTCTTAGTATAAGATACTGTACCTTTTGTAATCGTTACTTGATATTGTACGCTTAAATTACTTGAAGGTCTCTTTAATACTTGACCAGTATTATCAACATACGATGTATTAAGTGATTTACCACTTATTCCAAATCCTTTAACTTGGAATTTATAATACCATTCATATTCAGCTTGAACCATCTTAGAGAAATATCCAGTCCATAATCCTGCTTGACGTAATTCTTGAGGACAGTTCTTATAGCTAAAGTTATAATGTTGTTTTACTACAGATAAATTCGATAAAGTGCTCCATCTAGACATGATTAATGGAAGGTATCCAGCAGTTCTTTGCCATACAGTCCATAATCTACTTTCAGGGTTAACGCACATTTCAATACCGATTGCATATGAGTTACCACTATAAAGTCCACTAGTTGTACTTCCTGCATGCCATGCAATACTATTTTCAGGACATACTCTGTAAATTGTATCTCCTCCATCAATTACATAATGAATTGATGCACCACTTGATGTTGATAAGAATCTTGCATTCATTGCTGCAGTTGCTCCAGTACTATTATTTCCTGTACAGTGAATTGTAATGTATTTTCTTCCAGGAGCTGTTGAATGCCAACGATAATATGTAGATGTATT
>Ga0334884_1005352_pt1 | contig 12357 bp, 6 predicted proteins | sample GraSluR1_MG_7_FD_207215 | JGI IMG/M metagenome (GOLD analysis project Ga0334884, IMG submission 207215) | Sludge microbial communities from methane-producing bioreactor in Wageningen University, Netherlands - Granular Sludge_12_05 R1 | ecosystem: Engineered > Bioreactor > Anaerobic > Unclassified...
GGCAGCAGCCCTGGGTTTATACAGTGCACTTAATGCGGTTCGCAAACTCGACGGCAGGGAACCCATGTATATTCCAAGAAGCGAAGCCTATCTGGGAGTATTGGTGGACGATCTGGTAACGCGTGGGGTAATTGAGCCGTATCGTCTTTTTACATCCCGAGCTGAATATCGGCTTCATTTGCGTCATGACAATGCGGACGTGCGTATGGCAAAATATGGCTTTAATAATGATGTTTTACTTGAGCAGATACGCGTCAGGGAAGACACTATTCAGGCTGAAATTCAGCGCTTGTCCAAAGTTATGATAGCTCCCTCTGATACGGTAAACTGTTATCTTAAAGCTTGTGATAGTGAACCTATTAATGAAACGCAACCAGCCGATCAATTGTTGCGGCGTCCTAAAATAACCTTGAAAGACGTCTGGGAGCTGGCACCGCCAGACTTGCTTATTCCATTTGAGGCGGCTGAGCAAGTCGAAATCCGTGTGAAGTATAATGGGTACATCGAACGTCAACAGCGAGATATTGATCGCTTCAAACGCGCTGAAAACAAAATCATCCCCTCTGGGCTGGATTATGAAGGCATACCCGGCTTACCACGTGAAAGTAAGGATCAATTGAAAGCTATCCGACCAGTAAATTTTGGACAAGCCTCCCGCGTCATGGGAGTTCGGGCCGCCGATATTGCTGTGCTGCATATTTATGTTGAAAAATATCATCAACAAGGGGGAGATGGTACAGGCAGTACCGCTGCTTGATACGTGCTTCAGCATGCTGCTGTTATGTGCGGTTTGTCTTATTTGAAGTGTATGTACTGCTGATGTATAGTTCTTAGTGTTCTGGCGCTGAATACATGGACTCTTGGAGACTTGGACACAAGTGTATGAATTGACGTTTGAGACCAGTGATTCATATTATGTGAAAGGAACCTGATGAAGTTTCGCTTATTACTGTCGGGTCTGCTTTTGGGACTTTTTTTGGGATGTTTGTCAGCTCACCAATTCGCCGATGCATTGGAAGCTGGTGTTGCCAAAATTGAAATAACGCCAATGTTGGGTGTGCCATTGCATGGCTATGGTGCGCGACAGGGCCGCGGAGCTACAGGCACACATGATCCGTTATGGGCACGCAGCCTGTATCTGGATGATGGTGAAACACAAGTTTTTCTTGTTAGTGTAGATTTGTTGCTTATTTCAACAGAGCTACGTGAACGTGTGCTGGAATTGGCTCCAGGACAGATTCCCTCCGAGAATATTATTCTTACTGCTACGCATACCCATAACGGGCCGGGCGGTATCCATAGAGAATTGCTCTTTCGCCTTATTAGTGGACGTTATATGCCTGAGGTTGTCGACGTATTGTCATACCATATTGCTGAGTCCATGCGACAAGCTTACGAGAATCGAAGCAGAGCTTCCATAGGCTATGGTGCTGCGCGTAATCCTGGCCTTTCAACAAACAGGGCTAACCCCGATGGGCCGATCGATAATGAGATTGGTGTCATTCGTGTTGATGATGCAGACGGCAATCCAATTTCTATTGTTGGAATTTTAGCTGCTCACCCTACTTTGGTGCCGAGAAGCGACCAATATAATTTTTCCGCCGATTTCCCCGGAGTCTTCTATGAAGAGCTGGAACAAATGTCTACGGAAGGCTGCATCGCAATATTTTTGAATGGAGCTCTCGGTAACCAGTCTGCTGGAAATCCAGACAATAACGAAGGCTGGAATCGGGTTACGTCAGTCGGAAACTTGTTGGCCTTACAGGTAAAAGGGGCCGCAAATGATATTTTGTGTGGTGAAGCCAGCATTTATGTTGGGCACACCCGTGCGCAGTTGCCACATACCATGTCACCGGGTTTGTTTCCCGAGTCAGTGATATTGCAAACGCTCGAAATTGATGACCTGTTACTAACTTTTTTCCCTGGTGAACCTGTGGTGGAAATTGGTCTTGAATTGCGTCAACGAGCATTGAATCGTGGTTATGAACGTCAATATGTCATTGGACTGGCAAATGATGCATTGCTCTATTTTCTTCCCTGGGAGCACTATGCGGAATCTACTTATGAAAGCTCATTGAATTTTTACGGACCACGCATTGCTGACTGGTTTTATGAAGAATTCGAGTATATGATGCGCAAGCCTCCCCCGGATACTGAAGATGCTCAGGCTTTGAATGTATATTCTCTTGATCTTGATAACATTCAAATTCCAGAACCAGACACTGTAGATAATGGTGCGTATCTGCTATTGGAAGGTACCTCCTATGTGCGAGGTTATCAATTAGGCCGTCTCATGGGACATACCTTGTTGGAGCGCTTTGATGAGTACATTCATGAACCAATAATTGAGCACCAATTAATTCCAGATACCGGTATATGGGGTATTCTGCCATCATTTATAAATCCTTCCTCGGTTGCTTTACCAGCACTTGGGTATGCCGTTCGTTCTCATCTTTCTGGTATTTCTGCTGACTTGCGACTTGAGATTGAAGGAATTGCAACAGGCGCAGATTTACATTTTGATAAAGTCTGGTTGTTGCAACATGCAGGGCATTTGCCCTATGTTGATGACCGTGATTCATTATTTAAATTGCCTTTTTGTACCATGTTGGCAGTTACTGATGATCGGGCTGGCAATGACAGTTTGCTGGTTGCCCGTAACCTGGACTGGGTCGTAGAGGAAGAGGGATATGTTGTAGAGATCAGGCCAGATACGGGAAGACGTTTGATACAGGTTGGCTTTGGCTGGAACAGCGGTGTATACAGCGGTATGAATGATGCCGGCTTGGTGCTTTGCCTCGAAAGATTGCCATTAACCAACTACGCTGTGGAAAACCATATTGCACCTGAATTACTATTACGTGACATCCTCTCACAAACTACAACGGTGTCAGGTGCGTTGGAAAAGATAGAAAATGTTCATCCGGTGCCTGGTTACCAATTATTAATTGCTGGCTTTGATAATGAAAATCCCAGAGCGGTTGTGGTGTCCTATAATGATTCAATGCAGGTGCGTGAACCGCAAGATGGTATATTACTGGGTGTAGACCCGAGAATGCCCTTGTTGGATGAGGCTACGCGAATACGGTATGAAAGGGCAGACTTGCTGGTACAAAACGAAGCGGTATTGTCCCTTGACAGATTACAACACATACTCCGAGATGAAGAGTCAGGACAGCCACAACAGAACAGAATATGGAATTCTAATACACGGCACAGTGTTGTATTTCATCCACACAGGAGAGAGATGCATGTTGCCTTCCGTAATGATGAAGGAAAAACTGGTGCGTACACAACATTTTCACTTCGGGGAGAGTAAGTAGTGAGTGATTCAATTCGAATGATGTCTCACTCCGGTACCAAATACAGGCGTCAGCAAAAAAAGAGGGGGAGACGTATTGGGCGGATTCTGCTTCTTGCTACGTTGTTTATTTTGGGGTGGGGGTTGTGGGTTACACGAGATACACATTCCATGGCAGAGGTCATTCCATTTGATCAAACCTACAATGTGTATTTGCGTAATGTACTGGAAAAACGGGAAACAGTGACAGATTCTGATGTATGGCAATTACTGCCCAGTCGGTACAATGTTTCGGAAATATCTGCAATGGGTACATTCGAAGCAGGTGCCCCAGACTGGATTATCAACAATCTGTTACATGATGTATGTCATATTTCTGGTAAAGATATTCATGAATTTGATGATGTCTTATTTGCCACACGTATGAGTCGCATTGGTACCCTGATTGAATATGTTTATGATTGGTTTTCACCCGCTACTCGTGATTACGCTGGTGGTCTTGACATGCGCATGCTGCCTGATGGAGTAGGTTATTATGCGGTTCGCGGGCGAATTCTGCTGGTAAGCCGATCACGTGATGCCTTGATAAATGCATTGACTTTAAAGACAGACCAGGCAATCGGACTCGAAGCTTTCAATAAGGCAATTCAAGAAATGGGTGCAGAAGACATACATGCCCATTTTGATTTCGATGATTCAACGGTATTGGGTTCGTATTTTGATAATGTGCGAATTGCATTAATGATAGAACCTAAATCCGCTTGGCTTGGATGTCGCATTACTATTAATGAACAAACGCAGCGACAGTTTGCGCCACTATTAAATGGACTTCAACCTGTCAGATTATATGAGCCGCCCCATGGTGCGGTCAGCTTGGCCCTGAATTTCAACAAGCCTGTTGCCGACACTTGGACTGCGTTATACGACGCTCTGGATAATGGCGACAGTGATGCGCCTCACCCGCTGTCCATTTTTGATACCTGGTTTGAGAATGACGCAGATGAGGATGCCTTGTCATTTCGTCACTTGATTTCAACGCTTTTCGAGCATGTAAGAAATGATCTTTCTTTGACGTTGGTACGAATCGATAATTTTGAAATGTTCCCCGTCCCAGAAATTGTGGCTATGGCCGATTGTAATGCGGTGCTGATTCAATCCTTGTTAGAAGCTGTCCCTGAATCGCATCCGGCCATAGATACAACAACCTCATGGCCCAGGCGCGACTCCGAAGCTGGATTGGTTTATATTCCAATGTTAGGGGGACCTGCGCTGGAACCCACATTGGGTATCTTAAACAATAAATTGTTGTTCAGCACCAGCAACACCCTGGCGCGAGAGATGTTGAGTTCGCCAATTGCCAACAGTCTCCCCATCAGTAGTCCTGCGAATATATTCTTAAAAATGCACCCGGATATATTGGTAAACGATATTTTTGAAACAGGATTGTTGTTGGCGCAAGTTGGTGCAATAAAAGGATATACAGAGCCAGAGTACCGACAAGCCGGTGAATACTATGTGTCTGTTGCATCCAGCATTGAAGATGTCGCAGCGTTAATATCGCATAACGCTGGAGATATTCATTTAGATATCAAACTGACTATGGTTGACTGAACAAAGCATTATTTTCAAATCAAAGCTTTTCTGAATACTGTGATTGCGTGATTCAGACCATCGTCATCTATGTCCCGATGAAACACAACTCTGATTTGGTTTATAGCAGTTGCAATAACCAGAATATTATTTTCTTTTAGTATATCCACTGCTTTTGCCGCATCTGATACCTCAATATAAAGAATATTGGTGGGACTCGGCATGCTGAAAGTAACACCAGATGTCTCGAGTGCATGTCGAAAGGTTTGGGCACGATGGTGATCATGCTGTAAATCGTTAATGTTGTGTTGCAACGCATACAATCCCGCGGCAGCCAATATGCCTGCTTGACGCATACCACCACCCAGCATCTTTCGATATCGAAGCGCCTGATGTATGGTTTCTTCATCGCCACATAATAGCGAACCGACAGGTGCCCCAAGTCCTTTTGAAAGGCAAATCGAAATTGTATTACAACAATCGGCATAATCTTTTGGCAGGGCACCGGTAGCAACAACAGCATTGAACAAACGTGCTCCATCACAATGGATTTTCATGTTCACTGATTTCGCAAAATCTCGTATCTGTTGGAATTCATTTGTGGTATAAAAAGCGCCTCCTCCCCGGTTTGATGTGTTTTCAAGTGCAACCAGCGTCGTGTTTGATCGGTGTGGGTCATTTGTAAGGATAAGATTCTTTTTGATCTCATCGACATGAATTATCCCACAATCACCCTGCAATAACCCGGGCATCAAGCCGCCAACCCAGGCGATATTTGCACCTTCATAAAGGTAGGGGTGTGCATCTTGGTGCATAAGTAACGTTTCTCCAGGCCGGGTCTGGCTTAAAAAGGCCAATAAGTTGGCCATCGTACCACTGGGAACAAAGAGGGCGGCATCTTTACCCAACAGCTGTGCGGCGTAGGATTGTAAAGCGTTGATAGTTGGGTCTTCGCCATATACGTCATCACCAACTTCGGCATTTGCCATGCACGCGCGCATTTCTGCGTCTGGTTTCGTAACAGTGTCGCTGCGTAAATCAACCTGCATAATAAAAATATCCTGTTTCAGCGGTAAATTAATGCCATTATTCATTATAACCGGTTAGTTACTGTCATTCGATAATCGCAAAACATACGGTGATTCTTTTTTCTGGAGTATACATTGAGCTTTTTCCTGATTTTTTGTTAGAATGAAGTTAGTTTTTAGTTGGGTGCAGGTATTTTTCATGTTTGGGGAGCATATTTTTTCTTGCTATTCACCTATTTTTCTTGCATTTCTTTGAATTAATTGAAATTGTTTTCTTTGGGCGGGAATCATATCTCATGCTAATATGCAGCAAAGCTTACCATATGAAATGTAAATCGACAAAGGCAATCCTTTCGTTGCTTGTTTTGTTGTCTGCCTTGGGCCTGACTGCCTGTGATGACCGTGTATCTGTAGAACCCAATCGCCTGATACAAGACCCACACGCGTCTGGTGAGAATCAGACAGGGCTATATGGTGAATTGCTGGCATTGCCTTTCCGGGTCGTTGTTGAAGGGCCGGTTGAACCTGGTCTGTTTGGTGGAAGCGGTAGTCGTCGGATAGTTTCTCATGTTCCTGTATTGTTTGAAATCAGTAGTGATTCTCCAGGCGCAATTATTGAGGAATCACAGGATGTGACGTACCTCGCCCATTCCGATGTGGGTGGTGTCGCAAGAGCCCATTTAAGGATTGGTAATAGTCCCGGTGACACTATCATTATTGCTTCTTTACCCGACAACCCTGAGGTAAACCCAATTCGTTTTCGTGCATTGGCAGGTATCGAGCGCATTGGTCGTGAACTGGAAACGACTACCAACGGCATCATTGAAGATTTTGGAATACGGCTCTGGAATGCAGATGGTACACCAGCAGCAGGGGTGGAAGTGTTTTTCAGGATAGAAGGCTCTGGAAATGGAGCACGGCTTGCTAATGATCTGGTACTGTCAGATGAAAATGGATTTGCATTAAATTCCTGGCAGCTGGGTGACACTATTAGACGGTATTTTGTTTCCCTTGATATATTGGACAACCGCCAGGATATTTCGGAAAGTGACAGAATACATGCCCAGGCATTGGTATTTGAAGCGATGGCAACGAGCAAGCTGAAGATGGCGGTTGTGCTGTTGGGAGGGCTTGCCATTTTTATTTATGGTATGAAAGCTATGTCAGAAGGCTTGCAGCGCATGGCCGACCGGCGTTTAAAAAGCATACTGAATTTTATGACCCGCAATCGTTTTATGGCAGTTGCAGCCGGGGCAACCATAGCCGGTATGGTGCAATCATCAACAGCCACCACAGTGATGACAGTTGGATTCGTAAATGCCGGGTTAATGACACTTCAACAGTCAATCGGGGTCATATTTGGTGCAAACATTGGCACTACCATGACTGCTCAAATAATAGCATTTAAATTAGATGAGTTGGCATTTCCTTCTATTGCTATTGGTTTGTTGATAATGTCTGTAAGCCGCCAGCAGCATTATAAATATATGGGGCAAGCCATACTTGGGTTTGGATTGCTGTTTCTTGGGATGGTTACCATGTCCGACATATTAAAACCACTACGTCATAGTCCAGAATTCATTGCCTGGTTCAAAATGGTGGATTGTACACCGGTTGACAGCATGTTTCTCCCGGCTGGTCGTGTTTTAATTTGTATTTTGATCGGTACAATAATGACTGTCATGATACAGTCAAGTACAGCAACAGTAGGTTTGGTTTTGGCACTTTCAAGCCAGGGATTGATTGGGTTTTATACTGCTGTTCCCCTTATTTTAGGTGACAACATAGGTACGACTATTACTGCAAACCTGGCAGCAATTGGTGCAAATCGTAATGCGCGTCGGACAGCAATTGCCCATACCTTGTTCAATGTGTTTGGTGCATTGTACATGTATATATTATTTTTTATCCCAATCTGGAATGGCCAGCCTGTTTTTCTAGGCTTCATAGACTGGATAACACCTGGGGAAGTTTTTTCTGACAATCCGGAAAATTTGCTTCGGCATGTTGCCAACGCGCATACAGCATTCAATGTATTTAATGTCATTCTTTTCTTGCCATTTGTAAATCAAGTTGCCCGTGTTAGTCAACTCATAGTTCCATTAACAGACGCTGACAAAGATTCTGTATTGCAATATCTTGAGCCGAATTTGTTTCGAACACCCTGGATAGCATTAGAGCAAGCCTCCAGAGAATTGCTGTATATGGTACGCCAGGGGGAGAAATCGGTTATAGCAAGTTGCAGTTTGCTGTGTGAAGACCAAAAAGATCTTGTCGTGAAGGTAGTAGAGCGGGAGGAACTGATAGATCGATTACAGTTCGAATTGACTGAATATCTGGTAGGGTTGTCACAAACCAATCTGGAACAAGATGCTTCCAGTCTGATACCCATGCTTATTCACGCGGTAAATGATGCAGAACGCCTGGGTGATCATGCAGAAGAAATGATTGAGTTAAGAAAGTTACTCAATGAAGGGAAGTTGCATATTACCAATGCCGGGGTTGAGGAAATAAACAGCCTGCTGCTGACACTGGACAAGCTGTTCCAGGTGATTTACGATATACTGGAAAAAAAGAACTTACACCGTCTGGATGATGCATTCGTATTTGAAAATGAAATAGACGAACAGATCGGGGTTTATACCGAAGCGCATATATCACGGCTGGATGCAGGTGAATGTAATGTTCAAGCCGGTGTTATTTATCTTGATGCTTTGGCACACATTGAACGCATGGGAGACCATCTCCTCAACATAGCAGAACGCTCACACAAAGTAATTCAAGTATTGGGTTCATAGGTGCTATACTACCCTCCAGACAATATCATCCAACAGCGATGGTTTGTCTTGTTAATATCTTTAATTGGAATACATTTCTTAATTTCAACCTGAATTCCGGCACAAGCTTTCTTATTACGGCAACGCTTTGCCAAGTGGTATTACAAAATCATTAACTTGGGATGAATGAGATACTTCCCAAAAACATTCGTGGAGACATATTTATGAGTTGGTTAAATTTGGAAGAAAAAGTTGCAATTGTTACTGGTGGTGCTTCAGGTATTGGCAAAGCGGTTAGTGAAGCGTTGGCAGAAGTTGGAGTTCAAGTTGTTATAGCCGATGTGAGTGAAGAGGCAGGCCAGAATGTTGTGGCAGAACTTAGTGCAAAATATGGTGGAAAACATATTTTTGCCTTCACAAATGTAACAGATAAAGACAGTGTTGACGGCATGATCAAGAGTGCTGTAGATACTTTTGGGACAATTGACATTCTCGTTAACAATGCAGGTATTGTTCTTCCAAGGTTACTGGTAGACCCAGCCGGGGTAGAGGAACTGACTGCCGAGCAATGGGATAAAGTGGTAGCCATTAACATGAAAGGGTATTTTCTCTGTGCCCAGGCTGCTGCACGTGTTATGCTGAAACAGAAGAAGTCCGGTGTGATCATTAACATGGCTTCAGAGTCTGGTATGGAAGGTTCTGAAGGTCAAAGTGTATACGCAGCTACAAAGGCAGCGAATTACAATATGACCCGTTCTTGGGCAAAAGAACTGGGTAAGCATGATATTCGTGTTGTCGGTATTGCGCCAGGAATCATGGAAGCTACCGGGTTGCGCTCAGAAGAATACGAGCGTGGTCTCGCTTATACCCGTGGAATCAGCATAGAACAATTACGTGCAAGTTACGAAAAAGTATCCATTCCTCTCGGTCGCAGTGGCAAATTGTCAGAAGTTGCCAGCACGGTATGCTTCCTGGCATCTGAACGCGGAGGATATATTCACGGAACTACAGTTAATGTGTCCGGTGGTAAGTCTCGTGCTTAATCAAAAATAAGTCACGATGTGTTTTTAGCCTTGACCGGGAATTGTAATGTCCACCCTCACGGAGGAATCTCATGAAGGCAGTGAAATGGTTTGGCCCACGTGATATGCGTTTGGTCGAAGTTCCAAAACCGGAACCCAAGCCATATGAAGTGCTATTGCGTATTGAATCCGTGGGGGTGTGCGGTTCGGATATCCATTATTATCTGGATGGGAATATTGGTGTTAATGTTTTGCATGAACCGACTATTCTCGGACATGAATATGCAGGTATTGTTGAATTTGTTGGCGACCAGGCTGATCCTAAACTGCTTGGAAAGCGGGTAGCTGTAGAGCCTGGCATCCCGTGCCTCCAATGTGAGTGGTGTAACACCGGTCATTACAATGTTTGCCCGAAAATGTTTTTTCCGGGAGGGCCGGGTAGTGACGGAGCGCTAAGTGAATATTATTCGGTGCATGGTGCATTTTGTTTCCCGGTACCTGAAAGTATTCCGCCTGATATCGCTGCCATGATCGAACCGCTGGCTGTTGCTATCCATACGGTTGAGCTGGCTGAATTGAAGCCTGGAGAAACGGTTGCCATAATTGGGTTGGGTCCAATTGGTTTGATGACAGCCAACATAGCCAAATTCTCAGGTGCAGAATGGATAATTGGAGCCGACTTGCATGAGTACCGGGTTCAGTTTTCTACTCAATATGGTGTAGACACGGCTCACAATGCTAATGATCTAGATATCATTACGCAAGTTATGGCTGAGACTTCCGGGCGTGGTGTTGATGTCGCAATCGATTGCAGCAATGGCTCTGACGCACTGACTACTGCCTGCCATATAGTGCGGCCGGCTGGCCGGATTATCGTTACAGGAATATCGGGTCAGGTTACAGATTATTTTCCGCCATGCCAGGTGCGTCGAAAAGAACTTGTACTTAAATGGACCCGACGCTTCAAATATAATTATCCGACTGCCATACGTTTTCTTGATTCAGGAAAAATTGACGTACGTAAATTGATTACACATTCCTTTCCCCTTGAGGCATCCTGTGATGCGTTTGAACTGGTTTCTGGATATAAAGACCAAGTTTTAAAAGCATCTATTGATCAATTCTGAAATGTCCATACAGTGATGCCGCCTGTTCCAACAAGTTAAAGGACTATACCTCTTTGATAGATGATTCTTGCAATGAATACAGTTCAGATTACAATATTGATGCGACTCGTCGACGACACATTAAAGGATTTTGTATCGGTATAATAATTGTTCTGTGTGGGGCTTTCGCATTCTTACTGCACGGGGCCTCCGAGATGAGCTGGGTATCCTACCAGCCAGGTGCCAGATCAATGTTGCTCATCCACCCAGATGCTGAGTGGGATTCCAGCTTTCCAGCACAAATACGGCGTATCCCTTTGGAAGAGACACTTAGACGAGATGCTTTCCTGAACAAGATTAATCAAGCTTTAGATAGTCAGATTATACTTAATATCTTTGGTGGGGAACGCACGGAAATACTTTTGCATGCGCAACTGGACCATGAATTATTGGCAGGATACCTTCGCAGTGGCCGGCTTCCAGAACCTGGAAAACCAGAAGTACTTGCAGGGGATTTGAGTCGATTTGACACCTTTGTCATTGATGGTGTTCAATTTGAGGTGGTCGGTTGGTTACACAATACAGTAGCTGCCGCTTTGTTTGCCTATATCTTGCCGTGGAGCACAGAATGGTCAGACTTCTTTTCAACAGAGGATGCACACAATGGTATTTATATTCCTGATCTGTCTGAAAACCAGGAAGAATTGGGTACTTATCTCAGCGAACTGTTTAATGTACCCGAAGCAATCGTAGATACGAATTTCTTCACAGCGGAACCGGTTGCGTCTGAATCGCTTATGGACAGCGACGATAGCAAGCTTGTCGACAATATGCTCGGTGCAGAGGATAGTGCATTGCCTGGCATGTCATTAGATGATTTATTAATTGATGCAAGAGTAGATGAATCAGGAGTACGTGGTGGCCAAATTCGTACGCTACCCATTTTCACCTGGTTTGGTTTTATACTACTTGCAGTTATTGCTTTAGGTGGTACATTGGCAATGTACAATGGATTTGCCTGGTGGTTCTACCGTAATCAGGACAATGCGTCCCGGCATTTGGCCAAGGCGGTAATGGATTGGCGTGGCATTTATTTTACATTACATGTATTGTTGTATGGAATATTTTTTGTGTTTATGTTAGCGGGATTAAATTTCCCATTATTCAATTATCGATTTACTGAATTTGTCGCATTTATTTTCAGTGAAGGTGACTTACAGCATGTCGGTGATGCGTATGCCTCGGGAAATGTCTTGAGTGCCACCTGGGCCACCTTTTACAACAACTATATTGACCAGACCCTGCTTCTGGTATATGCTATTTCATTAATTGCCATACCATTTGGTGTCATCAAAACGGGATTAAGTTTCGCGTTGGTGGGGTTGGTCATGGTACCGACTTGGGTCGGTCAAAATTCTGGATATTCTTACCATTCCATCACCATGGTATTGGAGTTTCAAGCCTATATACTCGCGTGTTTCGCTGTTGTGATGTGGCCGGTATTTCTCTTGTGGGGACTTGCCAAAAATAATT
>Ga0334884_1005357_pt1 | contig 12349 bp, 13 predicted proteins | sample GraSluR1_MG_7_FD_207215 | JGI IMG/M metagenome (GOLD analysis project Ga0334884, IMG submission 207215) | Sludge microbial communities from methane-producing bioreactor in Wageningen University, Netherlands - Granular Sludge_12_05 R1 | ecosystem: Engineered > Bioreactor > Anaerobic >...
GGCATAATACTAGCACGATATCTATTGTCATCTCTGACAACCAAACCCACCTGTGGGAGCAACAATATGCAAGCTAAGGCTGTACCCTCGGCTCCTTCATGACCCTTCTGGATACCCACCTTCGTGGGCATGACGGTGTGGGGTCGCGCTTTGCGCTCCTTCTAGATACCCACCTGCGTGGGTATGACGGTGTGGGGTCGCATGACGGTGTGGGTGTAGAGCTGAGGCGCAGGCATACTCTGGTGGCACGCTTCTGTGTACACCCGCCACCTGTTTCTATCGCGGAGCGATTTCAGCGCCGTAGCGCGGGGTAAGGCCAACGAGCCGCCACCCCGGGTAAGTAGCACCCCCAACACAGCACCCCGGAGGGTGTACCAGCAAGAGTAAATTACTGCCCACGCTCTTCACTCCGCTAAATTACGCACCAATTTTGTAATTGAAAAGGCGCTACACTAGCCGTATATTGGCCAGGCAGCGCCTTGGTACTCGTTGCTTAGTAACAATAAAATACCGTGTCAGGAACAAGACGCTGTTATTTCCAATTCCTCCTTCAACACATCTACAGCACCAATAAGATTTTCATCATGGATTACAATCTCGGCATTTTCCAGAGCATCTAAAAAATACATAGCCTTGCTTGTTTCAACTGCCATTCCCTTTTTTTCTGCTGCGAAATACTGATCCAGTAAAGCGTGTTGCAGACTACGTTTTACACTTTCACGGGTTCGCATTATAGTGTCATCGACTGCCTCGGGAATACTTGCTTCAAACACATCTGTCCGTTCAGAGTCTTCAGAATATAATGCATGATACATTTCCCATGTATGTTCATCAACACCAGCTGGTGCGAGTATCTTCTCATAGGCAGATTCGGCCGTTTCCTGATTCGCCTGGATCGCACGTAGCGCAGCTACAACCGCCTGACTATGCTGCTCTACATACTCCTGCAATTCCACGAGAGACTTACCTGAACCTTCCACTATCGACTTTAAAAGTTCCTGCAATGCTGCTTCCACATCTTCCGGGTCTGGCTGAATGCCCAAGTCTTCAAAGGCTTCTTCATACATGATTCTGCGAATCTGGCCTCTTAATTGTCTTGAAGCATTTTCCAGATCAACTTCAGTCAATGTTGCATCTGTTACTTCAGGATTCAGGAGTTTTAACATGGGTACAGGAGTCCAGACGGCAACATCCAAGATTTCCTTTCCATTATACTCTGCAACTACAGTGCCTTGTGCCATAGACAATGTAGTGAATAGAAAACACGTCAAAGTTAGCATTAATATGTTGAGGATACAGGAGACAGGATTTCTTTTCATGATTAATTCCTCTCAAGTTGAAGCCTACGTCTTCTATGACACATTATTCGACGCATTATGTTAATGCGTTGTGAACATGTAATAAACAAGCTTACGGAATTATATTACAACAATACGCTAGCATATAATTATGACCATGTCAAAAAAGGATAAAATTATATTTTGCCCAGAATCTTAATCTAAGTTATACTATTATTACTGTATCATTTCTTTGTAATATACAGTTGAGAATCAACATTTATTCATAAAACTTTTTGGGCAGTTTAACGCCGGGGTGGCGGTCGTTGGCCTTACCCCGCGTTATGGCGATGTAATCCCTTCGGGATAGAGAACAGGCAGCATCATACCCACGCAGGTGGATAATCAGAGGGGTGATGAATGAGCCGAGGGTACAGCATTAGCTTGCATTTTGGTGTTCCCACTGGTGGGTTTTAGTTGTTAGTGATTTTTCTAATTATGTGCTAGTATTATGTCTTTCTGGGTTCCCGCCTGCGCGGGAATGATGGAAAGGGAGCTACGCGTGGGTGGCTATTTAGTTAGAGAATGCAGGTATCGTTGCTGGCACGCCCTACGGGGTGTTGTGTTAGTGGCGCTACTGTCCCGGGGTGGCGGCTCGTTGGCCTTACCCCGCGCTACGGCGATGCAATCGCTCCGCAATAAGGACAAGGGATAAGCATGCCTGTGACTTACACCGCGCTACGGCGATGTAATCCCTTCGGGATAGGGAACAAGCCTGCGAGTAGTCAGTAGAAGCGCAAGGCGCGACCAATTGTCGTATACGTCTACGGATCGTTTTCATTTTCAAAATCAGCGGTCATCGGCGTTATCTGCGGAGAACAAAGTATGATGCGGTATCGCCTTTACTAGGTTCCCACATTCGCAGGGAAGACAGAAAGTAAAATTGGAAGGTACGTGCTTAATTTTCAACAGCAAATCGGAGAATCTTAGTCTATTTCTCTTCGGTCGAGACGATACACAAATGCAAGTACTTCAGCGACAGCTTTGTAGAGTTCTTCTGGAATAGGGGAGTTAAGTTTTAATTGTGAGAGCAAGGCAACCAGTTGCGGATTCTCGTGAACATGAATATCATTTTCACGGGCGATTGCGATAATTTTATCAGCTATCAGACCTTGTCCCTTAGCCAGAACTTCCGGGGCACTTTGCTGTTTGGCATCGTATTGCAATGCAACAGCCTGTTTCCTATGGATGCGCTCGGACTTTTTCTTCATGCATGTATCTCAAAGGTGTTGAACCGTTGAAACAATCGGGTTAACATCGCCATGCGATCTCCTGTCCAGGCACGTACTTCACACGATTCCACTTGGAGCCCAGCCTGACGCAACCCATCTTCCAGTGCTTTAGATTCTGATTTCAACAAAGCTCGTGTCTCTGCCTTGTCGGATTGCAGGAGACAGCTGCATGTTAAATCATGTATTTGCAACTGAATCCAGAGTTGTCCCAAATGTTCTGTTTCAATATCGAGAACGATAGATACAGCGGGAGTTTTTGAAGCATTGTTGGGATTCTTCTCATCACCAAAAAAGTGGATTTGACATCGGGTGAAACCGCTTTGTTCGTCCAGGGGAATTTCCCAAAAGGCATAGGGGTGATCCAATCCGTGCAAATTCTGGTAACGTACGGCTTCCAGGCGTTGTAGTACTTGATCCAATACTGAAAGAAAATTGTTGCGTTGGCCAAGGCTCCCGAGGTATTGCAACAAAGACTTCTGTGCTTTCAGTTGCGCAAGCTGGAAATGGATACTTTCAAATATTTCTTTGGTCTGGAGTCCGGGAGTGTTCATGCTGCTTGTTGCATCCAGGCTGTGTATATGCCTTGCGATGCGGGCTTCACTCCGCTGGTCTTGATACATGCGACGTAGTAGAGCGGCAAAATCGCTTCCAAATGGATGAAGCAAATGCCCCAACAGTGCAATCAAATTCTGGTCTTGTGGAGAGAGTACACCTGCCAGAGAAGCTTGCTGCAGCCACGTGTGTAGTTGCTGTAATTGAACCCCCGGTGACTCGGTACCATACAGCACTTGCATCCAGTGTTGCAGGTATTCATTTTTGTTTGGAAGTGCCTGAGGCAACACGGATTCTATCCGGGCAAGGTACTGGGTTAGTCCCAACAGGGTTGCTGTTTCTCTGAGTACTGTTTCAGCGGGAGCTAAATTGAGGGCTGAAGTCGGAGAGAGGTTTTGTGGAGATGGCCGTGACGGTGACAGTGCTGTCATCAGCAAGCGGACAGTACCGTCTTTATCCTGTTGCACAGAAACACGTACCAGTTGCCCAGATTCAAAGCTGTTTTCTGGAAGCTGGAGACGCTTTCCCGCTATCATCAGGTAAGTTGATTGCGCAGCGATGTGTACTGTCGCAGTGAAGGTTTGTCCAATACGAAGGGCAGGGCTTCCTGCATCACTCAGAAGTATCGATTGTGGTTGTATGGGGTAGCCTTCAGATAACATGTTATCCCGTGATGCTGACAATCTATGTGCTGAATACCAGGTAGATCAAGCAGGTAAACGATGGCGCAGTTATGAAATACGAGTCATTGCATTATATCCATTACATGGTATGTATCAAGCACAGCTCAGGATTCACGACCTGGCTTCTTGCCTGCCAGACTCAGCATTAACCGTACTTCACCTTTGGCTATGCCCAATTCACGTGCAATTTCGACCACAGACATACCTGCCTTGCTGTACTCCAGCACACGACGTTGAACTGGAGATGCTGATGTGGCTCTTCCATTGTCGTCATGCGGCGCTGCAAGCGTATCACGACTCTCACCCATTTGCCCATCATAATTGTCGGATGACGTAAAGTCATTTTCCAGATCGAGTAGAGCGCGAAATGCGTCCCGGGCTGCCTCGGCATCTTCAGGAGTGTGAGGTCTGGATTTTGTATTTGGTCTCACATTATGTTTTGACTGAAAGTCAGGTGTATTGATATCCAGTTCTGACCATTCCGAAATCATGTCGTCTGTAAGTACAGAACGGGCTTTCTCTCGTGCTTGAGACGCTGGAATCTTTTGTCGTAACGGAGCTTCTTCTTCGAATTTTTGCTTGGCTGGTATTGGTGTTTCTTTGCGTATGGGTGCTGGATTTGGGCGTTTATGAGGCACCTGAAGTTGGATACCCTGTGTAGCTGCCTGATTGCTTAATATACTGATTTGTCGCTGAAGGCTTTCCAGTGTTTCAGTGGCATCTTGTAATTCATGTGCCAATGCCTGTTGTTTATCATACAGCACTTCATTTTTTTCCATACCACGAGCCAGAACCTGTTTAACCAAAGCCATCTTCCGCTCCACCTCATCATTAAAGTCATTGGCCATATTTTTTTGCTGCACAATGATATCACGCATGGTCTGAAAAAGGAGTGTCATGTCGGCAATATCGTTTTTTATTTGACGGCGCCGTTCCCGTTCTTTGGTTTCATTGCGCAAGTAGGCGACTACCAGCAATGCCATGCACGCCAATGCCGCAAATGCAAACAGGATGGATACTATGGCGATAAAACTTTGCATTAAATATTAAATCCAGAATATTGAACAGCTTTATCACCAGATAATCGTTTGCTTGGCATAGCAATGTTATCATGCTGCGGGCTGTTCAAATCGTTAAATAGACACATCGAAATGATGTGACCCTTCCCCGTCCCTTTTATTGGATTGTTGGTGTTTTCCGGAGTCATGCGTTGTTGAGGATCGCTTTTTTTTGCGGCCCATAAAGGGATTCTTCCGCTTCAGTTCCTCATCAACTTCATCACTTTTATTTTCGGATTCCTTAACTGTGGATTCTTTGCGTACCTGGTCATCTGCCGTGGCTTCTGCCATTCGCCCCTGGGCCTGCAATGATGCCCGGTCTGCAATCTGTTGAATTCGTTCCGACGTAGAAATCCGGTTTACTTCCATCAACGGATCGATCGGTTGCGGCATATCAGCCACCTTCTCGCAACATTTTGCGTAATCTTTTCATAGCAGCACTATGAATTTGACAAATTCGAGATTCAGACACGTTTAATACAACGCCAACTTCCTTTAAGGTCAATTCTTCATAATAGTATAAGTTTAACACCTTTTGCTGCTGATCAGGTAGTTGTAAAATACCTTGCACCAACATTTCGATCTGTTCGTGCTCTATTGCTGTGTCGCTCGGGCTGGGCATCATACCGCTGATACGTTCTGATTTCCTGGTTTCATAAGTTTCATCTTCATTTATCAGGTAGTCATCCAGTGACAGCAAATGCGCGGTTTGCAATTGAGCTACTGTATCATCCACTAAATCCTCAGATATACCCAACTTGTCTGCAATATCTTCATTGGATGGTTCTTTTCCACTTGAGTCGCGAAGGTGTTTTTTGGCTTCCCCTATCTTACGCGCCATGGAACGCAAGGAGCGTGGTGCCCAATCCAGAGAGCGGATTTGATCTATGATTGCACCGCGTATGCGGATAGACGCATAGGTAGAAAATTTGATATCCTGAGAGGGGTCAAATTTTTCTACGGCATCCATCAATCCCATAACACCCCAGCCCACAAGATCATCCATTTCAATGTGGGAAGGCACATGGATTGCCATACGTCCCGCAATATATTTAACTACCCGCATGTACTCCACCAGAATCTGGTCTCTGGAGTAGGTATCATCCGTTTCCTTGAATTTTTTCCAGTAAATTTTTTCTTGATCCGGCGTCAACGCAAACTCTCAATTCGCTCTTTGGGGCTAATTATTTCCGTAATACGTAAGCCAAATTTCTCGTCTACCACAACTACATCGCCACGTGCGATGAGCTTGCCGTTTACCAGCAAGTCTACTGGTTCATCTACCATGTGTGCAATGTCCAGGATGGAACCAGGCCCAAGATTTAAAACATCACTGATGGGCATTTCCACTTGCCCCAACCGTGCGATAGCAGTCAGGCGAATATCCAGTACCATATCGAGATTGTCAGGAGCATTTTTTCGCCCACCTTCTCCAAAATCAACTTCTGTATCCAGCCCCTGCAATATATCGCTTACTTCATCCATGCTCAGTTTGGATTCCTTTTCCAAATTGCCTTGTGTATCACTTGATGTATTCTCACTGGCTGTCGCTTGAGATAACTTGGGGTCCAGATATCCCAATGCGTCACTGAACAACAATACAGATTCCGCAGCCAATGTGGGTGCTGCACTGAATGATACCAGCGCATACCACTGTTCTTCACCCAGAAGTGTCATTAATTCATTGTATGAACCCAAACCTTCTCTTACTGTGAGTGTGTTTTCCAGTTGCTCAACATTCCGGCCAAACTGTTCAAGCAAATTGGTCATGCCGCTACCAATAGCCGATGTCGCGATTTCGTCCAAAGTTGTGAGCACTTCATCTGGTATGACATCCAATTTTTCTATTGACTCATCGTCCATCATCAGCGATGCCAGTTGTAAAGCATCTTTTTCTTTCAGCAACATGGCTGCCGCACCCATCTTTTTGGGGAGTTTTCCACCCAGAATGATGGAATACTCCTCCAGAAACCCCTTGAGTTTGGAGGGGTCCAACATTTTTGCGCCTTGTTCTGTGTGGCTTATTGACAGACCGAGCATGGCGTTGAAAATATCAAAAACCCCTTGTGTCAGCCCTGTCGCAATAATGTCAGCAAGTTCTTTGTTCATTCCTGTCCCTGAATTAGCACTGCCCGTAAATTTTTACTGGTTTATACAATATGTTGTATATGGTAACGAAAACATTCCCCAATAACAAAACAACTACGATTTTTGTGCTAACTCGTGTTATGTTGTTTTTCACGCCTTGACATAAAATTCAACAATTGGACTGCGTGATGTTCTCGTCGCCGGCCTACTTGTACCTGAAAGCGGGGTAACCCACCTATATCCAGGGTCAAAGGTTGGTGAGGGCTTGAATTCAGCGGTACAATATCACCGACTTGCAAGTTTATTATGTCTTCAAGTGACAACTGGACATTGCCCAGTATGGTATTCACTGGTACTTCAACTTGTTCTACAATCTGTTGTATAGCATTGTAAGTAGCAGTTGCCACTTCAGGAGTCAATCTTCGTGAAAAATGTGCTTGTTGAGAAATCTGATCGAGGATAGGATTTAATACCAATAACGGTACACAAAAGTTCATCGTTCCTACGGATTCGCCTACATGAAATTCAAATCCCACCAGAATAACCATTTCGCTGCCGATTACGATTTGAACGATTAGGGGATCACTCTCTTGCTGGACAACACTCAATGAAAATTCTATAAGTTGATCCCAGGAACGACGTAAACAATCCAACATCATCATGACAATGCGTTGGATGATGCGGTCTTCAATTTCAGTTAATTCTCTAGGTTCTGAAAGGCTGGTGCCCCTGCCCCCCAATACCCTGTCAATAATTGGAAATACCAAAGATGGACTCATCTCCAATACCGCATTGCCTTCCAATGGTTCCATACTAATCACAGAAAGAGCCGTTGGACGTGCTACAGAAAGGATAAATTCATCATAGGTAAGCTGATCGATCGATGTTAAATCAACCCGCACAACAGTTCGCAGGAACGGGGGAAATACAATGCTGACCTCACGCGCAAATGCTTCAAAGAGGCTTTGCAAACCTTTGAATTGTTCTTTGGATACACGTTCCGGCCTTCGGAAATCATAGGTGGACAAGTGCAATTCCGGATCAGCACCTTGCATCGGTTTGGTTTCTTCAAGTGCACCTTCCGATACAGCACTTAGCAATAAATCTACTTCATCTTGACTCAGTATATCAGCCATGGGGCATGGTCCTGTTCTTTTAACTATTGCACAAATCAGGTATAATATGTAGGCCAGTATAGCACAAGAAAAATTTACTGACCAACCACAACACAAGAATGCACAACCTTTTGTTCAAATCTTGTTGTGAAGCATTCCTGTCAAAAATCTGGCAACCTGTGTTAGATGTAAATTCGAAACTACGTCAACACATTGGGTTGCTCCCCCGTTAATATAGCAGACAATGAAGACACGTTTCTTTCTCCTTCTTCTTCGTTTCCTTTCTTCGCGTCGGGTTTATTCGGAATTTTACCGGTAAGCCCGACGTTTTTTATTGATTGAGATGCTATTCAATTTTTAGTTATTGTATTACTGTAGTTTATTTTTAAATGCTACTCCAGATTTCAGATACATCTCAGGATACATCCGGTCTTATCACAACTATCCTATTAAAACTTTGATGTCTTCAGCTATTAACTGGATAATAAGCATCTGGGATCATATAAATTGTCGGGGCATAAACTATGCTTTATAATCATTCGTGACGAATACAGGAGTCTGACTGAATGCCAATTAAATGGATTGATGTGAGCATACCCTTGGAAGAAGGCATGACTGTCTGGCCCGGGGACACTGCTTATACGTTTGTGCCTGATAGTCGAATTAAAAATGGTGGCAATTGCAACACATCAGTGATAACCATACCGACCCATGCTGGCACCCATTGTGATGCTCCCTGGCATTTTGAAAATGATGGCAAGCGGTTGCATGAGGTCGATACGCAGCTCTTTTTTGGTGAAGCAAAACTGATTGATACTGGCGATACAGACCTGGTCGAAGCCCGGCACCTTGGCAGAGAACCTTTACCAGAAAGAATATTGATAAAGACAAAAAACAGTGCAATTAAACCGAACAGCCAGTTTAATGAGTCCTATGTTGCCCTGTCTGAAGAGGCTGCCGAGCGTCTGGTAATGGAAAATGTGCGTCTGGTAGGTGTTGACTACTTATCGGTAGCTCCTTATAAAAATTCTGCGCCGGTACACCATATACTGTTACAGAATGAGATTTTTATAATTGAAGGGTTGTGCCTGGCTGATTTTGAAGCGGGAGATTATTCTTTTATAGCATTACCAATGGCATTGGTAGGTGCCGATGGTGCACCTTGCAGGGCTTTTATGGGCGTTATGTCATGACTTCATTCGAAGCCTGTGCCTGACCAGTTACCCCTATCTGTCAACTACCGAAACTAATATGGCGTAAAGGGTGGCATATGGTGCATAATTTATCAAGTCAGTTTGTTTAATGAATACCCGCTGAATATATCAAAAAGCCGTTTCTCTACGAAAAAATTAGTAATTACAGTGTGTTGCAAGAAATGTTTAAGGCAAAACACTGCGATAATCAAACAACATGAAGGGACAAGTTTATATGAAGAAAATGTATTTCGGGATTGCTGGTGTCATGCTTATGATTTCCATTTTAATGCCCGTTGTCAGTGTCTGTGCTCAGGAGATAGAACTAGAAACAGAGGACCAACGCATTTGTTATAGCTTGGGGTATAGACTTGGTGGTTCCATGATTACCGATGCGTTTGAAATGGATTTGGATGCCTTCATACAGGGAATTAAAGATTCTATGAATGAAGATGAAGACGCCGAACCAGCTATAAGTGTTCCGGAAATGGAGCAACTCTTCCGCGTAGTTCAACAACGTGTTACTGTGGAACAAGAGCGGTTGATGCAAGAAGCACAAGAACACAATAAGGAACTTGCAGAAATCAATTTAATGGCAGGTGCCCGCTTCCTCGAAGAAAATGAAAAGCAGGAAGGCGTGATCACATTGCCAAGTGGCCTGCAGTACAAAGTGCTGGTAGAAGGCACTGGGGAAATCCCCACATTGGACAGCAATGTGGAAGTGCATTATCGGGGGCAACTGCTAAATGGTGAAGAGTTTGATAGTTCCTATGGTCAAGACCCCAGGATTTTTGGCGTCGGTCAGCTCATACCCGGGTGGACGGAAGCCTTACAATTAATGCCTGTTGGTTCAAAATGGGAGTTGTATATTCCGGCCGATCTGGCTTATGGTCCAAATGGCCGTGGCCCAATTGAACCCAATTCCGTTCTGATTTTTGAAATGGAACTCTTGGATATCAAATAACATATCCTTCATTGATTATTTGCTGTATGTTTTAAAAGCAAGAATTGTAAATTGAAGTATATTGAGGGGCGTATACTGGTCTTGACAGTACGCTCCTCATTTTTACTTCACGAATTTTCAATATGTTGAATTTCCGATTACAATAAACGGTCGGTCAAAGAAAGCGATGGTATGCTTTTTAGTAAGATGACCATGATTGCCGCACTGGGGTCTGTGTTGTTGTTGCCCATAGGAATTGCTGCGGCCAGAATTTTTACAAGTGCGCCTTTGATTGGGATTGCGCTTTTCGTTTTCAGTGGCATGCTCGGCCTGGTTTCCATTCTATCAGCTATCGTAGTGCTGTTTGCTTCACAATCGATACCTACTGTAATGATTGGAATGTTGGGGCTGTTACCGTTGATAACCGTTGCCAGTATCTTGTTAAATGGCATGCGGTTTCCTGCAATTAATGATGTAGCAACTGATATGGACAACGTACCAGCGTTTACACCAGATAATAATCAGCAAATGCCTGATGCAAATGCGGCAATAATCCGAGAACACTACCCAGAATTAAAACCCCTGATCTTGGATCAGCCACCGGAGGTTATTTTTCGGCAGAGTGTTGCGTTTATCAATGAACATCGCAAAGATTGGCAAATAAGTCACGTCGACGAAGAGTTGTTTGTTATAGAAGGTATTGCCACAACCAAAGTATTTCGATTTCAGGATGACTTTGTAATACGAATTCGACCAGATGAAAATGGAGGTGCTATCGTAGACATGCGTTCTAAGTCACGCCTGGGTAAAAGTGATCTGGGGGCCAATGCGCGTCGTATACGATTATTTTTTGAAGCACTTCTAGATTTGTTACACCAGAAACGCAATTGAAAGTGTAATGATGTACTCAGATACAGGAACTGTTTAGCTTGGTCTGTTCAAGACAGAAAAATAAAAACGGGGAGCAGCTTCCCTGTATCCTGAAAAATAGATAACCAGGCCACTCCCCGCAATATTTTAATAAATCCAAATAGATCGTGCGCTTACTGAATGCTGATCACATCAAATTAATATACACGCATCAAGTTGTAAAGCTTATACAAAGAATTACTGGTTTTCCACTTCACCAGCACCATCTTCAGATTCATTGACATCGTCATCGTCGGTCTCCACTGAGTCAGCCAGTTCTTCCAGAGCTTCAGATGCACTTTCAACAGCACCTTCAGCAGCTTCCTGGGCCTGATCGGAAATATCAACCATGACTTCAGACGCTTTTCGTGCAGCGTCTTCTATGGCATCCTCAGCAGCTTCTGATGTTTCCTCAATGGATTCCAATGTGCTGTCGATAATCTCTCCTACACTTTGTTCTTCCACTTCAATTTCAATAGAAGGTACTTCAGGTGTATCAGTTTCAAGTACATCATTATCTGCTCCGGAACAACCCGATAAGCCTATGCCTGACAAGATTAACATTCCGCAAATCAATAGTGTAGATTTTTTCATACTGGTGATTCCTTTTAATTTGTCAACGCCATACAACACAGAGATACCATGTAAACCTTGGATACGCAGGTTACAATCCATTTAGTACTCCAAACTATCAGAATACTTTATTTTGAAGTATATTATGTGGTATTGTATACACCGAAGAGCACAGTAAGTCAACATGTGTTATCTGAACAGTTTCTGTATGCAATTTCTCTTCTGAAACTTGCGCAGAACGCCTGCCTTTCTATATGATATAATCAATAAACACAGGAAAATGCCTTAAATTTCCATGGGGGATTGATAGGTGTTTTCAAAGCCTAGGGGGTTCAACTTTTAATGAGTGAAGAAGCACATAAGCCAACCAATGCCGCTATTACCAAGCAAGTTGCTCTGGTTATACTTGCAGTAGCAATGGGGGTTGTTGCGTATTTTTTTATGCCACGTGAGATGGAAGAGCCTGCTCGTCGAATGGCTGCCATCTTTGCAGTAGCACTTGTGCTCTGGGTAACAGAGGCTATTCCCTTGTTTGCTACGAGCTTGTTGGTGATAGCACTTCAGGCCTTCTGGATTGCCATACCTGTATTTCCAGAATTACCCGATTTTAGCATGCGCTATCAATCTGTGTTTAATGCGTTCAGTAACCCGGTGATTTTCCTGTTC
>Ga0334884_1005358_pt1 | contig 12347 bp, 8 predicted proteins | sample GraSluR1_MG_7_FD_207215 | JGI IMG/M metagenome (GOLD analysis project Ga0334884, IMG submission 207215) | Sludge microbial communities from methane-producing bioreactor in Wageningen University, Netherlands - Granular Sludge_12_05 R1 | ecosystem: Engineered > Bioreactor > Anaerobic > Unclassified...
GAATCTTCTGTTCTTTTCCGGTCGCCAGGTCTTTCGCGGATACATGCACGATTCCATTGGCATCAATATCAAACGAAACTTCAATTTGCGGTATACCGCGGGGTGCTGGTGGTATATTGGACAGATCAAAGCGACCTAAGGTACGGTTGTCCGAAGCCATTTCACGCTCTCCTTGGAGGACATGAATGGTCACTGCAGTCTGGTTATCCGCAGCCGTTGAAAAAATTTGCCGTTTGGTGACAGGAATGGTTGTGTTCCGTTCAATAAGCTTGGTGCAAACACCACCCAGGGTTTCAATACCAAGCGATAACGGGGTCACATCCAACAACAATACATCTTTAACATCACCAGATAAAACACCAGCCTGGATGGCCGCGCCAATGGCAACTACTTCATCCGGATTTACACCACGATGCGGTTCTTTACCAAAAATGTCTTTCACGATTTTTCCGACCGATGGCATACGTGTCATACCGCCAACCAGAATTACTTCATCAATTTCTGAAGTAGCAAGCCCGGCATCTTCCAAGGCACGCAAACAAGGTTGCTTGGTACGTTGCAGCAAATTATCACAGAGTTGTTCCAGCTTTGCGCGGGACAATGTATAATTCAAGTGCTTCGGTCCAGAAGCATCCGCCGTAATGAATGGCAGGTTCAAATCGGTTGTCATTGAACTCGACAACTCACATTTGGCTTTTTCAGCAGCTTCTTTTAATCGTTGCAATGCCATGGGATCTTTGCGCAAATCAATACCTTGGTCCCGCTGAAACTCTTCGGCCAACCAATCAATAATAACTTGATCAAAGTCATCACCACCCAAGTGGGTATCACCATTGGTACTGAGCACCTCAAAGCTGTCATCGCCAATTGCCAATATCGAAATATCGAACGTACCACCACCTAAATCATATACTGCAATTTTTTCGTCTTTTTTTCTGTCAAGGCCGTATGCCAACGCTGCTGCCGTTGGTTCGTTTATGATACGCAAGACTTCAAGACCCGCAATTCTTCCGGCATCTTTTGTGGCCTGTCGTTGAGAATCATTAAAATATGCAGGCACTGTTATAACAGCCTGATTAACTTCCTGACCCAGATACGTCTCAGCAGTTTCACGCATCTTTTGGAGTATCATGGCAGATATTTCAGGTGGTCGATATGATTTGCCCTGTACCTCAACCTGACAATCGCCAGAAGAAGTTGTTGATACATGATATGGCACCAACCGTTCTTCTGACTTCACCTCGGCGTATTGGCGGCCCATAAAACGCTTTATTGAAAAAATGGTATTTTGTGGATTGGTTACTGCCTGACGCTTCGCGACAGCACCGACAAGCCGTTCTCCATCTTTCGAAAAAGCGACAATTGAAGGCGTTGTACGCCCACCTTCGGCGTTAGAAATTACAACGGGTTCTCCACCTTCCATTACGGCAACACAGGAATTGGTGGTACCCAAGTCAATACCAATTACTTTACCCATAAATTTTTCCTCTCACTTCTGTTACGTTGGTTGCCTGTCAATTATACTGAATTTTTTTACTACTGAACACTCCTGGTCATTTGCCACTATCCGGCACTCAAGAGTAATATAGAATTTATGCCTTCCCTTCTCCACCGCCTCCGTCACCCTGCTCAGGGGTGTCCATTCCGGTATCGGTTGATGACACACCACTGGCTGAAGCATTTTCGGTTGATTCGATCGGTACAGGAGGACCACTACTCACCAGTACCTTGCTTGGCCGCAAGACGGTGTCTCCTAAGTAATAGCCTCGTTCAAACTCATTCATCACAACGCCTTCGGCGTACGTTTCAGATGGTTGCTGTGTCATTGCGTCATGTAAATTGGGATCAAACAATTCACCTACAGCAACAATCGGGGTAACATGGAAGTTGTCCAGCACACCTAAAAATTGCTTGAGTACCATGTTGACACCTTCTACCAACCCAGAATCTCCAGTGTCCTGTCCGTGATTAAGTGCTCTTTCGAGATTGTCCACGACGGGGAGTAAATCTCGTAGTAATTTTTCAGCGGCGCGCTTGCGTTGTAATTCACTTTCACGCTGAATACGCTTACGATAATTGTCAAATTCCGCACGTGCACGTAAGAGCTGGTCTTTCAGATCATCTCTTTCAGAAACAAGCGCATCCAGTTCTTCCTGGTCAATCAATGCTTCGACTTCGGCTTCCAATACTTCTTCCTCACTTTGCCCTTCATCTGGCTCTTCATCTGTCATCTCAACAGCATGAATTTCAACTACTTCATCTTCATCCGCTGTACTTTCATCATGAGTGTCATGCTCATTCGAAGAAACTGGGTTCTGAATGTCGTCTTGATCATAATCCATATCGGTGACTGCCTCAGAAATCGTATCGTTTTCCAAAGGTTCTTTCCAGACAGATTCATTCGTCCGGGATGTAGTTGCCTGATTTTTATTTTTTTCTGATGACTTTTTGCTCATTGTACTCCTCAAAAAACTCAGCAAGCTATCAGTAATTACAAATGCTGTCCAAAACCTGATTTCTCATGCTATCGGAGCGAGTAGAATTATCTTTTTGGGCCTGCTAATTGTGTAAGCACATTGCTTACAAATTTTGCTGTATAGCTCACAATAGCTGTTAAGCGGGAATAGGGCATGCGTCTGGGACCGAGCACACCAATCATACCCACTGTTTCATTATTCACTTTATACGGGGCTGCGATTACACTAATGTCTTCAAATCCCTGTAAATTTCCTTCGATACCAATAAAAACCGAGTTGCGAGGATTGACACCATCGGAATTGGAAGCAGACCGAATTAGAGATATAATGCGATCTTGCGCATCCAACAACCCGAATACTTGGCGTGCCTTGGCAATGTCCCTGAATTCTGGTTGCTCAAACAACTGGTTGGTACCATCCAGATATAACTGTGATGCACGCTCTCGAGGTAACAAACTCAACACCTGCAATGCCTGATCCGCCAGACTGCGCTGCTCATCCAAATATTCACGAAGGCGCGCTTCAAGGCTACTCGCCAATCGTTCAACAGGCACTCCATACAAATTCACATTTAAAAATTGTGTCAGCTTTGTGATTGCGTCATTGGACAATGGAGACTTCAAATAGACTGTATACGTCCGAAGCCGACCAAGATTATCTAAGATCAAAACGGCCATCCGCTCTGGCGCTATCGATAGCAGTTCAATTCGCTGTGTTAGCGCGCTTCCTTCTACCGGTGCCTCTGCCAACCCAGCCTGATGACTGATCAGTGCCAATAAATGGCTGGTCTGACGCAATAAGGTATCGGCATCTTCTATTCGTGATTGATATTCCTGTTCTATACGCTGACGCTCACCTAATGTCAACTGTTGCACTTGCATCAGGTAATCCACATAATACCGGTATCCACGATCAGTAGGAACCCTGCCTGAGCTCGTGTGTAACTGTTGCAAGTAGCCCATGTCTTCCAAATCGGCCATGACATTTCGCACTGTAGCAGCACTAACGCCCAAGTCAAAACGCTTCACAACAGTTCGAGAGCCTACAGGCTCCGCTGTCGTAATGTAACTGTGTACGACCGCATGTAATATGTGCCGCTCGCGTTCATTTAAATCTTGAGGTTGTTGCTTCATAACATACCACGTATTTAGCACTCAAACACACAGAGTGCTAACAAACAGAGTTTATCATACCCTCCATGAACTGTCAAGTTTTCCACCGTACAAAGCACAATCCAACCACTATTCCAGCCAATAACTTCCAGTAGCAAGACCAAAGGTTTCTCATGACGTTTGAACACCAAGAGAAACCTTTATAATAACAATCTAATGCTTAGCAAAGTACAAATTCTGCGCTTTATGGAATACTTACCCAAGCATTTGGCTGTAATTTATCGCCCAGCTTTCGACCAAGATCAGAGTCCTTGACTTCATCAAAAGCTTTACCTTCTTTGGGTAATTGTACAATTTCACCTGGCCTGGCCCGTCGCAAACGCTCTATGGCGTACACTTGTTCGACAGTGGCTACGGTGACATTATCTTCCTGGTTCAAGCGTGCGACCTCTTGATAAAGCGCTTTACGGTGCTTGTTTTCTTCAGCCAGCAACTGCTGTGCTTCATTGCGTTTGGCAGGTTCAGACAATGCATCACAATCACGTAACTCCACAAAGCCACGATTGTTTTCTCCCAGACAACCTTGTTGTTTCAAAGCACTGATCGCCTCATGATTTTGGCGAAGGCTTTCAGCTATTTCACGCACCCGCGGTGAACTTGAACGCAATTCCGAGGCATGTGCAACGGGCATGGGATTAATCAAATTCCAGCTTCGGAGCAACCAGGATGTAGTTTCTTCAGTTGCATCCATCGCGGCTTCTTCGAAGCCCGGTAACGTATCGCTCTTGCCCTCAACAAAGTCCAGGAGCTGCTCAGCTTGATCCTGGATATGCCGGATATCCAGCCGGATATGAGCATCAATACGATGTTCTGTCCGAATAACACACCCAAGTGCAGACAGCATCAGGAGCAGCGAGGCCATACCTGCATATCTAATTTTTTTCAAGATCATTTCCTCCATCATTTTTACGGATCAGACGAACTGCGAACCGAATATATTCATTTTCATTAATCTAACTGTCTTACCATGGCTATTCTAATGCCTTGCACTAGACCAATTCTACAATGATACCACCAAAACCTCCACATATTGTACACGATAACAGACAGCACAACAGCATATTGTAAATTATTTATACCATATCACCTAACACATACTTGAATTTAAAATGAAATCTTGCCCTAAATCTCAGTTAGTCTAAAGACAAAGATGTAGCCTTTAACCTTAGTTCCCTGTTACGATTATTCTCATGAAAAAAATACTGTGGGCTTCCTTCTATACACTACTGGTTATGTTGGCATTTTTGGTGCAAAGTCCTTACCTGGCCTTTGCCCTGTATGCATTCCTTATTCTGTTGCTATTGTCACATATCTCTTCTCGCGTTTGGTTGGCTGGACTGGATTGTGAAAGGAGTATCAGCCACACCTTGTTGCAACAGGGAGCGGAGACAGAGGTCACCGTAACAGTTACAAACCGACGCGGGATTCCCATACCCTGGATTTTTATTGAAGACTACTACCCGGCTGAATTCCCAATCCGGGGCGAGAACATGCAGTTGGCAATTCTCATGCCGGGCCGCTCAATCAAGACAACCTATAAACTGCGTTGTACCCGTCGGGGATATCATCGTGTTGGACCACTTTTAATGCAATCAGGGGATCTGTTTGGATTGCAGCGAAGATTTAGAACTGGCTCCAGGAGAGACTACATTTCAGTGTTGCCCACCATTGCTTACATAGAAACATACAGTATCGCGGCACGCCGCCCCATGGGCCCAGTACATATCAGCAACCGGATATACCAAGACCCCACACGCATCAACAGCTTGCGTGAATATACACCAGGGGACCCGTTAAACAGTATTCACTGGAAAGCAACGGCACGTACAGGGCAACTATATGTCAAGACGTATGAACCATCTTCGGTAACGGGTGGCGCGCTGCTGCTTGATTTACATGAAGACAGTTACTTCCCGGAAGACCGGGAAGCGCGCATTGAGCTTGCAGTGACCACAACAGCATCTATCGCGTACTTGTTACAGATGTCCGGAGAACAAGTGGGATTGCTGACCAATGCCCGGGACGCGGCCGAAGTAGCACAATATGAAGTAGAAAATGAAGCTGTATTGTCCCGAGATGAGGCTGATTACCAGAATTTCCTCCTCAAAGAATCAACCAATATAAGCCCCTTATCGGTTGCTACACGAAGAGGAGTTGCTCAAGCCACACAGATCATTGAAAACTTGTCAAGGGTATTACCGGGGCATGGCCTGCTGATGGAACAGATGCTCCTGTCAGAAGCTCGTCACGTACCACGTGATGCAGCACTGTTACCTGTCGTACCATTTGTCAGCCCCCGATTGGCACTGGCTTTGGCCACAATGAAAGATTTGGGATACGCGGTCACTGTTTTTTTTATTAACCACCAAACAGAATATATGAAAGCAGCCCAATTACTGGCACCACACAATATTTATGTATTTCACATAGAATCTGAACGCAGTCTGCATGAAATATCACCTGCACGCATCGGACAATAATGAACATAGATGTTACACACAGCATAACCAAAGGTTTTCAGCCCACCGATTTTGCTTCGCTGCAAGCAGAACTTCAAGAACCTCAAAAACCACCGGTTCATCGCACTGTTACTGACTGGATGATTGACATAATAACACCGATGCTGATTTTCTTCATGGTATGTGCAGTTGGGTTCTTTTTACTTGATGTGCGCTATGTCTACACGGGTGTTAATGATATCAGCCTGCGAATGGTATTGTTCTTCTTCACTTTAGGGATAGTTGCACTAAACCGCCTGATAGCCACTGAAGATACCGGAAAGTCTTATGTCTATTTTACGGTGCTTGCCATCGTTATAACCTTTTACACCCTCTCGATCAGCGAGGGAGGTACAGTTGCTCGCGACTTCATGAGCTATAACCAGTTCACCATTGTCCTGTTTAACTTGACCATCATGGCATTTTTCTGGTGGATGGTAAACCGTTTAACCTATGAATGCTGTATTGACGAGAATATTCAAAGTGGTGAAGTCGGCCTGATGACCGGAGCGATCCGGCAGTGGCGAGAGAAATTGACTCGAGACAAAAACCATAAAGAACAAGCCAAACAGAATCCAGCGTTTGTTTCCCTGGAAGAGGCATATCTTCCCACAAACATCATTGAGCCATACGACCCTACAGACCCGGAATCTTTCAGCGGCAAAAACACATTAGCTCAATCTACTAAACCTACATCGACAAATACCCAACAAGCGCCTCCGAAGAGACATCCCGGAATATCTGTGTTCTATTTCAGCGTACCGGTAATGATTATTTTCACATTGGGCCTGCGTGTAATACAACATGGTGAAGCAGTGTTTTTGCGCCGTGGTGATCAGTTGCTATTGACCTACACCTTTTCAGCGTTAATCCTGCTCCTACTTACCAGCCTGGGTGGACTGCGTGCCTATTTCCGCACCCGACAAATTTCAATGCCTGCGGGTATTGGATGCTTTTGGATTGCTATCGGCCTCGTCATGGTAATTTATGTGATAGTTTTTGCCATGAAAATTCCAGGACCTGGATTGCCACCTATCGCGCAGATAGACCGGCATGATGCCGATGCCTACTTTTATGATCCAGACTTTACAATTAAAGAAATTCCCGAAGTGCTGGCACCATCACCTTTCATGGAACGACTGCAAACAGTGTCATTGGTAGTTCTGGGTGTATTTCTATTAATTGGTATTCCCCGGGGGATTGCCGCCCTTATAAAGAGACTCATACTATTTTGGAGCAGAATTCCTGCGCCTTTCAAAAAACAACTTTTCGCCATGGAAAAGCTGTTGCTTCGTGTAACGAATATACCCAAATTTTCTGTATTACCTCGCCGTATTCGCATCCAGAAAAATATTGCGATGAGTTCGCAATTCGACAACCCATATGCACACACAGCTACAGTCAATATGCCTGTTCGAGATCAAATCATCTATGCATACACCGCTTTATGTGCTTTGGCCCAAGACCTTGGCGTACCACGAGCCCTATGGGAAACACCATTGGAGTTTATTGAACAATTCCCGAAAGAACTCGCAACAATTGAACCGGAAGCCCGGGACCTGACACAACTGTTTTTGATTTCAGCATATACTGACCAGCCACTTGATGAAAAGGCACTACGTGGACGCCTTCAACAATTCTGGGTGGTTTATCGACGTCTACGTAACCGTGTTACTTTTTAGAAATTAAAATCAAAACACCAATGAATATCAACTGTTTTTTTCTTCAGAAACACTTACGGAACCGTAAGACGAATACATTTTCGGGATTCGCGTTTCAAAATAGCATGGCTCGCCATTGTACGGATGCCTGAAAGCTATCGACCTGGCATGCAACGCCAGGCGTTGGGAATTTGTACGCAACATAACCGGTGATTTTACACCAGTTTTTGGTGCTCCATATTTTTTGTCCCCAACTATTGGCATACCGTTTTCAAACAGGTGAACTCGTATCTGGTGCTTACGTCCGGTCAGAAGATGAATGTCCAACAAGGAAATCCCTTTCACATGACCAAGAAGCTTGTAACTGGTTTCCGACCATTTGCCACGCTTCGTATTCAAGGTAGACTTGACATTATAAACACCATTTTCGACGAGGTAAGAACTGAATGTTCCTTCCGGTTGCACAGGCAACCCGTGCACCAATGCCAAGTAGTGCTTTTCAGCTTGATCCCATTGCGTTTGCAATGCGGTCTTTGCGGCAATGGTACGCGCAAACACCAGAATACCAGACACTTCCCTGTCCAGCCGGTGAACTATATAGATACGCTCATGCGATTTGGGATTGCCCTTTCGCACATAATCTGTAAGCCGATAATAGGCAGTTTCAACTTTCTCACGTGAGGTACCCATAGTCAACAAGCCAGGTGCTTTGTCGACGACAATGATGTCCCGGTCCTCATGGAGAATTGTCAGCCCCTTCGGCTGATGTTTCCCACGGCTTTTGCCTTTACTTGGCATAGGTCCTCCATTTTAATGGCAATTCAGAAAAATATTGCTTGCTATATGTGAATTTTCAGTCTACCCAAAACACACCTGTACATTGCCCCTGCGCATCAATGCGTTCTACCAAAGCCCACGCTTCGCCATGTCCATCCTGGTTTAACAACATCGGAGTAGGTGCAATTTTTATGATGTCACGTGTACCATCAGTAAACAGTAATTCCACATGAAATACCTGTTTGTCATCTACATGGGATTCACCAACCTGTGGCAGTTCGCTTGTATCGCTGTAAGGAACCAGTGCCACACCCAGTGTCAATGGCAATTCACGGGTAATTCGGAATGCTGCCCGATCATTGTGCGCAATCTCGGTCATACTTACAGGTACATTTCCTTGACCTTGTTCCAGCAGTGCGTCATCAAGACCGATTACCTGTATGTTCATACCATGGTCAAAGTCTGTCGATACCTTCCTCGCTTCCAGATCGAATCGGCTCGGCCCCAATGGAAGATGAAAGTAGCGAATTACTTCACGTTCTTTGTCGTAAACTTCACCATCTTCTTCATCCGCTTCCAGTGCTGTCAGATGATCAGCCACTAGCCAATAATCCGGGCGAACGAACAACACACTACGTTGGTGACGTACACCATAATCCAATAATACACCGGCAACAAAATCGATGTCCTCTCCGGCATGCCAGTGGAGCAGCTCCGGATGTTGATCGGATTGATCGTTTCCATCAATTACCAATGTGTTGTGGTTTTGCGCCGTACGCAAAGATTGATAACCTGGCTGATCATAACTGTACATGCCCGGGTCTATCAGCAATTCGCGGCCTGCGTAGACAATAACTTGCAATCGGTCAGCATGCTTGTGCCCTCCCAATCGGGGAGACGCGTCAAACAGCAGATACTTGTCGTCGGTCTCCCAACCGGTACGCATAACAGCGTATCGGGCATCAGGTAGCAAGCGCGACTTTGGATCAGCGGGTTGTGGATTGATTGCTTCGTACTGCTCAAACACTGCTGAACCAAACAACCAGAAAGCTTCTTCTGGCACACCGCTCCCTGCGAGACTTCGCATGTCACCGCGGTCATACAGCAAGGCACCAATACCCAGATAATCGCCCATCAAACGGCTACCCGTTCGCATGGTATTGCCGATTGGAGGGTATATCCCATCAGGATAGCTGATGACCATCAGCGCCTCGAACATACGCTCATGTCTGTCGGTTAATCCACTGGCAGTATACCCATTCAATGCAAGCAGGCGAGATACTTGTGTATAGTAATGCAATACTCCGGTATGGTAACTTGGGACGACTTCATGGTGCATTCCGTCCGGGTATACATCGCGTTCCATATGTTCAACAAGATACTTCAGTCCAGTACGATACCATTCATCTGCTTCTTTAAATTCTGGAAACATGATGCCCAAACCAACCAGGGATCGGCATTCATTCACCTGCCAGTTGCCTGGCCAGTAATGTTGTTGCTTACCCAGCAATCGACGTCCATGCTCAATGAACGATCGGCTCATCAGGAACTTCGTCTCGGCATCAAAAGCGTTGCTGTACATGAAGTACTGCATTGCCTCCATCCAGTTCCAACTTCGAATGCCAGCCTCCAGGGTGCGCCAACTGGTACCATGCTGATGCCAAACCCCAATGACCTCATCCGGTACGGGATTGCCACTGACCCATTGTTGAACCAGGTTCGCAAATTCCTCGGCGTAGCGTTCATCACCAGTTGCCCAATATGCCCTGCCCATGTCAATGAAGTAACCAAAGCGGTTCAGCATGTGATTCCATTCATTGATGTGGGGCGTCCACTCCACCTCCTTCTCCAGTTCAATGGTCACACCTAAAAATGTGAAAACCCGATCTATCACCAAGTCTGCCTGGGGTATGTATTGGTCCAGTCCGTCGAAATGCTGCTGGTGAACCGATATCAATGTTTCCTGGTCATTGGGTGAGAAAAACCATTGTGGTGACGTACGTGATTCCAGATGCGCTGCCCAGGCAGCTTTTGCGGCATCCCAATCAGATGCATCTACCGCTGTTTTCACCAAGGCAAGCTCAGGACGTGATATATCAACTGCATCAAAGAATGCTGCTTCGGTGGGTACCTGAAAAAGATTCTCTTTTACTACTTGATTCTCCGCTCCATTTGCACAGGACTCAAAACAGATGAAAAATCCAAAGAAAATCAATACCAGCTGTATCAGTCGAAATTTTTCCATGATCATGATAACTTTAACCCCCGCATTATTACTTAGAAATTGTGCTACTTCCATACGATATAAGATTGGCACATCTATTTCAATTCTGGACACAACACAAATCGTAGGATGCACTACAAATAAAAGAGGGTAATAAAATTTTCAAAAAAGGGCTAAGCAGGTTCTTGATCAGTAGCGACACAGAATAGAAATAATATTGGTGGTTACAAAAAAAAACGTGGTAGGCGAGGCGGGACTTGAACCCGCAAGGGATCTCTCCCAACGGATTTTAAGTCCGTCGTGTATGCCAGTTCCACCACTCGCCCACGGTTTATAAGAACCTATATGACGGGAGGGTAACCTTACCGGTTCCTTGCAGTTACTTCCGGTAATGGCTGTCAAAATGATTCAAAAATGGAGGCGGCACCCGGACTCGAACCGGGAGATGAAGGCTTTGCAGGCCTCTGCCTTACCAATTTGGCTATGCCGCCTCACAAACGCGCATTGTATATAAGCATCCGCAATAATGTCAAGCAAAACACTGCTCAGGTTCATAATACTACGTAGTATCACCCTCCCGAATACGCAAGAAAAATCATAAATACCATACCTGCAATTGCAAGTAAAATCATGCCACAGCCTACATACAACCGAATCTGGAACCAGGTAGTCATTTGCCCACATTTTGGGCAAACGCCCCGGACAATATCCATAGTATGTCCACATTGTCCGCATTGTTTCGTGTGTGATGGTGTAAACACCTGCCTGATACCTCAAGATTCCGGTAGTATTGGAGGCACAAGTGCTGCCAATATAGCCCGTTTCACAGTACACTGATCGACAACCCCACCATCCAGTGTAAAAATGCACAAATCCACTGCCTCGGATTGTATATCAATTAAACCAAAAGATGCGGGAGAACCCCGATCCCGGGCAGCTTTCAAGTGTCCGGGATTCATTACAATTCCACGTTTGTCTACTGTTATTTTAGGTGTATGTGTATGCCCATGCAACAGGATTACTGCCTTGTTGCGCAACCCCATTACCTCCTCCGGAGTATGCGCACACCCGATACTTATACCCTCAAAAACCTGCAGAAGAGTATTGGGTACTTTGATGCTACGATACGCAGAGCACCACAGCCCAGGTACCATCCACACATCATAACCCGCATGTTTGATTTCGATGGCGTCTTCATAGTCGTCACCAAGATGCAGGAGTACTTCTGCCTGGTACTGTTCTGTCAACCGATCCACCGCCTGAAACAACAGTTTGCGGTTACCATGACTATCGCTGACAATCCCCAGTCGCACTTCAGAAAAATTCCTGGTTATTGGTTATTAATATGTCAACGCTAGTTTGTATAGGCATCATAAAGCGCTTGACATGCAGTGGCATCCAGTGGCTCTTCAGAAACCACCACGACATAATCCACTTCCAGCGTATCGCCCTTGGCAATATCCGGTTCAGTAAATGACCCGAACCGTACATAATCTCTAATAGAATAGATGGGTTCACCACCTGGATGATCCTGCGGT
>Ga0334884_1005361_pt1 | contig 12343 bp, 8 predicted proteins | sample GraSluR1_MG_7_FD_207215 | JGI IMG/M metagenome (GOLD analysis project Ga0334884, IMG submission 207215) | Sludge microbial communities from methane-producing bioreactor in Wageningen University, Netherlands - Granular Sludge_12_05 R1 | ecosystem: Engineered > Bioreactor > Anaerobic > Unclassified...
GAATATTTCTTTTCAGTGAGAAGCCCGTCCCTCGTCCCGGTCCCTGAGCGGCGGTTGCTGAGCGCAGCCGAAACTAGTCGAAGGGCCGTCCCTCGCCCCGGTCCCTGAGCGAAGTCGAAGGGGCGTCCCTCGTCCCTCCTTCAGCGTCCCTCGTCCCTCTTTCAGCTGTCCCTCGTCCCTCCTATCCAAGCAATTGCTCAATCGCTTTCGGATAGTACTCGTATTCAAGCTGATGCACCCTTTCGGCCAGGGCTTCAGGTGTATCGCCGGGCATCACCGGGCATTTTACCTGCAACAGGATTTTACCTCGGTCGTAAACCTCGTCTATCAGATGAATGGTGATTCCCGATTCTTTTTCACCGGCTTCAATTACCGCTTCATGAACGGCCATTCCATACATCCCCTTACCCCCGAATTTCGGCAGCAGGGCCGGATGAATATTTACAATTTTCCCTGAAAAGGCGCGGGTCAGATTGCCCGGAACCAGCCAAAGGAATCCGGCCAGTACAATCAGATCGATCTTTCGTGACTGCAGATCGCGCAGTACTGTTTCTTCAGCATAAAATTTCTCCCTGTCGAACAGGACCAGGGGGATGTTCAACCGCGCAGCACGTTGAATAACTGGGGCTTTCGGGTTATTGCAATAGATGGCTTCCACCCTGGCAATGGTACTGTTTTCGAAATAACCTGCTATATTTTCGGCATTGCTTCCGCTGCCTGAGGCAAAAATGGCAATCCGTTTCATTTCCTTGAATTTCTGCTGCAAAGTTAAGCAGAAATGATGGTTTGTAAAGAATCGGGGAATAAAAGTAGGGACACGACATGTCGTGTCCCTACTTTTAATTTTCTCATGTTGAACCCCTAAAAAAAAGCGCGTTTTCAAATCATTCCTTCACCCACTTCCCACTGCCTATAACCCGGTTTGATGCAGTAATCCGGTAGATATAAGCGCCGGAACCGAGTTGTGCTGTTCCGATTTGTTTTATATCTCTCGAAAGATCGGTTTCAAGCACCAGGCGACCACCCAAATCGAATAACTGAAAATGTGCCGACTTATGCTGAACAGCCAGCTTTACCTGTAGGAATTCCCTTCCCGGATTGGGCAATACCAGGGCTTCCTGAGCAATTGGTTCCTCATGGTTATCTACATTAACGATTAAGCCTTCGCTGTTTAGCTTAAGTACAAAAGGATCCCGTTGATAAACCATAGGAGCAGAATTGGGGTTGTAATAATCGCCTGTTATCAGCATTCCTCCGTCACTCGTTGGAATAATATCATATGGGATATACGTTCCGTCACCACCATAATAAAACTGATCTGTTAGTTCAAAATCATTGTTCAGTTTGCTAAGTTGAATCCAGGTCGGATCTTGGGGCCAGAATGTATTGGGGTTAAAATTGTAAATACCTATACTCCATATACCACAACTTGAAACCAATATTCCGGTACCGCTTCCCGGATAAGTAAGGGTATCCGCTGAACAATACAAGGAAATACTATCTATGAGTTCATTATTGTTGTTGTAAATTAAATTAGAGAGGCAGATTTCTCCTGATGGTTTTGAATTGTTTCCTAAAATAATATAAGAGTTGTTGTTATAATTTACCATTCTATATATCAAGCTCGGAAAGTTGAAATCAGGTTCAAATTCTGAAATATAATTCAAATTCATATCAAAGGTTAGGTTTCGTAAAAATCCTTTCTCTTTCAGAGATGGGCCAGAAATGAGAATTTTCATCTGTTGATTTATGGTATCAAATACAACGTTTGAAAAAATTCTAGGAGCATTCACGGAAGGAAAATAACTACAGACAGCCAGATCAGATAAATTAAACTTAACTATTGAAAAATCCCTTCTAGTCGCAGGGGGACGAACATATGAGGAGAGAATGTAAATTATCGAGTCGTTTAGATTTATAAATTGCTGTGGAAAATTAACTAATGAATCGGCAAAATTTAATGAAAATTCATTTACAAAGTTTAAGTTCTCGTCAATCTTCCAAAGCTTTAACAAGTGAAAAACATCATCACCGCTTACAGAATCTTTTCTTCCTGTAAGGTAAAAGCCAGGGTCGTCCCCTGATATAGTATTTCTAATTGTTGCGAAAGTTGATACAATTGAGTCGCTTTCCAATACTCTTTCCTGTAAAATATTTCCCTGACCACCTATCTTTAACAACTGGGCATTATAGAAAGAACTTCCCTGGAAAGTTTCTTTAAATCCACAAAGAATGAAATTATGATCTGTGGTTTCGGAAACTGAATACATGGTGTTGTACTCCTGGCTTTTATAAATTCTAAAAAAAGTAGATTGAGCCCTTGCAAATCCATAGGAAAATGCCATTACAATAAATAAAACAATTAGCCTTCTCATCTTGAGATATTTAAATCAGTGCAATAGACAAGTTCTATTGCACTGATGAATTACACAAAAAATTAATCTTCAAATTCGATTTTTATCCCATAATAAAGGGAATATTTGTGAGTCTGAATCCACTCACCTAAATTGTAGATAAGCAAATAATTAGCATAAACTGTTTTATATTGTTTACCAGAAGGTTGTTTCGTATTTTTAATAAAATCAAATTTACTCAGAAAGTAATTCAGATCAGAAGGTGACAGACACCGATCAAAATTAATATATTCCACACTCTCACGGTAAAGCATATATCCATCATACGGTGCATTGTTTGGATCGTAAAATTCAGAATCAAAGCCTGGTATAACATCAATTATATCAATAGAAGTATAATAACCTGCACCAGGTAATGCAATCGGATTTCTGAATTTCCGTTGTAATTCGGTTGCAGCATCAGCATGAATATTTTCCCAAAACTCACCGCATTTACCCATCCAAGAGCCCCAATACCAATAATCAGTTGGCCCAAAAGGAATATAGTTCAATCCGGTTCCGAGCACACCGCCTGAAAGCGAAACCACAAGATTTTGTGTTCCACTTTTGAGGCCTGTGGTTTCAAGGTTCAGGTCAACAATATCGAACGTATAATCTTCGTTGCCGCTTTGTTGTTGCAGGATTTCAGCCCAGGCATCAATGCTCATATAAAGCTTGTTGAGTTCATCGAGGCTGATTTGCCCGTCGCTTATGGGTACTGCGATCGTATCGTGAAAGAAGTCAACGTCGCCAAACTCGTGTGTGTTGTTAGCCAGTTCAAGGTTCAACAAGCCTTCGAGATACCATTCAGCGCTGTCGGCAGCCATGGTTTCACCACTTTTTGATTGAAGGTTTAGCTTAAACACTTGCAACTGTTTGGTTATTTTCGTTGCATCATTTTTTATTGATTCGTCTTTGATTTCTGCTTTATCTTTCTGGCAGGAAAAAATTGCAAAGGAACATAATAAGAACAGCGTAAGGAAATAATGTAGTTTTTTCATGATAGAAATTTTTTGTTGATAAATGAATAACTAATTTCTTCTGGAAAAGGAATAGTTAAGGAGGCTTGAACCTGTCTTCCAGAAATTCATATATATATATATATTGCGTATTATATTTTTACTTAGCATCTGCTTTCAAATTAAGAAGACAAATATAATTAGAATATTGTTACATATCACAACAATTTATTCCGGTTTTTTACACCATCAGGCAACCCATGCCCTATTTTTGTGTCTGCATATTCATAAGGGAATGAATGCGGAGCGATGATAAATTAATAAAAGACTGTTTATCAGGCAATAAGCAGGCGCAATATGAATTGTACCAACGGTTTTCGGGGGTACTGTTCGGCATTTGCCTGCGTTATGCCCGCAACCGTGCCGAAGCAGAAGATCTTTTGCAGGATGCTTTTATTAAAATATTCAGTCGCCTTGACTCCTTTGGCTTTAAAGGTTCTTTTGAAGGATGGCTCAGGCGGCTGGTTGTTAACTTAGCCATCAATTTCCGGCGCGATTACCTGAAGCAGTTCTTTGTAAACACAGAGGCCGGTCTGCCTGATGCCGAAGCTGCTGAAGCGTCAGATGCATCAGATATGACTTTTATTCCCCGGGAGAAACTGCTGCAAATGATACAATCGTTGCCCGATGGTTACCGCATGGTTTTCAATATGTATGTGTTTGAAAACCTGTCGCACCACCAAATTGCCGAACTGCTTGAAATCAGTGAAAACACCTCCAAAACGCAACTGATGAAAGCACGGAAGAGGCTGAGATTAATGGTTGAAGCCGAACTGGCCATGAATAAGATAAGCGTGAAGTCATGAAAGACAAACGGAACAAGATTGATGACCTTTTCAGGGAAGGACTGGGCAAATTAAACCAGGCTCCTCCTCCAGACCTATGGGAGCGGATTGATGCCAGTCTGCCATCCATCCCGCCGGCACGAAAAACGCCGCTGATCCCCCGGCGTTTTTTACAGACCGGTGCTTCCGCTGCAATCATAGCCGGAGCTTTTATCCTGTGGTTTATCCTGAGTAAAAGCAACCAGGAATCATCTCAGACAGAAACCATTCCTATTCAGGAACAAGCTTCCGGAACAACTTCAACAACAACCGGACATACACCCGGTCTATATCCTGATCAAAATGTTAAGATCGCTGAATCATATATTGGATCCACTGACAAAAACAATCGCGCAAATGATATTGCTGAAAAAGCAGCCAAAGCATCTGATAAAAATCACGATATACAGCCTAACAGTAAAGCAGCCTCAGGGGAAATAAGACCACTTTCGGGTGCCGCAGATTCAACAAATAACAATTATCCTGATCCCGGCGCGGAAAAACAGACCACTTACCAAACCGGCCTGGCCGGCCTGCGCCTCGATTTCACCAACTGGCTGATTACTTTGCCTGCCGGTCAGATTTATCAGGAGAATTTTTTATCTTTTAATGCGGGTCTCAGAAAAACCCCAAATCCATTGAGATCGAAGCGTGGCGCTATTCCACTGATAGGAGGGGTTTACGCTTCCCGGGATATGATTTATTATGGCACGGGCCACCACAAGCAAAGCAGGACTGCCGGATTCAGCCTTTCTACTTTCAAAGGCCCATGGGAGTTTGAAACAGGAGTTGCCTTCAACATCAGTGACGATAACGGAAAGTTTGATGTTAATTTCAGTTCATTTGACAGCATCGGATACTATAACAAAGTGGTTTCATTCAGTCCTGATCCCCAAATCCCGGGCAGGGTGATTTTCAATACGGTTATGGAAGGCGTGTACGATTCGGTAGGGCATAAGGTTGAAACCAAAACCGCCAACAGGTATACATATCTGCAAATTCCATTAATGGCCGGTTACCGGATTTATGCTGACCGCCTTTTCACCATCAGTTTGAAGGCAGGACCTGTTTTTTCGGTTTTACTTGCCTCGGATGAACCACCAGTGATTTTCAGCCGTGAAGGCGCCATTCTTCAATCTATTGACAACCAGACACCTGTCAGGGCTTCAACCAACTGGCAAATTGCTGCGGCACTGGGAGCGGGTATGCATATTACCCGTTCTTTAACCCTGCAGCTTGAACCGACTTACCGGTCTTATCTGCGACCGGTTTATCAGCATCACCGGAACAGCCCATACAGTATTGGTTTGAAAGCCGGACTTTTGTACAGATTTTAAATCAACTTATTATGAAATCACGTGTTTTGCTGATTATATCACTCCTTTTGATGGTTTCTTCAACTATACAGGCACAGATACCGGTGGAGGTTTCAGGCTACATTACCTCGCTTGAAACAGGCTTCGCAGTGACCGATAAAGAAGTCAGCATTCTGCCCTCTTCCGGGCAGACTCCACTGACTGCCATCACAAATAATAACGGATATTATTCTATCCTGTTAGATATGCTGTCCATTGATTCAAGTGCGACAATAACCGTTTCAGTAACAGATTGCCTGCAGGAGCATGTAACCCGGACATTCCCGGTGTTCAATGCTGCACAGATTCAGGCTGACTTTCAAATTTGCACTTCTTTTCCGGGCTGCCAGGCTGCATTTTTATTTCAGTACCAACCGGCAAATCCCCTTTATATCACATTTTCGAATCTCAGCTCCCCTGTCTCCTATTCCACCCGCTGGCTCTGGGACTTCGGCGATGGTGAAACATCTGCTGACTTTGAGCCCGTTCATCTTTACGCCCAACCGGGAATTTACACTGTGTGCCTTACCATGCTTGATTCCATGGCAGGATGCGTGAGTGTATTCTGCCTCGATGTGTGGGCGGGCGGTAATCAGGGTGACTGCCAGGCAATGTTCGCCTGGTTGCCACAGGAATTGACGGTTTCTTTTTCTGATCTTTCAACCGGAAATCCAAACTCATGGTTCTGGGATTTCGGGGATGGAACCTCATCTGTTGAACAGAATCCGGTCCATAGCTGGAGCACGCCCGGTACTTTCCAGGTTTGCCTGACCGTTTCCAACGATTCAACCCAGTGCCTGGATACCTATTGCAACTATATAACTATCGGAGATACCCTGCCAACCTGCCACGCTGACTTTTCCTATGAACAAACAGCGGGACTGACATACACCTTTACCAACCTTTCTACGGGTCCGCTCACTGAGGTGATCTGGGACTTTGGGGACGGAAGTCCTTATTCGCACGAATACCATGCAGTGCACACCTGGCAGCAACCCGGCATCTACCCTGTTTGCATAACGATCTTCAGTAATTATACCGGTTGCAGCGATGTGTTCTGCACCAATATAACCGTCGGGGATACCCTCCCGGCCTGCCAGGCCGCTTTTACGGCCCTGGCCGATTCAATCCCAGGAAACATCAATCATTACTGGTTTATTGATGAATCACAGGGAACAAATATCAGCAGCTGGTTCTGGGATTTCGGCGATGGTGCGGTTTCATTTGTACAGCATCCCGGGCACACTTATACTGAAAGCGGAACATATAATGTTTGTTTAACCATCAGCGGGCAGGGAAATTCCGGGTACTGCTCCCATACCATTTGTCAGACAATTACCACTCCCGCATACAGTAATCTGGGTGGTCAGATTTTCGCCGGTAATTTCCCGATCAACAATCCGGATTTTATGAACGATACCGCTAAGGTTACTCTTTTCAGAAAGACCGGCAGTAAACTCACTGAAGTAGCTTCAGGCCTCTTCTATGAATACGGCTACTTTTACTTCCTTGACGTTATGGAAGGCAATTATGTGACCCATGCTGAATTGGTTGAAGGCTCTCCCTCCTATATGTCATACATCCCGGCTTACAGCGGTTCAACTTATTCGTGGCAATCGGCCCAACCCGTCACATTGCAGGGCAATGATGTATTTGACGCCAATATTTTTATGCAGGATATGACGAGTATGCCGGAATCCGGGCCCGGAACTATTTCAGGCAATCTGGTAAGCCTTGACAATTCCCCATTTGATATGGCAGGAAACATCGTTTTTCTGTTTCATGATGACCTGATTGTGAATTATGTCCATACCGACGATGACGGAAATTTCGGGTTTACCGGCCTTCCCCTGGATGCATATAGTGTAAAAGCCGAGATTGCCGGAAAATTCAGCAATACCGTTGAAGTAATTCTCTCGGAATATCAGCACCAATCCCTTGACATTCAACTGGAAATATCGGCTTCGGGTATTTTTGGGATGAATAATCCTGAAGTGACGGACCGGCCCGAAATCAGACTTTACCCCAACCCTGCTGATGAGTTTCTGAATATTGGAACGAATTCGTCGCGCAACAGTGCAATGAAATGCGAAATAATCTCAGCAACGGGTTCTGTGCTTATACATCAGGATTTTGCTATGCCGGCAGGTGAACAAACCATTACGCTGGATCTTAAAAAGCTTACTCCCGGATTCTATTTAATTCATCTTAAAAGCCTTGATGGAACATTTTCGATTGTGAAAAAGTTTTTAAAAAAGCCTTAGCACAAAGCAACCTTTAACCGGATCCGGGGTCTTACAAGAAAGCCGGATTTACTAACCCTATTTGTAATCCTATACAAGATGAAAAAAATCAAAAACCTGATTCTTTTGCTGCTCCTCTTTATGACGGGAATTATGTATTCCTATAGTCAGCAACCGTATATTGTCCTTTCGGGTCATGTATTGAACCAACAGACCGGCGAACCGGTCGTCAATCAGCCTGTATTTATATCGGTCGACAGTATGAATTATCCCGGATACTTCAACGAAGTAATTACAGACGGAGTAGGTTATTATTCCGATAACCTGCCTTATATTTACGGAGGTACTCCGGGATCAGTCACTGTTACCACGGCTGATTGCAATGGAATAATGATTAGCCGGAGTGCAGCCCTTCTGCCTGGCATGCAGCAACTTGTACTGGATTTCAATATCTGTGGCAATATGGGAACAGGCTGCACTGCCTTGTTCCGCTATATGCCGGGCTCAAACGATATGCTTACGGTCAGTTTTTTCGATGAAAGTTATCCGGCACCGGGAGTCATAATCAACAACTGGTTCTGGGATTTCGGCGACGGTTACACTTCTTCAGCGCAAAACCCGGTACATACCTATTCTGAACCCGGTCTTTACAACGCCTGTCTTTACATCAGCAGCAACGACAGTTCATGCAACAGCAGCTTCTGTATGCCGGTTGATGCAGGATCAATCAACCCGGGTGGCTGCGAAAATTATTTCTGGTACTTGCCTGATTCATCAGGTACAGGATATACATTTGAAGGCTTTGTGATGAACGGTGAGGCTGAGTCCTATATCTGGGATTTCGGGGATGGCACAACAGCAAACGGGCAGACTGTTTTCCATCAGTTTGCCGATACCAATATGGTTCATAATGTGTGTCTGACCACAACCAGCATCCTGAATGGAGATGTCTGCACCTCAGTTTCATGCCAGGAAGTTTTTAGTTACTTCCCTTCACCCTGTGAAAGCTATTTCTGGTATTATCCCGATTCAACAGGCACGGGTTACACTTTCGAAGGCTATACCATGGGCAGCCAGGTTGAATCATGGACCTGGGATTTCGGCGACGGAACTACCGCAACTGGCCAATCTGTAACACATACGTTTGCCAACCCCAACGAAATCTACACCGTATGCCTCACCACTACCGGCACAGGCCCGGATAACGAGCCATGCACCTATACTTCCTGCCAGGAGGTCTTTATTTACCTCCCTTCACCCTGTGAAAGCTATTTCTGGTATTATCCCGATTCAACAGGCACGGGATACACTTTCGAAGGCTGGGCAATGAACGGACAATCAAACAATCAGATTGAATCCTGGATCTGGGATTTCGGCGATGGAACTACCGCATCCGGACAGGTTGTTTCGCATAGCTTTTCGGACCCGTCGCAGGTTTACACGGTTTGCCTGACCACAACGGGCACGGGACCTGATGGCGTAACGTGCAGTTACATTTCCTGTCAGGAGGTTTTCTTTGAAATTCCGTCTCCGTGCGACAATTATTTTGAAGCGGTTACCAACGACGGGAACACTTACCTGTTCACCGGTCACCTGGTGAGTGGCGGACAGGCTGACTATTTCTGGGATTTCGGGGATGGTTCCACCGCAACCGGTCAGCAGGTCAGTCATACTTTCCAATTTGCATGGGGTATGGTATATAATGTATGCCTCACCACTGTTTCAGCTAACCCTGCCGACAGTTGCACGGGCGTCAGTTGTCAGGCGATATTCCCAGGCGGCGGCGGAAACTGTGAAGCGGTGATGTCAGCAGTTCCCGATACTTCTGGATACACCTATTACTTTGCTGATTTGTCGCAGGGCAATCACTCATTCAGATTGTGGGATTTCGGAGATGGCCAGCAATCGTTTGAAGCCAATCCTGTGCATACTTATACAGCGCCAGGCATCTATTGGGCCTGCCTTACTATCAGTGACTCCCTGAACAACTGCTGGGATCAGACCTGTCAGGAGATTTGGGTTGATATTATTCAGCCGGGCTGCCAGGCTTCATTCTTTGCTTACCCGGCCGACTCAACGAATTCATCACTCACTTATCAGTTTATCAATACATCAGCACCGGGATTTACCAACCAGCAATGGTCGTTTGGCGACGGAACAGTTTCTATTGAATTCAGTCCTAAACATACATACACCACTGGTGGTATTTATACAGCCTGTCTCACCATCTGGGATTCGACCAACCTTTGCCAAAGCTCATTCTGTATAGAGATTTTTGCAGGCAACTTTGCCGGTGAAAGTTCAATTTCAGGCAGCGTCATTGCCGGAAACGCACCCGCGCAATCAGGTGAAGTGTGGCTGATAGGCGCAACAAATTACTACTTCGCTCAATCACAAGTAGATAGTGGGGGTATCTATAACTTTGGCGGCGTCCCTGCCGGGTCATACTACATCTATGCTATGCTGACGCCGGATGATCCTGCATTCTTTAACTATCTGCCGACTTATTACACAAGTTCACTCACCTGGCAGGGAGCAACCATAGTTACAACAGGCGAGCCCAACGGGTGGTATCCGGTCAACCTTGTTTCTGTAGCAAGTTGGGCGCAAGGTACAGGAAGTGTTTCCGGAACGATCAACTGGAGCGGTAATTTTAAATCAGGGGGTAACCCCGCCGCCAATGTTGAAATCGTTTTATTCAACAGCACAGGTTTGCCTGTTGCCTATACCTTCTCAAACAGCGACGGCACGTTTACTTTCAGCAATCTTCCTTTCGGTGAATATACCGTTCATGCTGAAATGGCCGGCAAAACCACCCAGGTTATGGTGGTAATGCTTTCGGATGAAACAGCTCAGGCAAGTGTAAACTTTGTGGTTTCAGCCAACGAAATCAGCGCCCTGGGACTCGATGAAAACAATCTTCTCAAATCCGGAACCGGAAATGTTTACCCCAACCCGGTTGGTGAAATGCTCTATCTTGATGTGAACGCCCCGGTAAGCGGAACTGTAATGATTTCAATTACAGACCTCCGGGGCAGAATAATTTACAGCGAATCCTCTGCCATGAGCGGAAATTTTAACCGGATCGCCATTAATAGCAGCGCCCTGGTTAAAGGTGTTTATGTAATTCAAATTAAATCAGAGGGATATCTGCCAGTTCAGCGAAAATTCATTAAACAATGATCTAACCATAGATGATTGATACCAAAAAAACCCCGGCGCAAAATTGTGCCGGGGTTTTGATTTCTTGTACAACGCAGTTCTATGATGAGGCTTTAAGCTTTCTGAACGCTTCTGTCATTTTTGGAAGCACCGTTTGCAGGTCGCCAACGATACCATAGTCGGCAGCGGAAAAAATGGGCGCTTCGGGATCTTTGTTCACGGCAACGATCACCTTCGATGAACTGATGCCGGCCAGGTGCTGAATGGCTCCTGATATTCCGAGCGCAAAATAAAGATTGGGGGCAACCACTTTACCGGTTTGTCCCACATGCTCGTGATGCGGACGCCACCCCTCGTCGGAAACCGGCCTGGAACAGGCGGTAGCCGCACCCAGCACCCCTGCAAGTTCTTCCAGGGGTTTCCAGTTATCGGCGCTGCGCATTCCACGGCCTCCGGATACCACCACATCGGCTTCACTCAGCAATATTTTTCCGGTTTGCACCTCGGTTGACACCACCTTTGTACCGCTGGTCATGGAGGAAGTATCTATTTTTTCGATCAGTGCTTCTCCGGCAAAAGTTTCAATCCCGGCGGTATTCTGCGAAAGGGTGATGACTTTAATATCGGAAGTAATCTCAGCCTGCATCAGCGACTTTCCCGAAAAGGCTTTTTTGCTTACCACAAACGGCTGATAAGAAACCGGCAATCCGTTAACAGCGCTCACCAGTCCGGCATTCAGGCGCACGGCAACGCGGGGCGCGAGGGCTTTTCCGGTAACGTTGTGGGCCATTACAACCAGTGTTGCCCCGCTGTTTTGAGCAGCAGAGGCAATCAGTGATGCATAAGCCTTATCGTCAAGCGGAGCATCGGTTTCTGCCGAAAGTATTTTTCCGGCACCATAGGCTCCAAGGTTTTTTAATTCATCTTCAGCCACCCTGCCTATGGAAAGTAGGGTAAGGCTGCTACCCAATCCGTTGGCCAAACGTTTGCCGTATGAAACTATTTCGTAAGTGCTCTTCTTGAACTTGCCGTTCCGGTTTTCTATATAAACGAGTACTGACATATCGTATTGTTTTAAAGTTGGTTAAATAACCCTTGCTTCGGTGTGCAGCAGGTGAACGAGTTCATCTATATTTTCCGGGTCAATCATTTTGCAGGCCGATTTCTGCGGAGGCGCCTGGTAACCGACGACCTTACTGCCCGGAGACGCAGCAGCTGCAGCCACCACTTTCAGGGGTTTGGTGCGGGCGGTCATAATTCCGCGCATCGAAGGGATTCTCGGGTTGATGGCAATTCCTTTCTGTACAATCAGAACTACCGGTGCTGAGGTTTCTATGCTCTGCTTGC
>Ga0334884_1005362_pt1 | contig 12342 bp, 9 predicted proteins | sample GraSluR1_MG_7_FD_207215 | JGI IMG/M metagenome (GOLD analysis project Ga0334884, IMG submission 207215) | Sludge microbial communities from methane-producing bioreactor in Wageningen University, Netherlands - Granular Sludge_12_05 R1 | ecosystem: Engineered > Bioreactor > Anaerobic > Unclassified...
ACCTCTAAGAACAGGTCTTCCAGAGATGTGCTCTCACCGTTCCCCAATATGCTCTTCATTTCTTCCATAGCCATGTCTACTATTATTTCTCCTTGTTTCATCACTAAAACCCGATGGCAAAGATTTTCAATACTGTCCAGCAAGTGGGTGCTGACCAGGACTGTCTTCTGTTGTTCACTCAGCTCTTTGAAAATTACCTTGGTCTCCCTGATAGATTTGGGGTCCAGACCGATCATCGGTTCATCGAAAAGGTATAGATCGGGTTCAGGCAGCAAAGCGCAGCAAATAGAAACCTTTTGTTTCATTCCCTTAGACAACTCTTTGGCCAGTTTATCCTTTTTGTCCCACAGGTCATAACGCTCAATCAGGCGTTCCGCTTTTTGTTCAAAGTCTGCAACATTGTAAGCATAAGCGATAAATACCAGGTGTTCCCACACGGTCAGCATATCGTAGAGTTCAGGTACTTCCGGTACATAGGTAAACTTCTTCCTGGCTTCGGGGGCAGTATGCGGATAATTGCCCATTGTAATGCTGCCGGAAGTTTTCCTCAATAACCCGGCAATGGTTTTGATGATGGTGCTTTTACCGGCTCCATTAGGTCCCAGAAGTCCGACTATATCACCCTCTTTAATAGTAAAACTGATATCGTCTACAGCAACAACATTTTCGTATTTCTTGGTCAGGTGATCTACCTTAAGCATTATAATCCTCCTCTGGGTTAAATGTCATTCCTAAGTGCTTTCCCCATGTCATCCGTGATAGTCCCAGTCTTCACCCTATTACTCTGTTATCTTATCAGGCTATCCTAAATTATAGCATATACCCCAGCATTACCCTCCCTACAGCGGCGATTAAAGTACAAACCAGTCCTAAAAAGGACTGGTTTTATCTGCTTATAATTGTCCTCCCCACCAATTTTCAGTCCAATAACCAATTTTCAGCATCTTCCGTATGGATAAAAACTCTATACTCCCTACTTTTATTGGATTCTGCCATCAGCTCTTTGAATTTTCCGGTGATATTAATATCCCCGGGTAAAACTATTGCCGTTTTGACTCGATAGTTAACAAATTTCTGCAGAATCATTCCGGCTATTCCCGTTTTAAGTTTGAAGAAATCCTCGGACAAGGCGTCCGCATGGAGCATCAACCGGTTGGTATCATTTTCCCCGCAAAGAGCAACCAGGTCCAATGCTTCCTGCTCAGATCTGATCGGTGGTTCTGCCGAAATACACTCAATATACTTTTGCTGATTATTTTGTCTGACCTCATAATTCATTGTATATGTCTCCTCTCTGCCTGCATTACAGTTTGCCTGGCGTAACTTATCCAACCATGTCAATTCGCTTTCGTAGGAATGAATTATGTTTTCATGGATCATATCCCATAGATATATTTCTCGCTTGGTCCTGGCAGGAGCAAAGGTACCCCGGCGCTGTTTTTCCTTCTGCAATACGATTTCCATTTTTATTTGGTTTTCATAGGCAGATAATAGAGTATTTAATTCGTCTTCCTGAAGCAGATCTGCCCAAGCCAGCTGAATAAGAAATGTTTTCTTTAATTCAGGGGGTTCAGGGGAAGAAAGCACCCATTCTTTCAACTCAGCCAAGCCTTCTGTGGTGATGGTATAAACTTTTTTGGAGGGAGAGCTTTCTTGATGATGAAGCTCACAGGTAACAAAACCTTCATCCAGAAGCTCTACCAGAGATTTATATATTTGGTTGTTGTTCCCCGACCAATACATAAAAGTGGATTCTTGAATTATTTTCTTTAAATCATATCCCGTTAGAGATTTATAGCTTAAAAGGCCTAGAATTGCATGGTTAATTGACATTAGTTTTCCTCCCTATTAACTTAACATAAGTTAATAGTAACATAGGTTATAATAAGTGTAAAGGCATCGGTCAACAAAATAGTGAAAGTGATGAATGAGCTCGATTTTTACCGAGTTCTCTCCCCTATTATGGCAAAGCCCATTGTGGCCATTCATTTCTAAGGAATACGAGGATTATTTGCGTGAAAATGGCAGGCTGCTGCCCCTTAAGGTATAGGTTATTGATGATAGAATATTTCGTGATTCAGGATCTGTCAGCAGTGGGATTATCGGCGCTCAATAAGTTCATCAGCTGGACCAAAAACTATATTCCCTGGCATCCAGGACAGAAATAGACACTTCCACCCATATAGCTTTCTTTTTTGGTCAGGGTTCCACAGGTGGAACAGGGCTGTCCCGCAGTTTTCTTGCTCAGCCTGGTCTTATACCTTCCCTCCCTGCCAAACAAATCCTTTTCAGTATCCCGCCCCCCCTGTTCGCTCATCTGGGTCAGGGTGGTTTTGACCGAGTCGTACAAGGCCTGCCGCTCGCCATCAGAAAGGGTGTTGATTTTTCTTTTGGGATGGACCCCGGCATTATAGAGAATGTCCTGCAATACACCATTACCCAAGCCAGGTATACGCTGTTCCGTGGCCAGAAAAGCCTTGGCACTCAATTTCTGTACCTCATCCAGGGATATCATGGCTTTAAAGTAAGCCTGATCAAACCCGCTGGTTAGGGGAGAGGGTTTCTCCTTGGCCACCTGGTAATAAGGATTGTCCAGTTCACCTGCCGGAAAGGCCCATAAGCCGCCATACATCTGCACTGAAGCACTTAAGGCAGAGCCGTCCTCAAATTCTATTAACAGCTGATGCTTGGGCGGATACTTATCCCCTTTAAGATGGTACTTTAACCTGACCCCGTCACCAAACATGATAACCGCAGTTCCAGCCTGGATTTCTACCAATCCTCCCCAACTAACTGCACCATCGATGGTTTTGCCCAGCAGCAACTCATGGTACTTGTGTGGATCATCGAAGTACCAGGCGAATTTATGGGGAGACTGGGCAGCGATTACATTTACTATATGCTTGCCCGGGAGAGTTTGGCCGATCTGACTGGCTAAGGTAACGGCTTCCGGTATTTCTATCATTATTCCACCTCAATTCCGGTTAGTAATAGCCTAAGAGTTACCACAATTTTACTATATTTATGGACCGGTGGATAATCTTGTCTTGCCAAGCAAGCTACTATGCACATGCCAAATGAAGACAGCATTGAAACCTTCTTCAAATACACGCAAATCACCTATTAGTGTATTACTCATTTATGATAGTATCTATGTGTAGTCAATGAATAGCACTCATTATCATAGCAAACCAGTCCTTTTTTGGACTGGTTTACACTTCATAAATTGGGTTGAACATGTCCCGGGGTTTTAGCTGACCGAAGAACTGGTTTCCTGGCCATTCATACTACTGGCCTTGGAAAGGGCGTTCACATAGGCTCGGGCACTGGCTTCAAATATATCGGTACTTATGCCGCGGCCTACTACTATACTGTTATTATGGCGTATTTTTACCAGGGCATCCCCCAGAGCTTCTGAACCCTGGGTCAGGGATTTAATAGAAAAATCGTCCAGATGCACGGGGAGTCGCACAGCTTTATTTATAGCCTTGAGCAAGGCATCAACCGGACCGTTGCCAAAGGAAGCTTCGCTAATCTCTTCCCCATTCACATCCAGGGTGACTGTGGCCGAAGAAGTGGCAGCGCCATGAGTAGCTACGGAGAGACTCTTGATGGTTATCCAGTTGCCATTTTGTTCATTGCCCATCAGTGCGTGCAGGTCCTCATCAAATATTTCCCCCTTTTGGTCGGCCAGGCTTAAAAAGCTGTTGTACAGCTGGCCCAGGTTGTCGGACACCTCATAGCCCAGCTCTTCTAAACGGTGTTTCAGGGCATGCCGGCCCGAACGTGCACTCAGCACAATCAAGTTGCGGGGAATTCCTATTACTTCCGGATCAATTATTTCATAGGTATTCTTTTCTTTTAAAACCCCATCCTGGTGGATGCCGGAAGCATGCATAAAGGCATTGGCTCCCACAATGGCCTTATGAGCTGGAACCGGCACTCCGCTTATGCGTGACACCAGGCGGCTGGTGGCCGCTATTTCCCGGGTATTTATCTTGGTTTCAACTCCATAAATGCCCGGTTGACTGTAGATGGCCATAATCACTTCTTCCAGGGAAGTATTTCCAGCTCTCTCCCCGATCCCGTTGATACAGCCTTCAACCTGCCGGGCCCCGGCTTTGACGCCGGCTAAAGAGTTGGCGGTAGCCATACCCAGGTCGTTGTGACAGTGAATACTGATGATGGCTTTATCAATGTTGGGGACCTTGGCGAACATGTAAGTGATAAGATCTCCATATTCCCAGGGGGTGGCGTAGCCCACCGTATCAGGCAGGTTTACTACCGTGGCTCCGGCTCTTATAACTTCTTCAACTACCTGGGCCAGAAAAACCCAATCACTGCGGAAGGAGTCTTCGGCATAGAACTCCACATCGTGAATATACTTCTTGGCTCTTTTGACTGCATGAACAGCAGCATCCAGCACTTGCTGAGGAGACATGCCCAGCTTCTTTTCCATATGCTGGGGAGAAACCCCAATCCCGGTGTGTATCCGTGGGCTTTCGGCTTTCTTAAGAGCTTCGGCACAAATATCGATGTCACCATCTACAGCCCGGGTAAGACCGCAAATGGTTACCCCCTTTACTTCCCGGGCAATGGTTTTAACTGATTCAAAATCACCTGGTGAAGATGCCGGAAAACCAGCTTCTATGACATCAACCCCCAGTTTAACCAACTGACGGCCAATCTCCATTTTTTCTTTTACATTAAGGGTTATCCCCAAGGACTGTTCTCCATCTCTCAAGGTAGTATCGAATACAAATAATCTGCTCATTATTGTCCTCCTTCTTTCTATTCAGCCAGTCAAGTAGATCACTTAGGTCGTCCTGCATCAACACCACCTCCTTTGGAAAAATAAAAAACCCTCCGCGCTCATACTATGAGACGAAGGGTATTACTCCGCGGTACCACTCAATTTAGCGGCCATAAGCCGCCCACTCTGCAGGATACGGGAAAGCAGTTCCGATATCCCCTTCCTTTTAACGGCGGAAGTTCCCGTCCGAGCCTACTTTCATATGATTTCGGTCAGCAGCTCCAGGGAGAGTTCGGTATACCACTGTGACCGCCTTGCACCGTCCGGCGGTTCTCTGATTCCGGTGGGAAACCTACTGATTCCTGTCATCGCTATTTTTGAATATTGTATACATTATATGGGCCTGATAATACAATGTCAATATTTGATTATGGAAGAAATACCTAAAAGGCTTCCACCACATATCCCTATGTCATGTGGCAATTAACTGTACTACCTGCCTCCTCTAAGAAGCTCGAAACAACCCAATTGATGTTTTTACCCGGCGGTATATTTGAAGATCTTGCAAATCATCCAGATGGCAGATACCATGAATATTATCCATATCAGCCAGATGAAGCTTTGGAAGAATTGAGGTAAATAGGCACCAAGCAATATCCCAAAAGAAATCATCAGGAATTTGAAAAAACCATAATCCGCCACTGTATATTTTCGTGCCGCACTCATAACCCTTTTGTAGAAATCAATCATTATAAAAGACCTCCTTCTTAAGGCGGGCTTGTTTAGCCAAGCCTATTGATCAAGTATCACGAAATTCCTGGCATGATTCCAGCGTATCAATTCATAAATTCCTGTGAGATTAACTAACCGCTAAGAAAGAATTTCGGTCAGTGCATCAATAAAGGTTTCCATATCCTTATCGGTACCGATACTGACCCTTAGATAATTGTCAATTCCCGGGCTGGGAAAATACCTGACTAAAATGCCTGTTTCCCTGAGTCTTCCGAAAAGAATATCAGCTTTGACCTCCGGGTGACTGATAAAAATAAAATTGGCTTGTGAATCAGTAACCTTAAATCCCATTTGCTTTAAACTCATAGAGGTTCTTTCCCGGGTAAGAATCACTTTCCCTCTGGTCTCCTGGAAGTATCCTTCATCCTGGAAAGCAGCTATAGCCCCGGCCATAGCCAGCCTATCCACAGGATAAGAATTGTATGAATCTTTGATCCGGGTCAAGCCGGCTATAAGTTCCTGGCTGCCCAGTGCCAGACCTACCCGCAGACCGGCTAGAGAACGGGATTTGGACAGGGTCTGTATGACCAGAAGATTGGAATGATCTTTTATAAGGCTGACAGCAGATTCTCCTCCGAAGTCGATGTAGGCTTCATCAATTATTACTGCCCGGTTGGGGTTGGATTCAACTATGGTCCGGATATTATGAAGAGGCAAGTAATTTCCGGTTGGAGCATTGGGATTAGGGATTATAACTCCGCCATTTTCCCGGCAAAATTCTTGTGCTGGTATATTGAAATCCCTGTCCAGAGGTACAGTTTGGTAGTCTATAAGGCAGAGCTTGCAGATAGCCGGGTAGAAACTGTAGGTAATATCGGGAAAAAGTACGATTCTGCCCGGATCGAAAAATGCCTGGAAAGAAAAAGTCAGCAGTTCGTCCGACCCATTGCCTATAAAAACCTCTTCCATGGCCAACCCGTAGTATTCGCCAGCAACCTTTCTCAGTTGAGTGCATTCCGGGTCCGGGTATAGTCTTAAATCCTTGCCGGCTGCCTCTTTTATGGCTTCCAAAACCCTGGGCGAAGGCGGATAAGGGTTCTCATTGGTGTTGAGTTTTATATAACTCTTATCTTTGGGCTGCTCGCCCGGAACGTAGGGCTTCAATTTTTTGGCTAATTCGCTCCAATATATGCTTGCGCTTGGATTTAACAAATGTAATCATCTCCACCTTGCTATTATTTGATCCGCCTTCTTAGCTGACATGGTTTTACTGTACCACAAAATAGGTTTATTCAAACAACTGTCTTGGGTTTTACCGCCGGAAAACACATGGGCATTGGTTATTCCTCTATTATTTGAGGGTAATTATCGCAATATCATCAATAATCCCAGCCGTATTTTGCGAATGAGTTTATACTTCCGGATTGTTTCATTCATTCCGGTCTTTTCTTAATGTTATTAACGTGACGAAGCCAATAACGCTTTCCGGCAACCCGATTTAGGCCCTTAAAACAGCTGGGTATCAGTAACCATCTTTTCTTTGGGCGGGAACTCCTGGTCAAACAAATCGAGCTCTTCTTGCCTGATATGGAAAGCCTGGTCAGGCAAGAATCTGCCCTTGATCTACTTTTGTTCGCAGGGTAATATCCATGTATATTCTCCTCAAAACCACCAGCACAAGATAAAAGCTGGGCAGGTTTATTATTTTCCCTTTTGGCAGGCCATTAAACCGGCATAAACGGCCACGGCCCCTAGCATGCCGGCCATTATTGTTGGCAACAAGGTCAGTCCCCGGAATATGTAGAGGGTAAAGCAGGATATAACTACCCATCCCACCAGCAGATGCTGTAAAAATATATCCCATCGCATCACCCATTTCCCCGAACATTTATTCTGTTCACGAAGATGAAGGCTTATGAAGGAGACACTGCCAATGATCAGCAGCAGAATCCATAGGGAAATGTTGACCAGCGGAATCCAGAAAAATAGAACAGCAAATATAATTCCCCCTGCAACTCGCCATAGGTTGTTCAGAACGGCTCACCTCTTTTTTAGCAGATAGAATAGACTGCCGTATTCTTTTGCGGCTCCTGGTTGCTCCCTGGGCTAAGGTAATATCTCCCGACCTTCTCAGACGAAAGGAATCGGCAAGATTTGTTTGGATGGGATCTGGGAGCAGAATAATCTGTTGCAGATTGTCTGCAATCTTAAACAAACTAGTTTAAGAGGATGAGGATATAATACCATTGCCGGGCGTGATAATCAATGACCTGGGAATCCTTTAATGAATCATGGGTGACAAGGCTAACGGCTCCGTTGGGGATGGCAAAAAGTGGGTGAGATAAAGGAGAATACACGGGCAAAATAATAACATAACTAATCAGGAGGTGATAATTCTAATGAAAAAACAAAAAAAACCAGGTAATATTCCGATTACCAACGATGACATTGCGCCAATGGACAATCCATCCGGGGCCATAGATTTCTATATGCCCCTCCCGGATGAAGTTTATAAAAAGTGGAAGAAATAAGGTAAGTGCAGTCAAGCGTGTCATGGGGACGGGGGTAATGACACAAACGATTAGAGCGTGTCATTACCCCCGACCCCATGACACGCTCCTATTATTCTTTACCTTTTCAATGGTTCGGGTGATGTAGCTGTTCAGCTTTTCTTCAAATACTTCTTCGGTGATATCTTTGTTCTGAATCATAAACAAACCCTTTTCCCAACTGGCAGTCAGAATCGGATTTAACAATTCCCTGGCTGAGAGGCGGACCAGTTCCACAATTGCCTCTCCTTTAGGCTCGGGTGATACAATCCTGGTCTTGGAATTAATTTTAATATAGCCAATATCCGTAAGCTTCTTAATAATCCCGGAACGCGTGGCCGAAGTACCTATACCGCATGTTTTGATCTGCTCCCGCAGTTCCTCGTTTTCGATATATTTCCCCGCTTTTTCCATGGTCAGGATCAATGCCGCATCGGAAAATCGGGAGGGTGGTTTGGTTTCTTTTTGCTCTAAATCCAGGGCTGTCACGTTGCACTTTTCTTTTTTGACGAGCAAATGAATAGGCGAGGTGGACATCTCTTCTTCGTTTTTAGCAGGGGTAACTTCATAGATCTCCTTCCAACCCGGCTCTTTTAGTGTTTTGGAATTGGTTGTAAAGATTCCACCTGTAATTTCTGTCTCTACCTTTACGGTATTATACTCTGCAGCCGGATAGAAAATGGCCAGAAACCTTTTAACAATCAGACTGTATAAATTCCGGCTGTCTGCATCCAACCTGGACAAATCCGTTGCCACATAGGTGGGAATAATGGCATAGTGGTCAGTAACCTTGCTGTCATCAACAAATCTCTTGCTGGATTTATCAATGGCCAGCTTGCCAAAATCTTTTATTCTGATAACAGAGTCCTTGAAATCGGCATTTTTATATAAGCCATTAAGGATTTTGGGTATCTCCTGAATAATATCCGTGGACAATACCCTACTGTCAGTTCGGGGGTAAGATATAAGTTTTTTCTCATAAAGGATCTGAGCTATCTCCAAAGTTTTATCAACGGGAAGTTTATATTTTTTATTGGCTTCCGATTGCAGTTCGGCCAGATTGAAAAGCAGGGGGGGCGGTTCTTTCTTGACTTTGATATCCACCTTTTTTATAGTGGCTTCATGCCCTTTCAACTTTTCTATAATTGCCAGGGCATCTTCCTGGCTGAGATATTTTTCTTCGCTGTCAGATTCATCAGCTGGCGCGGGTCCCCTTTTTTTCTTAGCCTGCCATTTGCCCTTATAAGCAATGCTGCTTTCCTGAGACATAAAGCTGGCTATGATCCCATAATGAACCCGGGGAACAAAATTCCTGATTTCCAGTTCTCTTTCCACCACCAGACCCAGGACGCAGGTCATTACGCGCCCAATGGCAATAACTGAGCGCTTGCTTTCTTTTAATTGAGCTGCTAAATCTTTGCCATATTGACAGGTGTATATTCTGCTGAAATTCATACCAAAGAGCCAATCCTCTTTAGCCCTGCAATAGGCAGCCCGGGATAAAGAATCATACTCAGAGATATCTTTTGCTTCATCGATGCCTCTTTTCACTGCATCTTCAGTATGAGAAGATATCCACACTCGTTTGGCTGGTTTATTGGTTCCGCTTTCTTGATAGACCAAACGGAATATATACTCTCCTTCACGTCCGCTATCAGTACAGGAGTAAATCATATCAACATCATCGCGATGCATCAGTTTCCTTATCACGTCATACTGTTTTTTCGTACCGGCATGATCAATAATCTTATATTTATATTCCTGGGGAATTATTGGCAGATGCTCTATCCGCCATGACTTATAGGCAGGATCATAGGTATCTGGATAAGCCATAGTCACCAGGTGACCATAGCACCAGCTGATGATGGCTTTGCCATTTTCGGCATATCCCCTGTTTTTATCGGATTTGGATATTTCTATTCCTAACACGCCGGCAAAGCTGCCAGCCACGGATGGTTTTTCGGTTATGTATAATTTCTTGCTCAATATTTACCTACCTCTGTGGTTTTATAATCCATGTATTAAAATTTACTTCTGTTATTCTAAATATGATTTAATTATAAGGCACAGAGCTCAAAATCACGGGTAGATATTAGCCCTAATATCCAGCTTTTATTCAAGTTCATCAGCACATTTCTGGCTCCGTCCTATCCCGGGAGTTAGTTCCTTTAAAGACTTCATCGATAAAAAACAGCATAGGCTTATTTTCTTTACTGTACTCAATTATCATTTTAATACAATAATTCTGCATAAAACGTTGATATTCCGGCGTTAATGTCGTCGGTTACCCTCATTGAAGTATAAATATCCAGGATTGAACACTTAAAATTCCTGGCACAAACAGCAGCACCGGCATAGGCTAACACCAGGTTTATACCAATAGTACGTAAAAGAGTGGTTTTGCCTGACATATTTGAGCCGGTGACTGAGCTTTACCCATTCCTTATTTCATTTTATTAAAATATTCTTGTGTTACTTGAAGCTGTTTGTTTCTGATTTGTTTCCAAACTGGTTTAGGAATATCACCTGTACCCTTTGATATTTTTGTCAATTTTAATGTTCCATCCGGCATACGTTTTCGATAAAAGTAGTGATCCGTTTGTTTGTATAACTCCCAACCATCATGCTCGCAAAACCGTTTAAGCTCAGACCACTTTGGCATTAATATACCCCATAATTTCATCTATTGTGGATGCTAAAAGCACTTTTAATACATAAGGATAGTGGTCTTTCCGATTAGGAGCATTATAAAATAATTTAAAATCATTAACGTAATCCTGAGCATATTCAAGTAAATCTTCCGCTAATTTTCTGATAGCTTCTTGTTCCGATTTGGATTCAACTACTAGATCAAACCCGGCTATAGTCCCTACAATAATACCATCTTCGTAAGTCAATTCAGCATGCAACGTCAAATCTTTCACCAAATCTTTTACTATTTGATCCGAGAAAAATAACAATATATCCCTGTTGCGTTTTACTGCAATAGGTTTTTCCCTTACTACGGTATCAATATAGAAACTAAAGTTGTTTCTGACTTCAGTTGCATTTATCGTCTCCATATAAATCACCAGCCTCCACCCCTATCGTACATTATGTACATAATGTATGCAATAGGAATATAAACTATACCGCTTTCGTTGTATATAAAACGTGTCACGGGGACGGGGGTAATGACACGAACGATTAGAGCGTGTCATTACCCCCGTCCCCGTGACATGCCCGTGTCTCAATCTTCGATTTCTATGCCAACCATTTTCATTAAATACCTGGCGTTGGCAGTTTGACACCTTCCTGGCTTTAACTGGTAGTCAAAGGCGATTTCTCCATGGGAATAGGTCTCAGTAAAATGCATATTAATAATTCTGCCGCTATTATCGTTTTCAAAATCACAGAGTTCAAAATCATGGGTAGATATTAGTCCTAATATCCAGCTTTTATTCAAGTTCATCAGCACATTTCTGGCTCCGACTACTCTATCCCGGGAGTTGGTTCCTCTGAAGACTTCATCGATCAAAAACAGCATGGGCTGCTTTTTTTGACTATGCTCAATTATCATTTTAATACGCAATAATTCTGCGTAAAACGTTGATATTCCGGCGTTAAGGTCATCGGTTACTCTCATTGAAGTGTAAATATCCAGGATTGAACACTTAAAATCCTTGGCACAAACAGCAGCACCGGCATAGGCTAACACCAGGTTTATACCAATAGTACGCAAAAGAGTGGTTTTGCCTGACATATTTGAGCCGGTGACAATGCATATCTGATTATCAATTGCAAAATCATTTACAACTCTAGCTTTATAATTTATAAGGGGATGGCCCATATCCGTTGTTTTTATCAATAATTCATTCAGATAGAAAGTGGGATAGCTCCACTGCGGGTTTAGCTGAGCAACCAAAGCCAGGCTGCATAGAGCTTCGAAATTCCCTATGGCAAGAATCCAGCCTCTGAAGGAACGCCCGGAGGTTTTCTGCCATCTCTCCAGGGCCAGGACCCAGTGAAAGTCCCAAAAAAGGATGTTGTTGATAATGACATGAATGAAGGGATTGGTTCGGATAGATAGTGCTCCCACCATATTGTCCAGAATCTTGATTTGCCGGGAGGCGGCTTTAGCATTATGAAACAAAACTGCTTGTAAGTCTAATAAATATTCATCATCAAATTCTTCTTTCTCTATGACTTCCAGCATTTTCTGATACACTTCGATCTTGTTTTTATGGGAATAGAGGCTGGCTATAATACGGGTTACCTTAAAGGAGCCTGCGATATTTATAATTATCTGAAGGAGTAAGCTGCCCAGGG
>Ga0334884_1005366_pt1 | contig 12338 bp, 10 predicted proteins | sample GraSluR1_MG_7_FD_207215 | JGI IMG/M metagenome (GOLD analysis project Ga0334884, IMG submission 207215) | Sludge microbial communities from methane-producing bioreactor in Wageningen University, Netherlands - Granular Sludge_12_05 R1 | ecosystem: Engineered > Bioreactor > Anaerobic >...
ACTTGCGTGTACAATAGAAACGGAACTGCCCAGTAAGAGCAGAATGCCTGCCATGGAAAAAATCAGGCAATAAAATATACGTTTTCGGATTGCTATAACTTGCCAAAAATTGCTCATGAGAAAAAGTATAGCAGGCTGCCTCCGTGTTTTGCATTCATTATTGCATTGTGATCATGCATCAATAGATAAGAACTGTGATTACTGACTGTTAAATTGCAATGTATTGAATAACACAACAACCATGCATCAAAGAATTGACCAGGTTTGGAGATCATGGGGCACAGTTTGCGATAATGCGCTGGAATGCCTGGTAACAAGACAAATGAAAGGAGGTTGTTACAAAGTGCGCTCTGCATAGAGACGGCGTAACAACTCGTTCTGGCGTTCGAAATTGGCATGTACCAGAGCGATAGCACGTTGGCTACCAGGGTTTCGCTCCAATGCATCCAATGCCGCTTCCATCTCGGCTGTCAGTTGCTGTACCGCACGTCGTTGCTCAAGCTCTTGTGGTGTTGGTACAACACCAACAGGGGCATATTCCACGGCTTCAGTCAGTGAACGAATACGGCTTGCCGTTTCCTTGATGGATTCCGGAGAATAGGTGCCAGGCATTATGTCTTGTTGGAGTACCGATGCGGTTGGAGACGCTGAATGCGCTGTGCTCATCCCAGGGGTACTGCGTTGATCCGGATCGTTTAAGGCGGCATTGAAAGAAATGCCAACAATTATAGCCAGCAGGGTGGCGTACGCGAAGCCACGGCAGGCAACCCGAAGTGTGGAATAGCGGCGGGATACTTTTTGGCGACGGTTTCGTTCTTTGCGTGCCTGCATCAATATTTGCGCGGTCAAATCATTTGAAGGTTGTAACAGAGGGGCAGATGCAACAAACTCCAGAGAAGCCCGGATTGCCCGGAACTCTTGGTTGCATCGGGGACAACTAGCCAGATGTGACGCCATTTGCGCAGATACCGGAGCACGGCGATCCACCAGATTTTCTGCGTGAGCCAAGAGCTCGTGCCGTGCCGGGTGACGAATAAGATTATAATCTATTGTCATAGACACACCATTCCATTTACAACATCCTGAGCACCTACCAGATACTATACATGCATACAGTGCATGACGACCGTAGTGTCAGCTATTCTAACCGAAGCTTGTCCTATTCATGCCAAATTTCAGATAGCCCATTCTTACTGGCTACACGTATTCCCTGAATTTTTCCAGGTAAGGGCGTAGCGCACGCTCTGCACGTACAACGCGTGATTTAACTGTTCCTATCGGAACGTCAAGAATACGTGCAATCTCTTCGTATGGTACATCCTGAAACCGCCGCAATATAAATGCTTCTCGCTGATGCTCTGGTAAATACTTCAACGCCGCATTGATCGCTTCAGAAATTTCACCTCGTTGAAACTCAGCGAGTACATCTGCCTTGGCATCACCTACATGCTCTGTAGGATTAAATTCCTCTTCTTCACCACTGCAAAACCATCGGGTTAGACTGAAAAACTTGGGTCGGCGTTTCTGCCGTGCCCATTCTTTCGAAACCACGTTGGAAGCAATGGCATAGAGATAGGTGGTGAATTTTGCGGTCGGCTGGTAGCGTTGCGCATTCTTAACCAACGCGAGAAAAACTTCCTGTGTCAGCTCTTCCGCGATTTGTCGGTTGTTAACCATCCTGTAGATGTAATTCAACACCCCGCGTTGGTGGCGACTTACCAGCTCCTCATAGGCCGTTTCCGAACCATGCCCGTGATCCAGCATGAGTGCTTCATCAGACCATGAAGTTTGTGGCTGATCCCGATCGGTTTCTACCACACGCAAGTTTGGTATTGCCGGATTCGCCGGATTAAATTGTATGACCTGTTCTGTGCCTTCCGCCATGGTCATCCCGCCCTATAGGGTTATTTTGCGTTCAGTATGCTTTTATAATACATGTTGTATATGAAAAGTTCCCTGATAAAACCCAATGATAAAATAATTCGATCAGGAAATCTAATTTCTGACAAACACGCATATCATTGGATAATCTGAGATAATACTTTACAAGTATTTCAGTATATCATAGTAAAAATTAAATTACCACTTAAATCAACACGGCATACATGCTTGTTTATCTCTTTTTTCTGCCTGCGAAATGATGGCCAGGCACGGTAGAATATGCTACATTGGTGTGAAGCAGGCATGAATCAACACGCGGATGATTTCTTGATGGTTTGCTACACCGGGGAGATATAATTGTGTCCACAATGACAAATCAAGAACGATTTCAAGCGATTATGGAATACAAATCAGTTGATCGTGTACCAAATTATGAAGTTGGGCTATGGCCACAAACGCTTGAAAGGTGGCGATCGGAAGGACTTCTATGGGAAGACCATACCTGGGACTGGTTTACCGGGGATCCGAAATTTTACATGGACCATCGTGAATACATCGATATTAACTACGATATGATCCCCCCATTTGAATACAAGGTTTTGGAACGCACGGACAAGTATGAAGTAATTCAAGACCACAAGGGGGTAGTACGTCGTGCGCTGATAGAAGGCAGTGTCGGTGGTGGTCGTGCTTCCATGGATACATATCTGAGCTGGCCTGTCCATGATATGCACAGTTTCAAGGAACTCACTAAAAGGTTTCAAACTGGTGTTCCTGCACGGTATCCTGAAAATTGGGAGAGCCGCCTGGCCCCCGCCTGGAATACCCGTGAGCATGTGCTGGTGCTGGGCCGGAACTGTTCCATGCTGGGGTTTTACTGGCGTGCCCGTGAGTGGATGGGCACGGAGAATCTCTCGTATGCCTGGTATATGCAACCAGAATTGATCGAAGCCATGATGGAATTCATAGCTGACTTTACCATTGAGGTTTCAAGACCGATACTTGATAAAGTAAAACCAGACTACATATTTATTAATGAAGACATGGCAATGAAGACCGGACCACTTTTAAGTCCGGATTTGTATCGGCAATACATTTTTCCACATATGAAGCGTCTTGTAGACTTTCACAAATCCAACGGTGTGCGTTATGTAATCGTTGATAGTGACGGCAATATGGGGCCTATCATCCCGCTCCTGCTTGATGCAGGTGTAGACGGTATTTTTCCGCTGGAGCGGGCTTCTGAGGGCAATGACCCCTATGATGTGCGTAAGACATATGGTAAATCCCTCAGAATCTGGGGCGCGGTCGACAAACGGGAATTGGCTAAAGATTACGCTGCCATTGACCAACATCTCATGAGTCTGGCTCCGCTACTGGAAGACGGTGGCTTTTTCCCCATGGTCGACCATACCGTACCACCGGATGTGTCGTATAACAATTTCCGCCACTACATCGAACGCAAAATGCAATTCCTTCGTGGTGAATACTTTTAACGATAGCTGACGTGATTTAAATGTTTTAGACTTGAATTCGGAATTCACTAGCTTATTGTAACGGCGATACGAGCCCAATACCCCGATACCCGTATTATTTTGCGTGGCGACGCTGGCTTTGCTCGGGAACGCTTCATGCACTGATGTGAAAAGCACCATGTTTACTATGTTTTGGGCTTGGGAAAGAACAAACGACTGAACCGATGCATTGTGCATGCCATGGACCGAGCAAAAATCCGTATGCTTACTTGTGGTGTCGCACAAAGGCAGTTTACCAGTTTTCTTTATAGCACTCTAGAAACCTGGAGTCGGGAGCGCAGGGTAGTTACCAAGGCCGAAGTACTGCCAAAGGGAGAGAACCCGCGGTACGTGGTAACCAACCTTGAGGAAAGCTATGCCACACCTGGAGAACTGTACAAGGAGCAGTACTGTGCGCGGGGCGACATGGAAAACCGGATCAAGGAACAGCAACTGGAACTCTTTGCCGACCGCACCAGCGCCCATCTGATGGAGGCCAACCAGTTGCGCTTGTTCTTTTCTCTATTCGCTTATATACTCATATGCAAAGTACGCGGCTGTTTGGCAGGCACACGGATGGACAAAGCGACCAGCGGTACCAATCGCAAGAAACTGCTGAAGATTGCTGACCGCGTCACGATCAGCGTCCGCCGTATCATGGTCTATCTACCTACCGCATGTCCTGATCAGAATATCTTCATCCGGGCATGGCGCAAACTGCGCCTGCCGCTTCATCCCACTTAACCACCAACAAGCACTACCCCATGGGCGAATGCCATGAATAGTCTGGCAAGCCAGCGCGATAAGAACATGGGGTAAGGGGGAGTTGTGTCTACACAAAGAAACATCGGACGAATTGTTCGTCCAAACGGCCAGTCAATCAAAAAATCAACTCTGTGTGGGGCTTGTAAAAATATTTAAAAAAATAACGGTGAGATATCCGGGGTGACCCTCTGGGCTTCGCGAGTGAAGAATCTCAACATACCAGAATTCTACATTCAGGACAGCGACCCGACCGAAGCGGGAACCTTGAAGCACCAGTCAACGGTTGATAGCATTAATACAAACCAGAACTGCAAAGCCATTCTTACCAAAAAGCGAGAGATGGAGAACTACCTTCATCCAGAAGCTATTAAGGCTGTGCGCTCTGAGGTTGATATCCAGTTTTCTGATTATGACGACGTACCATTGCTTGTAGCGAAGGCATTGCATGAAAACAGCGAATCAGAAATGGCGTGGGATGATTTGTCCGATGAGAAAAAGGGCAAGAAGATATCAAGAGAGAAGCAATGGCTCAATTCTGATGCCGTAGCGATGATGACTCCCACTCTTCTTTCTACTCGCGACGCTGCCGAAGACGCTATTGGCTGGTTGAGAAAGATCGGTGAGTTCATTAACAGGAGCGCCCAAACATGACGCACAGTAAAGATAGATTATATTGAGACATTGTAAGCTTACATCGTGACAATGTAAGCCTGTAAATTAGCTTTTCAAGCTTGCAAAGAGGTATTGTATACTAGAATCACGATGGATGAAATAGAGCGGAAAGACTCATAAACCCAACACTGACAGGAGGTTACGAATCATAGCGCAATTTCAGAGGACAGAACCTCCGGTGATCTTGCTGGCGCAGGATATGACGACGAATACGGTCGTCTTTACGGCTCCGCTTGTGCCCCCGACCGACCTGCAAACCGCGGTCACGGCTTACAAATTCCAACGCCGCGAACACCCAAGAGGTGCATGGAGCGACGTGGGCATAGCTATTGAAAACGAAATCACGCTTACCAATCAAGAGCGCGATAAGAAATGTGAATACCGCGTCCTCGCCGTCAACAAGGCGTGCATAGGCAAACCCAGCAACACCGTCAAGGCAGTGTTGTGAGAAACAGCGAAGTCAGGTTGAGAAACATGCCAGGAAATACCCCCACATTTGTCGATCTTTTCTGCGGAGCCGGAGGGCTCTCGTTAGGCTTGGAAAAGGCTGGGTTGCATTGCTTGCTTGCCGTGGACAACAACCCTGCGGCAATAGAGTCTTTCTTGGCCAATCACACATCAGAAGCAATAAGAACAGAGATAACACCGGCAATCGAATTGCCCAACGCCGATGTATTTGTAGGTGGTCCTCCATGTCAGGGATTCTCTTCCGCCGGAATGCGAAAACAGGGGGATAAGCGAAACTCTCTTGTGACGGTGTATGCCAATCTGATCGTAGCATATCGACCATCCGTTTTCGTTTTTGAGAACGTCGAAGGGTTCTTGACCTACTCTGATGGCGAGCGGGTTGTTGATTTGCTTGAGCCACTTGTTGCAGCTGGATATCGGATAAGTCTCCGAAAGATTAATGCCGCTAATTATGGAATCCCCCAGCACAGAAAAAGAGTTGTCGCGATCGGCGCATTGCATAGACAGCCGATCTTTCCAACAGCAATGACAATGGCCTATGGCGCTCCGGGAAGCCATCGAGTTCACGTAAATCTTCCCAAGGCTCCAACCTTCCATGATGCCGTTTCTGATTTGGACGCACCCAGTTTTGAAGCACCTGGAATTCCAAGTGAGCATTACATTCGTCCCCTGTCAGAATCCGACCAGAAACGCATTCGACTTCTTAAACCCGGACAAACTATGAGAGACCTCCCGGAAGAGCTATGGCATGAAAGCTATCGCAAACGTGCGAATCGGCGTGTTATGGATGGGATGCCAACAGAAAAGCGTGGTGGGGCACCTGCCGGAGTAAGGCGTCTTAGAGGCGATGAACCCTGCAAGGCCATTACGAGCGGCGCTGTAGGAGAGTTTATCCACCCAAAGGAAGACCGTTATTTGACGATCCGAGAATGTGCAAGAATCCAAACATTTCCTGATGGTTACTCATTCTGCGGAACTGCATCCGAGAAGATATTGCAGATAGGTAATGCGGTTCCGCCCATTTTGGGGCGCGAGATCGGTAATGCCATCAGGACCATATTTGAACAAGCGCCAGATTGCACGTTGGCAGGCGGGGTTGTTGACTTTCAGCCAACCCATGCAAATGGGATGAGCCCTGCATTACAGAAATGCGTTGAACTTGTTGAGCAGCGATTCGGACTATCAACAGAAGGAATGGAGCAACTTACACTATGGGACTAACACAGAGCCAGAAATCGATCATTGAAAAGGCCAAGGCATCTGGTGGCGGAGACCTTGGCGTAAGTTTGAATGATTCTGCCTGCTCGTATCTGGTCGCGGTAATCGCCTCCGATCTCGGTGTTCTTAGAGAGATCCCGGCTCTGCCCGAGGACGTCGCACCCTTCTTTTCTGGCTCATCGCCTAACAATCTCGTAGTTTCAGATGTGGACTTTTGGCAGACATTCGAAACCCTTATCAAACTCGTGCCCGATGCGGATACGTATTTCTCATGCTTGGCTGCCTTGCTCAAGAGCCGTATGAAATACTGGAAAATTCTGTCGCATCAGGCGATCCCGACAATGGATCAGGTCGGCCCTCGCTCATTACTGCAATACGGCCATTGTGATGATGCCGCCTTGGCTGCGTTTCTGTTGTGGAGGAAATGGCTGTTCGATATTGACAATCGGGCAGGGCAGGAAACCGGTTATTTGTTTGAACCGATAATTGCTAATTCCATAGGCGGATACCCCGCAAGTTCGCGTAAGAGTCCGATTCGGCGCACGCGTGACAGTAACAAGGGACGCCAAGTTGATTGCATACGCGGCAAGATGGCCTATGAAATAAAGATTCGAGTAACCATTGCTGCTTCTGGTCAAGGTCGTTGGAAAGAAGAACTTGATTTTCCGGTGGATTGCGTGGATAGCGGATATACTCCTATACTCGTTGTTCTTGATCCTACGCCGAACCCGAAACTTGATGAACTGATACGCGTTTTCGAGGTTGCTGAAGGCGCTACATACATTGGTGATGCAGCTTGGGCGCATCTTGAAGAAGCTGCCGGAAGCGCGATGAGTGTATTCCTTGAGAAATATGTCAGGACGCCGATTCAGTCAGTTTTGAGCGCGACACCTCCGTGCCTACCGGACATCACCTTGAGCATGGATGAAACGCGGCTTGCGATGAAGGTTTTGGGGCATGAATGCGTATACCCGCGAGTGGCGGGAAATCTGTACATCACCAATAGTGACGAGCTTCCCGAAGACATTGAAGAAGAAACGCCAGGCGTATGACAGATTAACTCCTATTAGCCGCCAACGCCGAGTTTGATCTTGACGGACACGTCGGACGTGTGACGCCTTGACTGAGTCCAGACGAGCCAGCCGGTCTTGAAGCGGGTCTTCTACTCGATGCCCTCGGTCTTAAACCGCCTCGCGCACTGGTATCTTGCCGATCTCCTCGCCGGGCAGAACCAGGATTTCGTCGAACGAGCATGGCCGAGGTCAGCAGGATACCGCCTCTGCCGTAGTTCTTGATCATGCCCTTGGCACGCTGGTACCAACCCCCGAGGCCCTTTTGAAGTGTGAGCAATCGCCCTTTTAAAACGGTCAAAGCAATGTGAGGCGGAGAAAAACAGGTGTTGCGGGTGAAAAAACTTGCACCACTACGGTAACGACCTGCAGGCGAGGCGCATCAGTTATAGTTGGTCTGTATTGTGCCTATACGATATCGACTGAGTAAAAACAGTACGCCCTTGTATCATCAACCGGCTTACCTCATTTGCAACGATATCTACATACCCATCGATCAAATCGTTCAGTTCTATCTGTGGCGATGGGATATTGAAGTAAATCACCGGGACGAGAAAACCACATTGGGGGTAGGAGATACTCAGATGCGCACGAAATATGCTGTTCAGGAGATAACTGGTCTGGCCGTTACCGCGTATGCCATGCTACTGGTCGCTGCCTGCCAATGCCAGAAAAACAACATCGACTTCGAGCATCTACCCATAGCCAAAAGGTAAAAAAAGAAATGCTTTGCGACCAGCAATCATAAACCTTATCAGAAACTTTCGTTATGAAGTTTGGGGCCAAGGAATAGTATTTCTCCGGCTTCATGAACTACGTCACACCCAACACGAAGCATGAGAAATACAGCTTACCCAAAAATTTCCCAATATTCTACACTGATATACCCGCATATTAGGGCCAAACACCAGTGTCCTGGCGACGCCAAGGCTTGAAGTTGTTTTTCCCAGTTCACACACCCAGCCTAATACCCAAGCACTTTGTTGATGACGGATTGTAAGTCGGTAGCAGAAACGCCACCGCCGCCATCGACGTCGGCATCGTAGGGGATAACATAGCCCAGTATAGCGTTGACAACGAGTTGGATGTCTACCGCGTCTACGCGGCCATCCAGGTTTATATCGCCGTCACTCAGTGTTATGTCGTTGCGGGTGGTGGTATCTGTGGTGACTGTGACGTCGTTGAGTGTGTAGGGAATGTAGCCCGGCGCTGAAAACTCCACGGAGTATATCCCCGGTTGCAGCAGGCGGTGGTAATACCCGGTTTCGGGATGGGTATAGGCAGTACGTGTATTGTCTGCCACGGCAACTTGTGCCCAAATAGAGTCGCCTGATCTTCTGTCGGTCGTGGTACCGTTAACGCCTTGGTAGACACCTTCAAGGTAGGAAAGCATGGCTTCGGCATTGTATTCCCAGTGCGTCGGCAGTTGTGATGCCAGGGGCGCTTTGGTCACGGACAATTCCAGGGTGACTTCTTTGCAGCCCAGGTAACGGTAATGCCAGTCCTGCATGCTACCGGTAATGCGGTACCAGCGGGAGCCATTTACAATGCCCCGATTAAATCCCAGAAGCAAACTAGTGTTGTTTGCCATGATCGGGTGGTGGTCTGCGTAACGTCGGGATAACTCGCGGAACAGATTCTCATCTGGTGTCGGGGCTGCGGTTCCGCTGGGTATGGTCACCCCATCGTCATACGGATAATTTACGACTACTTCTCCGGTGTGGATATTGGCCGACAATACAAATGCATGTTCCAGTGACCACGATATGATGTGACGCACTTCTGGTTCCAGAACTTCGATATTGAGAAATTCATCATGATACCAGTCAGCCGTAAAATCGATCAGATATTGTGGAAACGCACGGTTGAGGTCTACGTTGTTGGCGTTGAAGCGTACGTAGGTCTCATATCCGTCGGGATTCATCAGTGGCACGACCCAGACGTAGGTGTTGTCCAGCAACCGGGTAATACGGCTGTTGCTGCCGTATTCGTCTAATAACAAGTCGATGAAGAACATACACATTTCCGTGCCCAGCGGTTCATCACCATGCATGGTGGACACGTATTTTACAGCCGGCTTGTCCTGGAGTAGCTCTGGTTCTGTGGTGATGAGTATTGCCCATAATTCGCGGCCCTGGACAGATTGCCCCAGGCTGATCAGACGTGTGATATCGGGATATAAAACTGCGTATTGTTGCAGGTCAGCGGTAATAGCGGAGTAACTGCGGTAACCGGAAGGTGCCTTAGTCAGATAGTCGGGCACCAATTCATAGGGCAGCCCCAGAGATTCAAGCTGCTTAAGCCTGCCTTCTGGTACATACACGACTGCCACCCCATCAGGCTTTATACGGTCTACGGACAAACCTGCGGCTTCAATCCGACTGATGTCTTCTCTCTCTGAAATTGTGACCAGATATGCAGCTTCTGCTGAAACCCGTGTACAGACAAACAGGCACAGCATCCATACACACAAAAAACCGGTCAGCCTGATTGGGTACTGCGTTGGATGCGATGGCATACGCTTCCTCATTTATTCTGCCACGACGTAGAATGTCCTACTGGTATCGTTGCGTTGCTGATCCGTTATGGTAAGTGAAACCGGGTAGCGTCCCGGCGCATCGAAAGTGAATGTGGTACGTAAATCGCGGCTTCGCTTGCCATTACCAAAGTCCCATTGGGCACGACGTATCATTTTCTCGGTGTTGTAGGGTACTGCCAGGCCCGCAACATAAAATTCACTCAGATTCATTGGTAATTGCCCGATTGGTGCGCGCACAACATCCAGCGCATCATAGACCCGCTGCTCTCCCACACGCACAACCAAGTCTTCACGCGCAGGGGCGATTTGTATTGCTCCTTCTCCCAGGAGGACTTCTGCTATTGCCCGAATGGTAGCATCTATATTCGTGCCGTCAGAATAGGCAACCACGATTGCATCGGCTTCCTGCAACAGCGGCAGGTGTGTCGGGTAGCCAATCAGCACGACAACCAGGCGTGCGCCTTGAGCCCGAAGACCCTGCACCAGTTCCAATTGTCCCTGTGGACGCAATGTGTCGGTCAAAATACAGACGATCGTACGAAGCCCGCGAATCCGCGAGGTGACCCGATTAATTTCGAAAGGTTGAATATCACCTATGTGGCGTGCAGTGGTAATACGTTGTTGCGAAATTTGTTTTATGGGTTTTTCCAGGATAGCGTACAGCTCATCAACACCGGTTACCCCGGTGATGCCCACGGGAGTTGATTCTTCCCGGGACAGGGGAAGTACGTTGTCACGGTTCTGCACCAGGGTTATAGCCCGGCGCTCTACTTCATAAGCCAGTTCATAATATCGTTTCTGTTTCACCAATGCGGCAGCTTTTTTTTCTGTGGGCAATTCACGCGTTGTTGAAGCCACAAATTCTTTATAGGCTAATACACGTCTCAAGGCGCTGTTAATAGCTGTCTCGCTGATAATGCCATCGTTTACGGCTTGCACGATACGGTCAACAGCCCGCATCACTTGCGTATCGGAACCACGCCAATACACCATATCCGCGCCATTACGCAAAGCAAGAAGGGCGGCATCGGCGGTATCAAATTGTCGTGCGATGTCTTCCGTATCCATTGGCCCGGCGACGATTACCCCGTCATACTTCAAATCAATCCGAAGCATATCCCGTAAAACTACTGGAGACAACGAAGCGGGAATCGGGTCGGGGTCCAGCGTAGGCACCAGGGTGTTGCCAACATGGAGAATTCGTGCTCCTTGTTGAATTGCCGCGGCATAGGGTCGAAGGGGTCCACTTGCCATCATTTCCCTTGGAGTCAGCAACACTGCCGGGGTACGTCCTTCGCGGTTGGTACCCCCACCCGGAAAGTTCATGGGCATCATCTCAACATCATGAGCCCACAAATTTTGTTGCAAAACCCGAATTGCCCGAGCTGCTACTTCAGGATCATGGCCGAAGTGGTGGATACCCCCCTGCGCGCCGGATAGTTCCGGTGCCAGGTCAAGACTCGGCCCCAAATGCAGGTGAAACCCCATGAGCTTGAGGTGTTGAGCCATCATCTCACCCAGTTTCGCGGTTATTTCATCGTCATCAATCGCTGCTATCGCCAGTAAAGAAGGGAACTGCGCAAACACACTGGGAGCACCCCGGTCACGTCGAAGCAATTCATTCAGATTGGCGCCAACAAGCAAAGGAATACCCGTACCGCGTTCTACGGCACGCAATTTATTGCTATATAGTACCGCTTGCTCCGGTTGTAGAATTTGTCGAATGACAGCCACACCTGGCGTGTAAGATTGTATAAAAGCAAGGTCTGCCGCTGTAGGTCCATGCAGGCCTGACATGGTAACCATCATAAGTTGAGAAACCCGTGCCCGCAGGCTCATGGATTGCATGGCCAAATCGACATCATCAATTCCGATGTTGTCAGCCGATACATCGGACAAAGCCTCCGATGACTGTTCATTCTCAAAGATTGAACGCTGCGCATGGGCGGTTTCTGTTGACAGCAGCAATGTCAACACCATTGCAACAAAAACTTTTCTCAATGTTAGGCAATTCATAAGAGCTTGTGTCCACTGGATTCGATACCCGTTTGCCCGGAATCAAATTAATTGCGCCAAGTATATGTTAACTATCAGAGAATGATGCCCTGCTGTCGGAATTCTCTTGGCTGAAAAATATAACATTACATCATGATTGTGTTTATTATTGTACCAAATTATCGGACAGTGACCTAACCTGCCACATTTCACTTA
>Ga0334884_1005374_pt1 | contig 12318 bp, 11 predicted proteins | sample GraSluR1_MG_7_FD_207215 | JGI IMG/M metagenome (GOLD analysis project Ga0334884, IMG submission 207215) | Sludge microbial communities from methane-producing bioreactor in Wageningen University, Netherlands - Granular Sludge_12_05 R1 | ecosystem: Engineered > Bioreactor > Anaerobic >...
GGCCCCGCAACAGATGTCAGACACTCGTGGCCGTACAGAGACGGCCGGGCCCCTCGCCCCCTAATCGAGGCTGATGGCACCCTCGGGGCACTCATCGGCTGCTTCGTCAACACAGCCGGACTCTTCGATCGCGCCCGGATCGGCGATCACGTGGCTGATGCCGTCATCGCCCACTTCGAAGACATCGGGGCACGTGTCTTCGCAGATTCCACAACCGGTGCAAAGATCGGGATCCACTTTCGGAACAGCCATGCCTTTCCTCCTCTTGGGGGGGTAGTTCTACCCGTATATAAGCAGAGCACGGAGGGGTGCGCAAGAAGAAGCCCCCTTCCGTCGGCAAGAGTTTATCCGTCCTTGAGCGGGCGGCCAAGATCCCTGTGCTATGCTTGCGCTTCACCGCTATGGATACCGTTCAGCGAGTCACTCTCTTCTGCCGCCGCGAACACCTGTTCCTCTCCGCTCGGGGTGCCCTCGTCATGTGCTCGGGTGGACAGGACTCCCTCGCACTTCTCCATCTTCTTGCCTCAGGCGGCCTCGGTGCCGACGGACCCGCCCGGGTGAGCGTGCTGCACGTCAATCACCACCTTCGAGGGCCGGAGAGCGACGCCGATCAGGCGCTTGTGGAGGGCATCTGCAGTCGGCTGGGGGTGCCCCTGCGTGTCGAACACCGTCCCCTGAAGAAGGGAGCCGGCAACCTACAGGAGCAGGCCCGGCTTGCCCGGCGCGAAGCGGCCCATGCGGTCTCGTCCCAGGTTGGGGCCGGGGTGGTGGTGCTCGGCCATACCCTCGACGATCAAGCCGAGACCCTCCTCTATCGGGCCTGTCGGTATGGAGGGCTTCGTTCTCTGCGGGGCATGATGCCGAAGGAGGGCCCCTGGGTGAGGCCCTTCCTCTGCGTACGCCGCAGCGAGACCGAGGCGTACTGCGTGGGTCACGGTTTGACCTTCGCGGTCGATCGCGGTAACGACGATCCGGGTTACGCGCGCACCGGCATCCGTGCCCGGGTACTTCCTCTGCTCGAGGAGCTCCTCCCGGGAGCGGCGGAGGCATTGGCTCGTACTGCGGAAGTTGCGGCCGAGGCGTCGGCGGTCACCGGCGATGCCGTTGAGCGGGCACGAGATGAGGTGAGCGCAGGAGGAGTATTCTCGGCGCCGAGGCTTCTCGGCCTGCCGATGCCGCTTCGCCGCGCGCTGTTGCACCGGCTGCTCGAGGAGGTGGCCGGCAGGGGTGTCTCCCGCCGGGTGGTACTCGATACCGAGGCGCTTCTCGAGGTCGAGGGGAGCGCCAGCCTGGACGTGGGCTCGGGGTATGTGGTGTGCAAGGAGTACGACGAGGTGCTCCTCACGCCACGCGAGGACGAAGCGGTTGCGCGCATGGCCGCGTGGGCGGCGTCCGTCACCTTGCCCGTTCCTGGTGAGGTGGAGGCGCATGGCTTGAGGCTGCGGGCTCGGATTGTGGCAGGGTATGAGGCGCATGACCCCCGCACGGAGGCCTACCTCGACGCCGACAGTGTGGTCTCCTCGCTCACGGTGCGCGGGGTCCGGCCCGGTGACCGCATGCAGCCTTTGGGCATGAGCGGGTCCCGGCTGCTGAAGGACATACTCGTGGATCGGGCGGTACCGGCGCGTGGGCGGCCACGGGTGCCCGTGTTCGTCTCCGCCGGCAGAGTGGTGTGGCTCGGTGGTGTGGTGGTGGCCGAGTCAAGTAGAATATCTGAGAGGACGAAAAGGTTCTTGCGGTTGAGCATCGAGAAGGTCGCCGAGCCCGGCGTCTCAAGGCAAGCCAATGGCAGGGGAGCGGGTTGATGAAGGTCTTGATCTCTGAGGAGGCACTGCAGAAGCGTATCGAGGAGCTGGCGGAGGCCATCTCGCAAGACTACAGAGACCGCAAGCCGGTGCTGGTGTGTGTGCTCAAGGGCGCGGTCGTCTTCGTGGCCGATCTGGTGCGGCGGCTGGAGTTCGATCTCGAGATGGACTTCATGGCGGTGTCGAGCTACGGTTCGTCCACCGACAGTTCCGGGGTCGTCCGCATCCTCAAGGACCTCGACATGGACATCAAGGGGCGCCACGTGCTCATCGTGGAAGACATCATCGACTCCGGCCTCACGCTGAAGTACCTGGTGAAGAACCTGAGCTCCCGAGGCCCGGCCAGTCTCGAGATATGCACCCTTCTCAACAAGCCGGGCCGGCGCAAGGCGGCATTGCCCTGCCGCTACACGGGCTTCGAGATCGAGAACCTCTTCGTCGTCGGCTACGGCCTCGACTGCGCGGAGAAGGGGCGGAATCTCCCTTTCATCGGTGTACTCGAAGATTCGGACCAGACCACTGTCGAGTACTCGTAGGGTGAGGCCGCCCGCAAGGCGTGGCGACCTCCTTGGTGGATCTGCGCCCCGGTGTGGGCGGGCGCCTCGGAAAGGGCACCGTCGGGGCGCTGTGGTAACATCTGGCTTACTGTAGAGATGGCTTGTATTGGCCCTCGAAGGGTGGAGTTTCTTTGAGTAGATTCTTCAAGAGTGCAGCGTTTCCCATATTGATCGTCATTCTGCTCGCTTTTTTCGTGCAGAATCTCTTCTATGGCGGCCAAGCGCACAAAGACATGACCTTTATGGAGTTTCAGAGGGCGGTCCAGTCGCAAGACGTCGTCGCGCCTCTCACCGTGAAGACGAAAGACCTCGTGGTCGAGGGCAAGTTGAAGACCACCGGCGAGAGCTTCTCGGTGGGTTTCACCGAGGGCTACGACATGCAGGGCTTCCTGCTGCAGAACAGCGTCGATTTTACGACCGATGCGCAGAAGCAGTCCGTGTGGCTCACGCTTCTCGGCACCTTTGCACCCATGCTACTCCTCATCATCTTCTTTTTCTTCATCATGAACCAGATGCAGGGGGGCGGCAGCAAGGTCATGAGTTTCGGCAAGTCCCGGGCCAAGCGCCTCAGTATCGATGCGCCCAAAGTCACGTTCGCCGATGTGGCGGGGGCCGATGAGGCGGTGGAAGAGCTTGAGGAGATCAAAGACTTCCTCGAGAACCCCAAGAAATTCCTGGCTCTGGGTGCGCGCATTCCCAAGGGCGTGCTCCTGTTCGGGCCTCCAGGTACGGGCAAGACGCTCCTCGCCCGGGCGGTGGCGGGCGAGGCGGGAGTGCCCTTCTTCAGCATCTCCGGCTCCGATTTCGTTGAGATGTTCGTGGGTGTGGGTGCGAGCCGCGTGCGCGATTTGTTCGATCAGGCCAAGCAGAACCAGCCCTGCATCATCTTCATCGACGAGATCGATGCCGTCGGCCGCCACCGTGGAGCGGGTATGGGCGGCGGTCACGACGAGCGTGAGCAGACGCTCAACCAGTTGTTGGTGGAGATGGACGGTTTCGAGGCCAACGAGAGCATCATCATCATGGCGGCCACCAACCGGCCCGATATTCTCGACCCGGCCCTCCTCCGTCCCGGCCGCTTCGATCGGCAGATCACGGTCGACCGTCCCGACCGCGACGGTCGCAAGGCCATCCTCGACGTCCACACCAAGGGTAAGCCGCTCGCTTCCGACGTCGACATGGGCGTGCTCGCCGGGCAGACGCCCGGCTTCACAGGTGCAGACCTTGCCAACCTGGTCAACGAGGCGGCGCTTCTCTCTGCCCGGCAGGGTGGCAAGATAGTGGGCATGGCCGAGCTCGAGGAGTCCATCCTGCGTGTCATCGCCGGCCCCGAGAAGAAGTCCCGTATCTTGAGTGAAGAGGAGCGGCTCATCACCGCATACCACGAGACGGGCCATGCCCTCGTTGCCCATTACCTGCCTCACTCCGACCCGGTTCACAAGATCTCTATCATCAGCCGTGGCCAAGCCCTCGGCTACACCATCACCCTGCCCACCGAAGACAAGTTCATGGTCAAGAAGAAGGAGATCATGGACAAGCTTGCCCACATGTTGGGTGGCCGGGTGGCCGAGGAGGTCCGGTTCGACGACATCACCACGGGCGCGGCCAACGACCTGCAGCGCGCCACCGAAACCGCTCGGCGCATGATCACCCAGTACGGCATGAGCGAGAACCTGGGCCCGCTCACCTTCGGGCATGACCCGGCACAGCCCTTCGTGGGCCGCGAGTTCGGGGCGGGTCCGGAGTACTCCGAGGAGACCTCTCGCAAGATCGACGCCGAGATACGGCGTGTGATCGACGAGGCATACAACACCGCCCGCCGGGTGCTGGTCGAGCACCGGGCCGAGCTTGACATGCTGTCCCTGCTTCTCATAGAGCGGGAGACCATCGACAAGGACGAGTTCGAACGCCTGCTCGAGGGCGAGTCGCCCGACGAGGTATTCCGTGAGAAGGACGAGCAGAAGTCCAAGAAGGCTCGCGAGTCGGCTCGTTCGGAGCGCAAGCGCCAGCCGCGGGAGCAGGAGGGTAGGGAGCGTGTGGTTCCCGGTCCGGCGACACCCTCTGTCTCCTCCGCGAGCGACCTGGGTCACGAAGGCTGAGGCCCGGAGGGGTCCCCGTGGACCGGGACAGGATCGAACAGGGCGTCCGCCTCATTCTCGAAGGCATCGGTGAAGACCTCGCGCGCGAAGGTCTCATGGAGACTCCCCGCCGGGTCGCAGATCTCTATGAAGAGGTCCTCGACGGCATAGGGTGCGACCTGAAGACCCTGGTGCAGCCCATGGCCTCCGACACCCATCAAGAGCTGGTGCTCATCCGTGACATTCCCTTCTTCTCCATCTGCGAGCACCATCTCGTACCCTTCTTCGGGGTGGCGCACGTGGGGTACATTCCTTCCAAGGGGGGAGGTATCGCGGGGCTTTCGAAGCTGGCCCGGCTGGTGAAGATGGCGGCGGCCCGTCTTCAGTTACAGGAGCGTCTCACCAGCGAGATTGCCGACACGGTGGTGCATACTCTGGAGCCGGCCGGTGTGCTTGTGCTCATTCAGGCCGAGCACCTCTGTATGTCCATGCGTGGGGTACGCACGGTCGGCTCCCTCACGGTGACGTCGGCGGTACGCGGAGTGTGTCGTTCCAGTGCTGCCACCAGAGCCGAAGTGCTGGCCCTCATCGATGCACCGCGGTCATAGCCCCCTGGGTGAGCGAGCGAAAGGCATGCTGTGATTCCCATCGTCGGTCTTCCCCACGTACTTCTTCTTCGCGACGTCGACGACGTGCGCAAGGTGCTCGGCCGCATGGCGGTGTCGAGCGCCGGCATCGACATCATGGACAAGAAGGCTCTGTTCCGGGTCGTTCACGTCAAGGGCATCGACATTCGCGCCGCCAACATACTCAAGCAGGAGATGCTGTCGCGGGGGGGCGAGGTAGCCACCTCCAGGGAAGTGTACGAACTTGGCGGTCGGGAAGCCGAGTGCCTGATGATGGGCACGCTTGCCCAGTACGAACGTCTCTTGCCGAAGCTACGCGATCAACCATTTGGCCTGCGAGAGCTCTCCGAAGCCATCATGTCGGCCCTCACCCACGTCGACAGTCTGGCTCCCGTGTGCCACCCATTACTGCAGTCGGCACGCGTGCCCCTGGTGATGGGGGCGCTGAATGTCACTCCCGACTCCTTCTCCGACGGTGGTGACTTCGCGGAGTTTGAGGCGGCGGCTGCACGGGCGCGTGAGATGGCCGCCCAAGGTGCCGACCTCATCGATATCGGTGGCCAGTCGACTCGTCCCGGGTCCGACCCGGTTCCGCTCGAGGTGGAGATGCAGCGGGTGGTGCCGCTGGTGGCCGAGCTTGCCCCCGACCTCGGGGTGCCGATATCGGTCGACACGAGCCGGGCGGCGGTGGCGGCGGCTGCCTTGGAGGCGGGCGCAGGGCTCATCAACGACGTGACGGCGCTGCGAGGAGACCCCGAGATGGCGGCCTGCCTGCGCGACGCCGCCTGTCCCGTGGTGCTCATGCACATGCAGGGCACGCCGGCTACCATGCAGCTCGACCCCACCTACGATGACGTGGTGCAGGATATCTACGCCTGGTTTGCGGAGCGCCTCAGCTGGGCGGTCGACCAGGGTCTCGCCGAAGAGAACTTGGTCATCGATCCGGGCATCGGTTTCGGCAAGACCGTGGAGCACAACCTAGCCCTGCTCCGGCAGCTGCGCAGCTTCCGTTCACTCGGCCGGCCCGTGGCGGTGGGCACGTCGCGCAAGTACTTCCTGGGAGTGATCCTCGACCTCCCAGAGCCCAAGGACAGGGTGCTCTCCACCGTCGCCACCACCGTCATCGCGGCCCGAGAGGAGGCGCACCTGGTGCGCGTGCACGACGTGGCTGAGAATGTGCAGGCTCTCAAAGTGGTGAGTGCGGTCTATGGATAGCCACCCTGAGCGTGGCTGCGCTGAGGGGGGCCGCGAAGGCTGCGGCGGGGGCGGCTGCGGTCCGGCAGTCCCGGGCCTAGCTGCCTCAGTCGGTGGTCCAAGGCAGGTCGGTGGTCCGGCCCCAGTTGGCGACCGCCTCTGTGGGGGCCGAGGTGACGAGACGGAGGCCGGTGGCTCCGCGACCCCGCCTGGGGGCGCGGTCCGTAGCCTGCAGGTCTCCTTCACCGGGCTCGAACTGTTCGGGCACCACGGGGTGCTCGACGAAGAGCAGCGGATGGGGCAGCGGTTCGTCGTCGACGTGGCGGTGGCGCCGCTCGAGTCTGCTCTGGGTGATGAGTTGTCACGCACGGTGAGCTATGTAGCGCTTATGGAGACGGCCGAAGACGTGGTTGCGGGGCGGAGCTTCCAGCTCATCGAGAGCGTGGCCGAGGCGCTCGCCGAGGAAATCCTGTGCCGTTACCCGGTAGGTCGAGTGTGGGTGCGAGTGGGCAAACCACATGCACCGCTCCGCTTCTCCGTGCAGGGAGTCTTTGCCGAGTTCGAGCTTCGGCGGCCGGGGTACTGAGAACCGGAGCGGCCCGGCCGGCCGGGCCGCCACAATCCATCATGACAGTCTACTATCTCAGCCTCGGTTCCAATCAGGGTGACTCCCGGCAGCTTCTGGGGGCAGCCGTGCGGGCACTCGCACGGCTGCCCCGCACTCATGTCTTCGTCGTCTCCTCGCTCTACCTGACGGCTCCCCGGGAGAAGGAGACCCAACCCGACTTCCTGAATGCCGCGGTCGGTCTGGAGTCGGCCTGCACTCCCCTGGGGTTGCTCGACCTCATGCAGCGCATAGAGGCCGATCTGGGGCGGGTACGCAGCGAGCGTTTCGGGCCGAGGACGATCGATATCGACCTCGTTTGGTACGATGGGCCCGAGGTAGCTCACCCGCGCCTTGCACTCCCGCACCCACGGGTGCGTGCGAGACGGTTCGTGCTCGAGCCTCTGGCCGAGATCGCCCCAGGGTTGGAGTTCGTGCCCGGCCTGACGGTGGAGCAGGCTCTTGCCCGTGTGGCTCATCAGCGGGTGGAGCGGATGACGTGCGAAGCCAACACCAAGGGATGGTGGTTGTCCATGCAGCATTCGACGGAGGTACAGGCCGTCGCCGAACGGGCATCGCTCAGCAGGCGGCTGCGGCGCCTGGCGGAAGAGAAGGGCGCGGTGATCCTGGCCCACAACTACCAGCGCCCCGAGATACAGGATGCTGCGGATTTCGTCGGTGACTCGCTGGGTCTGGCCCGGAAGGCCGCAGCCTCCGAGGCCCGGCTCATCCTCTTCTGCGGAGTCGACTTCATGGCCGAGACGGCCGCCATTCTGGCACCCGACCGCACCGTGGTGATGCCCGAGGCCAAGGCCTGCTGTCCGATGGCCCAGATGGTCGACCCCGATGATCTGAGGGCTTTCAAAGCCGAGCACCCGGGAGCCCTCGTGGTGAGCTACGTCAACACCTCCGCAGCGGTGAAGGCTGAATCGGACGTGTGCTGCACCAGCGCCAATGCCGTGCAGGTGGTGGAGTCGCTCCCCGCCGATCAAGACATCATCTTCACGCCTGATCGCAATCTCGGGGCCTGGGTCATGAAACGTACCGGCCGGCCCATGGTGTTATGGGAGGGGTTCTGCCCCACACACGACCTCATCGAACTGGAGGATGCGCTCGCGGCGAGGCGGGAACATCCGGGAGCCAAGCTCGTGGTGCACCCGGAGTGCCGCACCGAGGTGAGCGATACCGCCGATGCCGTCGAGAGCACCTCGGGCATGGTGCGCTTCTGCCGGGAAGACAAGGGCAAGGAGTTCATCATCGGTACCGAGCTCGGCATGATCTACCGTCTCGAGCAGGACGTTCCCGGCAAGCGCTTCTACCCCGTCACCAATATGGCCGTGTGTCCCAACATGAAGCTCACCACTCTGGAGAACGCGGTGACGGCCTTGGAGAGAGAAGAGCCGGTCATCACTGTGCCCGAGCCCATCCGTCTCGCCGCCCTGCGGGCTGTCGAGCGCATGGTGGCCATCGGGCGGTAGGGGGAGACCGCGGTGGTGGAACGCCCGTATCTGTGCGCCGCCGGAGGCGCCGACATCCGTTATTCGAGTTACGACGTGGTCGTCATCGGCGGTGGCATAGGGGGCATCACGGCGGCGGTGGGGGCGGCGCGCCGGTGGAACGTCGCCCTCCTCACCAAGAGCACTTTTGACGACACGGCTACGTTCCTGGCCCAGGGGGGCATCGCGGCTGCCATGGGCCCCTACGACTCCCCCGACCTTCACTTCCGCGATACGCTGGTGGCCGGAGCCGGTCTCTGCGACGAGGAGGCTGTGCGTATCCTGGTGGAGGAGGGTCCCGGGCGGGTGCGCGAACTGGAGCACCTGGGCACCAAGTTCGACAAGCGCGAGGGGGAGCTCGTTCTGGCCTCCGAGGGGGCGCATTCGGTGCCCCGAGTGGTAAGGGCGGGTGGTGACGCCACCGGCAGCGTGGTGGCGAGTACCCTTGTTGACGCCATGATCTCGGGCAGCCGGGTCGAGTTGCACGAAAACGAGTTCGTGGTCGATCTCCTGACGGACGGCGGCCGCTGCATCGGCGCTGTGTCACTGGGCGAAAAGGGTGAACTCACGGTGAGCCTCGCGCGTGCGGTGATACTTGCCAGCGGTGGTGCCGGACAGGTGTTCGCCAGCACCACCAACCCCGATGTGGCGACGGGCGACGGCCACGCCATGGCCTACCGGGCGGGGGCGGTCCTGCGTGACCTCGAGTTCATGCAGTTCCACCCCACAGCACTGCACGGCGACGAGGATCCCGCTTTTCTCATCACCGAGGCGTTGCGGGGGGAGGGCGCCTACTTGGTCGACGATGAGGGCAGGCGCTTCATGGAGGAGGCCCATCCTCAGGCGGAGCTTGCCCCGCGCGACATCGTGGTGCGGAGGATGAAGAGGGTGATGGATGACATGGGCACCGATTTTGTATGGCTCGATGCCCGCCACCTCCCGGGTGATTTCCTCAAAGAGCGCTTCCCCACCGTGTACGCAGGGCTGCGTCATCGGGGCTACGACCTCGAACACGAGCTCATTCCCGTATCTCCTGCCTCCCACTACTTCGTGGGCGGCGCCGCGAGCGATCTGTGGGGCAGGACCACACTGCCCGGACTCTACGCCTGCGGCGAAGTCTCGAGTTCCGGAGTGCACGGCGCCAATCGCCTAGCCTCGAACTCCCTGCTCGAGGGGCTGGTGTTCGGTGAGCGGGTCGTACGCGATCTGAACCGCTATCTGTCCGCGCCGGAGCGCACCGTGCGCAAGGTGAAGCTCGCCCTCTCCGACGAGGTCCGTCCCGGCAACTCCCCCATCGCGCTGAAGGAGGCCTGCGGGGCCGTCAAGACGGTCATGTCCCGCCTGTGCGGAGTGGTGAGGTCACGGGAGGGATTGGAGGAGGCGGCTCGAACCCTCGCGGCCGTGCGCGACTCGCTGGCTCCACCGGCCCGGGTTGTGGAGGAACTTGAGGTGTTCAACATGCTGACACTGGCCGGGCTGATGGTCTCCTCAGCTCTTGCGAGGGAGGAGAGCCGCGGTGTGCATCTGCGCTCGGACTTCCCCGAGGTACGCGACGAATTGTGGAGGCGGCATGTCTCCGTGCGGTTCGATCCTTGCGTAGGAGACGCCTCGCTCAACGTCACCGGACTCACCACCTCGCGAAAGGGGAAAGATGGGTGAAGAGCGTGCAGGGAGCGTAGGGAGAATGGTGGAGTTTCAGGGGCGGCGAGGGATCGACGCGGTAACCGAAGCGCTGGTGAAGTTGGCACTCTTGGAGGATCTCGCGAGTTACGGCGACGTGACCTCCGAGTGGACCGTGCCGCCGCAGGCAGAGGCCCGGGCGCGTGTGGTGGCTCGGGAGGAGGCGGTGGTCTCTGGGTTGCCCCTGGCCGCTGCCGTAATGAGAGAGGTCGACCCCAGCTGCCTCTTCGGGGAGAAGGCGGTGGAGGGCCAAGAGCTGGCGGCGGGGGACGTGTTGGCCGAGATACGAGGGCGGGCCCGCAGCGTACTTGCCGCCGAGCGTACCATGTTGAACATGCTGCGCCACGTGTGCGGCGTGGCCACGCAGGCGCGGTTGTTCTCCCGGGCGGTCGAGGGCACGAACGCCGTCGTGGTGGACACCCGCAAGACCATGCCAGGTTTGAGGTTCTGGGAGAAGAGGGCAGTGCGGGCGGGTGGCTGCGAGAACCACCGTTTCGGCCTGTTCGATATGGTGCTCATCAAAGATAATCACGTGGTGGCCGGGGGAAGCATCGCGGCGGCGGTCCGGGCGGCGAAGACACGTGCTCCCTTCAGCATGAAGGTGGAGGTGGAAGTCCAGGACGAGGCCGGTCTCCGAGAGGCCGTCGCAGCCGGGGCGGATATCGTCTTGCTGGACAACATGGAGCCCGAGACGTTGCGCCGTTGTGTGGAGGCGGCGCGGCTCCTCGATCCGAGCGTGCTCCTCGAGGCCTCGGGAAGGGTGACACTCGAGAACGTGGCCGCCATCGCCCGCACCGGGGTTGACTTGATCTCGTCGAGCGCGCTGACCGCGGGAGCGCCGCCGGTGGACTTGGCCCTCGATTTCGTGGTTGACACGGCGTGATGTTGTACATCGCTGCCGGTCGGGCATATGCCACCTCGCTGTACACGAAAGGCCGGGCGTGAAGGAGGGACGATGCTTCTGGCAGTAGATGTGGGCAACACGCAAACCGTGCTCGGTCTATTCGAGGACGCCTCTCTGGTACGGCACTGGAGAGTAGCCACCGACAACACGCGCACCGGCGATGAGCTCGCCATCATGGTGTTCAACCTACTCGAACTCTCCGAGCTCTCCCGGCACGACATCACCTCCTGCGCGCTCGCCTCGGTGGTTCCGCGGCTGAATGCCGAATACCACGCCATGTGCACCCTGCACCTGGGCTTCGAGCCGCTCATCGTGGCCCCCGGGGTCAAGACGGGTATGCCCATCCTCACCAATAATCCCCGTGAAGTGGGAGCGGATCTGGTGGTTGACGGAGTGGCTGCCTACGAGTCGTACGGAGGGCCCTGCATCGTGATCGATTTCGGTACCGCCACCACCTTCTCGGCCATATCCGCCAGGGGAGAGTATTTGGGTACGGCCATATCGCCGGGCATCGATATCTCCATCGACGCGCTCGCCTCCCGGGCGGCGAAACTGAGCAAGATCGAGTTGGTCGATCCGGGCACCGTCATCGGCAAGAGCACGGTGCAGGCCATGCAGGCGGGAGCCATCTACGGCTTTGCGGGACAGGTCGACGGAGTTGTCGAACGGATGCGGCGGGAGCTTGGGGGCAAGGCCGTGGCCGTGGCCACCGGCGGTCTCTCCCCGCTCATCTTCGAATTCACCCGCAGCCTCGACCATCTCGACGGCATGTTGACCCTCAAAGGGCTTGAGATCATCTACCGGCGCTCGTTGGATCCGCGATGAACCCGGTTCCGCCGCCGGGTGCGGTGGGCTATTTCAGGAGTGCCTTCTGCATCGGGAACCGGCACATTCAGAACAGAGTGGTGTTGGCCCCCATGGCCGGCATCACCACGCAGGCCTTTCGCGTGCACGTCAAACGCTACGGGGTGGGACTCGTCTATTCGGAGATGGCGAGTTGCTACGGCCTCCTGTATGCGAACAGTCGTACCGCCCACTACGTCGAGGTCTCGGAGGAGGAGCGTCCCGTAGGGGTGCAGCTCTTCGGGGACGATCCTTCGGTGCTCTCTGAGGCGGTTCGTCTGGTACTCGAGCGGGAGCGTAGGCCCGACCTCATCGATCTGAACCTGGGTTGCCCGGCCAAGAAGGTGGTGAAGACCGGTGCGGGTGCCGCACTGCTCCGCGATCCGGCCCGGGCAGTGGAGGTTGCTGGGGCGGTGGTCACCAGAGCGGCCGCCTTCGGGGTGCCGGTCACGGTGAAGCTGCGCTCCGGTCCCGATCCTGATCACATTGTTGCTCCTGAGCTGGCCCCGCGACTGGAAGCAGTGGGGGTGG
>Ga0334884_1005375_pt1 | contig 12315 bp, 8 predicted proteins | sample GraSluR1_MG_7_FD_207215 | JGI IMG/M metagenome (GOLD analysis project Ga0334884, IMG submission 207215) | Sludge microbial communities from methane-producing bioreactor in Wageningen University, Netherlands - Granular Sludge_12_05 R1 | ecosystem: Engineered > Bioreactor > Anaerobic > Unclassified...
CCCAGGGTCCGGTGATTTGGTTGCTTTCTGACCGTGCATATCCCATAGCATACCCTTCCGGGCCGATACTCGACCACAACATCAGCAATGAACCATTTTGCGTTTTGTGCAAGAAGGGACCGTCGGTGACGTATCGTGGAAAGCGTATGGATTCTTCCGTTCCCGGCCAGTCCGGGCGTAACACCCAAGCCGCTTCCGACGCGTTGAAGAGATACACAGGCCGCCCTGCTGCTTCTTTCAAATCGTGGGTCAAAGGCATAGCACAGATGGCACCGTTATGGATTTGCACCCATTCATGGCAGAACACCATCCAGGGAGTCCCTGATTCATCAACATAGAGTGTGCCATCCAGGCATTCCCAGTCTTTGGGCGTGACCGGCTTCTCTGTCAAGGGTAGATAGGGGCCTTCCGGTCTCTCCGATACAAGAATCTGCGTGCCGCGATACTGATTTACTTCCTTAAAGGTGGCAAATAGATAGTATTTCCCCTGATAAGAATGCACTTCAGGTGCCCAGAAGTTGGTTGTACTCCAGAATCCGGCGGGTGGCCGGAAGGCGGCAATCGGTCCCTCCCAGTTTTCCAGATCGTTGCTGCGATAACAGTCAAACCCGGTCGCCGGGCCGTGCCAGGCATTCTTGTCGGTGGTACCAAAAAGGTAATACCGGTTTTCTGCTTGAACTGGCAGAACAAATGGATCACGAATCTGGATTTCTGAAGTGTGCATTATTCTGTATTCTCCGTTGATCTGTTGATTCAGATGCGTGCTTTCCGACGACACGCTGTTTGCCTGTGACACGTTTTGAGAACCCAATACCAGCATCCCGGTTGTATGCGCACACAAACCTTTTAGAAAACGTCTTCGGTTTAACAGCATAGCATTTCCCCCGCAATCTTCCTGATTACTCCAAATTAAAAACACCACATTCATCGTTAGGTATACGCAGTGTAGCATTATTAAAATCATATATTAAATTGCTGGAGCACCTTTAAACAATGTTGCATTATGTGACGAGACCGGGCCATACTTTCACGCAGAAAAAATGGATTCTTCAGTTAATGATGTGGGGCTTAGTCAAGACCTTGGATACCAGTTCAGCCAAACAAAATTCAGCCAACCCAAACGTACCTCTGCTGCAAATGTCCGGTATCGACAAAGCATTTGTCGGCCAGCAGGTGTTACACCAGGTCAGCTTTGACCTGCGGCGTGGCGAGGTGCATGTTCTGGCGGGTGAAAATGGCGCGGGTAAAAGTACGTTGATAAAAATTTTGGCCGGTGTTCATCAGGCCGACGTGGGTGAAATCTACATCCAAGGCGAAACCGTCTCCCCCCGCACTCCAAATCACGCCAACGAACTGGGCATATCAGTTATTCACCAGGAACTTTCTCTCATTTCTACCATGACCGTAGTCGACAATATTTTTCTTGGGCGAGAAAAACGTGGAAGACTTGGCTGGATGCGTTTTAGCGCGCAGGAAAGCGCTTGTCGCAAGCTGTTACTAGATATGGGTATTACCGGAATCAATCCCAAACAAACGGTTGACACACTGTCGCTGGCAGCGCAACAAACAGTGGAAATTGCCAAGGCACTGGCTTTTGACGCAAAAATTTTCGTGATGGATGAGCCGACCAGCGCGCTCTCCAAGCCGGAAGTCGATGCTCTTTTTAAACACATCCATAAGCTGAGAGAAATGGGATGTGGCATCATCTATATCACGCACAAAATGGATGAAATATACAGTATTGCAGATCGTATCACCGTATTGCGGGATGGTCACGTAATCGGGACATCACATGCGGCAGAACTCTCCCGGGCCAAGCTTATTCACTGGATGGTAGGCCGCAGCCTGCAAGAGTTATACCCGGAAAAAACATCTGCCGTAGGTGAAACCCTGCTCCAAGTTAACAATGTATCGCTGCTTTCCGAGAACAATCAACGCCAGCTTCTTTCCGATGTTTCGTTCGAAGTACGGCGTGGTGAAATCCTGGGGTTGGGCGGATTATCTGGCGCGGGCTCGTCAGAGCTGCTAGCGGCATTGTTCGGCTGTTATGGAAAGCGGTTGCAAGGTGAAATACGCATTGATAGCAAGCCCTGTGTACCACGCTCACCGCGTGACGCGATACATAACGGTATAGCGTTACTCACCAATGATCGCAAAAGCATGGGGCTGGTTCTGAATCTTGGAGTTCGTGAGAATATGACGCTTGCCAGTGTACCTAAGTGTACACCCTATGGTTGGCTAAGCAGGAAACTAGAAACAGCTTGCGCGGAGCATTATCGGGCATTGCTGCATATCCGTATGCATGATCTTGCGCAACCGGTTGAAACGCTTTCAGGTGGTAACCAACAGAAAGTCTATCTCGGAAAGTGGCTGGAAACCAAGCCCCGGGTATTGTTGTTGGATGAGCCAACTCGAGGTGTGGATGTCGGGGCGAAGCATGAGATATACGCCTTAATGCAATCCTGGGCTGCTTCCGGGATGGCCATTCTACTGATTACTTCAGAAATGCCTGAACTGCTGGCCATGAGTGACCGCATTATGGTGATGCATCGGGGCAAAGTTACGGCGACACTGGATCGGTCGAATGCCACACAAGACGCCGTTTTGCTTGCAGCGATGGGGGGAGAAAACGCGGCATGATGAATGCAAGGTCCGGAGGCCTGACACAACATCCTGTCTGGATGACGATTTCATCCTTGTTGGCACGCCCACAGGTGCGCGTTTTATTGTCCTTGCTGGTCGTCATTTTGTGTGGCATTATCTTCCATGCGGATGGTGCCTTCTTTCGCTGGGGGGTGCACCGGGATATGCTGCGCCAGATTTCGGTGTATGGTATGCTGGCCTGTGGTATGACCATAGTCATTATATCTGGTGGCATCGATCTTTCCGTCGGCAGTGTACTCGGGTTGGTCGCGGTAGTGTTTTCCATCCTCAGCATTCATCTCGGGCTTCCGGCAATCCTGGCGATTCCCGCCTCACTGTTGGTGGGAACCCTGTGCGGCATGGTATCTGGTGGCATCATCGCCCGTTTTCACATGCAACCGTTCATTGTAACGCTGGCCATGATGGTGTTTGCACGTGGTATGGCGAAGTATGTGTCTGGCGGTATGAAAATATCCAATTACATACAGGAACCCAACGGCTCGATCAGTCATGTTCCCATGCCTGCTATATATCAAACCATAGACGCGCGATTGTTTTCTGGAAACCTGGCAACGGTCACCTTGATTTTCTTATGTTGCATTGCACTCTCATGGGTATTGCTGGCCCGCCTGCGCTATGGCCGATACATCTATGCTGTCGGAGGAAATGAGACCGCGGCACGCCTGTCCGGTGTTCCTGTGGCCTGGACCAAGATTTTAGCATATGGCATGAGTGGTTTTTTTGCCGCAGTTGCTGGCATATGCCAGGCTTCCCAGGAATTCCAGGGAGACCCGGAAGCTGGTGCGACCTATGAGCTCACCGCCATTGCTATCGTGGTTATTGGCGGCGCGAATTTAATGGGCGGTCGTGGTAGTATTTTACTCACACTACTCGGTACACTTACGATTGGTTACCTTGATAAGATACTTAGCATCAATGCGGCTGGAGAGGCAACACGCCTCATGTTAACAGGTGTCATAATTGTCGCGGCAGTCTTGTTGCAACGCGCGAACCGCAGATAAGGGGAGAAATCAGCGATGAAATCATCAACAAAACCGTATAAATTATCAATTTCATTGGCCATCACAGCTGTTATGGCCCTGACTGGAATAATTCTCATCAGCGGATGTGCAGACAGTTCTGAACGTGATGCAGATGGTACCGTACAGTGGACCATCGGGATGAGTCAATGTAATCTGGGTGAGCCCTGGCGCGTTCAGATGAACAACGATATTCGACGGGCTGCTGAGGCGCACCCCGAAATTCGGGTGATTTTTAAGGATGCCCAGAATGATTCCCTTATACAGCGTTCGCATATTGAAGAGTTTGCCGGACAAGGCGTAGACTGTATCATTGTCAGCCCGAAAGAAGCGCAGCCTTTGACGCCACCAATCGCGGCAGCATACCAGGCAGGTATTCCTGTTATCGTTTTGGACCGCGCGGTTTTAGGGGATGATTATTCTGTATTTATCGGTGCGGACAACTTTGCTATTGGGGAGATGGCCGGACGCTGGATTGCGGAAGCATTGAAAGGCCGGGGACGTGTGGTCGAATTGAAAGGCCTGATGACCAGTATTCCCGGGCATGATCGCAGTAATGGCTTTCGAAAAGGAATAGAAGGAACTGATATAGAAATCATATTTGAGGCAGACATGCAGTGGCTGGAACCGAATGCACGACGGGAGATGGAGTCCGCACTGGCCCGTTTTGAAGATATCGATCTGGTTTATGCACACAATGATCCCGGCGCGCATGGGGCATATCTCGCGGCACGGGCTGTGGGACGTGAAGACGACATCTTGTTTGTAGGTGTTGACGGCTTGCCCCATGAAGGCGTGCAATATGTGCGGGAAGAGAAATTAAGCGCGACTTTTGTATATCCAACCGGTGGCAAGGAAGCCATCGAAGTCGCTTTGAGAATATTGGGTGGTGAAGCAGTCCCCAAAACGATTGAGCTTCCCACTGCTGCCATTACAGCTGAAAATGTAAGTGAATTTCTTCAATAGATCATCTATTTATTTAGTATACCCGGATAAACATTCTTTGTGAACATTAACAGGACAAATAAAATGAATTACCACTATAAATATGTACTATTTATATTCATACTATCCATGGGGGGAGTTTTTATGTCAGCAGAATCTGAAGCCAGCAACTTACGTGATTTAAAAAGTGATACCTGGGCTGCAACGGACGCGTTGGGACGCACTTTACCCAGCTATGAAGAATGTGGTCCGCCCAAAAAAGACCGCTATGTCGGCATATTCTATTTCCTGACACACAACCAGATTGGTGGCGCGGGCCCATTCGATGTGACAAAAATCAAGGCAGCGAATCCCGAGAATCCACAATGGGGCCAAGGTGCACATTTCTGGGGCGAACCTGAATATGGCTATTATCAATCCAAGGACCCCTGGGTACTTCGTCGCCACGCGCAATTGCTGTCCGATGCCGGCGTAGATACACTGATCTTCGACACCACCAACAATGTCACTTTCCCAGAGGTCATTACGGCCATTGGGGAAACTTTTATGGAAATGCGCGCCGAAGGAGAGCCTACCCCCCAGTTTTGTTTTCTGGCAAGTGAAGAATCTATCCTCAGGATATGGGATGAGGTGTATTCGAAGGATCGATTCCGTGAATTATGGTTTGAATGGCAAGGCAAACCCCTGCTAATTTTCGGGCAATGGGAAAAAGTCGGCCCCATGCGTGATGTCGTGTTGCCAGACCATATCAAAGAATTTTTCACCATACGCGAAAGCTGGGCCTGGACCACCCTTCCCTGGTATGACAAACAAGGCCATCATGCCTGGCCCTGGGTCGCCCACCATCCACAGCCAGTAGGTTGGGACAAAACACCCACACAAGCGGAGCACATGCCGGTTACGGTCGGGCAACATCCCCTGTCGAACATTGGGCGAAGCTTTCATAAAGGTCGTCAACCTCAGCCAGACCGTTATGACATCACACCATACACAGATTATGGATTGTGTTTTCAAGAACAATGGGATACCGCATTGGCTACAGACCCTGAATTTATCTTTGTCACGGGGTGGAATGAATGGACCGCGGGCAGCCAGGTTATGGGAGACAACGTGGAGGAAAGCCTGGCATTCTGGGACTTTTTCCCGGGGGCACAACTGGGGATGGCGGGCCGGGATGTAAAACCCGGCGAGACCTACTTCATCGATCAATATAACCAGGAGTACAGTCGAGATGCGGAACCAATGACGGGTGGTCACACCGACAATTATTACTACCAGCTTTGGTCGAACATCCGCCGCTATAAAGGGGTACGCAAACCGGAAGCACCCACGCCACAAAGGACTATCCAAATACACGGTGACTTATCACAATGGGATACGGTTGCGCCAGAATATCTGGCGCATGGTGGCAATTCACGACATCGGGATTACCCGGGTGTTGGGTCTGCCGGACCCTATGTCAATACTACCGGTCGTAATGACCTCTTGCGTTTCAAGGTTGCGCGTGACCATGAACATGTATTCTTTTATGCCGAAACCCAGGAGCCACTCAGTCCACACACAGACCCCTTCTGGATGTTGTTGTATATTGATGCGGATCAGAATCCAAACACAGGCTGGGAAGGCTATGATTATATCGTCAACCTGAAGGTTATCAATGACCATGTCACCACACTGCAACGAAGCGATGGCCGAGGCGGCTGGATGAATCCGGTGGAAATTGAATATCATGTAGAAGGCAACAAACTTGTGATTGCCATTCCCCGGCATCTGATCGCTTTGTCAGAAGGACCGCTTTCCTTCGACTTCAAATGGGCGGACCACATCCAGAAGACGGGTGATATCACGGAATTCTTTGTTAACGGCGATTGTGCTCCCCCACGCCGCGCCAATTACCGATTTCTGGCAGAGGACTGAGCCATTGTCAACGTATAAAAATCTGGAAGAGCGTATTGACAAAAAAACGGTCATTGTTGGTGTTATTGGATTGGGGTATGTCGGTCTGCCATTGGTCGCGGCATTTCATGATGCAGGTCTTCGTGCTTTGGGTTTCGACAGCGATCCGGACAAGATATCTGCCTTGGAAAATGGTGAAAGCTATCTCAAGCATCTGGGCGAATTGTTGGTGCCAGAACTGGCAAAATCGGTACGCTTTGAAGCAACAAACGATTTTGAGCGGTTGACAGCAGCCGATGTCATCCTGATATGCGTTCCAACACCTCTGGGCGAACACTTTGAACCGGATTTGTCCTATATTCAACATACCGCACAAACAGTAGCCGCAGCACTGCATCCCGGTCAGTTAGTCATACTTGAATCTACGACCTACCCGGGTACAACGCGAGATGTGGTTTTGCCAATCCTGGAAACTTCCGGATTACAATGTGGTGAGGACTTCTTTCTCGCCTACTCTCCTGAACGTGAAGACCCAGGAAGGAAAGATCAAAATACTTGTGACGTCCCAAAACTGGTCGGTGGTATTGATGAAGCCAGCCAAAACCTGGCAAGCAATTTATATCGTATCGCTTTTCGGGAAGTGGTACCGTTACGCAGTGCAGAAACCGCAGAGGCAGCCAAGCTTCTGGAAAATATTTATCGGGCAGTAAATATCGCGCTGGTAAATGAACTCAAAATACTCTTTGATCGAATGAACATCGATGTCTGGGAAGTGATTGAAGCGGCGTCTACCAAGCCCTTCGGTTTCCAGGCATTTTACCCCGGCCCAGGCTTGGGCGGACATTGTATACCCATCGACCCCTTTTACCTTACCTGGAAAGCACGTGAGGTTGGATTGCGTACACGATTCATAGAGCTCGCGGGTGAGATAAATCACCGTATGCCAGGGTATGTGGTAGAACGATGCCAACTCGCACTCAACGAAGCCGGTATCGCAATGAAAGGCGCGCAAATATTGGTTCTGGGGCTGGCATATAAACCCGATATCGATGATACACGGGAGAGCCCCAGCCTGGTCATCATAGACATGTTGGCGGAATTGGGAGCCAAAGTAACCTACCACGATCCGCACGTCCTGACTTTCCCGAAGACACGCCGACCACACCAGCATGTTTCACGAGAGGAGCTAAGTCAAACAACGCTTGCAAGACAAGATATCGTCATTGTCGCTACACACCATAGCGCCTACGACTGGAATTTCATTGCGCAACATGCCACGCGCATACTCGATACACGTGGTGTGTTGCGGAATATCGTCGCGCCTAAAGCCCGCATCTATACTGCGTAGCTGTTTTCAGTGTTTGTATAGCACTTTTTTCTAAATAGCTATGCCCGGTGAAAAGCTGTTCTTCCTGCTATGGCATACTCAACCACCATATCCACCTGACCCGGGTGTTTTATCGTCCTTCATGGCATAGACCTCGTCCAGTGTCAACCCAAGGCCAAAACCAGGATCGTCTAAGGGCGCAAACATGCCATCTACAGGTACGGCCATACGGCCAGGATTGCGTTGCGTAGGACATTCATCCAGTGGTACCCCTGGTGCTGAACCTACAAAGAATTCACCTGATGGGATGCCGGGAAACGCGTGACATATATGTTGCCCATAGGCATCATTCAACCCGGCGTGTGGTATAACCGCGATACCAGCAGCTTCCGCCAGGTGACATACTTTCTGAATCGCTGTGACTCCCCCCATCCACATGACATCCGGTTGCAATATGTCTACACTCCGCCGGGCAACCGCTTGTGCATAGGGTAAGGGTGTGTACCAGTGTTCGCCTGTGGCCAAGGTAAGCCAGGGAAGGCGTCTGCGCATTTCGTCGAAGCCCTCGAAATCTTCTGGTATGAGGCAGTCTTCTATCCATTTCATGTTGTAGGAACGCAAGCGTTCCGCCAGTCGTATGGCGAACTCGACATCAAAGGCCATCCAGCAATCGAGCATCAATTCGATTTTTGGGCCTATCATATCGCGTGTTTTGGCAACCAGCTCTTCGATAGCAATCAGGCCTTCCAGACCGCTCGCAGTTCCAAAGGGACAGGGTAGTTTTGTACCGGTAAAACCACATTCCAGATGCCAGTCCGTGTCATAGCCTGTAGCGTAACAAGGCAGCTTTTCGTGCGACGGACCACCCAACAAGGCATACACAGGCTGGTTCAACAGTTTACCCTTCAAATCCCACAACGCCAAATCTACTGCGCTGATGGCATAGCTGGACAGTCCCCAAGCACCATAGGGCGATACCATCCGGTACATCATGTCCCAGAGATATTCCGTTGCCATCACATCGCGTCCAGTAAGGTGTTCCGCAAAGTGATCATTTATAATCGACAAGACCGCTGCGCCATTATCGGTAATACCCAGGCCCCATGTGCCATCTTCAGCGGTAACCACACAGGCTACCCGCTTAAACTTAGCTGTCCACAAGCCGCGAAACGGTTTATATTCTGGAAACCGGGACATCGGATTCGCGACTTCCGCGCTGTCCACCCACGATGGCCTGCGTGGTGCTGTCTTTTGCGGCTTTGCGGGCACAGTAATGGTGAAGGCTTCTATGGACTTGATTTTCATAAAAAATGACCCTTTCAAAGCAACCAATAACAATTAATCTTTTATGGCATACTACCGAAATCGCCAAGACAAAATCACCCGGTCATTGCCTGACTAAAAAAGAAAACTTTAACATTGATCAAAATCATCATTTCAGATTTTCAGGTAGCCTACCATTCCGCGGGATCATCGTATACAGGCGAATCAGAACCTTTGCTACCAGGCACCGGTTCCCGGTTGATTGAAGGAAGCCACTTGCGCATTTCATCAATAATAGTTCGATACTCGGGATTCCCCGCGAGATTGGTGCGTTCCAATGGGTCATTCTCGTGGTCGTACAGCTCTTCCGAACCTTCCGAGTAACTGATATAGCGGTAACGTTCAGAGCGCAGAGAATGATTGTTGGGGCCAAAGGTAGTTAACGAAGGTTGCTCCCAGGCAGCCTCCGGATTCTCCAGTAATGGCCGCAGGTTTTTGCCTTCAAGTTCATTTCTGCTCGGCAACCCACACAAATCGACCAGGGTTGGATACAGGTCAATCATGCCAACAGGGCGTGTACAACGTGACCCTTTTACAACATCAGGCCCTGCAATAATCAAAGGTGCACGGGCTGATTCCTCCCAGAGAGAGCGCTTGCCCCAACGCAATTTTTCACCCAGATGAAAGCCGTGATCACTCCATAACACGATATAGGTATTGTCCGCGTAGGGACTGTCGCGAAGTGCTTTTAATAATTCACCGACATAATGATCGACAAAGGTCACACAGGCCAGATAGGATTGCACGGCATGCGCCCACTCACCCAAATCCAATACTTCCTGGTGGCGTGGTGCTGCACCAGCATAGGTGAGGTCGATGGCATATTGTGGAATATCTTCAAGGTCTTCTTTCCAGGCAGGTGGCAAGACAATATCTTCAATGGGGTGCATGTCAAACCATTTTTGAGGTGCATACATAGGCACATGGGGGCGCCAGTAACCTACCGCCAGAAAGAAGGGTTCTTCATGGTCTTCTTGTAATTTTTCTATGGCCCATTGTGTGCCTTTGTAATCGGGCATATCTTCGTCATTATCTGGGTACACACCCCAGTCCCAAAGGGGATGTCCTGTCGGGAAACTGATTTTTTCTTCCGGCCTGGGGCCAAAGCCCCCTAACTGGCCGCCGTATTCATGGAATGAATGGGGATCATCACCGGTATGAAATATTTTGCCGACACCATAGGATCGATACCCATTTTCCATAAAATACTCTGGCAATGTTGTCATTTCCGTCAAGGTTTCTGCTTCACGGTAATTCGGAGAAAGGAAATATAGTCCGCTGGTTGATGGGTAACGGCCCGAAAGGATACTGGCACGGGATGGTGTACAGATGGGTGCCTGACACTGTGCATTCTCAAACAATACCCCTTCTTCCGCGAGACGGTCGATGTTGGGTGACAAGGCTTGAGGGTGCCCACCATAACACCCCAGCCAGTCATTCAAATCGTCTATGGCAATGAACAGGACATTGGGTTTAATGGCATCTTCTGCGGCCTGGGTAATATTCTGCAAAAATGAAGAAGTCGCAGCGTATCCAGCAGTGCCAATTCCCATGGCTTGAAGAAAACGTCTGCGACTCCAATTCATACAGCTATTGGTAGACATATGAAGGCTCCTTTACTTAATGTACAAATCGATTTTCGTACATTATACAGAAGGAGCTACATGATTAAAAACGGCTTGATAAAAATCCAGTGATCAGAAGTACAGCTACATTATTGATAATAAAAACCTGCACACCAAAGAGTATTCAGCTTTGTATATTTAACATGGAGGAACCATGTTGGTTCAGACGGACTGGCTTAGGCACATTTTCTGTATTTCCATCTTTGCCGAGGTTTTCAAAGAACTCTTGCCAGGTATCACGCATTTCTGTCATCAAATTGACAGACTCATTTATGGGCTGAGGAATTTTCTTCATGTTCGCAGTGATGAGCAAATGCTGAATGTATTCATAAATTCGGTCCAGATTCTGTGCTATATCCCCGGCTTTCATATTAAGTGCGCCACGTAATTCAGCGATGATATCTTGTGACTTAATCAAATTGCTGTGAACTTTTTCTCTATTGCCATTCTCAAGTTGCCTTCGAGCTTCTTCTGCACGCTTTATGGCTCCATTAAAAAGCATGATTATCAGCTTGCCTTGCGATGCTGTTTCAACATCAACACGTGTATATGCATTTAAATTGCCTGATGGGTAAGACATAGTTATTCTCCTGGTACCTATCTAGTGCTGGTTGCTTATAAGAAACTCATCAATGACAGCCCGGATAATGCCTGGCTTTGCCCCTGGAAACTCGAAGAAAGCTGTTCAAGGCGGACGAACTGTCGCCTTAATCTTTCTTCACGCTTCTCCAATCGGTCTTCAAGACGTCGGATTTGATCGTTTACACTTTCTATCTGACGGTCAATGACACCGTTGGCTTTTGAACGGTTATTTAAATAACCTGTGCTTTTTGTTACATCATCCAAGTATTTATAAAATACATCTGCAATACCAGTATCAGAATTATTAGAAAATAACTGCGACACATTCTGACGGTCTTCAAGCAGTGCTTCTCTTAGTTTTTCTACATCTACCGTCAAGCTCATGGGGCCTTCGCTATCGAAATCTCTACCCGTGGTAATCCCGATGTCGGTCAAATTTCGGAATGCCCCACTTATACCTTCAATATTGTTAAAGGTTTGCATACGCAAGAAAGTTTCGACGCTACGAATACTGCTGTCGCCGCGCAAATCGCCAGATGAACTGGTTAAATCACGTAACTGATTTACGGATGTATTGTATTCATCTATAAAAGATTTTATATTCTCGATTATACTATCAATATCATTGGATACCGTAACAGAACTTGTGCCCACACTCATGAGATTGATGGTTACACCTCCAATGGCATCGCTGATTTCATTGGTATTACGAGTAAGTTCGCTACCATTATTAATGGTAAAGCGTGCATCATTACCAGCAATTTGTGATGCATTGGCAAGATTGGTAATGGACAAGAAATTACTGGTATCGGTTGCACTACCAAAACGAACCGTCCTGCTACCTAATGTATTTGATACAATCCGGATTCCATCTGTAGTGGCATCATAACTGGCTGTTACTTGGGCACCAGAATTGTTTATACGGTCAATAATA
>Ga0334884_1005376_pt1 | contig 12315 bp, 15 predicted proteins | sample GraSluR1_MG_7_FD_207215 | JGI IMG/M metagenome (GOLD analysis project Ga0334884, IMG submission 207215) | Sludge microbial communities from methane-producing bioreactor in Wageningen University, Netherlands - Granular Sludge_12_05 R1 | ecosystem: Engineered > Bioreactor > Anaerobic >...
CCCTCATGAACCCGGAGGATGAAGCCGCGTTCCGGCAATACATCCATGCCTATACAGCCCGGCAACCGGGAGAACGGGTACAAGGTACTCGGGATAGCTGGCAGGCCGAACGCGCAGCGGACTACATGCTCGGATACCGCCGGGAAAGAGATCGTCGTGTGTCGGCCCTACAGCGGGAAGTAGATCGGCTCGACAAGGTGATATCGGGCGAAGTGGAGTTTATGAACAGTATGCGGGCGCTGGCGTGGTGCAGGGAGTGAGCAACAAACAGCGGGAGAAAAGCCCGTCTCAGATTGCGCGGGAGGGTAGCGAGTTGCAGAGGATTGAGGCGGAGAGAGCGGCTCGTAGGAGAAGGGCTACACAGAACAATGAAGCGGCAAAAGCAGTTGAGCTAAATTTAGCCCAACTGGGTAGGACCGATGAACACGTTGCCGCTGAACTCGGAATGTCAATGACTCAATGGAAGAAGCTCCGCACCATCTTCGAGCGTGCGAAGTCGGGAGACGCCTATACCCTCCACAACCCACTGTAGAGCACGCTGGCAAGCCCTACAGCGCACATCTTTCCACAAGAGGATGATTGATACCTCTCCTTGTGGGAAAGGCTCTACAGGGCGCTGTAGCGTGGTGCTGGAAGGGTGTAAGGAATGCTTAGACCCTAGGGAAAATTTTCCCCAGGGTACCCGGCTCTCGTTCCGGAAAATTTACAGGGACGAGCTTATCAGGCGGCTGGCGGCGGCGGGGGTTAGGCAGAAGGAGATAGCGGAGAAGGTGGGGTTGTCTCAAAACCGCATATCGGAAATTGTCAAAACATCGGAAACCGATAAGTTACAACCTTCACAATCCGAACTCACTGTCACAGCCAAACTCAAGGACGAACTCGCACGCCTCAAAGACGAAAAGGAAGCCAACGCTGACAAGCGCCGGGCGGTGGAGATGGCGATAAGGGTGTTGATTGATGATGGAAAATCATTGTATGACATAACAGGGAAAATCATCTCTGACATGACGCTAGTTACAGCAAGATACGTAAACATGATCAAACAGGAAATATTTGAAAAGTTCACGTCACTTGGGAATGATTCCCAAGTTCCCGAAATCACAAAGTCCGAAGCCAAAGAACTCACCGTCACGCATTCATGCAACCGATTGCATAAAAGAAAGAGCGCCGATGCTCCCGGCGCTCTCATTGTTTCATGTGAAACATAAACTACTTACTTTTCCTCATAAGAGAGGATAGCAACAAACTATACAGCTTAGTCAAATACTCCCATTGTATGCAGTCTTTCCAGTACCTGGGTACAGACGCATTTCCTCTCTTGCGGCGCTTGGTCGAAGCGGCCCGGCATTTTGTCGAAGTTGATACGTTTGTCCGGAAAAACCTCAATGCGCGAATTGTCCGGTAGCCTTATCGTGACCGCTTCCCATAGCGAACTTCTATAAAGCGACTCCACAAGGTGGGCGATATCATCAATGGCGCTCGTTTCAGCAAGGCGTATCCAACACATGGCTATACCTCCTTCTCAAGTATCTTGAACAGCGTCTCGTACCCGGTTTCAATCGGTAGATTCTGCTTGCACCATTCGAGCGCGTCCGCTCTCCGAAGCTCTTCCATCCGTCCTAACCTGAACTCATGATCGTACCATTTCAGAAAAAGCCCTCCGTTCGGATTGACGAACATCGTCTTTCCGTTGCTCTCTCCTACCTGGGCGCTTGGGTAAAAAGTGTAGTCTATCTTCATCTCCATGACCTCCTTCAAGTTATGCCGCTCCGAATAAATCCCGGTATTCAACCGCCGTCAACTTCACTTCGCACCAATGGCGCGCCTGTTCCCGCGAAAGGGCTTCCGTCTTCCAATAGCCCGCGTCCTCAAGCTCCCGGCAAAGTAGGAAGCCTTGCCGCGTCCAGTACAAAACTTCCTTACCAACCTCTCCGACAACCGACGCTCCCATAAGGCTTTTCATATCGTTTTCTCCCTTCATAGACCGTCTCTAAAGGCCCTAGAATCGTTCTTTTCCCTCAAGAGGGTATATCCGTCCTCTCGAGGGCTTTTGACGCTCCTACAGCGCCCTACAGCGCTTCATAGGCGCGGTTTCACTCCCTGTCAGAGACGCGAGTACACCGGCGGCGGCGTGCGCATCCCTGATATCCGTATTGTTCAGATTCACGTATACCCGCGTCATCTGCATTGTGGTATGACCAAGTATCCGTTGCACCGTAAAGGCATCCGCACCGTGGCGAAGAAGGGTAATGGCGGCGGCATGACGCAGACAGTATGCGGTGATATCAAGCCCTACCTTCTGACCGTACACCTTGATACGCCGCGACCACGTTGGAACTTGAAGCGCCTTCCCTCTTTCACCGGCGAAGATCGGCGCGGATCGCCACAGAGACGGGCGAAGCAAAAGCAGCTTGTCGATGGCTTGCACCGTGACCGGCGACAACGGGAGCACTCGCGGCGTGCGCGTCTTCGCAACCTCGGCCCTGACAATGACTTCGCCCTTTTCATTGTTGTAGTCCGCTGGAAGAAGCTGTACCAGCTCTCCCGGTCGAATACCCGTATCGAGCGACAGGAGTATTCCGGCTCTATCCCGCAACCCGGCGTAGTGGGCACCGTCCACGGCGTCAAGCAGCTTGCGCAAGTCCTTGTCTTCCAGTTCGACGATACGCGAGGCGGCGCGGCGCTTCTTGATACCCGCAAGAGGATGTACCGCTCCTCGGTAGTAGCCTTCAAGCGTCAACCAGTCGAAGAATACCTTTAGATAGGCATATTTCAGATTGAACGCAACGGCGCTCTTACTGGACGTCAAAAACTCAAGCGTCCTCTCTCGCGGATGGTCCATGAAATCGGGATGTTTTTTCGAGAAGCGCTTCAATATGCTCTCGTAGTCCTTCGCCGTCCTTGGTGCTATCCCTGTAGCCTGTTTGAAAAGCAAGAACGGAGGTATCACGTCTTCCGCTTGCAGTTCTCTGAACTCCTTACGAATAGGCAGGGCACACATGATATGTCAACCCCCTTCCGAACATTGGGAAAATCGGGTGCTCTTGTAGCAGCAGCGGACTATTTTTGAAAATGCCTGTGAAAATAGAATGGTCAGAAGGTCAGTAAAAATTCGCGGATGGCGTTGACAAGCGTATTCAGATGGATTAAGATACCGCAGTGCGTGCCGGGGTGGCGGAATGGTAGACGCAGCGGACTCAAAATCCGCCGTGGGCAACCACGTGGGGGTTCGAGTCCCCCCCTCGGCACCAATCATTGAAATGACTGGCTTAAACAGCCGCTTTAAAGTGTAAAAGCATTGTTTTTTACCCTCTTAAAAGTGACGAATCCGTAGTGATGTAAAAAGAGGGGATTGCGGCGGATTTTCGGGGTCTTCTTTCATCGTCAGAGCGGCGAAAAGGAGGCCCCGAAATGTTAGGGAAAAATGAAGCGCCAAACTGCTCCAATGTTCGTTGGGAAGAAGCTCTGCACTATTTTCTGGTTTTCAAGGGTGCGGAAGGAAGAAGCGAGCGTACCATTCAGGATTACGAGAGCCACATCAGGCGATTCTTCAAAAGGTATCCGGACTCTTTCCAGTCCGGAGCGCCCCTTCGGCAAGCCGTTCTATCGTATCTTTCGGATTCCGTAAAAGCTGCAACATATAATTTGCGATACACAAACCTGAAGGTTTTCTTCGAATGGTGCAGCGAGGAGGACTATCTCCTCAAGGAGTTCAATCCCTTCCGGGGGCTCAAAAAGAAAAAGGCGGAGCCCCGTATTGTCAGAGTTCCCAAGGAAATTCTCACAAAACTTCTGAACTTGCCCGAAAAACAGTTCTTCACGGGGGTCAGAGACTATGCGTTCCTGCTTCTTTCCATCGACACCGGAATTCGCCCGAGCGAAGCTCTGGCGCTCCGTGTAGAGGACATCAATCTCAAGGCGTACGAGGTGTACATCCGGGCCGAAACCGCCAAGACAAGAGTCTCGCGAACCCTTCCCTTTTGCGGCGCGACAGCCACTGCGCTCGCCGACCTTATCCGTTCTCGTCATCCGTCGTGGGACTCCGATACTCCGCTTTTCTGCGCAGCGTCGGGCAATCACTTCGCATTGAGAGACTGGGAGGAACGCCTTACCCGCTATTCGGAAAAAATAGGCCTCAAAATCAGGCCGTATGATCTCCGTCATACCTTCGCGTTGCTGTATCTGAAAAGAGGCGGCGACGTCTTCGCTCTACAAAGAAGCATGGGCCATTCCGACCTTTCCATGACACGCAGATATATAGCGCTCAACGAAAATGATTTAAAAGAGGCGCACAAAAAAGCCTCCCCGGTGGACGATCTTGTGAAGAGCAAGTCCTATCACCGGAAACTCAATCGTTGAAAGAGAATATTTGACGAGTGGAAAAAATTCTTTCAAGAAAAACGTCCACCTTCTTGTTTACCACCGCCCCCTTTCGCGATATTATCAAAGAATGGGGAGCCTTCGTGCACATCAGATCTGTTCAATGGACCTGGCGAAGTTCTTCGACACAGTGAACCACGATATGCTCATGGCCCGAATAGCCCGCAAAGTAACCGACAAAAGAGTACTGCGCCTCGTCCGAGCGTATCTTGAAGCGGGCGTGATGATAGGCGGGCTATACGAGAAGACGGAGGAAGGGACGCCGCAGGGCGGCCCTTTGAGTCCTCTGCTTGCTAACATCATGCTCGACGACTTTGACAAGGAGCTGGAGAAACGGGGACACCCGTTCGTGCGCCACGCCGACGACTGCAATATTTACGTCAAAAGCAGGCGAGCCGGAGAACGAGTAATGGAAGGCGTCCGGAGATTCGTGGAAGGAAAGTTCAAACTCAAAGTCAACAAAGAAAAGAGTGCCGTGAACTGCCGTATACCGAACGGTGCGTACTGTGGTGTGAGAGGACGGGGGCTAGCCGCCCCTACTACTTGGTTGTATTCTGTATCAGCGGACTTCCTGTCGGAGACGCTCCTTGAGATCGGCGAGTTCTTCACGAGAGATTTTGGCATAGGCAAGTATCTTCACATCCGGTTCTCTCGCTTCCAACATCGTGGATGCCACTTCAGTTCTGGTTTCTGGTTTCCTCTCTAGTAACTTCTTCGATTGATGTCACGTACGGCATGGGTATCTCCTCCGGACTGTGTCAGCGAGCCTCATGCCGGATGCGTTCCTTGATTTCGGCGAGTTCTTCGGGGGAGATTCGAGCACAGAAAAAAATTTTTTCGTCCGAATCTCCAAATTCTAGCATCCTGGTCGCTATTTCAAGTCTGGTTTCAATTCTTGTTTCCTCTCTGGTGACCTCTTCGATCGATGTCACGTACGGCATGTGTATCTCCTCCTTTGTCGCCATTGTGCGTACTGCTCCGACAAAATTGTTTCTCGCCTTCGAGTCCGAGAAGGTGACGACCCAGTCGACGAAGCGCTTTCCCTCTTTCTTCGGGTCGAAGAGATTGGCGAGTTCCTCTTCGAGGAAGGCAGGCTCCCGGCTCCAGTCGATCAGGGGGTGCAGCTCCGGAAAGTGGAAACCGACCATGGGCCGGAAGAGGGTGTGTATGGAGCGCTTCCATATTTCGTCGTTGAATTGGGGCACGGAATCGCCTCCCTTTCGATGATAATTATAGCGCTTTCGGGGTGAAAATGGAAGTTTTGTTGTCGGAAAATACGGTGAACATCGAAGTGCGTTGAAGGTGGCGGCGGGGCTCGTCTTCGCGTGCACGACTCCGTGGTGGCGGAGAATGCGCGTGTGCACCTGTCAGAGTGGTGCTGTTCAGGAGAACTACTGAAGAAGCTGCTTGTGGCAAGCTCTGATAGTCCCCAGCACCTCCGCCGTGGACGTGATGAAGTCTGGCTTTCTGACCATGGAGAGCTTCTGTCGGGCCGTGGAGGAGCTTTTCGACTCGGAAGAGGAAGAAAGATCGGGCCAGAAATCCCGGAGCAAAACCGTCGAAGAGCCCATCGTGAACGCCGCCGAGAAAACCCCGGAAAAAAACTGCTGAGAGAGCGACGGGGAAGACTGCTGCAAAGGTTCCCGAAAAGGTTGCGGAGCAGCCGGAGAAGAGCGTGCCTGAGCACCCTCGGCCGGAGCAAACGCGCCCGTCAGCGGGGCGGTAGGTCGTCAAGCGAGGCGGAAAAACGATAGTGCGCAAGGTGCAGTGATTTTTCTTCGCAGGCGCCGGAACTCCGGAGCCTGCGAAGAAGGTTCTTTCAAATCCTTGAACACAAACGCTGCGAATCCTTCCAACTCGACGGGGTGAAGTGTACGTCCAAAGATTTGAGCCATTCGCTTCTGCTGTTTTCCGCTGTCGTGTTCAGAGGTTTTCTTTTTCATGACGAAGGCACACCTTAGAAAGATGTAGAAGAACAACCACAAAGGCTGATATTTAGGAAAGCTCTGATTAAAGGGGGGCCTCTTCATCGAACTCAATTGCATCAGGTTTCTGCGAGCCCAAATCATCTTTATTCAGAGGTTCCCTAAAAAAGGCGCACAAAAAAGCCTCCCCTGTGGACGATCTTGTGAAGAGCAAGTCCTATCACCGGAAACTCAATCGTTGAAAAAGAATATTTGACGAGTGGAAAAAATTCTTTCAAGAAAAACGTCCACCTTCTTGTTTACCACCGCCACCCTTCGCTATATTCTCAAAGAATGGGGAGCCTTCGTGCAAATCAACTCCGTTCAAAGGAGAGTCGGTCTTTGTGGCAAGAAGGCAACAATTGGCTCGAACTGGTGTAACGGACGTCAAACTCAAGGGAAGAAAACGAAAGAATTCTCCGCCGGAGACAAACAAAAAGAAGAGCAGCAAAGAGAAAGTCTCTCTGAACGAAGTATGGACTGCGAGGCTTCAAAACTTTATCGAACTAAAAACCGCACAACAGCGTAGTGAAAGGACTCTGGAAGACTACAGAAAACACGTTACTCAGTTTTTTAGCAGGTATCCCGGGGCTATGAATGACGAAAAATCGCTTCGGCGGGATGCGATGAAATACATGTCGCAAAAAATCAAGCCGGCAACTTATAATCTCAGGCTATCGAATCTCGGAGCCTTTTTTGACTACTGTTGCCGTGAATCGGAACTTGAAAAAAACCCGTTGCAAGAGTTGAACAGAGTAAAGGATCCAGGCCATTTCAAGCGGATTCCCGATGAAATTATAATGGAGTTACTCGAACAACCGGACAGAAGTACGTTTGTTGGCAGAAGAGATTTCGCCTTTATGCTGCTTTCTATCGATACTGGAATTCGACCGAGCGAAGCGCTTCAGCTTCGTATCGAGAACGTCGATTTCGCGCATCGGAAAGTGGAACTTCCGGCCCACGTGTGCAAGACAAGAGAGAAGAGGGAACTTCCGTTTTGCGAAGAAACAAAGGTCGCTCTTGAAGAGCTGCTCAGTGCCCGAAGAAATTTGTGGGGAAACTCGGTTCCCCTTTTCTCGACGTGCAACGGAACGCCTCTTTCTGACCGGGAATGGTCGGATAGGATGGGTGTATACAGCCGGAAGATCAGTAAAAAAATACGTCCCTACGATATGCGTCATTTTTTCAGTCAGGCCTTTCTTCGAAACGAGGGTGATGTGTTTTCTTTAAAGAAAATTCTCGGACATCGTTCTCTTGAAATGACGCAAAGATACATCTCTCTGAGCAGCGACGATGTCGAAGAGAGCCATAAAAAAGCAAGTCCGGCCCATAACCTTTTTGGAAGAAAAAAGGAATCCCCTCGCCAGGAACGGAAATCAGCCTCCGAAGGATTTCCGTCGAACGACCGTCCGCGCCAGTCTGCCGCAGCAGCGCTTTCAACCCAACAAGCGCTCATGCATTTATTCAAGAACGACCCGACTGGGTTCATGCGGTTTGTCGGGCAAATATCGGACTTCATGGCTCTTTTCTCTCAATCGCATCAGACCGCATGAAAAAGTATCTCTGTTCGCTTTTTTCTGGGAGCCGATTTCTGCATCTCTGAGAAAGACACCTTTTTTCACTGATTCCCGAAGGCGAACTCCTTTAAGGTTTTTTGTTTCATGAGTATGCGTCCCGCTACCTTTCGATGAGGGAACACACATTTTCATCGGGAGGGATTCATTATGGTCCGTAAAAAAACACGTATCCTCATTCAGGGAACGCTTCAGGAAGCGCTGGAGCAGGCGAAAAGACAGGTGCACGATCTCGAACGCCAGATTCGGGAGGAGAACAGGAACATACGGACCCGCGGCCTCGTACTCATGGGAGCCGCTCTCGTCGACGTCCTGAGCCGGGAGGAGCAGTACGCTCTTTTCGAGCGTCTTATCGAATTCGACGCCGTCGCCAAGAGCACCGCGAAGACCCCGCAGGAGAAAGAGGATGCCCGTAAAAGGGCGGCCCGCGCAGTCATCGATACCGCGCGAAAGAAGAATGAAAGTTTGAACCAACATGCCCCCGCTCTCCCCGAAAAGAAAACGGAGAGCAGGGGCGAGAACAGTCCGGCAAGCGACCCGGCCGGCAAGCCGGAGAACAAAGCAGATACCAAGCTGGCCACTTCCGAAGAGTAAAGTCCATGTGGAAACCCTACGTCCGGTTCTCGTCCTTCGTATCGGGATTGAAATCCCTCGGGAAGGCCTCGTCGCACATCGGGTACCTTGTTCGCGAGAAAGAATGCCTTTTATGGGGGATGGAGTCCGACGGAAAGAGCATCGACGACCGCAGAAAAGCGAAAGAGCGATGGAGCACCATAGGACGTATGGAAACAGGACTCGCTCCGCTGGATACCCCGGCGGGGCGGGCCCGCTCCGATGCGTGCATCCAGGTTCGGCTCTTTCTCCCTCTGCCGAACTTGGTCTTCGATGGAATGACAGACAAAAATATCCGCGAAGCCGTGGAAGAACTTCTTGCCGGTACCGGACTTGATACCACAGACCTGTTCTGGGCTCTTCACCGCGGAGAGAACCGCTCAATCAAAGAGCGTGCGCGGAACCTCCATCTCCATATTGCCTACCGCCCGAGAAACGCCGCCGGAAGGAAGCATAGGATTTCCATCCGAAGAGAGGTCGTCATTCTCCGGACGGCCCTCGGTTCCTGGCTCGAACAGCGCGGTTACGCGGTCGACTGGAAGTCGGTAGAGCAGCCGGGAGTGCGCCGACACATCGCTCCGGAGAAAATAGCCATAGCGGAGCGTGGAGAGGAGCTGCACTCCCGAAAGGATGAACTCCAGGCGGAACTCACCTCCGCAAAACGAACGCTCGCCGTTCTTTCCCGAAAGGACATCGAACAGCGAATAGTCGCCGCGCTCGGCTCCCCGTCCTTCGGGTACGAACAACTGGAGACAGTTCTCCGCGAAGGAGGATGGCGCCTCGAACAGAAAAGACGCGGGAAAAGGATGACTTGGTTGATTGTAGAGAACGAAGGAGGAAAGGAGTTCGCTCTCCGCCGCATCTTCGAACGGACGGAGCGCGAGACGGACGCCATTATGAAAAAACTGATGAAAAGGGACAGGGCTTTTCAGGATGTCTTGGACGAGGAAGAGGCAGGCGAGCGAACCACGCAACAGGAGTCCGCCGCATGTACGGCCCCTTCGAAAGAGGAGAAGGGCGAGGTCTGCCCCGAGCCCCGCGAAGAAGAGGCGGACGACGGGATTCCTCGGTACGAAGTCCTCCTTTAAAAATTCTCGCGCAGAGGATGAAGACTGCGAAGGCGCCCCCTCAGACTTGAAAGAGCGCTTCGTTTTCGAAAAACAAAGCAGGCTCTTCCTTTCAGCGCTCTTTCAATGAGCCGGAAATCAGTACATGCTCCCGTTGGAGACAGAGAACATTGAGCAGCATCACCCCCCGAAAGAAAGTCCGTTTCGAACGGCGAATATGAAAAAGCCTTGCAGGAGAGAGAAACGCTCTCCAGGCGCCGGTGAAGCGCCTCTCTCCCTCGTCCCGCGTCCGTTTCCCGCGGTGGAAAACCCGTCCCTTTCCCGTTTTGCTCCTGCAAGGCTCAAGGGTGCATTGCCTGACGGCAACGCTCCCTTTCGGCAGGGGGCTCCGCCCCCCTTGCATCCCCCCGAAAAGCGGAAAGGGAAGCGCTATTTCTCCGGCGTGGGGTTTTCGTCCAGCGCCCATTCCAGCAGCCATCTTACCGCCTCGGCGCGCGAACGGAAGCGGTTGGCGAAGCGAAAGTCGTCCAGCCGGTCGATAAGCTCCTTGTCCACCACGAAGTTCAAAAGAGGACTCGTCCTCTGTCCCATCCAGGAAGTCACCGCCTTTTCACTTTTCATATCAGTCTACCCCACTTGACAGATCAAGTTGTATCGATTAATCTACATGTATTGATTGTACAATCACATCCTTCAAGCGAAAGGAGCGAAAAACGTGTCGAACATGATGGTAATGCGCGTTTCCGTAGAGGGACTTCGCCCTCTTCTCTGGAACGCCTTTTCGGTGGATCTCCTTTCCGGAACGAAGCGAGCGAAGACCGGAAGCGCCGGAAACGATCCGGAGGAATGGAGAAGAACGGTGCTTCTGACTCCGGACCGCCGGCTGTATCTATTGCCCTCCTATGCCTTCGGCTGCATCCGCGATGCTGCCCGATATACCAAGGAGGGCAAGGGGTCGGTTCAACGAACCGTGGCGGCCACGCTCCAGATTCTGGACGACATTCTTCTCGTCGACCGCTCCGTGCCGGAGGGGCTTCAGGAGAACCCGCAAGACTTTTACAATAAGCGGGAGGAAGCGGTCTATATTGATGTGAGCGGTGTGAAGAACCCAGCGACCAAGGGAAAGAACATCCGTTATCGAGTGGCTTGCTCGAAAGGATGGAAGTGTTCGTTCTCGCTTCTTTACGATATTACGCTCGTGTCAAGAAACACTATGCTCTCCGTACTCAACGATGCGGGAAGTCTTGTCGGCCTTGGAGACGGGCGTTCGATAGGATTCGGTCGTTTTCGAATTCTCCGAGTCGAGGAATCGGTCTATCAGTCGGATGCCAAGAAGGCGACCGCCTGACGCGATCTGGCAAGAGCTGAGAAGGATAGTGTGGTTACGCTGCGGCCGGCGATGTGTCCGCTGCGGCATACCGCTTTCTCTGGAGGAGTGCCATGTCGATCACATTCACTCCGGAAAGAATGGAACAAACAAGATACGTAATCTCCGGATACTCTGTCCCGCCTGTCACGCGCTTCGCCTCGACAAACGCCACAGGGGGCTTGTCGGAAAGGCGCTGCGGCTCGGACTCATCGACGAGACGTGGAGAAGCAGAGTTTGGGAATGAGTATTATCGGCTTCGGAGTATTCGGAGATGGCGATTTGTCTCCCGCGCTTCTTTAGAAAAGAGGCTGCGGAACTCGGCAGGGCTTGGCCCGATATGGCAGCGTTCGGCGGGAAATGGTTAGGCTTGGCGCGTTTCGGCTCGGATTGGCAAGGTACGGACGAAGAGAGGGCGGCGTAATGTCGTCCTCTCTTCCCTCGACGTGGCTTGACAGGCGTGTTTCCACATAATGGCTTGCAGGATGTTCTCGTTTTAAGGAGGGCGGAATGACCGAAAAAAACCGCCTCTCGAATGTGAGAGCATCGCGTAGAATAAAGAAACAGCGAACATGACAGTCAGTTCTTCACTGTCGGGAATCAGCCTGAGCGACCCGCCGGTCGCATCTTGAAGACGGAGTGAATTGATCTGCACGATGAAAGCGGGGGAGCAAAATACAACTTTTCATCACCGGCGACATTCACGGCAAACTCGATTTCGAGAAGCTGCAACCGCGATTCTTTCCTCAGGGGACGGCGCTCTCCGAAGAGGACGCGCTGCTGATCGCAGGCGACTCTGGCCTTCCCCTCCTTCCTCGATTCGCGGACTCGGACCATCGTCTCGACGATCTCGCCTCGCGGAAGTACACGACTCTTTTTTTCGACGGGAATCATGAGCACTTCGACTACCTTGTCTCGCTGAAAACGGAGTATCGCTTCGTGAAGTGGTTCTGTGGCCACTATCAAAAGGATATCGACTTTTTGGACGAGGGGCTTCATCTCGTGAGCGAGCGGATTCTGCGAATCGACTCCGCGAACCCGCCCGGACGAAAGGAAAGGCTGAAGAACTGCCGCGCCGGGCTGGAGGAGGGGCGGGACTGGAAGGTGTTCGGAAAGATAATGTAACCGATTCGACATCACCTCGAACGCCCCTTCCATTTGGGTATGCGCACCTTCTGCTACTCTACCGCTTCCGCCACGCAGAGCGAAGCTCCGTGTGCGGATCGAGCTTTTTGCGTTTAGAATGGAGCTGTCTGTCCGATACACTTGCATGTATGCTTGGAGAGGAGGTCGTGACGAATGGAAGCGATCAGAATTCACAAGGTCATCACGGACGAGGAGATTGATCGAGT
>Ga0334884_1005380_pt1 | contig 12298 bp, 15 predicted proteins | sample GraSluR1_MG_7_FD_207215 | JGI IMG/M metagenome (GOLD analysis project Ga0334884, IMG submission 207215) | Sludge microbial communities from methane-producing bioreactor in Wageningen University, Netherlands - Granular Sludge_12_05 R1 | ecosystem: Engineered > Bioreactor > Anaerobic >...
TCAAAGCGTCGATGCGGGTACATGAGGGGAAACGTTACATCAGGATTTCCGGAAAACGGCGGGGAGATTTTTTCATGCTTGAATTTGAAAATAGGTATTCTCCTGAAAACGCTGCCAATGCCGGTACCGGTATTGGCTTGTCAAATATTGAAACAGTAGCACGAAAGTATCAGGGAGCCGTCATCCTGGAAAAAGAGAATGCGATATTTCGCTTGAGTGTGCTGCTCGTCATTCCACGCCATTTGGCCGACAACTCAAGCAAGGTCACTTGACTCTCCCATACCCGCTGTTTAGAATCGAGTCATGGTATCTGATATTAATCTGATAGGGGGTATGTGATATGCGGATAGAAGCTGTCTCCATGCAAAATGGATTTGCGTATGCTAATGGTAAAATCAGAAAAGATCCTTCTCTGAATGCTCAGCAGCTTGAGGAGACGAAGGAGAAAATGGATGAACAAGTAGCAAAGACCCAGCAGGACGATGTCAGTGGTAAGCATGACGTTGAAAAACGTGAATATGTCAGGATGCAGATGGATGGTCTGGATAATCGAACTGTCTCTTTGCTGCAACAAGGATATGAAAGTGCTTTAAATTTCAAAAAAGATTCGGAAGTCGGCGGAGCTTTTGTGGATAAATATGTAAAAAGTGATACTTCGGTAGCGGCAAATACGGCTGGAATTTATAATTTTGAAAAAGAAGAGGATGAAAAATCAAAAACTGTTTTTGGAAGATCGGAAACATCACGTTCTCGCATTGCCTCAAGTGAATCCGAAACAAAGCACCTTGACGAAGCGGAGGAAGAAGATAAACCTACGGCAATATCCGGTAAAGATGAGCCAAAAGCTTCTGCTGAGGGGGAGGAGAAACCCGAAAAGGCATCAGGTAATCCTTCGGATGATAAGAGTGATAGGCAAACTACGGTAAATACCGACAGAGTCGAGGCGGAGATTCGTAAACTCAACCAGGAAAAACAACGGATTCAACAGGCGTTGGGGCGGGCCACCGGAGATGACGCTGAAAGAGAAAGACTGCAAAAACGTTTTGAGATGATCGAAGCTGAGCTTAGTATGAAAGATACTGATACATACAGAAGGCAAAACGCGGAGTATTCTTAAGGCGTTTAGCAAATTATTTCATGCAGAATAATGACAATGTTGTAATTTCTTAAAAAGGGGGCTCCCCAAGGTCAAAGGAGCCCCCTTTTTATTAGTATTAGTACATAAAATTGATGGAATTGCAGATAACTTTCGCCGAAGTTGGGAAAATGTTAGAATGAGAGTTGAGCCCAGAAGGTTTTCCCGCGCCATGTTCGAGAAAAAGAGACCGCAAGGAGGGGGTACAGATGGGAGTTCGCAGTGGTGAGGATACTCGATATTTTCGGGGGAGTAGAGAAAGGGTGTGGAAAGAGGTGCTGCAGACCTTGAGTGAGCGTAAGTTTTCCATTCGCTCCATCAACGAGGGAGCGGGGGAGATTGAGGCATCCTCGGGGGTTTCCTTTCTCTCCTCCGGTGCAAAGCTTTACGTTCTGGTTACTCCGGTAAACGAGAACACCGTAAAGGTTCGGGTCTCCGGAAAGGCGAAGGGGATTACCCTTATCGACTACGGTCGTTCCAGCCGGGAGGCCCGGGAGGTTCTCAAAGGGTTGGAGGAGCGCATCCCCTCGGTGGATCTCCGGCTGGATCTGGAGAAGAAGGACGTTCCGGGGGAGCCCCGAAACGATCCCGCGAGCAGAGCCGAAACTGCGGGAGCATCCTGCCCTCAGTGTGGCGCTCTTGCGAGGGGGAATGCCCGCTTTTGCCCATCCTGTGGCGTCTCCCTTGAAAAGCCGGGAGGAGCCGAAAGAGCCTGCTCTTCCTGCGGAGCTCCCCTTGAGAAGGGGGCTCGCTTCTGCGGCAGCTGCGGCATGGGGGCGGAGGAGTAGAGCCATGCCCTTCTGCCCTCAGTGCGGCAACAGGGTGGAGGAGAACCACCGTTTCTGTGCCGCCTGCGGTGATCCCCTCTCTCCCCCCTCCTCGAAAGAGTCTTTCCGGACCAGGGAGAGAGAGGAGACGCAGGCGGGGAGAAAGGAGGAGGAGATCCGGCGCATTCCTGCGGATCCTCCGGGAAGACCCTCGGGAAGCTCCTTCGGAAAAGCCTTTACGCAATCCTCCGGAGAATCTTCCCTTACCCTGGGGTGGGTCTTTGTGGCCTCCCTGGGAGGTCTAGCTCTGGTATCCCTCCTCTTTCAGGATGTGCTTGGGTTTGTTCTCGCCCTCGGTTTTGCGGGGGGAGCCTATGCGCTGGTTCTCAAACCTCTTCAAAGAGGAAATGCTGCGGCTGCTCTTCTCCCCTCCCTGGTGATAAGCGTGGTGGTGAGCCTTATCGGTGTGGCGGTGCTTCTGCTAACCCGTAGCATGATGGGCCTTCTTGATGTGGCCGCCGCTCTACCGGGGTATCTTCTCTGGAAAGAGCTTCGGGGGTAGGTGGCCGTATGGCAGCCTCTTTGAATTATAGGGATTCTGTTGGGACGGCCTCTTCCGGCCGTCCTCTTTCTGTGAGAATTTCTTAGCCTCGCACCCCTACCCTCTACAGCTTTCCATAGGAACCCGAATCTCCACCGTCAGCCCCGACAGGGTAGTGTTCCATGCCTTGATGGTGCCTCCATGGAGATGTACCGCTCGTTCCGCTATGGCCAATCCCAGGCCGGCGCCGCCGCTCTCCCTGGTTCGGGCGGAATCCACCCGGTAGAAGGGGGTAAAGAGCCGGGGAAGCTCCTCCTCGGGAACCCCTGCCCCCTGATCTTGTGCCAAAATTACCGCTCCGGGGGTCTCTCCGGGGTAAGCTTTCTCCTCCCTTCGAAGTTCCAGAAAAATTTCTCCTCCCTCAGGGCTGTGGCGGAGGGCGTTGCGCACTACGTTTTCCACCGCACTTGCCAGAAGTCGGGGAAAGCCAGAAAGGTAAAGCTCCTTTTCTGGTAGTTTCAGGTTTACCCTTATTCCTCGGCCATGGGCTTCGAAGGAGGCGTCCTCTTCGAGATTTTGGAGCATCTCCGAAAGAGAAAATGTTTCCTTAAGGGCCTCCGCTGCTTCCGCCTCCATCCGTGAAAGAGCGAGAAGCTCCCCCACCATCTGATCCATCCGAAGAGATTCCTTCTCTATCCTGCCCAGAATCCGCATCATCTCCGGAGAGGCTCCCTTCCTGCCGATCTCTAACGCCACCGAAAGCCGGGCCAGGGGGGAGCGCAGCTCGTGGGAGATGTCGCGAAGAAGCCGCTGTTGGTTGGAAAGAAGATGATCCAGTCGCAGGGCCATGGCATTGAAGGCATGTCCCAGGCTACCGATTTCGTCGTGCCGCTTTTCCACCGAAAGAGGGGCCCGGGCGGTGAGATCCCCCGAACCGAGGCGAAGAGCCGCTCTTTGCAGCTCCCGGATCGGTCGGGTGAGATGCCGGGTGAGCCAGTAGCAGAAGAGAAGCCCCCCTCCCAGAAGGAACAGACTCCGGAAAAGGGCATTTTTGCTCTGGCTTGCATCCAGAAGGGTACGCACTTTCGTGATCCCTAAAAAGTAGTAGACTCTCCCTCCTGCACTGACGACCTTCCGGGCCATCATGGCGGAACGGTCATCGAAAAAGATTTTCCCCTCTTCCCTCAGGGCATCCCCCATACGGGGATCCGGAGGTGGAGGAGGGGCAAAGGAGTTTGCGCCTGAGCGCCCCCGTTCGTAAAGAGGTCTCCCTACGCTGTCAAAGAGGAGCCCCATAAAGCGGGGATCCTGCCGGAAGATCTCGTGCAGAAAGCGCCGGGCCTCTCCGGGGCCCTCTCTTTCAAAAAGATCCGCCACCTTTGAGCCGTAGGTTTCTGTATAGAGTTCCAGTTCCTCCCGGGCCTGATTCTGTACCACCGTACGGTTGATGAGGTAGGCGGAGCCCACCGCCACCAGGAAGATAGCCCCCACTGCGAAGAGGAACCAGAGAAAGATCGTAGTGAAGAGGCTTTTGGGAAAGAACCCCTTCGGGAAGATGGAGTATTTCATGCTTCCTCTTCCTCCTCCCGAAGCACGTAAAGGTACCCCTCTCCCCGAATGGTCTTGATCCGCTCTTCCCCCCCCGGCAGAGGCCCCAGCTTTTTGCGGATGTTGCTGATATGCACATCCACGCTTCGGTCGAAGGGGGAGTAGGAGCGTTCCAGTACCTTCCGGGCGAGATCCTGCCGGGAGACGATATGTCCCGCATGCTCCAGAAGGATTTGCAGAAACCGGAACTCCACTCCGGTGGTGCGGATCTCCTCACCTCTCCGAAGAATCGAGTGGCTTCCCATGAAGAGCTTTACGTCCCCCACGGCGAGCACCCCCTCTTCTCCTTCTGCGGGGGTATTCCGGGAGCGCCGCAGAATGGAGCGGATTCGGGCGGTAAGCTCCCGGGGATTGAAGGGCTTGGGAAGATAGTCATCTGCCCCCATTTCGAGCCCCACGATACGATCCACATCCTCCCCCCGGGCGGTGAGCATGATTACCGGCACCTCCGAGCTGTTTCGCAGCTGCCGCAGCACCTCGAAACCGTTCTGCCCCGGAAGCATAATGTCCAGCACAAGCAGATCGAAGGTCTCTGCAAGGGCCTTTTCAAGCCCCTTTTTACCGTCATGAACCGCCTGAATCTCGAACCCCTCAGGCTCGAGATACTCCTGCAGAAGATCGCAGAGTTCATGATCGTCATCAATGACGAGAATCCGTTCCATCAAGATCGCCTCCCTTTACGGGTAGTTCCGGTTTTCCCCCGGAGTCTGGGGGAGTTCTCCCGGATAGTTTTCTCGGATAGCTCTCTCGGAGAGTTCTCTCTTTTTGAAAAAACTGTTCTGCTATAAGCATACTCCATGAGGGGGCAAAAATCTCGGGGTTTTGCATTTCTTTGCATTTCTTTACATCCCCCAAAAGGCACCTTTACGGAAAAGGGGGTATTCTTACGCCGTCCTCAAGAGAGGGGCGGATCAGACCATTAAGGCTTACAACATTAAAGGAGGAGTTTACGATGATGAAGAACACAAAAACCATGTTTTCGGTGGCAGCTCTCTGTGCGGCGGGGGTTCTTGCTCTTGGTACCATGAGTGCCGATGCCTGGCCGGGCCAGAAGCCCGGAGGTAAAGGTGGAGCCGGCGGCCCCGGCGGAGGAATGCTCAGTTGGAGCCAGCAGGAGGCCATGCGTAAAGGGCATGAAACCATGATGCAGCAGGGGGAGGCACATGTGCAGGCTCTGGGGAAGATCCTTTTTGCCCCCGAGACGGCTCCCGCAGAAGGGGAGATCTTCGCCCCCGAGGCGATCAAAAAGGCCCAGCCCGTGATGGAACAGATGTTTCTGGAGAAGCACAAAGCCTTTGAAGAGAGGCGTAATCTTCTCACCCGGGATCAGAAGGATATGATGATGCAGGGCATGAAGCGCATGGCGGAGAAGGGAGCCCGCTCCGGAAGAGCCCCCGGTAACATGTCCCCGGAAGCTCGGGGTATGGGAATCTTCGCGGGGTACGTAGAGAATGCTTTGGGGCTCACCCCCACCCAGAAAGAGGCCTTCCTGAAGAGCCTGGAAGTTGATGGAGTAACGCTGCAAAAGCATCAGGAGGCCCGGGAAAAGTTCTTCCAGGGGATGCGTGACGGAACCCTTACGGAGGAGCAGATTCAGGGGATGGCCCGGGAGAAATCCGCCTTCTGGGGAGAGTGCATGGAACAGATGAACGGAGCAGTGGCGAAGCTCTATCCCACCTTCTCGGAGAACCAGAAAAAAGCTTTCGTGGAGATGCGGGAGCGTATGGCAGAGAATATGGATGCGGGGATCTTCATGACGCCTCGGGGAGCACGCTCCGGAAGAGATGGGCATCATCGGATGGAAAACCGGGATGGTCGGAATCAGGTAGAGCGCCCCCGCCAGGGAGCCCAGAGCAACCAGGGAAAGGGACAGCCTTCCGGTTCTTCGAATGCCTCTTCCGAACAGATCCGGCCTCGGATGCAGAAAAACCAGGCTTCCGGGCAGTAACAACAAGAATCTTCGACGCTAACAGGAGTACAAACGCACTGAAAAAGGCCCCTTCGAAGGGGCCTTTTTCAGTGCGCCAGCTTTGTGGTATCCTTCCGGAGGTCTTGCCGGTGTCGCGGTCGGCTCTTTTTCACAGCATTGCTTGTATGCAAAGCTTGCACGCTGTCATCATATGAGGGAGGATGTCGTGGTATGATATTGCTGTTACGGATTTTCCTGTCTTTCTCCAAGGTTGGATGCCTTGCTTATGGAGGGGGCCCTTCCATGATCCCTATCATGCAGACTGAGGTAGTGGATATCTGGAAATGGATGTCTCTCACAGAGTTTATGGATGCCCTGGCCATGGGATATTCCCTTCCTGGGCCAATTGTTACCAAGATGTCGGCCGTTGTCGGATACAAGGCTTTCGGTGTTCCGGGGGCAATTGTTGCAGTTCTGGGGGTTGCTCTGCCGAGCATTTTTATGATGGTGTTTCTCTTCCTTGCGTTTACACACTTTGGAGAGAATCCGAAGGTTCAGGCTATGCTCAGGGGGATACGTCCTGTGGTTCTCGCCCTTCTTGCTCTTGTGGTATGGGAGATGTTCCCCGCCGCTGTCATCTCTCCGGCTACAGCGCTCCTCGGCGTTATTACGTTTGCAGTTCTGCTTTTTACCGGTATCCATCCTGCTATCGCCATTCTCGCGGGCGGAGCGATCGGAATAGCTTTTTTTTGACGCTCAAATAATAATCACAATTTGCGAAGGGGTTGAATATATGGGCAAGGCCAACGGCAACGGAGCGAACCTCGGTTTCGAATCCGAACTCTGGCGTGCCGCCGACACGCTGCGATCGAACATGGACGCCGCGGAGTACAAGCATGTAGTGCTCGGGCTGATATTCCTGAAGTACATCTCCGACGCCTTCGAGGAGCACCGCGCCACGCTCCCAGGGGGGCGATCCGGAAGTCCTCTGCAAAGACTGGACGGAAAGAGCGTTGTAGGTACGCAGAGGTGTACGTTCCTGTCTACTGCACTGGCGGACGTCTGATCCGGGAGGGTCTCGCCCCCCAGGAAGTTCTGGAGCTACTCACCTCCTTTGCAGCGGCCCATCTGGGCTTTTCCTCGGAGATGGGCTCCCTAGAGGGGGGCAAGCGGGGAAACCTGGTGCTCTGGGACGGAGAGACCCCTTTGCCTGCACTTCCGGCGTAGGGGCTATCGAAGGGACGGTGGTGTACCGAAAGAAGTAGCTTTTCCCGAGGAGGAGAAAAGGGGCGAAGAATGAAAAATCCCGATCGAAAGAGCGTATCGAAACTCGAAGAACTTCCCAACGTGGGAAAGGCCACGGCGGAAGATTTACGGCTGTTGGATATTCATGTTCCCCAAGATCTCTGTGGTAAAGATCCTTTCGCTCTTTACGAAAAACTCTGTGAGTGTACCGGCGTACGCCAGGATCCCTGTGTGCTGGATGTTTTCATGGCGGTAATCTCCTTCATGGAAGGAGGCGATCCGTTGCCCTGGTGGCATTTTACGGAGGAGCGGAAAAGGCGGATGGGGGAGGCTTGTAGCCTTGTTGAAAGGTGCGAGAGGGCATGAAAATACTGACAGAGGAATAGTGAATAGCGATTTTAAGGGATTCCGATCTTACCGGAAAATTTGCCATCGAAATCTTTAAGGGACCTTACTTTGTCAAATCAAGCGAGCTAAAGAGGCGACAGGAGACGTTTCGGGGGAGAAAATGATGTATAGTTAGGGGCAGCCGCGTAGCATACTTCGAAAAATCTCCCAAAGGAGCGGATAGCGTGCATCTCCAAAATTCCCACAATGCTCAAAGCCCTAAAATGGGAACGGAGCCTCTGGGGAGGCTTCTGCTGCAGCAGAGCCTCCCCGCCATGCTTGGTATGGCGGTGCTTTCCCTGTACAATGTGGTGGATGCCGTCTTTGTAGGGCACGGGGTGGGGCTTTCGGGTCTTGCGGGAATCACCCTGGTCTTTCCTCTGCAGATCTTTCTCGGTGCGGTGGCGTTGGCTCTGGGGGTGGGGGCAGCCTCTCTCATCTCTCGAAGCCTTGGGGCAGAGGACATCCTCACGGCCCGTCAGGCGTTGGGTACTGCCCTGGGAGGGGGAGTCTCTCTCGGGGTTTTTCTTCTGCTTCTCGGGCGCCTCTATGCGGAACCCTTGCTCCATCTTTTCGGGGCTTCTCCGGATATCTTCCCCCAGGCCCTGGCCTACTTTCAGATAATTCTCTGGGGGGCTCCTCCTCTGGGCATTGCCATGGCAGGAGTGTATGTCCTTCGGGGGGAGGGGCGCCCTCTCGGGGCCATGGGAATCCTTCTGCTTATGGGAGGGCTCAATCTCCTGCTGGATCCCCTCTTTATTTTTGTCTACTCCCTGGGGCTTCCGGGAGTTGCCTGGGCTACAGTAATCTCCCAGGCCGGGGCAGCTTTGGCGGCGCTGATTTTGCTTCAGCGGGGGAGTCTCACGATGACGTTCCCTCTCCTGATCCCCCGGCTCTCTCTCCTTCGTGATATGGGAGGTGTAGCCCTCTCCTCCTTCCTTCGTTCCGCCTCCGGGAGCTTTCTCGTGGTGCTTCTCAATCAAACGCTTCTGTACCATGGGGGAAACGACTATGTGGCGGTGGCGGGTGTGCTTCTGCGGCTCTCCAGCCTGGGAATTACTCCGGTGCTCGGCATAGCCCAGGGGATGCAGCCAATTTTGGGATATAACTACGGCGCCCGGCTCTATCCCAGAGCCCGCGGGATCATCTGGCTTGCCTTCGGGGGAGCCACTTTTTTCTGCCTTCTCTTTCTTATCGGAGTGCTTCTCTTCCCTCGTCAGATCTTCTGGCTTTTCTCTCCCGAAGCTTTCCTCCTGGAGAAGGCGGTGGAGGCTTCACGGATTATCTATTTGGGGCACCTTTTCGTGGGGTTCCAGGTGGTGGGAACCACTGTATTTCAGGCCCTCGGCAAAGGATTTGCCGCGTCGGTGCTCTCTCTGGGGAGGCAGCTTCTCTTTTTTCTCCCCCTGCTCCTCTTTTTTCCCCGATTCTGGGGAATGACGGGGATCTGGGGGATTTTTCCTGCGGTGGATCTTCTGAGTACTCTCCTCACCGCAGCGCTTCTGTATCGGTACCGGTATCTCCTCCCAGGTGGCATCTGGGAGGCATCAGGAAAGGGGAAAAATAATGGAAGTGTCTGAACGGGTAGAAGCTCTGGCGGAGGAACTTCAACGAAGGAATCTGGATGCGGTCTTTTTAGGAACCGGTCCGGAACTTCGGTATCTCACGGGAATTCATACGGGGAGCTGCGAGCGATTCAAGGGAGTGTTTGTGCTTCCCGATGCCCGGATGTTCGGCATTACCCCCCCTATCTACTACGAGGAGTTCCGGAAGCCGCTTCCTGCGGATTGTCCGCTCTACGTCTGGGAGGATTCCACCTGGTTCTACCCGGTGGTGCGGGATCTTTTGCGCACCTATCGGCTCGAAGGAAAGCGGGTGGGGATCAATGCGGATGTGCCGGGGGTTGATATTCTGGAGATGCAACGGGAGTCTCCTCTGGAGCTGGTAAGCGCCCGGGGGATTCTCGATTTTCTTCGCCTTCGCAAAAGCCCCGAAGAGCTGCAGCTTCTTCGGAAGGCCCTGAAGATTACCGAAGAGGCTCTTGAGGCTGCTCTCGAAGGGGTGCGTCCGGGGGTTACCGAGGGAGAGCTTCGGAGGTTTCTTCTTGGGCACTTCGAAGAGGCCGGAGCAGAGGGGCCTTCCTTCGATCCTAACGTCTCCCGGGGAGAGCATACCGCTACGCCTCACTACTTTGGAACCTCCGGGGTGGTGGCTTCCGGTGATGTCCTCCGCTTTGATATCGGTTGCCGCTACGAGGGGTACTGTGCGGATCTGGGGCGAACCTTCTTTGTGGGCCCCCCCGATGAGGAGCAGCGACGCATCTATCATGTGGTACGTCAGGCGCTGGAGACGGCTCAGGAAGTGATACGGCCGGGGGTCTCCGCCCATAAGGTGGACCAGGCTGCCCGCAGGGTTATCGACGATGCGGGGTATGGAAACTTCTTCAACCATCGTCTCGGGCATGGTCTGGGGATGGCAATCCACGAAGCTCCGGATGTGAAAGAGGGAAACGAGCAGATCCTGGAAGAGGGGATGGTCTTCACGGTGGAGCCCAGCATCCTTCTGCCGGGGATCTTCTGCGTACATCTCGAAAATACCGTGGTAGTCACGTCAGGAGGATGTGAGGTGCTGAACTCTCTGGGGCTGGATCTGCGGGAGCTGTAGCTCGGTTCGGCCCTTTACCCTCAGGCTCCCCGGAGGCAGAGACAAAACCCCTCCGCTGCGGACTCTTCCTCCTCATGCAGAAGCTCCGCTATCTTCTGACGTTTCTGGAGATAGCGCTCACACTGCTGAATCTTGTCGTATCCCAGGAGGATGCCGAGAATGAAGTCCTCCTCTTCCGAGTAGTCTTGAAGGTTTGCCTTGTTGATATGGCGGATCACCTCCACGCAGGAGGGCTCTCCGAAAAAGACGTTGATCTTTGTATCTCCTACGGGGTAGATCACATGGGCGATCTTTCGCTTCAAGAGCTTGCACCGTATCAAGGGGAGTTCATCTTTGTTCCCCGTATGGAGGATAAGAGAGCGTACCCCCTTTTCATATTCGTAGACATGATGGCAGAAAACTGCGGCGGAGTTTGTGAGCGTCATTGCGGCAAACCTTCCTTCCTCCAAGTGTTCACATCTTAACATCTTCAGCTTTTCAGGTTTTGCTTTAGATGGCGGTGCTTTCGGGGGCTTTCGAGGTGGTCGAGGTGAAAATCTTTTCCAGGGCGGCAGGGCTGGCCTCCCGCAGAAGATGCAGAGGTTTCCCCTCCTTTTTGCAGATCCCCTTGGCCACCCGAAGGGCGTTGTGAGAATTTATGGAAGTAATGAAGACTACCCGGTCCGAGGACTGGATAATCTGCTTGAGAGCTTTGCCTCCCTGCTGGCAGTTGCCGCAATGGTATCTGCAGCGGGCCCCCATGCGCTCTACCACTTCCCGATACTGCTGCTCCAGCCGTGAGAGCCCTCCGATAACAGAGATGGTGGTGTTTGAAAGCAGGCAGAAAGGGCACTCGTGGGAGGGGCACTCCGTCGTTGCCTCAGTTGGGGTTGAGGGCTCCGATCTCTCCCGGAAAGAGCATTCTTGGGAGGCTTCTCTTGGAGCTTCCCCAAAGGGACAGCTTTTTCGAGGGGTGGCCGAAACAGCTTCTCCTGGGGAGTATTCCAGAAGTCGAATATGGCGGCGAAGGCTGGAGATCTTGGTTTCATAGGACTCCATGAGCTTTTTCTTCTCTTCCCGAAAGGATTCCTCGCGCCGGCGCTCCTCCTCGTCGCGAAGAAGGAGTTTTTTCTCAAGATCCTCACATCTCCCCCGGAGGGTGCCAAGCTCTCTCTGGAGCGAGGAGAAGGGGGATTCCCCCAGAGTCTTTCCGGAAAAAGAGCTTTCGGAAGCATCTTCATGAGCATTTTCGTTAACAAGCTTTTTCTGATACTCTCGAAGGGCCTCCAGAACGATCTTGTGCGCTCCGTAGATTCCCTGAGCCTGCACCGATCGACGGGGGTCGTTGAGGGCCGCCCAGAGAGAGCCCCCCAGAGGCTTGGGGTGGGTTTTTGCAAGAAGATTCTCCAGGTCAAGGGGGGTATCCTCTCGCTGTTTTTCCAGGGCCTGCCGAAAGCTACGGTATTTGAGAGAAAAGCTCCGGCTCAACGAGCGGGGGACCGGGCCTTCCTCAACATGACAGGCGTGGTGCAGGGCATAGAATCCCATGGCGGGATCTTCAGCGTCCTCCTTCGAGAGGACGTTGTATTTTATGCAGAGATCATGAATCTCCCGGTTCGAGAGGTTCAAGCCCAGAAGAGTGCATATCATGAGGCAGTCGTACTCCCAGAATTTGCCGACCCGGTTGTTCTCAAGAGAAGCGTGTTCCATGGAGAGAAACCCCCTTTTTGTTTTGTTAGACTAACAATTTTGTCCATTGTACGTGCTTCCCTTGAAAGTGTCAAGAAGTACATTGGTTGAGCTTGGGGCTCTTTGTCATGTTTTGCCCCGACTCTTGGCGCACTTTTTGTTAGTCCATTCTTATTTTGCAAAGGGTTTTTGGGGTAAGGAGTCTCAGGAGGAGGAGTAATGCAGAGAATAGCGGGAGAAAGAAGGCTCCCCTGGAGGGGTTTGCGGAGGGAGTGCATATTGAATATCCTGTGATAGGATTTGATTTTGATAAAGAAGAAAGCCTGTTGGTTACAGGAATAGAGCGATTCCGGGAACGTATGAAACAGAACCTT
>Ga0334884_1005381_pt1 | contig 12298 bp, 9 predicted proteins | sample GraSluR1_MG_7_FD_207215 | JGI IMG/M metagenome (GOLD analysis project Ga0334884, IMG submission 207215) | Sludge microbial communities from methane-producing bioreactor in Wageningen University, Netherlands - Granular Sludge_12_05 R1 | ecosystem: Engineered > Bioreactor > Anaerobic > Unclassified...
TCCAGCGGCCTACTGGGGTTGCGGCTGTAGCCACCAAAACGCTTCTCAAGGAGTTCCAGGCAAAATACCCTCAGGTGCTCGTGTCAAATCCAGCCGACATAGTTAAGAATGCACGTAAAGTTCTTAAACGGCTGGTTGCATTGCACGATAGTCAGTATCTTCTTAAGTCTTCCGGTATGAATATTTCCATAGCTGTACAAGTACTGTCTATTAGTATCAAGGACTTCTCATTTGTAAAATCCGGATTTTCGAAGTTTGTGGACTTTCTTCGGCATGTGATACACGGGTCGAATCTTGCGTTGCTATTCCATCCGCCAGGCGAATACCGTCTTGTAATGGCCGGAACATCGGTCAATGGGTTCCAGCTCGTAAGCACAATCGCCAAGCTATCATCCATTCACACGGAAGAAAATTACCGGACGCTACTCTCCACGGGTATTCCAACATTCCGTCTCCCACCACATGATGCCCTTGTTCAGGTTGCATCCTTTCTGGTGGGAGAAGATGATTCGATTCAGCAATTGCCGCTTGGCGACATAATCGGTTCTGTGACCGAATCATGCGAGGTAGAGCAAAAGGATGCAAAAGAAGCGGTTCTCGCTTTCGTGTCTGCAGGTGCCTTTGTGCGCGAGCCAGAGGACAAGAGACTCTCGGAGCAAATGTTGACTCTCAAGAAGCAGTCTCTCGAAGAAATCATGAAGACCTTACGCGATGCTGTCCGAGTTAAACTATCTTCGGCGGTCGGGAAGATTAATGAAAGTGTGTTACTTCAGATCATGAAATGAAAACATCCAACAAAACGCTCCACCGGACGAGAATTCCGCTGCGCTTCATCTCGTCATTGCGCTGTGACATCGCACGCTTGTTTCTGAGATTTATCATGTCATGTCGCTCCATACCCTCTACACTAATTTATTGGAGGGCACTGTCTCAACTTCGTTGGCTGATAGGCACTAACCCTTTCAAAAACCGAGACGCACCCATGCGGAATTGGATTAACCTATATTAATGGGTACATGGTATACTACCTGCCTAATCTGGATTGTGCTATTGGGGCTGGGGCAGTTCACTCTCAAGAATCTACTTTCAGGCTGGAGGATATAATTGTGATCCGCAAAATGTCAGGTTTTACGCTTATTGAACTGCTTGTCGTGGTGGCGATTATTGCCATCCTCGCGCCCATCGCCGTACCGAACTTTCTGGAAGCACAAATGCGGGCGAAGGTCTCGAGGTCACTGGCGGTTATGCGGAGTATCGTAACCGCTATGGAAGCGTACCGGGTGGATAATAACGATGTTCTTGTACCCGATTACCCCGATGTTCCGATGCCGGGGGACGGTATGAACTGGTGGGGCTTTGTGCCCGCCAGCCTGACGACGCCGGTCTCGTACATGACAGCTGTGCCCATAATGACCTTTCTGGCTGTGAATGATTCCGACGTGGTGGACCTGGCAGTGGAAACGTGGGTGTATTTCATGGGAGGAACGCCGAGCAATCTACCCTACACCTACGCTTATGATGTAGGTATTTTCACTGGTACACAACAAGTTACGGCGCATGGTATCCCGGACTCGACCCCAACAATGTTTCGGACGACTTTATCACCATGGCGCACCAGACTTCCTACCTCATTTGGGCCTGTGGCCTCGACCGCATCGACACCACTATGCGGTGCCAGGGCTACATCTATGACCCCACCAACGTTACCACCAGTGCCGGGGACATCTTTGGCATCGGTCCAGGAACTTCAGATGCCAGCGGTAAGCAAGCGTTCCGTTGGTAGCGGGTAGAGCGGACAGGGTTGATCCTTTCCCGCAACTGTGCTAATTTATAACTTTGATGGACAGGAAACATTGCAGCTGCGTGCAGAAAGCGTGCGCTGAGTGTTTTCAGGACTGAATAAGGAGCCTCCCCGATGATCTCCCGCAAATGGATTACCGTGTGTTTTGTCGGAATATGTCTGTGGGGCGGCCTTTCGGAAATCAGTGTCAGGGGGGAGACGGAAACCATGATCCAGGAAAGTCGGAGCAATATCCTGCCCGATATTACGCAGACGCCCGAAGAGTGGAAGGAGCGAATCTGGTACGGAGACGATACGCAGTTTCGTGTGGAATCATCCGGACGCGATGGCGGACATTGCTTTAGCATTGCTTCCGCGGCGGGAGCGGATGCTGCCTGGACCGTGACGGTTCCGGTGGAAAAGGCGGAGTGGTATAGACTTTCCGGCTGGATCAAGACGGAAAATATCACCGGTGCAACGGGGGCGCTTCTTAATATCCAGAATATGCAATCCGTCCGAACGGAGGCCGTTTCGGGCAGTCGGGATTGGACGTTTGTGTCCACCGTCTTCAAGGCGGAAGTGGCCGCCCTCGAGATCAACTGCCTTTTGGGCGGTTGGGGCAATTCCACAGGCCGCGCCTGGTATTCAGACGTGCGTTTGCTGCCCTATGGGCAGACTTTTCCCAATAAAGTGGACCTGGAGATTCATGGCGATCAGTTGGGAAAGGCAATCTCTCCCCAACTCTTCGGGCATAACCTGGAGCATACCCGCCGGGCTGTCTGGACGGGGATCAGTGCGGAGAAGGTGGCGAACCGCAAGTTCGCCGCCCTGGATAGCGGGATGCCGAAGCGCTGGTGGACCTTGCCGGATGGGGGTGTTTCGGTCGATCACGACGTTCCCTTTGCCGCTCCCCACTCCGTTCGGCTGAAACGGGTGGAGGAAACAGCCCATTGCGCTATCTGGCAACAGCACGAATGGCTCGCTTTCGAGAAAGACGCACAGTACGACTTTCGGCTTTGGGCGAGGTCGGAAACTCCCCAGCAATTCCAGATGCGCGTGGTGACCCGATCAGGCTTCACCGAGGTTTTGGCCGATTCGTTTACGGTGGAGCCAGGAGACTGGAAGCTGTTGGAGAAGGAGTTCACGGCGGTTTGTGGTGCCCATGGCGCCATGCTGGAAATCCGGCTCATGTCCGAGGGCCCGTTGTGGATCGGCGCCATTTCGTTGATGCCGGCGGACAATTTCCATGGCATGAGGCGAGATGTGATAGACTTGCTGAAGCAGTTAAAGCCGGGAAACCTGCGATGGCCCGGCGGATGCTTTGCCGAATACTATGACTGGCGGGAAGGGCTGATGCCGGTGGACAAACGCCCCCCGATCGGACCACACCGGTGGGTGGGCCTGTTGCCAGATTCCGATGGCTACGACAACCACGATATCGACACGGATGCGTACATCGCGTTATGCCAGGAGTTGAATGCCGCACCGGCGATCACCACTCGCTTCAGCGAAGGGAGCTCCGAGGAAGCCGCCGCCTGGGTAGAGTACTGCAACGGGGACGCGGAGAGCACCTGGGGCAAGATTCGGGCGGAACGCGGCCATCCCGAAGCCTACAATGCGTCCTATTGGTATATGGGCAACGAAATCACCGGGATGAGTCTGCTCGAGGGCGAAGCGCGGACCAATCCCGAGCTGCTTGCCGTCGCCTGCGGGAAACATGTGCGCGCCATGAAGGAAGCCGATCCCGATATTGCCATTAACGTGGGCGTTCCCAGTAATGCTCACTGGCTCGATCCGCTTTTTGACGAGGTGGGAGGGCTTCTGGATGAAGTGCAAACGGGCTATTACTTCCCGCCGGATGTGGTCGTTACGCTGGACGATTCCCTCCATGCGCCTTATTACAACGTGCTGCCTTTGCTGCTGCAGTTGCGGGCGGAGCTAGATCAGATTGCGCCCGCAGGAGAACAGATTGGCATTTCCTTTTACGAATGGAACGTCATGTGGGACCGCCACGGCGACGCACGCAGTGGTCTTTTTGCCGCCGGTATGCTGAACCTGATGTGCCGCGAGGCCGAATCTCTGGGTCTGATTCGGGCCAGTTATTTCCAGCCCGTTACGGAGGGGGCCATCCGTGTGGAGCCCCTGCATTGCAGCCTCGAACCGGATGGGCAGGTTTTCGCCCTTTATGCCGCCCACCAGGGAAACCGCTTGATACGGGTTCCCCAGGAACCGGACAGCGTGGTGGATCTATGCGCTTCGCAGAACGAACAAGATGGCAGCGTTTTTATCACGCTGCTTAATCGCAACGTCCGGGGGGACTGCAAAGTCCATTTTTCACTGGGCGATTTCCCGCAGTTTGAGAAAGCCGTTGCGGAAATGCTGATACCCGAAAGAGCCGATGGACGGTCGGACTTTGTTCAGAAACAAGAGGTTCTGGAAGTTTCTGAGGACAACCGTTTTGTTCTGGAAGTTCCCGCGGCAGCCCTTGCCGCCGTACATCTGAAGGCCGGGCAATAACAGGATCGCACGTTTTATTGAAATACCGGACGCGGGGATTCGGCGGGCGATTGAATTGATTAAAAAAGACAAAAACGGCAGACAACAGAAGTGACAACAGATTGACCCAAAGAGGCATATATAAGCCCCAAAAATAAGGGTAAATGGAGTATATCAAAATCAAAAAAAGCCTATAAAAACAACATAAGACCAGATTGCAAGTTACACAAAACAGACTCCAGTGACGAGTCTGTACCTTCCCTCAAATGTCATAAATGTTCTGATACAGCCTATGTTCACATCAATGGTGAGCGTGAGCCCATCTTCCGCAGATATCGGCAACGGCGTAAACGAGACTGACCTTCTGTACCGCGTTCCGCGATGATTACCGGTATCGAACTTGCTGCACATCGTCCGGGGGTTCACCACAAAGACACAGAAGACACGGAGATAAAATCTCCAATCCCTTTGTGAACGCTGTGCCTCTGTGGTTGTTTATTATCTGTTAAGCATCCTTTTTTAATACCGTGTTTCAATACAGGCTCTTTAAAATTGCTCAACAACATACAGGTTATCCATTTTGATAAGCCAGAGGCTTTCATAATATATTCCGTTGTATGCTTCTACACTTGTGCGTATTGACATGTTTACGTATTATGCTGCTGATTCTCCATATCGTCACGGAAAGTACACCGGTACAGCCCATTTACCACCAAAAGAAAGACCGCACCCAGGCGCACATTCTGGTATGCTTCCTGGCGCTGACCATGTGACGCACCCTGCAACAATGGATGGACGGATGTGGTCTGGGCACAGCGCCTCGAAAATTGATCGAGGAAATGGCCGAAGTGCATTATCTGGACGTGGTGTTGCCTACCGACGCCGACCGGGATATCCGTTTACGCACCGTAAGCCGACCAGAAGAACATCTGGCCTGCCTGCTTCAAAAGCTGGAGTTTCCATTACCCAACAAACCAAAATCAATCAAAATGTAGTGCAGAAAATTTTCTGATAATGGCATATTTCCAAGGAAATACGCCTCTGACACCTCATAACTGCGGAAGATGGGCTAGACTTACTCGCAAGTTACACAAAACAGACTCCAGTAACGAGTCTGTACCTTCCCTCAAATGTCATAAATGTTCTGATACAGCCTATGTTCACATCAATGGTGAGCGTGAGCCTATCTTCCGCAGATATCGGCAACGGCGTAAACGAGACTGACCTTCTGTACCGCGTACCGCGATGATTACCGGTATCGAACTTGCTGCACATCGTCCGGGGGTTCACCACAAAGACACAGAAGACACGGAGATAAAATCTCCAATCCCTTTGTGAACGCTGTGCCTCTGTGGTTGTTCATTATATGTTAAGCATCCTTTTTTAATACAGTGTTTCAATACAGGCTCTTTAAAATTGCTCAACAACATACAGGTTATCCATTTTAATAAGCCAGAGGCATTCATAATATATTCCGTTGTATGCTTCTACACTTGTGTGTATTGACATGTTTACGTATTATGCTGCTGATTCTCCATATCGTCACGGAAAGTACACCGGTACAGCCCATTTACCACCAAAAGAAAGACCGCACTCAGGCGCACATTCTGGTATGCTTCCTGGCGTTGACCATGTGGCGCACCCTGCAACAATGGATGGACGGATGTGGTCTGGGCACAGCGCCTCGAAAATTGATCGAGGAAATGGCCGAAGTGCATTCTCTGGACGTGGTGTTGCCTACCGACGCCGACCAGAAGAGCATCTGGCCTGCCTGCTTCAAAAGCTGGAGTTTCCATTACCCAACAAACCAAAATCAATCAAAATGTAGTGCAGAAAATTTTCTGATAATGGCATATCTCCTAGGAAATACGCCTCTGACACCTCATAACTGCGGAAGATGGGTTAGCACCGCACCCCGGAGGGCGTGCCAGAAAAAAGAATCCAGGCCGTGCTTCGTACAGGTGGTCATTTGGTAAACGCAGGCGGGAATCCAGCAGGAGCGCAGGGTGCAACCTGGTACCAGCGTTCACCATTGTTGTGAACATAAGCATAACCGGTTGCCATGTGACCACATGAAGGCGGAATTTGTTCTTTTCGTGCAATAGAACTGGAAGTTCTACGGGCAGGTTTGGTGCTCTTTCTAGTTGTATCTGAGCATGATTTCCCGGAATTTCCGTGAAAATCGGTTATACAAGTCGCGCTGCAACACAATACTGGTAATCCCGTATGAACTTGGTATTCAACAAGTTAAAAATGGAGCTGGCGAAGGGAATCGAACCCCCGACCTGCTGATTACAAGTCAGCTGCTCTACCAACTGAGCTACGCCAGCCAATCGACTGAATTTATTCTAAAATATGTTGTCTGAACCCGGATGGACATCAAAATCTTATGTTGATTATGGTTGCTGACTTCTAGTAAGCAACACTACCGTAATTCTTCAACCACTAATGTTGATGGGAGCAATAACAGTAGCAAAATCTGGTTGTTGGTGTCAAACATATGAATTACTGAATTCTAGAATTCCTGAGTTTGAGACACCAGTAGAATCTGTTTGCTTACAGGACGAAACGTTGCTATAATGCTTATTTGATAAATGCTTATCATTTTGGGCTGGTTGGTTCGCTGGTTTTCAGCAGTACTTTGCCAGTAATTCATCGTTAATTTTTGTTCCGAATAGGACTGCGAGGTAGTATCATGGTTCAATTGGAAGCTTGTAATCGCAAATTGGGACCTAGTGTAACGTTTCACTGTGAATCTTTTTCTGTAGAACCTGGGGAGCATGTTGCTTTGTGGGGGCCAAGTGGTTGTGGCAAGAGCACCATGCTTAACTTGATTTCTGGACTGTTAAGAGCTGATTCAGGAAAAATTGTCGTGGATGGCATTGAAATTCAGGATTTGAAGGAGGGAGACCTGGACAGATTTCGTGGGGAACGTCTGGGATTTATTTTTCAGACTTTTAATCTGCTGGCACCGTTTACCGCCTTGCAAAATGTCATGCTTGGTATGCGCTTCAGTGACACTATTCCCGGACGTGACTGGAAATCGCGGGCAACAGAGCTGCTGGAACGTGTTGGTCTGAAACATCGACTGCACAGTAAACCTGCCACGATGAGTGTGGGTGAACAACAGCGTATTGCCATCGCCCGCGCGCTTGCAAACAAACCAAAACTGATCGTAGCTGATGAACCGACTGGCAGCCTCGATCCCAATAATTCGGAGGGAGTTATGAATCTCCTTATCGAGATTTGCCAGGAAAGTAAAGTTACCATGTTGCTGGTGACACATGAACGCAGTATTGCTGAGCGCTTGCCGCGATTATTTGATTGCACCTCGCTTATTCAGGAGGACTTGACATGAGTTTGTGGTTTATTGCCTGGAGTTATTTGTGGAACCGGAAGTTCACGACTTTCCTTACGATATTTTCTGTTGCCCTGGCAGTCGGACTTATCTCTGCTGTGTTGACTTTACGTGATGAAACGCGTAAACGCTTCGAGGAAGAAGCACAAGCCTTTGATATTGTGGTTGGTGCCAAAGGCAGTCCGTTACAGATGGTTCTGAGCAGTGTTTACTTCATGGATCAGCCAACTGGCAACATTGATATTGCGATTTATCATGACATACTGGAAGATCCAGATGATTATATAGAAGCGGCATACCCTATTAATATGGGAGACAGTTATCGTGGTTTCAGGATCATTGGTACTTTGCCGGAATTATTCAACCATACTTGGACCAGCCGTTTTGATCAGGAACCACGACATCCTTTTATTATTGATGATGGCCGTTTTTTTAATGAAGATTTTGAAGCTGTATTGGGTTCATTGGTCGCACAGCAAACCGGGTTGAAGGTAGGTGATAAATTCATCAGTACCCATGGTTTTTTTGAGATTCCGACAGAACTTCAAGAACATGACCACTCGGATATGCCCTACACGGTCGTGGGAATCATGGAAGCATCTAATTCTCCTTTTGACCGTGCCATCTACAGCTCCCTGGAATCGGTATGGCTGGCACATAGCCATGAACACGACCATGATCACGAACTTGAACACGAACATCATGACCATGACCATGACCATGACCACAATCACCATGATCATGACTACGATCATGATCATGATCACGATCACGAACTACAAAATCAAAATGATGATGTATATGCCAACCCTGAATCTGAAATAACGGCAATTTTGGTCCAACTGCAAAGCCCGGGCTATCGTTGGCAGTACAAGCAGTACATCCTTGAAAACACCATAGCCATGGCGGCTGTGCCGATTGAAGAAATTAACAAGTTATACAATCAGTTTCTCAGCCCAGTGCAGACTGTGTTATTAGCAGTTGGTTATCTGGTAGTTGCCATATCAGCACTGTCTATTTTGATTGGGTTGTACTTGTCCATCCTTCAGCGAAAGCGTGATTTGGCCATCATGCGTGCTCTTGGCGCATCTTCCTATGAAATTTTTGGTGCAGTACTCATAGAAGCGCTATGGGTCACGTTACTAGGAATTGCCGGAGGTTGGTTTATAGGTAATGCATGCACTTATGTATTGAGTTTTTATCTTGCACGTGAATATGGTCTGGTCATTACTTCATTTGGATTAAACCAGGGAGAACTGACCGCTTTCGCTACCGTTGCATTTATGGGCATGCTGGCAGGCATATTACCGGCTTATCAGGCTTATGACTGTGATGTCGCCCGAGACCTCTCCAGTCTGCAATAATATTAGCCAGCAATCGCAAGTACATATGCCAAGTTCATCCTGATGTTAACGTTGTGGAGTTATGTTACGTTTGGATAGAGAATCAAGTTGATATGAAGAAATAAAATGAGGTATCCAATAATAACGTGCGAAGAAGAGCTAAACGGGACCTGAGCATTATTGTTGCCCTGGTTATAATACTGGGTGCAGTTACTTTTGTAAATTATGCCTATACGCGAAGCGATCTGGTTGACAGAATGGATGCGCTTCGCAGAGAAATTGAACATGAACGCCTGGCCGAAGGCTTGGATGTCTTGCGATGGAATCTACTCCGCACCACACAAGGAGCTGCACGGAGCGGACCGACCTTTACTGAAGAGCTCTTGGCAAAAAATGACAATCAAATAAATATCGTTGGTTTTATGCAACCACTCAATCAATTTCGCGACATGGATGAATTCATGATTCTTCCGTTGCCCATTGAATGTTATTTTTGCCAGATTCCCCCCATGCGTGATGTTATGCTGGTGCAGATGAAGCCCGGTAGCACGTCGCAACTCTACCAAGAACCGGTGTTGCTTAATGGTACATTGCAATTACATGAAGGTGCGGGAACCAAGTTTTTTTATTCCCTATTAGATGCAGAGCTTGGACCGGGTAAAGCTGGGACACAACTACAACAGCGCTATATGGACCCGGAACACATGATTCCCAATCATGAAACAACCCGTGAATTGGTTGAGGGGGTAGAACCTCCTGTCCCAGTGGATGACCTGTAATCATTGCGCTTTTAATTATAGTCTCCTGGTCCCGGTATGTCGGAACCAGGAGATTTTTTTATAGTATCTTTATTTATTTAACGCCCCAAGGCTTCGTTGATCTGTGACATTTCTTCCGAAGTCAGCGGACCAAACTCCATGGCCCCGGCATTTTCTTCCACCTGTTTCACCGATTTAAAGCCGGGTATCGGAATGGTCTGTTCACTGCGTGCCCATAACCAGGCCAATGCACCCTGGGTCAGACTTCGGCCTTCTCGCGTGAGTATGCTTCGGATTTTTTCCAATTGCACAATCTGGTCAGCCCATGGGCCTTCTTTGAAATTGAAGCCACTGCGCACATCGTCCTTGGGCAACGTCGAGTCCTGGGTAAATTTACCCGTCAAAATACCCATCGCCAAGGGTCCGCGATTAATACAAGCCAGATTATCCTCTTCACAGACAGCCAACGTTTCTTCATTACCTCCGAAAATATTGAGATGCATTTGGATAGCAGTACAATGCTTGCCTTGAGCATAACAGCGGGCACGATCGGGGTCGTCCGTGCTCCAACCGTAATAACGTATCTTGCCTTCATCTACCAGCGCTTCCAGTGTTTCGAGTGAGGCTTCTGCTTTTTCTATCTCGCAGTCATTCCAATGTAGCTGGTAAAGATCGATGTAATCACGACCCAGTCGCTGCAGACTTTGCTCACAAGCCCAGCGAATATACTCCGGTTCAACACTTTTGTCGCTCAGAACGCGCGTTTCTCTGTCATAGAAAATGGAAAACTTGGTCGCGAGAATAACCTGCTCCCATTTGCCCGCAAGCGCCTTGCCCAAAACCTCTTCGCTGTGACCAGCACCATACACATCGGCTGTATCAAAGAAAGTCACCCCCAGGTCCAATGCGCGATGTATGGCACGAATGGATTCGTTGTCGTCCACTTCTCCCCAGCCAACCGGATTCCCGTCGCGCCAGGCCTGACCGCCAATAGCCCAGCAACCCATACCCACAGCGCTTACTTCTATATTACTACGTCCTAATTTACGTTTCACGATTCAACCCTTTCCATAAAGAAACCTGAACTTGCTGAATATAAAATGTTTGGAATGGCCAAGTTTGATACAATAAGATACCTTACACACTGCATTGCCTGTATGCAAATGGAATTCTGAAGTATGTTTTGATTTATTAATAGACAGTGTCAATCATGAACGCCTTATGCCTTTCTTGCATGTTCTTTTGCATCTAAATTTTATCGACGAAAGTTATATATGCTTTTTCAATTACTATTGATGATAATTGGTTTTGGTCTGCTGATAAAAGGCGGCGACTGGCTGGTCGGTGCCGCATCGGCATTGGCCCGTCGCTGGGGAGTCTCTGATTTACTGGTTGGTCTTACCATTGTATCATTTGGAACTTCTGCCCCCGAAATGATCGTCAGTGTATTGGCCAGTGCAAAAAATAATGCTGACATCAGTGTTGGTAACGTGATGGGCAGTAATATTATCAATATTCTGCTGATACTTGGGCTTACTTCGATTATTTATCCCCTTTTTGCTACCCGTGGCACAGTCTGGAAAGAAATACCGCTTATGGTGCTGGCTTCCATTGTTGTCGCAATTCAGGTCAATGATCGCTGGATTGATGGTTCCCATTTCTCTGGTCTCACGAGAAGTGACGGATTGATATTGCTGGCCTTCTTCATGATTTTCCTGTATTACATCATCAACGTGTTCAGAGAGGGCGACAGCTCTACTACTGGGATTGTACCTCAAGACAATGATTCAGTAATGAAATCAACCATGAAATCCACCGGTACCCTGTCTGCATGTATCTGGATAGGCGTTGGACTGGCATTTCTGATTCTTGGTGGGTATTGGGTGGTACAGAGTGCTGTGTATCTGGCAGAAAATCTTGGAATGAGCGAACGAGTCATTGGCATTTCAATAGTAGCCATTGGCACCAGTCTCCCGGAGCTGGTAACCTCAGTTGTCGCTGCATTTAAGAAAAATGCAGAGATTGCCATGGGCAATATAGTCGGTTCTAATATTTTCAACTTGCTGCTTATTTTAGGAGTCAGCAGCACGATCAACCCCTTGCCCTTTGATCAAGGTGCCAATCTTGATGTGGCTGTTATGGTGTTTTCCAGTGTCCTGCTCTTCATGTTTATGTTGATTGGTAAACCGCGTCACCAGCTACAACGTGTTGAAGGTGTGCTGATGGTACTGATGTATATTGGTTATATGGCTTACACGCTGTCTACCGGCTGATTCTACATGCATGCTTTCTGTTTAGTATGGCATTCTTGCTCAGCAGCATAATTAATAATCCAAACAGCATGACATTTGTATTCAGCATGGTTGGGTGCTGGTAACCTGACCCACAAATGGGTAAAGGTCTTTTTTCAGGTTCCTCATCTTCACCCTCACCCTCACCCTCACCCTCACCTCCTATAAATGTTCCATCCCAATCTGGGTTCGTGGCTGCTGCAACAAAGTCATCTATGGTACCTCCCCAGGACTGCACATTTTCATACTCTATGACATTGCTGAAACTATCA
>Ga0334884_1005386_pt1 | contig 12280 bp, 7 predicted proteins | sample GraSluR1_MG_7_FD_207215 | JGI IMG/M metagenome (GOLD analysis project Ga0334884, IMG submission 207215) | Sludge microbial communities from methane-producing bioreactor in Wageningen University, Netherlands - Granular Sludge_12_05 R1 | ecosystem: Engineered > Bioreactor > Anaerobic > Unclassified...
GCAAAACAAAGCCAATCTTAACACCCCCCTAACACCCCTAACCCCTTAACCCACAAGGCTTTATCAAAATTCACCCAATAAACACCACCCCCGACCCCCAAAAACAAACCCATTCAAACCCAATCCCAGCCGCGTCTTGCACAAAAACTGGCCTCTTCCAACGTCACCGCCCATGCACTATATCCGATACGGTCACTCTATTAAGTGCAAATTGCAGAATTACTTTCTCTTCACGTACCGATCCGCCACATCCATATACCGTTGCCAGTCATACTCGGTAACGTCATGTCCGCCGGTCCGGATGTGATACGAGATCACCCCCATTGCCGCCTCATCGAGCCCCGGCATCTCCTTCGCCGCCAATCCCCCCGCTCCCAATAGACGGTACACTGGCTCCGCCCCCTTCGCCGCCAGAAACTCACCCTTCGGATCCGCCCACTGATCCTTCTCCGCGCTCGCAACATAAACAGGCCGAGGCGCCATCAAAGCAATAAGCTGATGCTGATCCACCGGGCAGGCCCCCTCGTTGTCGTTGTACTCAAGATAGTTGTCGCAGAACCAATGCGGAAACGACGTATTAATCCGCTTGACCGTCTCCCCAAACGCCCTCCGCGAAAGAGCCGCCCCGCCGCAGCCCGAATTGTTCGAAATCACCATCGCAAACCGCTCATCCGTCGCCCCCGCCCAAAGCGACGTCTTGCCTAATCGCGAATGACCCATCACCGCCACCCGCTTGTGATCGATGTCGCCGTCCGTCTCAAAATAGTCCATCGCCCGGCTCAGCCCCCACGCCCAAGCCGCAATGGAACCCCATTCATCCGCCGCGGGCTTTGTCTGTCCCTCGCGATAAAACAGCGGATGCACGCCGTTCTGGAATGCATCATCGTAGTCCGGATCGATATCCCCGTAATAAACCGTCGCCAGCCCGTACCCTCGCTCCAGAATCTTCTCCACCGGCCAACGCGACGACGCCGCCCCGCGACTCGCCTCGGATGCACGATTCCCCTGCACGCCCCGCCCCGAAGAGCGTATCCAGCTTTCTGACAGCTTGATCCCCGGATCGCTGTGTATCGAGTGATTCCCCTGAAAATTAAGCCCCAGAAACACCGGCGTCGGCCGCACAGCATCCTTCGGAAGGTAAATCAGCAAATCCACCGCCACGGACTTGCCCTTATTCGTAAGCGTCATCGTAACCTGCTTGCGAACCGCCTTGCCCCCGAGCGCATCATCCGCCTTCTCCACTCCATACTTCACCTCCTCCGGCCGACCCGGCGCCTTGCCGTAAACATGCTCCTCGAAAAGCCGCAATATCTCCCCGCGCCGCTTCTCCATCCAAACCTTCGCCGAATCGACCTTCGTCCCGTCCTCACAAACCAGCGGATCGGGCAGTGTATAAGCTGGCACCTTCGCCTCGTCATAATTGGCCTGTCCCAAAACCGAACCCGCAACACCCAGCAATATCCATCCGGCCAGCAGTAGTCGTGTGCATCTCATAGCAGACATGGCAACCTCCGTAATCTGTTTCACTCGTGCGCAGCCACGCAATATTAAAAAAACATGATCCGCGATCCGCATCGCACCCTGTCCACTCCATGATAACATCGCCTCCCCGCGCATTCAAGTCCCCCGTATTGCGCGCGAGTTCAACATTCCAAATCCGGCCCGCGGCGCCCTGGGAGCGCAAAACCGTTTGCACAGAGGACAAAATTTGGAGCCTCTGTTCGCCGGGGGGGATTTTGATCTCTGTGGGCCCCGAACGGTTTTGCTCGGCGCTCCAATACCAGACAGTCTATGGACGCCAGTCGGCCGACAATTGCCCTGTGGCAACTGCCACGGCTCATTGCTATAATACTGCCAGATATTCACTAATTGCGTCTTATTGAAAAGGAGGCTCAGATGAGAATTAAAGACGGCATAATCATGTTGACTCTTGGCGTCCTGCTTTGCACTGCTGCGGACGCTGCGGAACTGCCCAAACCCACAATCGAGCCGCTTGCCCGAACCGTCGACCTCAACATCGGCGAAAAAGCCGAGGTCAAACTCCACGACACCCGCACCGTCAAAGTAACCTTGCTCACCCTCGACGAAACCCGCGACAGTGTCCGTCAGGCCGTCCGCCGCGCCCAGGTAACCGTCCGCGTGGAAGACAGCACCGTCCAGCTCGTCTCCTCCACATACAACCTGCCCACCACAACAGGCAGCATCCAGATCGACTGTCCCGTAACCAAAGGCTATGTCCAGAACAGCAGCAAGGACAACGCATGGGGCCTCCTCAAAGACGCACGTCTCCGCCTCTGGCCCGCCGGCTCCCCCTGGATTCGCCCGGACACATTCGTATATCCAACCAACCTCAAATGGTTTTCAAGCGACACCCAGATGGGCAATGTCCCCTGCTACGTCAACGCCTGCGACATACCCGACTCGAAGAACATCTACTATCACTACGGCCTGGACTTCGGCGGCGCCGAGTTGCTCGCCCACGTATACGCCGCCACCGACGGCCTGGTCGTCTCCGCGGGCGATCACGTGCTCGACGGCTACAAAGACACCCCCGTCAGTCCGCGATATGACGTCGTATACGTCCTCGACGACCGAGGCTGGTTTTACCGCTACAGCCACCTCGCCATGATCGCCACCCCCGTCATCCCCGGCAAGCGAGTCCGTATGGGCCAGCCCATCGGCCTGCTCGGCAAGGAAGGCGGCAGCGGCGGCTGGTCGCATCTGCACTTCGACATAAAGAGCCGCCAGCCCTCCGGACTGTGGGGCACCGAAGACGCCTACCCCTTCATCTGGCAGGCATATCAGCAGCAGTACAAGCCCGACATCATCGCCGTCGCGCGCCCACACCACCTCGTCTTCACCGGCCAGACCGTCAAACTCGACGCGACAAAGAGTTGGAGCCGCAGCGGGATCAAAACTTATGAATGGACGTTCTGCGATGGAAAAGGCGCCAAAGGCCCCCAGGTCGATCGCGTCTACGACCAGCCGGGTCAGTATAACGAAATCGTCAAGGTCACCGATTCAGCCGGCAAGGCAGCTTGGGATTTCGCCGTCGTATATGTCATCGACCGCCACAAAACCGACCCCCTGCCCCCCGCAATACATGCCAGTTACTACCCCACCTTCGGCATACAGGCCGGCGATGAGATAACATTCAAGGTCCGATCCTTTCGCACACAGCACCACCGCGAACTCTGGGACTTCGGCGACGGCAGCAAACCCGTAACCGTCTGTTCCGACGGCAACGCTAATGTCCACAACCCCGACGGCTACGCCGTCACAACCCACCGCTACCAGAAACCCGGCGACTACATCGTCACCGTCAGTCGCGCCAACCAGCTTGGCCATAAAGCCGTAACCCATCTGCACGTGCACGTCGGCCCGCGCAGTGATCAGCAGAAGTGACGCCCGTAATGAAGCTTTCAAAACTTGGCGACAGACTCGCAAAAACCTCCGGCATCAGCCGCCTCATGGACGACCTCGGCACTGTGCATACCGGCAACCTCTGCATGTTGGGCGGCGGCAATCCCGCCCACATCCCCGAAGTCCAGCGACACTTTCACCGCGCCGCCGAACAACTCCTCGCCACCGACGGCCGATTCCAAAAAGCTGTCGGCGAATATGACCCGCCACAGGGCAGCTTCGCCTTCATCGAGGCCGTCGCCGCCCTCTTGAAAGAACAATTCGGCTGGGACATCGGACCCCAGAACATCGCCCTTACCAACGGCAGCCAGTCCGCCTTCTTTATCCTGTTCAACATCTTTGCCGGCCCGGCCACCAACGGCGCCAACCGCAAGATCCTGCTCCCACTCACCCCCGAATATATCGGCTATGCCGATGTCGGACTCACCGAAGACATCTTCATCGCCAACCGCCCCCAGATCGAACACCTCGACGACCGCTTCTTCAAGTACAAGGTTGATTTCGACAAGCTACAAGCCACCGACGACATCGGCGCAATCTGCGTCTCCCGTCCCACCAACCCCACCGGCAATGTCCTGACAGACTGCGAAATCAGCAAGCTCGACGCCATCGCGCGAAATAAAGGCGTCCCCCTGATCATCGACAACGCCTACGGCACCCCGTTCCCCAACATCATCTTTACTGACGCCAAACCCCACTTCAACGAAAACACCGTCGTCTGCATGAGCCTCTCCAAACTCGGACTGCCCGCCGCACGTACCGGCATCATCATCGCCGACCCATCAATCATCCGCCTCGTCGCCCAGGCCAACGCTGTCATGAACCTCGCCCCCGGAGGCATAGGCCCGGCGCTCGCCGCCGGCATGATCAGCAGCCATGACATCATCGCGCTGAGCCGCGATGTCATCCGACCCTTCTACAAGGCCAAAGCCGATTTTGCAATTGAGATTATCCGCACTGAATTGGCTGATACCGACTATCACATCCACACACCCCAGGGTGCAATCTTCCTCTGGCTCTGGCTGCCCGACCTGCCGATTACGTGCGAACAACTTTACGAACGACTGAAACGCCGCGGCGTTATCGTCGTACCCGGCAACTTCTTCTTCCCCGGCCTGGCCGGTGACTGGAAGCACAAACATGAATGCATCAGAATAAATTACTCCGCCAATGCCGCCGTCGTCGAAAAAGGTATACGCGTGCTGGCTGAGGAAATCAAAGCAGCCCGCTGATAGAGATGAAACGACCGTGGAATTCCCAACCAACAAACTCCGGCCGCAAAAAAACTAACCCAGCCGTTCACACACCGCGGCGCGCATAACGTCTTCGTCCGGTTCTGCCCCGATGAAGATCTTGTACTGTGCCATCGCCTGACGTATGAACATCTCCACTCCGCTGATGCACTTCGCACCCGCCGCGCGCGACTCCTTGAGCAGCCGCGTTTCCAGTGGATTGTAAACCGTGTCAAATACCACCATATCCTTCTTTATGAATTCCGAAGGCACCGGGGTGGCATCCGCATCGGGCGACATCCCGATGCTCGTACAGTTGATCAGCACACGTGCATCCAGCGTAGCCAAATCGGGCAAGGCCGCATACCGGCACTTAAACTCCCCGGCAAGATCGCGCGCCTTGCTGATCGTCCTGTTATAAATAGTAAGGCGCGCCCCCACGTCGGCAAGCCCCGCAACCACCGCCCGCGCAGCCCCGCCGGCGCCGACCACCGCGACCTTCACGTTATGAAGGTCGTGAGGCCCGATCCCCATAGCCGCCGTCAACGCGTCCCGCGCACCCGCATAATCCGTATTGTAGCCGCTGACTATACCCCCGAACCCGATCTTCAGCGTGTTCACCGCCCCGATAGTAACCGCCAACGGCTCCACAAACTCACCCGCCCCGTTAACGAAATCCAATGCATGAGTCTTGTGCGGAATAGTAACGCTGAACCCGCCAAAACCGAGACCGCCGCCCGTACCTCCGCCTCCGCCCCTAACGATCACGTTGTTCATGAATTCATCAAATGACGGCTTCTCCCCTTCCACCAGAAGCGGCAAGTAAAGCGCCCCGATCTCCCCTGCTTCGAAACATGCATTGAACACCGCCGGGCTCATCGAATGACCAATCGGCGAACCGATTACCCCGAAAACCTCCGTCGATTCCCCGATCTCATCCCACCGGTACAACCCCTTCAGCTCGCCGATGCTCAACTGACCCGGCGCCGTCGCACACGAAGCATCAAGTGATGCAAACGTCGCGAATCCCCCCAGCTTCTTCGACAACACCCGCGTAATCAGTCCCGACGCACCCATGCACAGCACTATCGCCTCCCGATCACCGTGCAGCAGCACATCTATCGCCGCAAAGCAATCATTGATATGATTGGCCTTGTACACCACCTTCGGGATCGCCCACAGTTCCGCCCGGATGATCTCATTGTAAAGCTTCGCCGGATCAGCAAAAGGCCCCGCAAAATCATGTGCCGACAATATCAGGCCCGCCTTCGGACGATTCGCAAGCGCCGCCTTGACTTTGTCCCGGGTATCGCCGGAAAAATTATCGAATTCGCAGTCGACAAAATCCGCCCCTGCGGCTATCGCCTCCGCCAGAAGCTGCGCTCGCTGCTCCACCGACAGTTCAGCCGCTCCGCCCTGGGCCGCATCGCGGCATGTCACAATCACCGGCAGTCCCGTCTTCCTGCCCGCCGCCAGCACACTCCTGACCTTCTGCACGTCGCAGCCTGCCAGATAATCCGTGCGCAGCTCCAGCATCTCCGCGCCGGCCTTCTTCGCCTCCCTGATCTGCTCGACCGCGGCATCTACTGTCTCTGACCCTATGGACACTGCAAGGTACGTCATAGTAACACCATATATCGGCAAATCACGACTGCCGCAAGACAAAACTCTCGCCGAGTGCAACACACCGGTTTTGAGCAATACAGACTTGAATCGCACCCCTGCGGCCGATATAATGCACGAAAAATATGCACCTCTTGCTGAAGGGATTCGCATGAACACTCGTCGCCATCACCATCGCGCCATCAAAAGGCACATACTCGCCACATGCCTTCTCGCCGCACTCCTGCTCGCTGGCTGCCATGCCCCCCCCGAACCGACTATCAAAGGCATCGACCCCCTCCTGATCCGTCCCACTGCACGGCGAAACACCATCGGAACCTCTGTCGAAAACCGCCCCATTGAGACCATCGTACTCGGCAATGGTCCGGATGTCGTCCTGATAATGGCCACTATACACGGCAACGAGCCCGCAGGCACACCCCTCGTAGAAATGCTGGCGGCACATATCGAAAAAGACCAGCGGTTCCTGACGGGCAGAACCGTTGTACTAATGCCTCTGACCAATCCTGACGGACTGGCCGCAAACACCCGAGCAAACGCCAGAGGCGTCGACCTGAACCGCAATTTCGCCGCCGATAACCGCCAGGACACCGAAGAATACGGAATGATCGCACTCTCGGAGCCCGAGTCCCGCGCCATATCTCAGGTCATAACCATGTACCACCCCAACCGCATAATCTCCATTCATCAGCCTCTCAACTGCATCGATTACGACGGCCCGGCGGAAAAACTCGCAGCCCACATGGCCAATTGGTGCGATCTGCCCGTCCGAAAACTCGGAGCCCGTCCGGGCTCTCTCGGAGCATACGCCGGAGAAATGCTGAACATCCCCGTAATCACGATGGAACTGAAGCCAAGTGACCATACGCTTTCGCAAAGAGAGCTATGGAGGCGCTACGGCGGGGCCTTGCTGGCCGCTGTCCTCTATCCCGGACCCGCACCCCGCACAGACAGGTGATTGAATGCGTTCCGGCCCGATCATCATGGCCACACTGTATGCCCTGATGCTGTTGTGCCTTCCCTGTCATTCCGCCGATGGCTGCTCCCAATTCTACTGGGAAAACCTCACTGATCTTCCCCACGCCGCTGACCAGGCATTCTTCGGTCTCCATAACCGCGTCCTCATTCTCGCCGGAGGTGTTACCGCTGCTGCCCCCGATCGCGCGAATCTGTCCGATCGAATCTGGATCAAAACACTGCCGTCCGACGCAAACACCACCACTCAATGGCGCCAGGCCGGATCGTTGAACCGCCCTGCCGCATTCGGTGCGTCCGTGTCCACTCCTCACGGCCTTCTGTGCATCGGCGGCGCAGACTTTGAAGAATGTCTCAGTGACGTATTCCTGCTCAGCTACAGCCCCGACTCCGACACTGTCCAAATCCTCACCCTTCCATCCCTCCCGGCGCCGGCGGCATTCGTCGCCGCAGCCTGTCTCGACGATGTCCTCTATGTTGCCGGCGGCCAAACGACCCCCGACCGGCGGACCGCCACGAACAACTGCTGGTCTCTCGATCTGCCCGGCATCTTGACCCGCTCCGCAACTTCGACGCCCTCGCCAACATTGGTCGCATGGAATTCGCTTCCTCCGCTGCCCGCCTCCCGAACCGGATCCACACTCGCACCGCAGCACAATGGTCGTCATTATTCAATTTACCTCCTTGGCGACCTGCGCACCGAATACACCGCCAGATCCGCTCCCGCACGCCAGGCCTTTCGCTTCGATCCCGCAAGAGGCCGCATGCCCCCTCAGTGGACGCGCATCGCCGATTCACCTGTCCCCATCACTTCCGGTTTCTCCATGCCGCTGGGCCAAAGCCACATCTTCGTTCTGACCGCCCCCTCGCGCGACTCCGTCGAATCCGCCGCCTTTATGTACCACACGATTACCGACACTTGGGTTCGCAACGACCAGCCGCCTCTGACAGCCGCCTTCGCCGCCGCTGTCGACAACACCGTCATCGTCGCCGGCCGCGCCTCCTCCGACGACCCGAACACCTCCGTCTGGAGAGCCGCACCCCTGCCCGCTGCACGAACGCTTGGAGCCACAACAGCCGCAGCAGCAGCCAACTATGCCGCCGTAGTCGCCTACCTCCTGATCATCGTAATCATCGGCGTGTCCTTTTCCCGCCGCAACCGCAACACCGACGATTTCTTCCGTGGCGGACGACGCATCCCCTGGTGGGTCGCCGGCCTCAGCATCTTCGCCACGATGCTAAGCTCCATCACTTACATCGCCATCCCCGCAAAGGCCTACGCAGCCGACTGGGTCTACTTCGTCGGCCACGTCATGATACTCGCGGTCACGCCGTTCATCGTCTTCCTGATCCTGCCCTTCTTCCGCCGCATAGACGCCACCAGTGCCTACGAATACCTTGAGAAAAGATTCAACCTCTTCTTGCGTCTCTTCGCCGCCGCCTCGTTCGTCCTCTTTCAAATCGGCCGCATGGCAATCGTCATGTTCCTGCCCGCCATCGCCCTCGCCGCTATTACCCCACTGCACGTCTCCCACTGTATCCTCGCTATGGGCCTACTCAGCATACTTTATTGCACCTTCGGCGGATTCGAAGCCGTCGTCTGGACCGACGCACTCCAAACCGTCGTACTCCTTACCGCCGCATTCCTCAGCCTCGGCATGATTGTAAACGCCCTTGAAGGCGGGCTCGGCGAGCTTGTATCCACAGCCTCCGCCGCAGGCAAGTTCCACATGATCGATCTCGATTTCAGCTCTGCGAGTTTCACCACCACCGCCCTCTGGGTCGTCGTCATCGGCACCGTCGGCCAGAATCTCGTCAGCTACACCTCCGACCAGGCCGTCATCCAGCGATACGTCGCCACTGCCGACGCCCGCAAGGCAGCAAAAGCCCTCTGGCTTAACGGCATTCTCTCCGTCCCCGCGGGCATACTGTTCTTCTCGCTCGGAACCGCCCTCTTTGTCTTCTACAAAACCCATCCCCAGCACCTCGACTGCACCCTTCAGACAGATGCCGTCTTCCCGCTCTTCATTGCACGCCAACTGCCTCCCGGCCTTGCAGGCCTCGTCATCGCCGGCATACTCGCCGCCGCACAGTCCACCCTCTCCACGGGCATGAACAGCACTGCAACTGTCCTCGTCACCGACTTCGCGCGCCGCTTCGACATGTTCGCCTCCGATCGCGCCTGCCTCAACCTTGCACGATTCCTGACCGTCCTCATCGGCGCCGCCGCCACCGCACTCGCACTCATGTTCGCCTCCGGTGACGTCCGCTCACTCTGGGACCAGTTCCTCACCGTCCTGGGCCTCTTCGGCGGCTCCATGGCCGGTGTCTTTCTGCTTGGCATCTTCACCACACGCACCACTCCCGCGGGCGCCGCGTTCGGAGCCGTCGCAGGCGCCGCCGCGCTTTTCGCCGTAAAGACATTAACAGACGTCCACCTGCTCCTCTACGCCGCTGTCGGCATCGCCGCCTGCATGATCTCCGGACGTCTTGCAAGCGAAGTCTTCCCCAAACAATACGCCTCCCTCGATGGCCTGACAATCTACACACTCGACAAAACCACCCGCCCGGAATAGAATCAATCCAAACCTGTACTATTTGGCTGTTCCAGGAGAATACCAATGCATGAACATATCACAGGCCTCGTAGCCGCCCCCTTCACCGCCCTCAAGCCCGACGGCGACGTCAACCTCGACCTCGTAGAGCGACAGGCCGACTTCCTCAGCCGCAACGGAGTTCAAGGTGTCTTCATCTGCGGCACCACCGGCGAAGGCCCTTCCCTCACCACCGCCGAACGAATGGCCATCGCCCGGAGATGGATCGATGTCGCCGCCGGTTCATTGAAAATACTCGTCCACGTCAGCCATACCTCCATCGCCGACACCCGCGAGCTCGCCTCACACGCATGCCGGATCGGCGCCCACGGCGTCGGACTCATGGGACCTCTGTTCTTCAAGACCAGCGGCATCCCGGACCTCGTCGATTACTGTGCAGCCGTCGCCGAAGTCGCCGACCCGCTGCCTTTCTACTACTATCACATCCCCTCATTCAGCGGAATCTCAGTCTCCATCGCTGAGTTTCTAAACGCCGCAAAGAAAGAAATCCCCAACCTGGCCGGCGCAAAATACACGCACGAAGACCTCGCCGACTATGCTGCCTGCCTCGCCCTCGACGACGCCCGCTTCGACATGCTCTTCGGCCGCGATGAAATGCTCCTTGCCGCTCTCGCACTCGGCGCTAAAGGCGCTATCGGAAGCACATACAACTACAACGCCCCCCTCTATACCGAAATCATCAAAGCCTTCACCGCCGGCGACCTCCCCCGTGCCCGCACACTCCAGAACCGCGCCGCTCAAATCATTGCAGCCATCGCCCAAACCCCGTGCGGCTACCTGCCCGCCGCGAAGAGCACCCTCAAAATGCTCGGCCTCGATCTCGGCCCCGTCAGACCGCCGCTCAAAAACATTACACCCGAACAATATCAGAACCTCAGGGAAAAGCTGGAGATTGCTTCTTTCTTCGAGAATACCTGCAAATAGACCTTTTCTCTGCCATCGAACTCCGCTTCATTTCGCACAAAACTCCGATTTCACTGTGTGGTTCAGACTCCGTCAAGCCGATATAAACCGGCAGGTCCGGTCAAAGGCGCCGGCAGCAGTGAAGTTAAGTGCGCGCTTAAGGGGGGCAAATGGGCACTACGGCAGGGTTGAACCGTACTTGCAGGATCGTTCTGTTACTTCTTCTCGCCGTCTGCGGATCCGCCGAGGCTATAGAACGAGCAAGGGTGGATTTCGAATATGTCAAGGACCGCGCACGCCAACTTGCCGACAAGCCATACGAACCGCTCACTGCCGATATCCCTGACTTCCTCCGCAACCTCGATTATAATACGTACCTCGCAATCCGCTCCGATCCATCCAAGGCCCTTTGGGCTAAGGAAGAACTACCCTTCTACGTAACCTTCAGCCTCCCCGGCTATATCTACAACTACGCAGTCCGCATACATGAATTCACCCAAACCCACGTCCAGGAGGCGCCCTTTGCACCGCATTTCTTTGATTTCGGCAAACATGCAGATCTTGCACCTCGCATCCCAGCCTCCCTGGGATACGCCGGATTTCACGTCTTTTGCAATCAGTCTGCCTGCAAAAAAGACGAAGAGGTCGCCGTCTTCCTCGGCTCCAACTACTTTCGGGTTGTCGGAAGTGGGACGAGATTCGGAATGTCCACAAGAGGATTAGCGATAAACACCACCCGCGACGATGAGGAGTTTCCTCTGTTCCGTGAATTCTGGCTTGGTAAGCCCCGCCCCGACTCAGACAATCTGATCATTTACGCACTCCTGGACGGACCGAGCGTCGCTGGAGCCTATCGATTCAGAATAACCCCCGGCCCCACCACCGAGGTAAGGGTGCGAACATGCCTGTTTTTCCGCCGCACCGTTGAGCAGGTGGGCATCGCGCCTTTTTCAAGCATGTTCTATTTCAACGAAAACTCAGTTCACAAGCCGCTCGATTATCGGCCTCGCGTCCACGATTCCGACGGCCTGTTGCTGCGAACCCCCGATGGAAAATATGTCTGGCAGCCGCTGATAAACCCCGCCGACAAGCTGGTCACTACCTACCGATTCCCGCGACCGGCCGCATTTGGCCTGTGCCAGCGCCAGCGGAGCTTTGAAAACTACCAGGACATCGATCAGGCCTATCAATCGCGCCCCAGCTCATGGGTCGAGCCCGGCGCAGGCGACTGGGGCCCCGGTGCAGTGGTCCTGTACACCTTCGCCGCCGACTCTGAAACCAGTGACAATGTAGTGGCCTTCTGGCAGCCTGCGAAATCTCCCCCCCCCGGTCGCCCGGTATTCTTCGAGTATTCGCTGTTCTATTCGCTGCATGAACATTTGCCCGCTGGCTACACCGTCGCCACCCGAACCGGTGGACCTGTCTACCCGATCGACCTGAACCAGTACATCATAGACTTCGATGGCGAAGAATTGCGCAGCCTGGAACCGACCGATGGCGTCGAAGCCG
>Ga0334884_1005390_pt1 | contig 12271 bp, 16 predicted proteins | sample GraSluR1_MG_7_FD_207215 | JGI IMG/M metagenome (GOLD analysis project Ga0334884, IMG submission 207215) | Sludge microbial communities from methane-producing bioreactor in Wageningen University, Netherlands - Granular Sludge_12_05 R1 | ecosystem: Engineered > Bioreactor > Anaerobic >...
ATCGTTCTCCTGGTAGGCCTCCGCGTCGCTTCTGACAAGATAAAAGTCACGAAGATACTGTTTGGCCGGTTTTAGTTTAACCACCACCAGCTCGCTTTCCGGCGCGGCTCCGGTAAAATCCTGTGCAGGCAGTGAACCGCCTGCTGCAATGCCTGCCAAAAAGGTCCCGTGCCCATTGGTATCGGTGGAGGGGACCAGGGCCAGCGGGGTGTCGGAGGCCAGGGCTGCATTAATCTGTTCCCGCGTATATTCAGTCCCGTAGGACGCCCCGCTGCCGGGATAGCGGTCGGGAACCCCGGGAGGGAGTATGTCCCTGTCTTCAGGCAGGCTCTGGTCCCAGATGCTGCTTATCCTGGTGGTGCCGTCCGGGTTTTGAAACAAAGGATTGGTATAGTCTATCCCTGTGTCAATGAAGCCGATGAGTACACCGCGTCCGCGGTTGCCCAGGGCAGGGGATGCAAAGGTGGAAGTAATGCCGGATACCTCCATGCTGGAGCTGTCCAGAAGACTGAACAGCCCGGGCACGCTGTAGTATGAATATCTGCGCAGGGAGATGGGCAGCACTGTGTCTAAAGGCGTATAGATGATGCTGTAGTCAGGGCTGACATAGTCTATACAGGGAATATCCTCCGGATTTCCCACAATCTGCTGCTGGCTTCCATAGCGATAGATAAAATCTGCGATTGATTCTGAGGCTGGATTAAATGGGCAGTCTGCCATGACACACCTCGAACAGGACATTTGATACTAGTATATGCTGAATTTTAGAAACCTTTCACTGGACGGCTGTGTGAAACCATAGTAAAATGAAAGAAAAATGTGGAAAGGAAGGCTGGTTTATGATATATGGCTGGATAATAGGCGGTCTGACAGCACTGGACCTTGGGATAAAAAGTGTGGTGGAAGGGCAGGAGGACGGGACGTTTCCAAGGGAACTGCCGAATTCCCGGGGGATGATTAAGCTTCATAAGAACCATAATGCCGGTTTCCCATTTGGATTCCTTAAGGAACGGCCGGAACTGGTAAAGACGGTGCCGCTGATGGTCATATCCGCCATGGCAGGCGCGCTGTGTTCCCTTTTGCAGGGAAAAGGAAAGACAGCACAGAAGCTGGGGCTTTCCATCATTATAGGAGGTGCCCTCAGCAATCTCTATGACCGTCTGGCACGCGGGTATGTGGTGGATTATTTTTCAATCGAGTGGGACCGGCTGAAGAAGGTGGTATTCAACCTGGGAGATATGTTCGTGTTCCTGGGCAGCGCCGTCATCGTGGCGGAGCAGGTGGCGGTAAGCCTGGCGGAGACCGCTAAAAAGGTGGGGAAAAAGTAATTATCAAACACACTCTTGGGAATCAGTATAAGATGATAAGACACCGGAATGCATCCGGATAACAGGCGCCTGCGGCAAAGCGGGCGCCTGTTATCCGGCAGATTGCGGTTTTGGGCCTGTTTTAACTGATCATTCCCCCGATGGTCCCGCCCAGCGCGCATACACCCATGACAGTGACAGAGCGTTCCATGTCAATGGGAGAGCCCATGTTCATGGCCCAGGATACGGCGAACAGGACTACAAAATAAAACAGACCGGACAAAAGCCCCCAGAAGAACCGGCGCTGCCGGATTCCTTTTCCGGCCAGCAGGCCGCCGGCCAGGCAGGTGACGAAGTACACTGCAAATACCATGAGATTTACCTGTCCCTCTTTCAGATGCAGTTTATACAGGGCAAATGCCAGGGCAGCCAGGAGGATTCCGGACAGCACATAGGAGATGAGCAGGGAGCGGATCATGGGTTTTACGATGCCATTTTCCATAGGATTGTTCTCCTTCATAAGAATCTATGTTGAAGTATATTCCCGGGGGCGCCATTAATATGACAAACCTTTATAATTTACCGTTGCAAGGGGCTTTAACCTGTGTTATAATTTCAAGGAATTATATTTTGGATAAGAGGAGGTGCCGTAATATGAAGCACGTTAAGACATTGAATACGAATACCTTAAAAGACACCATGAAGAAAGGTGGCTGCGGCGAGTGCCAGACTTCCTGCCAGTCAGCATGTAAGACATCCTGCACGGTTGGCAACCAGAGCTGTGAGAACGCTAACCGCTGATACGTAAGTATGACGCAATACTGATTTGAGATACGTACAGGAATTTGGTAGAAAGCCCCTATGGTCGATGGGATTATAGGGGCTTTGCCACGCAAAGGAGTTGGGGCTTGCCCCTTAGAAAGAGAGAGTAGATCCGTGATTCATCAATTTATAAATAATGGTTACCATATCATACTGGATGTGAACAGCGGTTCCGTCCATGTGGTAGACCCGGTTGTTTATGACGCTGTGGAGGTGGTGTCAGGGCTGGTTCCTGAGATGGAAAAGCCTGAGCCCCTTTCAGCCAAAGTCAAATCAGATGTATTTGACCGCCTGTGGGGCAGATATACACCTGAGGAACTGGGGGAGGCGCTGGAGGATATCCAGGAGCTGATTGACATGGAACAGCTTCTGACAAAGGACATTTACCATGATTTCGTGGTGGATTTTAAAAAACGTAAGACCGTGGTCAAGGCCCTGTGCCTGCATATTGCCCATGACTGCAACCTGGCCTGCCGCTACTGCTTTGCAGAGGAAGGCGAGTACCATGGCCGCCGCGCCCTGATGAGTTATGAGGTGGGGAAAAAGGCCCTGGATTTCCTCATTGCCAATTCCGGCAGCAGGGAACACCTGGAGGTGGACTTCTTTGGCGGCGAACCCCTCATGAACTGGGACGTGGTAAAACGCCTGGTGGAATATGGCCGTTCCAAGGAAGAGGAGTTCCACAAGAAATTCCGTTTTACCATCACCACCAACGGCGTGCTGTTAAATGACGATATAATGGATTTCTGCAACAAGGAAATGAGCAATGTGGTCATGAGCCTGGATGGGCGCAAGGACGTCAATGACAGGATGCGGCCATTCCGCAACGGCAGCGGCAGTTATGAGCTGACGGTTCCCAAGTTCCAGAAATTTGCTAAGAGCAGGGGCCAGAAGGATTATTATGTCCGCGGGACATTTACAAGGCATAACCTGGACTTTGCGGCAGATGTGCTCCATTATGCGGACCTGGGCTTTGAGCAGATGTCCATGGAGCCGGTAGTGTCTGACCCGGCTGAGGAGTATTCCATCCGTGAGGAGGATATCCCGGTCATCCTGGCTGAGTATGACAAGCTGGCCCTGGAGTATATCAAGCGCAAGAAGGAAGGAAGGGGATTTAATTTCTTCCACTTCATGCTGGACCTGACAGCAGGTCCGTGTGTTGCCAAGCGTATGGCGGGATGCGGTTCCGGCACCGAGTACCTGGCAGTCACGCCATGGGGGGACTTCTATCCATGCCATCAGTTTGTGGGGCAGGAGCAGTTCCTCATGGGTAATGTGGACACGGGTATCGTGAATACGGATATCAGGGATGAATTCAAGACATGCAATGTGTATGCCAAGCCAGGCTGCAAGGACTGCTTTGCAAGGTTCTACTGCAGCGGCGGATGTTCAGCCAATGCATACAACTGCAGCGGTTCCATTAACGGCGCTTACGAAATCGGCTGTGAGATGCAGAAAAAGCGTATTGAGTGCGCCATCATGATTAAAGCTGCCCTGGCAGATGACGAGGCTTAACTATATGAAATATCAGGTAATAACAAAGGACGGAAGGGCAAAAAGGGCCAGAATGGAAACCGTCCACGGCGTGATTGAGACACCGGTGTTCATGAACGTGGGGACGGTTGGCGCAATCAAGGGCGCTGTGTCCACGGACGATCTGCGGGAAATCAACACCCAGGTGGAACTGTCCAATACCTACCATCTTCACGTCCGCACAGGCGACAGACTGATTAAGGAATTTGGCGGCCTGCACAGATTCATGAACTGGGACAGGCCCATCCTTACGGATTCCGGCGGCTTTCAGGTATTTTCCCTGACCAAGCTGCGCAGAATCAAAGAGGAAGGCGTTTACTTTAATTCCCACATAGACGGCCATAAGATATTCATGGGGCCTGAGGAGAGCATGCAGATACAGTCCAACCTGGGCTCCACCATTGCCATGGCATTTGACGAATGTCCTCCCAGCCATGCAAGTGATGAATATATCCGCCAGTCCGTTGACCGCACCACAAGGTGGCTTCGCAGGTGCAAGGAGGAGATGGAAAGGCTTAATTCCCTGCCGGACACCGTGAACCGTGAACAGCTTCTGTTCGGTATCAACCAGGGCGGTGTTGTGGACGAAATCCGTGTGGAACATGCCAGGACCATCCGGGAGATGAATCTGGACGGCTATGCGGTGGGCGGGCTTGCGGTGGGCGAGAGCCATGAGGAGATGTATCACATCCTGGATGTGACGGTTCCCCATCTGCCTGAGGAAAAGCCGGTCTATCTCATGGGTGTGGGAACACCCGCCAATATCCTGGAGGCAGTGGACCGGGGCGTGGATTTCTTTGACTGTGTCTATCCGTCCAGAAACGGGCGCCATGGCCACGTGTATACCAACCACGGAAAGCTGAACCTTTTTAATCAGAAATATGAGCTGGATGCAAGGCCCATTGAGGAAGGCTGCGGCTGTCCGGCCTGCCGTTCCTACAGCAGGGCATATATACGCCATCTGCTGAAAGCAAAAGAAATGCTGGGAATGAGATTATGCACCTTGCATAATTTGTATTTTTATAATACAATGATGAAAGAGATTCGCGACGCCATCGAGGAGCACCGCTATGCAGAATACAAAGCGGCCAAGCTTGCAGGCATGGAAAGCTCCGCCAAGTCTAATGAATAAAAAACTACTGTGGCGAGGCGGCAGTAGGCATGAAGGAGGAAAATAAGAATGAATACAAGTAGTCCGATTTTCTGGATTCTCTATATTGTTCTTCTGGGTGGTATGTTATACTTTATGGCAATCCGTCCTCAGAAGAAGGAGAAGCAGAGACAGCAGCAGCTGCTGAATAGTGTTGCGGTAGGCGACACCATATTGACCAGCAGCGGATTTTACGGCGTTATCATCGACATGACGGATGATACCGTAATCGTTGAATTCGGCAGCAACAAGAACTGCCGTATTCCTATGCAGAAGGCTGCCATTGTTCAGGTAGAGAAAGCGGAAGCCTGATCATGACATGAAACCCGGGGCGCTGTCCCGGGTTTTCTGATATATATCATATTTTTTCATATCAATGCCTGACAGGAGGAGAATCGGATGATTAAGAATATAGTCTTTGATATGGGGCAGGTACTGGTCAGCTATGTGGGCAACCTGGTGTGCCAGATATACATAGAGGATGAGCAGGAGAGGAAGGATGTAAGCACCTCCGTATTTGCCTCGCCGGAATGGGTCCTTTTAGACATGGGAGTCATGCCTGAGGAAGAGGCACTTAAGAAAATGCAGGAGCGTTTGGATACGGAGCGCAAGCGTGAACAGGCTGAATGGTGTTTCTGGCATTGGCATGAGTATAACATGAAACCAAAAGAGGGGATGGAGGAATTGGTGCGGTGGCTTAAGTCCATGGGCTATGGAATCTATCTCTGTTCCAATGCATCGGTCCGCCTTCTTAAGTGCTATAAAGAGGTGATTCCGGCCATTGACTGCTTTGACGGCATCCTGTTTTCAGCAGAGGTGCAATGCCTGAAGCCGCAGAAGGAGATGTACGGGCATCTGTTTGACCGTTTCCATCTGAAACCGGAAGAGTGTTTCTTTGTTGATGACCTGAACCTGAATATTGAAGGCGCGCGCAGATGCGGGATGGAAGGGTATTGCTTTGAGGATGGGGACGTAGGTAAGCTGAGGACAGTCCTGGCATCCCTCAACCGGTAGGAAGGTCTGCGTGCGGTATGTACGTATATGTATAGAGGATTTAGACATGGAGGCGTAAATGCATAGAAGAGTATGCGAGTGGAGGATTCCATGAGGGATACATAGAAAAAGCTCCGCACCTTTCGGTACGGAGCAATTTTCTTAGGATTTCGGATTTTCAAAAAGGGTTGAAGGATAGTTGTTAAATATTCGTGCATCTCTTATGTACTTAGTATAGCATGCAATCCTCCAGAATGTTTGAATGTTCCTTGAATAGATTATTAAGAAATTCTTAAAATTGGCCCATCCGCCGGAAAGCCTGAAAATACGTCGTGTTATGCACACTGACCGTATTTTTGGGTATTTTTTACGCAAAAATCAGTATAATCGGAAAAAGCCGGGAAGTGTCTGCGGATAAGCTGGGGAATTTTAACAGTAGATGGTCAGGCGGAAATCCATGACATGGAAAAACATAAAACAGGGAGATGGTTAACAGTACATGACGCGTCCGGTTATCCGGCGGCCTATAAAAGGGGGATGGCCCGGTCTGGTCCGCCCTTATGGGCGCCAGTACCGGGCCGCGTCATCTCTGACTGAAATCAATATATCATAGTTTGGGTCTAAACTCAATAGAAGTCAGATAATCGTAATGAAGCGTAATATTTCTTACAAAAAAGTTTGGACATTGCGAAAGAAAGTATGAAGGGAAAACGGCCTTCAGACAGGATATCCGCCTGCAAAAAAAGAAACCCGCCCATACATCAACGTCAATGTATCCAAGCGGGTTTATCAGTGGAAGTAATGGGGCTCGAACCCATAGTAAAACCTTTATTCTACAAGGGATTCCAGGCCGCGTGTGATACTTCGTGTGATACTTTCTACTTTCTGAGACCGGACACCTTAGTAAAGTGCTTATTGATTTTCTTTGTCTGGCGCACCGCTTCCAGGTCAATGACATCCCTGTAAACCGTCTTCATGACATTATCCGTTGCCCATCCGCCGCGCTGGAGGATGTACTGATCAGGGACGCCGATGGCATGCATGATACTGGCTGCATAATGGCGCAGGTCATGGAACCTGAATTTTGGTAATCCTGTTGACTTGACGGCCCGTTCGAACCGGTGGGTTATCTGGTCTGGAGTGGCCTTCACGATGCGGCCTTCGATACCCTTCATCCTCGCAATCACAAAATCCGGAAACTCAACCTGGCGGTAGCTGCCAAAGGTCTTAGGTGGTTTGATATGCCACATCTTGTCAGGTCCCATGACCATACTCTTATTTACATCCACCATGTTCCCATGTATGTCGCCACTGTCCAATGCGCATATCTCCCCACGGCGTAATGGGCCAAAGGCGGCCAGGAAGATGGCTATCTCCAGTTCCTTTCCCTCCACATGCTGGAGCAGGATCTTTATATCCTGGTCCGATGGCGTGTAAAGGTCCGGGCGTTCCTTGGCAGGAAGCGTGGTCTTGATATGGAAATCCGGATGAAACATCTCCAATGTGCCCGATACAAGGCCGTGGGCGTTCCTGACACTCTTAGGTCCCACCTTGGCAGATATGTCGCTTATCCATACCTGCAGCTTGGTATTGGTCATGTCCGGAAGCTTGGTGCGCCCCAGCGCATAAGGTTTGATATAATTGCGTTGTACGGCCTCATACCCACGTATCGTACTGGGAGATAGGACTCCTCTCTTGGCGTCGATATAACGCGTGACGGCCTTGTACAGGGTGATGTCCTCCTCAGCCATAGCGGCCTTCCCTGCGAGCCACTGGGCGGCCAGGAACTTGGCCTCCTTCTTCGTGGGGGCCGTGAAGGATTTATAGTGTTTCTTTCCGTCGACATCGGTATAATCATATACCTGGATGCGTGAGTTGCCGGATGGTAGTTTGTTCTTGCCTTTTTTTGCCATGCTATCACTCCTTTCGTTGCGATATCGCAACAATTTTTGGGTATAAAAAATACGCCCTCTTGCCAGGACGCTGCAGGAATGATATAATTCAGATGTGTTAGATTGATTTATATCTTCCTGGATTCGTCCGGCAAGAGAAAATCTATGTTAAAAGCTCTGGGAGTTCGCTGCTCCTAGGGCTTTTTGCTTACTATTTATTATGTGTTATAACATCAAAAGCAGATAAGATTTGATGGGCCAAATTGAAGGCTGTCTGGTATTCTTTGCTATTTGTTTTGGTAGATTTAGTGATTAAGGGAATCATTATACACGGAGAAGAAAAATTATTTACAGTTGCTTTTATGTATAAAGATTCTATTTTCTTTTTCTGGACCCTCTTACCAGTGATACCTCCAGCTACTGCTCCAAAACCACCGAATATTGCTCCTCCAATTAAAGCCTGTCCTACACCGCCGCTAGTGACAAGACTATCGTCTTCTAGTAACTCATAATTCAACAAATCGGAAAAGTCAAGCCACTCTTTATTTCCTACTTTTTGTTTTCCACCGCCAATTAATTTTCCGGCAGCAACTGACATCCCCATGGTACCAATGGCCATCATGCCTTTAAACATGGATTTCCCCAAACCATCTGTTTTTCCGTTAATCGGTACAGCCCCATTAATTCTAAACATATTATGGTTTTCATCGATTTGGACTGGTCCTATTTGCTTTGTGGCTTTTATGGCATTTCTATTCTTTTCAATGGCCGATTGTATCCCAGTTTGGACAGAATCCCATACTTTATTTGCTGTGGTTACAGAGTCTGTTTCATCTGCACAGAGGTTTTGCATGTCGGTATCGTTTGATGCGCTATTGCAGATTGCTTCAATAGGGCAGCCACAATTTGGGCAAATACAGTCTCCGGGTTTATTATAAAAAGTCCGACCACAGTAGAAACATGTACTTTCACCGCAGATAAATTTTTTAAAATCTGGGTTATAAAAGTATTGATATACTGCCCAATCAATTGGATACATCCTATGCATTGCGCGCCTGCGCCACCTACGGTAGTCATCAAATGCACAATCAGCCGCTTCTCCAGATATTCCAAAGTGATGCTCAACATCCCAAGCGTTTTTACACTGGCAGTAATGGATTGCCATCCTGGGGGCCAGGAGGTAGCTTGCGAAACAGTTTGCTTCTGACTCATAATACTCTGCTTTGTACGGATGCTCCATCACGATATGCCCCAGTTCATGGGCCAGAGAAAATATAATCCTGTCAGGAGGCATATTTTCATTATAAGCAACAGTACGACTGAATGGCTCGGTATATGCTTCGTCAGAACAAGAAACACATAATTCATAAGCTTCAAGGTTTATTTCCTTTAGTTTACTATACGTATAAATATGATAGCCATATTTTTCAATTGCCTTAAAACAATCAAAAGGAAATTTTTTAAATTCGCAAAAAGTATATGTTTCAAGTACCTTACCAAGTATAAAATCGTGATTCAATCAAATCAGTCCCCATTATTTATTTCGGACAGTAGTTTGATTAGGCGCATCTTCTGTTCAACAGACATATTCTTGCCATTGCGTGCTACAAGACGTTCCACATCCGCATAAGTAGGCTCTGGCTTTATGATTTTTTTGTCGTTTGCCATTTTTTCTAAATCATCCATGGTGATGCCAAGTCCATGACATATAGCCATTACATTATCAACAGTTGCTTTACCGACACCATTTTTCATTATCCCATATAGCGTGGTATATGGGATATCACACTTTGCCGAAAATGACTTAAGGCTATAGCCTTGTTCTTTGATTAAGCGTTCTAAAATTTTAGCTTTTTCCATAGTCGCAACCTCTTTTTCTAAGTAATTCCATTATATATCCAAAATAGAATTTTGTAAACATAAAATATTCGCTTTACCGAATAAATTCGCCAAAGGGAATATTTTGCATTGACAAAATACTGAATTAAGAATATAATCGGTTTATCCAATTCGGAATTCGGAATTAATAGGAGGTGAAAAAAAATGTACAGAAATTTCTTAACGGCTATGAAGGACGAAGGCGTTACATTTGCTCAGATAGGAAGCTTGCTTGGTTGTAGATACCAAACTGTAAGTGATACGGTAAATGGTGAAACCAAAAAAGGTTTCTATCACGAGGATGCAGTAGCAATTCGTAATGTCCTGTTTCCAAAGTACGATTTAGATTATCTATTCACGAGAGAAAAATAACACCAAAACAAACATACGTTCGATAAGGATAACTATACCATTATCACATGCGTGTGTCAACTGGAAAAGGAGGTGAGGGGGATGGAAGAAAAGAAGAAACCGCATATCACTATGGTCTGGATAGTAATAGCGGTTATATCAATTAATCAGGCTGTTGGAGCATATCAAGATTTCCGGATTCACCAGCAGTTGCGGAATCAGATTCGTTTACTTCACGAACAGCATTTGAATCTGTTGCAACAGCTAAACACGAATCTGGATACAATTTTGACTGAGATACTAAATAATCGTTAAGTGTGGACACTGAGGTATTAAGTTGATTTAATGATTCGGTATAGCTTTCAAACATGGTTAATTCAGCCTGCACAGTTGTACTTTGAGAAGATGTGTCTACATTGTGATAATAGATGGTCAACCACACGCTAAATAAAGCAATTATATTTGGCAATACACAGCTTAAAAAGAATTCCAGCGTCATGCGTCGCTTTGGAATTGGGGCTTCAGCGGTAAGCGGGACTTCTTGTGGGTATTCATTCCCATGAATAGTAAAAGAGTATAGGTATTCGGGCACTTCCACATATTCTTGATGAAAGGAAATGTTTTTCAATATTGATGAAAAGTCAGTTGAGATATGGGAACTAAAATCAACAAGGCTGTTCTGAATATTTTTTGTCAAATCTTGGATAGCAGAGTTGTTAAGTGCTAGAGCATTTGCAATATCATTTGAAATTACTCTATTCATAGAAAGCTGCATTTCCTGAATGGGTGCCAATAGAGCTTCATACATAGCTTGTATTTGACTAGCTAAGCTTATCTGCGGATACATGGTGGAAGCAAGTGCACTTTGCATTTGCGAAACAGATTGAATAATGGGAGAGTAAGCGGCGGTTAAATCTGTATTCATCTTTTCTAAAGAACTTTGAAATGCAGACACTGCGGCTATGAGTGATTGGTTATTATTGTTCATATATATAATCCTTCCTTTTGTACTTGGCGCTGCAACGCCTGTAAGTACAGTATACCAAGGAGGGGGAGAAAACACAAGAAAGGAGGATACCCAGCATGAAAAAGAGCGATTACCAACGACAAGAGGATGAAGTGAAACTCCTCATCAGCGAGGCCAAGATAAGGAATAACCTGACCGATAAGGGGCTGGCAAGAAAAATCGGGATGCCGTTTAATACCTTGGGCAAACGGAAATGCCACCCAGGGGACTTTAGGATGCATCATATCTGGTTGATAGAGCAGCTGGCGGGAAGGCCATTGAGGGGAGGGCAGGAACAATGACAAAAACAACCGAGTTAGCCATCCGCGCCAAGGCGGCCATCCGATACCCTGGCTGGCGTCTGGACATCGTAGGCCCCACCACCGCGGTGCTTACCAACATGATGGGCAGACGGCGGATTCTTATAGTCAGGCGGCGCCGGAACCGGCGGGACGGTCCATGGATGCGGCTGGCCAGGTGGATAGCCAACTTCCTGCGGCGCTGTGCCAGGCAGATTGTGGATGCCACGGAATGGATTGTGCCGGCGGTCATATGGCTGCTGGGGATGTGGATGGCAGCTATGGTGGTCATGGCGCTGGCAATGGGTGTGGAGCTGTGAAAGGAGGTGAGGAAGATGTACAGGCCTGAGGAGGAACTGCGGGCCATAATGGACCTGCTGGCAGAATGGCGCAGTAAGACCGGAACTGGAGATGTGAGTATATACATTCTGGCAGATGGGCATGGCAGGGCATATAACTGGGACAACAATAAGTCAACCTACGAAGTCGGAGGGTATTTTGGCCCACAAAAAAAACGGACCCCAGACGGGTGGAGCCGTCAAGAGTCCAAGACAATAACTTATCACCCTTAGTATAAGGGATTCAGGAGGAAAAAACAATGATTAAAGGAACAATTGAGTGCAGTTTCGGAGAAGTTAAGACTAATGCTGAGTTATCCCCATGTGAACTGCTTTTTGCAATAGGAATCCAGGAAACAGAAAACAGCGTCAGCCATGTTAAATACCAGTCCCAGTGCATGCTTGTGGGTGGGGGACTGAATCCTCCCCATGTAATTGAATGCCTTGGGGAATCAATCATGTCAATGTTGGAGGAATACTGCGAGGGTAATGCAGATGCCACCCTGAAAGCCATGATGACGTTCCAAAAACTGGTCAAAGAGGAAACGAATGAATACATGATGAACCATGTCAAAGAAATCCTGGCGGAAAAGGAGAAGATGTGATGCCCCGGCCAGAGCGGTACCCAGACAGCCAGGTAAAGATTACGGCACCTTTTTTTGTACTTAACTGTAGCTGTGGGTTTCGGACCTGGTCCCTATG
>Ga0334884_1005393_pt1 | contig 12267 bp, 10 predicted proteins | sample GraSluR1_MG_7_FD_207215 | JGI IMG/M metagenome (GOLD analysis project Ga0334884, IMG submission 207215) | Sludge microbial communities from methane-producing bioreactor in Wageningen University, Netherlands - Granular Sludge_12_05 R1 | ecosystem: Engineered > Bioreactor > Anaerobic >...
AACTGAAAAGTCAATTTTCTTTCAAGGGAGTCTTCATGAATTAAATCGCATGCCCTGATGCCATTACGAGAATATTTATCAACATAGGCTGGACCTATACCTTTTTTTGTAGTGCCGATTTTTAATTCCCTTTTTTCTTTTTCACTAATTTCATCAATTATTTTATGATAAGGTAATATTATATGGGTTTTATAATCAACATACAATCGGTCCTCAATAGAGATTCCTTCTTTTTCTAAAGACATAATCTCTTCGAAAAAAACCTCCGGATCCAATACAACCCCGTTTCCGATTAAACAAATTTTGCCATTGTGTAAGACACCAGAAGGTAAGAGATGAAAAATGTATTGCTTGTCTCCAACCACTACTGTATGGCCTGCATTGCAACCACCCTGGTAGCGAACGATAATATCATATTCTTTTGTCAATAGATCAGTAATTTTCCCTTTTCCTTCATCTCCCCATTGGGTTCCTACTATTATTGTTATTGACATTTTCATTACCTTTCTCTAAAGTTATTAGTTTTTTGTTTGTAATTTTTATTTAAACTAAAGAACAAGCTTGATAATTATGGTTAACATTAAGTTTAGAACCTAAATATTCGCCTATTATATTATCCTTTCTGACATACTTCTATTTCAAACTCAAACTCTTCATCTATACAGGTATACCTAAAATATTTCCGCTCAATACTATATACTCAATACTTGATACTGATCATTCCCACTCAATAGTAGATGGCGGTTTAGAGCTTATATCATACAATATTCGGTTAATACCTTTAACATTGTTTATAATAGAATTTGATATTTTAGCTAGAAGAATATGGGGCAATCTTGCCCAATCAGCGGTCATTCCATCATAACTTGTAACAATTCTTAACACCAGGCTGTAATCATATGTTCTTAAGTCACCCATTACTCCTACTGACTTTACTGGAAGAAGAATACCAAAATATTGCCATAATTCTTTGTTCATTCCTTCTTCTAGTATTTCTTCCTTAATAATCTCGTCAGCTTCTCTTAAAATTTGTAATTTTTCAAAATCAATCTCTCCAATTACCCGAATTGCAAGTCCTGGACCTGGAAAAGGCTGTCTCCATAAAATAGTGTCTGGAATGTTAAGACTATTTCCAATTTTTCTTACCTCATCTTTAAACAGGTTTTTTAAAGGCTCTAATAATTTTAATTCCATTTTTTCTGGCAATCCACCAACATTATGATGAGATTTTATTTTAGAAGAAGGGCCCTTAACTGAAATACTCTCAATAACATCGGGATAAAGAGTACCTTGCAAGAGATGAGTCACATTCCCAATTCTTTTAGCTTTATCTTCAAATATTTTGATAAATAAATTACCAATTACTTTTCGTTTCTTTTCCGGGTCAGTTACCCCTCTCAAAACAGTCAAGAACTCCTTAGAATAATCATAAGCATGTAGTTTTATTTCAAAATAATCCTGAAATGTACGTTTAACTTCCTCAGCTTCATTCTTCCTCATTAGACCGGTATCAATAAAAATACAATGAAGACTGTCCTGAATAGCTTTATGAGTTAACACAGCAGCAACCATAGAGTCAACACCCCCGCTTACTCCAGCTACTACTTTCCCGTCACCAATTTCTTTTTTTATATAGTCAATAGTTTTATCTATAAAAATATTTGGCTTCCAGCTGCCAGAACATTTGCAGATGCGGTGGGTAAAATTATATAATATGTCTTTACCCATTTTTGTATGGGTCACCTCTGGGTGAAATTGCAAGCCATATATATCTCTTTTATCATCAAAGATGGCGGCAACTGCATCCTCTGAACTCACTGCTGCTAATTGAAATCCAGCTGGTATTTTTTTTATTATATCATTATGGCTCATCCAAACTTCAATTTCATCGGGAAAACTATAGAATAAATTATTTTTATTATTAATTATTTTCACTTTGGCATTACCGAACTCAGCATTCCTTGATTTACATACTAAACCATCCATTAATTTTGTAATCAATTGAGAACCATAACATATTCCAAGAATTGGTATATCCATATCAAATATACTCTTATTTACTGTAGGGGAATTACTATTTAAAACGCTATCAGGACCACCTGAAAGGATAATACCATTTGGTGTTTTCTTTTTCAATTGTTCAATATCAGTGTAATATGGGAATATTTCCGAATAAACATTAAATTCCCTGATTCTTCTCGCGATTAACTGTGTATACTGTGACCCAAAATCCAAAATTGCTATCCATTCTTTTTTTATGTCATCTTTTACCACTATTCCATCACTCTCCTCACGTTCTCCTGAATTAATTTCTTGTAATCATATAATTTATAGTATATAATAATTTATAAAATAAAAAAACATTTTAAATTATATCATAGATGTTAGTATTCATCACACCCTTTTTAAAAAATGATATAGAATAATTAAGAAACTGTATGAAGATTTCGGGAGAGTTTTTTTATTAATAAAATATTTTTAATGAAAAAACACCGAAGGGGCAAGATGATGGTTCATCCAAACTCTCAGGTAAAAGGACCGAAATTGGACAGCACTCTGGAAAGATTATTATATCACCGAAGGGGCAACTTCCTAATACTAATAATTTTCAATAAATTCTCGCAGAAAATAAACGAAGAAGCTTTCAGGAAGAATCTCTCAGGTTTATAGACAGAGTCTTATTTGATTTATAAGACTCTGTCTTTTTTTATGCTAATTATTTGTTTTTCTCAAATTTTTGATATTACAAAAATTTTATAAAAATAATAATTACAGTAACCAAAGGAGGAAACATGTTATCAGATCTACAAATTGCCCAGCAGACCAGAATGCTCCCCATCACCGAAATCGCCAGCTCTGTAGGTATCACCGATGATGAGCTTGTTCTTTATGGTAAGTACAAGGCCAAGGTAAAAGCAGATATCCTAAACCGTCTTTCCGATAAACCCCAGGGCAAGTACATCGTAGTAACCGCCATCACCCCTACCCCCTTAGGGGAAGGCAAGACCGTCACCTCTATCGGCTTAGGACAGGGTCTGGCCAAATTAGGCAAGAAGGTAATAAACACCTTACGTGAGCCCTCCATGGGCCCGGTCTTCGGCATCAAAGGCGGAGCAGCCGGAGGAGGCTACTCCCAGGTAGTGCCCATGGAAGACCTAAACCTGCACTTTACCGGTGACATCCATGCGGTAGGTGCAGCCAACAATCTCTTATGTGCCATGTTAGATACCCACCTGCAAAAAGGCAACAAACTAAATATTGATTTACACTCTATTGGTATCAACCGGGTAGTAGATATCTCTGATCGTGCCTTGCGCAGTATCGTCATCGGCCTGGGCGGCAAGACCAACGGCATACCCCGTGAGACCGGCTTTGATATCACCGTGGCCTCAGAGGTAATGGCCATCCTGGCCATGGCTACCGATATCTTTGACTTAAGAGAAAGACTGGGCAGGATGACTGTTGCCTATACCCGTGAAGGTAAACCGGTCACCGCCGAAGACCTACAGGCAGCCGGAGCCATGACCGTTCTCTTAAAAGATGCCCTTAATCCCAACTTAATCCAGACACTTGAACACGGCCCCTGTTTTATGCACTGCGGCCCCTTTGCCAACATCGCCCATGGCAACAACTCAGTCCTGGCAGACTTAATAGCCACCAAGCTTGCCGACTATGTCATAACCGAATCGGGCTTCGGCTCAGATATGGGCTTTGAGAAGATGTGTAACATCAAATGCCGTACCAGTAACCTGAAAGTAGATGCTGCGGTCATCGTCTGTACCATCCGGGCTTTAAAGATGCACGGAGGAGCCATCAATGTCATAGCCGGCAAACCCTTAGACCAGCAAACACTTGCCAAAGAGAATTTACCGGCAGTGGAAAAAGGCTGTCAGAACCTGCAAAAACATATTGAAAATGTCCTTGCCCACGGAGTCTCACCGGTAGTAGTCATCAATCACTTCCCCACCGATACCCAAGGTGAGATTGACCTGATAAAAGAACAAGGCTTAAAAGCAGGAGCATCAGCAGTAGTCACCCACGAAGGTTGGGCCAAAGGTGGAGAAGGCTGCACAGAGCTGGCCCGGGCTGTTATCGAAGCCTGTGAAGAAGAAAACGGTTTTCATTACCTGTATGAACTTAAGTCCTCTATCAAAGAAAAGATTGAAACCATCGCTAACAAGATCTATGGTGCAGATGGGGTCACCTATCTCCCCCAGGCCGAAAAGAACATCAGGCTCTTTGAAAAATCCGGATTTTCTGATCTGCCCATCTGTATGGCCAAGACCCACCTCTCCCTCTCCCATGACCCTGCCTTAAAGGGCAGGCCCAAAAACTTCAAGATACCCATTCGGGACATCCGGGCTTCTGTCGGAGCAGGATTCCTCTATCCCCTTCTGGGTACCATGATGACCATGCCAGGACTGCCGTCTGTCCCGGCCTCAACCAGGGTTGATATTGATAAAGATGGCAATACTGTTGGATTGTTCTAAAAAATTAAGCTAGAGTAGGTAACCTGCGTTTAAGTGTTAGAGAATGGGACGTTGTCTCTAAACGAAAGGATTTTATCCTGCGGTAGGTTATCGCGTCCGCTGCTACATCGATATTTCATTTTAATATTTTTCCTGATGTAGCAGAAAATAAAGCTATGTCAAGGAGAAAAACAAAATGAAAATATCATCACGTACTATTACTATAACAGGATTTTTAATAGCATTAAGTATTTTGCTTACCCGGGTTGCCAGTATAAGGTTAGCTATTGGCGGAGTAGAAGGAATTAGAATTGGCTTCGGAGGATTACCAATCATTCTGGGCGGCATTCTTTTTGGGCCATTATACGGAGGGATTATTGGAGCATTTTCAGATATCCTGGGTTATATTATTAATCCTATTGGAGCTTATATGCCCCATTTTACTCTTACTTCTGCCTTAACAGGCATAATACCAGCACTTATTTTAAAAATTAACCAGAAAAATGAGCTAAATATTTTTAAACTAGGTATCGCTGTTACAGTTGGTCAAGTAATAACCTCTCTTATTTTGGTACCCTATTTTATACACACTATTTTTGGAATTCCCTGGGTGGTACTTATGCCCGCAAGAATCATTGCAACACCTATCAATATAGTTATTTATATAAATATAATCAATATACTGATTAAGAGAGATATTTTGAGGTTGGCAATAGAATGAATGATTACTTATATTTAATCTCATGCTAAAAATATTCAAAGAGCCAAGGTGTAAAAATCAGATATATTCCTTATATAATACTACATTAGTAACTAAAAATAATTAAAATATCAGGAGGAGATTGTGTTAAAAGAAATTATTGAGCGGGGCTTTGGTAAGAAGGAAGATTTAAGCTGTTCTGAGACTATTCTTTATGGAGCGAATCAGGCCTATGATCTGGGCTTATCCAAAGACTGCTTAAAACTCTCTGCTGCTTTTGGTGGAGGAATGGGGGTAGAAAATGTTTGTGGAGTTGTAACTGCTTCTTTGATGGTTCTCGGCTACCTTTTCGTTAATGATATTGCCCATAAAACTCCAGAGCTGAAAGAATTATCAAAAGAGTTATTTAATCATTACATTAAGGAAATGGGCAGCTTTGACTGCAAACCTTTAAAAGATAAATATCGGACTGAAGAAAAAAAATGTTATGATATCATTCTCAAGAGTGCTGAAATTTTAGATGAAATTGTTACAAGAGAAAAAAATAAAAGAAAATAAAAAAGATAAAACAATCAGCCTTTTTAGATAATATAAGTAAAAAGTTCAAAAATAAAGTATAAATGTCCTTGACATTAATTATTTAGCTTGGTAGCATTTTAAATTAATACAAAGATGGAAGTATACCTAGGGTTCCGTTCTCAAAATTGAAGCTGGACCAAGCGGTATAAGGTCTATATTTTTATAGAAATATAGAAATATAGGAATATAGATTACACTTTTGGGATAAAAACCCGGAGGATAGGTTCCATGAATGGCTTTCCTCCGGGTTTTTATATATATCTATTGTGAAGCAAAGGTTTAATTTATAAGATAACATTTATAAAATTAATTTAATTAAAGGAGTATAAAGATGAGTAAAAATAATTTATTACCTGTTTCGGTCCTGATTTTAATATCAGGAGCTATGTTTTCTTCCCATTTTGGTGTAGGAGATCTTATTTTTCCACCAATTCTAGGAAGAGGTGCTGGAACAAGTTGGTTTACTGCTGCTATAGGTTATATGATTGTTAATAGTGTTGGGGTCTGGTTAGCATACTTAGCCTGTGCCCATCAGAATAAATCATTAACCGGGATTGCTTCTACCGTATTAGGTGATTTTTTCGGAAAAATCTATACAGCTATTCCAATTCTTATTACTGTATTCTTTATTTTACCCCGTGTTTCTTCTGCTACTCATGAGATGGCAGTTTTGCCACTATTGCCTGGTATTCCCTTGTGGCTAACTTTAGCGGTATTTTTCTTACTCTGTTATTACGTAGCATTTACCAGGGCTACAGTTATGGATAAATTGGGAAAATTGTTAGCACCAGTCTTGATACTATTTGTAATTATTTTAGTGGTAAAAGGAATAGCCAGTCCACTTGCTGCCCCACAAGCTCCGGAGTCCACGAATGTTTTAAGTACCGGAATGCTGGAGGCCTATAATACCATGAATGCGATAGCAGCCCTCTTATTTGGTGGGTGGGTTCTACATGAGTTGAGCATAAGGAATATAAAATCAAGAGAAGACCAAAGTGTCAATTTAAATATTATCGGATTTTCTGCAGCGGTCCTTCTAGGAATTACTTCTACTGCTCTCGTCTATTTGGGTGCATCTTCAGGTGCTTTCTATCCGGAAGCTCCAATAGGAGTTCTTTCTACCGAGATTTCCCAGGGTCTCTTGGGGCAGATTGGTTTAGTCAGTTTTGCTATTATAATGGCGCTAAGTTGCCTTACTACTGCATCTGCTATTATTTCAATGGCTGGGGATATGTTTCTTGAGATGAGTAAAGGTAAACTTAATTACCGGACAATAGTTACGCTGGCAACTATTGCTGGGTTTGTTTTAGGTTTAGTAGGGTTAAGTAGAATCATAAATTATACTGTTCCCTGGTTAGTTTTATTATACCCTTCTATTGTTGTGATTATTCTAACTGGGCTATATGCAAAGTTTGAGAAAATCAAGAAGACAGTGGTTGTTGGTATTATTGTAGCAATATTTTTTGGATTAGGTGATATGCTTTCTTTTTATGGGCTTACCAATAATTTTATTTCAAATATTGCATCTAAAATGCCGCTTGGAGGGCAGGGGATAGGCTGGATTATTCCGACAATCATTATTATGATAATAGCACGGATAATTTTTAAACCAAAAGAAGAAGGCGTTACTTCCTGATTTGCCTTAAAAAGAAAACACGATAAAAATAAGTTCGAAAAAAATTAAGAAAAACAAATACCCTTTTTATTTGACATAAGAAGGGTATTTGTTTTATTATTTCGGTTAATCTTATTAATTCATTAAAAATGATACTACAAAAATCTGGGTAAGATAATAAAAAAAGACCAAAGGATAATATAATATGAAACTAACTCAAAATTTGACAATTATTGGTGTAGGGAAAATGGGCGAAACACTAATTAGTAGTTTGCTTAAAAACAAGGTTGTGGATGCAGGGCAAATATTTGGCACAACCTCACGGGAAGATACTGCGGTAAAAGTTAGAGAAAAGCTTGCGATAAAGGTAAGTACCAACAACCAGGAAGCAGTAACAAAGGGTGATATCGTAATTTTGGCAGTTAAGCCACAAATGATTAGCAAGGTATTGACTCAGATTTTACCACAACTAGAACAAAATAAGATTATCATTTCTATTGCTGCAGCGACCAGCACCGGCAATATCGAAGAACAGATTAATAAAACTATGCCGGTTATTCGAGCCATGCCTAATACTGCTTCATTGGTTAATGAGGGAATGACTGTACTATGTCCTGGAAAACATGTAAAAGAAGAACACTTAAAGTTAGCCTTAAAAATATTTAAATCTATTGGAGAGGTTGAAACAATTAATAGAGAAGAGCTTATGGATGTAGTTACTGCTCTTTCCGGCAGCGGACCTGCCTATAGCTATATGATGATAGAATCTCTTACTGATGGTGGGGTCAGAATGGGGTTGCCTAGAGAATTAGCTCGCAAGCTAGCTGCTCAGTCAGTATTAGGCGGAGCTAAGATGATTTTAAAAACAGGTCTACATCCTGCCTTATTAAAAGATGAGGTTACCACACCGGCAGGAGTTACTATAGATGGATTAATGGAATTAGAGGATGGTGGTTTCCGGGTAGCTCTAATTAAAGCAATTGACAGGGCTACGCAAAAGTCCAGACAAATTTCTAAATAATTGATTTCTCCATTAAAGTCTTTATAATATAACTCAGGACAAAAAATACTAAATAAACTAATCAAGGAGGTGTTTAATAATGCAGATTGCCGAGTGTATGGAGCGACTGGGTACTGAAACAGCCTTTGAAGTATTGGCAGAAGTCAACAAATTAAAAGCCAAGGGGAAAGATATAATCAGCTTTGCCATTGGAGAGCCTGATTTTGACACCCCGTCAAATATTATAGAAGCTGGCTCAAAGGCACTCCATGAAGGTTATACCCATTATGGTCCTTCAGCAGGATTAATGTCATTTCGAGAAAGTATTGCTCGGTATATATCTCGAACCCGTGGAATCGAAGTCAGTCCTGAGGAAGTAATAGTAACACCTGGTGCAAAACCTATTATTTTTTATAGTATATTATCCTGTATCAATGAAGGAGATGAAGTTATTTATCCCAATCCGGGTTTCCCGATTTATGAATCTGTTATTAACTTTGTGGGTGCTAAAGCAGTACCTTTGCCTTTACTGGAGGAAAAAGATTTTCGATTTGAGGTCGATATGCTGAAAAATAAAATTACAGATAAGACAAAATTGATTATAATAAATTCTCCTCAGAACCCAACTGGTGGAATTTTAACAAAGTCGGATTTAGAAATAATAGCAGATTTAGCAAAAGAAAAAAATATCTGGGTCTTTTCAGATGAGATTTACTGTAATATGGTCTATGACGGTGAATTTCAGAGCATTACTTCCATACCGGGAATGAAAGAAAGAACTATATTATTAGATGGTTTTTCTAAAACTTATGCAATGACTGGCTGGCGTTTGGGTTTTGGAGTAATGAATACTGAACTGGCTGCACATTTTACCCGATTAGAAACTAATTCAGTTTCCTGTACCGCATCATTTACTCAGATGGCCGGAATTGAGGCTTTGGAGGGACCGCAGGAAGAATCTCAAAAGATGATTAGTGAATTTCATTCCAGAAGAGATATTATCGTTAATGCGCTGAACGATATTGAAGGGATTTCCTGTAAAAATCCGGGTGGTGCTTTCTATGTATTTCCTAATGTTACAGAAGCATGTCGGAATTTAAACCTGAAAGAATCCAAAGAACTTCAACAATACCTATTGTACGAAGCTGGTGTGGCAGTCCTGGCAAGAACCTGCTTTGGCAAAAAAAATGAGGAAGAAGACCAGGAATATATCAGGCTTTCTTACGCCACATCCAGGGAGAATATCCTGGAAGGAATAAAAAGAATCAAAGAAGCCGTAGAAAAATAATATTGGTTTAAAAACATCGTAGTAATTTTGGTCATTATTAAATTACCAAAATTACTACGATGAAACTCAATACCTGCTTTTACTAATAATTTTTTTCCATCGATATATCATAACTATTGGTTAAGGAAGATAAGAAAATAATTTTATGAAACAGGTAATTAGCCCACAATTTATAATATGTCCCTTTTGTGGTAAAAAAAGTTTTGGAATTAGTAAAATATTTCCTGGTTATTATCTTCGAAAATGTCAAAAATGTTTTTATCCAAATGTACAGCGTAATGAGTCGGAAGTGTATTACATCTTGCCTCATATTTCAAAAAAAATTATTTACATTGATCAGTTTGCTCTCAGTTATATGGTGCGGGCAATTCATCCTGATATGAAAGCCACCGGTAATAGTTATGCAGATAACTTTTGGGTAAATATGTACCAGAAGATAGACAGACTTATAAAGATGCAGGTAATTATCTGCCCACAATCAAGTTTTCACCTTCAGGAATCAGTGGTCTCGAATTTTTTTGAACATCTGGAAAAGATGTATCATTTATTGTCCAGAGGTGCAAAATTTGCCAATCAAGATAATATAAGAAAGATTCAAATTGAAAATTCTGTCAGAAATTGGATTCGGGGGTTAACAAGAAAAGATAGGATTGATCCCCCGGAATCTGTTATTGATAGAGAGGTTAACGTCTGGCTTCCCCGGGAAATTAAATACAATCCTTCACAATACTCACAATCTTTCGAAAGAAAACTAAGAGAGTCAAGAGAAAGCATTCACCAGCAATGGCTCAAAGAATTTCTTATATGGAAAAAATATTCAGGCACTAAATTCGAACAGTGGAGAGAAGATTTTTATTTATCTTTGAAGAAAGAGATTCTAAGAGTTTATCCTGATTACTTAAAACATCTTATTATCTTACCTGCACAAAATGTTCATAATATTAAACTTTGTAAATTCTTATTAGAATCAATAAATTTACTGAATTTGATTCATTCAGTATTTGATGAAGAGGGCATTAATCACAATGACTTTTGGTTTAAAGCCTGGGCATATCTTCAGTCAGATTCATTCCGACAGATACCTTTTATTAAACTATATGCTCTTTTTTATGCTTCTTTTGCACGAAAAGCCGGTTCAGGTCAGAAGAAACCCCCTGACCGGGGAATGACCAATGATTTGAATGTACTTTCATTATTAATACCTTATTGCGATGCTATGTTTATTGATAATCAGTGTCGCGGCTGCCTGGAAGAAAAGGATGTACGGGATAATATTGATTTTTCTGCCTGTGTTTTTTCTCCAAGTAATAAAGAAAAATTTTTAGCATATTTAGAGCAATTGGAAAGAAATTTTCCTCCTAAATATCGAAAAAAAGTGGAAGAATTATATGGAACAGAATGGATTAATACACCCACCAAACTCTATTAGGATTAGAATGCCCAATGGCTTAGAGGTACAGCTTATTGCAATCCTTCATCAAACAATACGCAAAATAGCTTTCCTTTTTGAAAACTGATTTCCAGTTTGTCTTCAATGATGATCTTTATTTAATTATCCTTATTATTGATTAGTTTTATTATATAAAATGTACTAATTTCGAGTAGTGTTAACAATTTAGTTTTAAAAAATTGGTCATACATGTTGTCTTTCCTATAGAATGTAATTGATAAAACAAAAGTCAAAAGAGTTGATTGTGAGGGAGAAATGGCTTTAGTAATCAAAGATAAAATAAAAGTTATTTCAATTGATCAGGCAATGGAACACGTGCTAGGCATTACACCTTTAAATGATGTTACTGAAAGATAAATGAGCTATGATTATACCCAGGTCACATATTGTAAAAGTTTTGATACTTTTACCTCTTTTGGTCCCGTGATTGGTACAGAAATTGATCCGGACAATACAGTAATAAGAACTTATTTAAACGAGAAAAAGTACAAAAAGGCCATACTAAAGATTTTTTATTTTCCTGCTCCTATATTGTTTCTCATTTTTCACAAGGCAGAACACTGTATCCTGGTGACATTATTTCGACTGGTACTCCTAGCCATGTATTGAGTATGAAAGATGGTGATAGGGTTGAAGTGGAGGTTGAGGGAATTGCTATCTGATTAATTAATTATGTCTATGATACAAAAAAGCATTAACTTGTAGCAGCACAGACAGCTATTTTAACAAATATTTATAAGCATATTATTGAAAAATATTTTCATTTATTATATAAATATATTATATAAATATATTATATAAATAAAGACAAATAAAAAAGAAAAATAAAATATACTTATCAAATCAAATTAAAAAAGGTAAATAAAATTTATTTTTTAATAATATTTCAAACAAGAAAATTAATTTCATAAATTCATATATTAACTTCACAGGAATAAAGTGCGAGTTCTACAAATAATAAAATAACAGAGGGGGTGATTATAGGAATATTTTATTCATTGATGTCTGAGTATTAAAGGAGAATCATTACAAGAAAGAAAAAAAGGAGTATATTATGAAGAAAATATTAAAAGGGTTTTTAGTAGTTGTCATACTTTTTTCTTTGGTTACAACTATAACAATGGCAAAAGATGATACACTGGATAATATTCTGAAAAATGGAGTTG
>Ga0334884_1005407_pt1 | contig 12232 bp, 11 predicted proteins | sample GraSluR1_MG_7_FD_207215 | JGI IMG/M metagenome (GOLD analysis project Ga0334884, IMG submission 207215) | Sludge microbial communities from methane-producing bioreactor in Wageningen University, Netherlands - Granular Sludge_12_05 R1 | ecosystem: Engineered > Bioreactor > Anaerobic >...
GTCCATTCTGAACAACCACTTTGCGGTCCAATGGGCTGGGGAAGGAGAGCGCAATTAAATCAAGGAGTTCGTTTACACCGTATGCGTTGGCTACGCTACCGGCGATGATTGGCATAATTTTACCGGCGGTGATTCCGTCATGAAGACCTTTGTGGAATTCTTCAGGCGATAATTCCGCAGTTTCAAGATATTTTTCCAACAGATCATCGTTGGATTCAGCGACGATATCTTGCATTTCTTCTTTAAGCGCTTCGATGTCAAAATCGACCTGGCTCGTGTCACCGTCAAAGATATTGATAACACCTTGGATATCGGGTCCACTGCCGACTGGCACAACAAGTGGCACACATTGCTTACCATAATAATCCCGGATGGACTGTACTACCTCGAAGAAGTTGGTATTGTCTCTGTCCAGTTTGTTGATAAAAATGGCACGTGGGACATTGTACTTCTCCGCATATTGCCATGCATTGTCTGTACCCACCTGAATACCGGTTGATGCATCTACGATAATGACCATGCCATCCAGCAGAGGTGCAGTTGCTGCTACTTCACCCACGAAATCGCTGAATCCAGGATGATCAATGATGTGAATGCGGTCCCCTTTCCATTCCAGGTGGCACAGCTTCAACGCGATAGTATGCTTCTGTTCTATCTCTTCTTCAAGATAATCACATACTGTATTGCCCTCTTCAATGGAACCCAGTCGACTGGTTACTCCGGCGTCATGTAGCAAGTGCTCTATGAGTGTTGTCTTGCCCACTCCGCCGTGACCTAGGATGCCAACATTACGTTCCTTTCCGGGATTAATCACCGACATGGCTGTACCCTCCGCTAAATATGGTTGTTCTACATTCTGTATATCCTATGAGACAAAAAACTCTGAAATTGCATTTTACAAACCTCACCCCCTACAAAATAAGGTACAATCTGCAGGGAGTACAGGGATTATTGCTAGTCATGCACATCAAAGTAACATATGTCCGAACATCATTAGCGGTAAATACTACGACTTTGCGGCGCATTTCACATCCCCACAGCGCGTACCGTTCAGAGCATGATAACGAAATACATACGACGTTGTAAACAAAAAATTAACAACAACTTCTCGGCATCATATAGAACAAGTAGCAGCTTTGATACACCTCTACTGGGAACCATCCTGTACTTGCCAAGCCATCACCTGCACGTATCTCCCTTTTCGTCATACGCTTGCAGAATAGAATTCAGCAATAAACAATTCTCTGGTCACGCTTCTCGTACTACTGAGTACCCGCTTCGCGGGAATGACTGTTTGGAAAGGGTATGACGATGAAGCTGTGATTTGCGGTACCTGTTCTGGAAAAGATAGGATCAGTGACAAGATTTGCGATGCCAGCACCGGATGTTAATACTGTGTACACAATCCATGGTGCAATGCGAATACACTTATAGTGTTGAACATACCGTATCCCCTTTTGTCATGGTATAGTTGTTCTTCAGCTTACAAAGACTGTTCTCGCAATTTTCTCTAGTGCATTTAATCAAATACTGGTATTTTTAAAAAATTCACAATTACTACAGGATTAACTCGACTTGTCCGAAACGAATATGTCTGATAAAACCCATCAAACAGCACACACCCAAACGCTACCTTCTGGACAAATTGCGGATCCGGATGCACCACGCCCGCCAGATGAATATCTGATTGAAGGAGTGGACAAAGAAATCCTCAGAATAGAGCTGGACAAGTTTTCTGGACCGTTTGAAGTATTGCTGTACCTCATTCGATCTCAGGAAATAGACATTTTTGATATCCCCATTGTGAAGGTAACAGAGCAATATCTGCGATTTCTGGACATGCTTCAGGAAAAGAATCTGGAAGTGGCGGGGGATTTTCTTGTTATGGCCGCTACGTTGATTCAGATTAAGTCGCGAATGATACTTCCCTTGGAAATTGAAGAGGAGGAGGAGGAAATTGAAGAGGAAGACCCGCGACTGGACCTTGTCGAGAAGTTGCTGGAGTATAGGAAGTTCAGAGACTTGACTGAAGCCTTGCAGCAACGGGTTCTGGAAACTGAAAACTGGTTTGGTCGTCGTGTCAAACCGCAGCTCAGCAATGTAGATGCCGATGAAGAAGCCGAGGACGATTATTTAGAAGTCAGTTTGTACGATTTGATTCGTGCCATTCGTGCTATGATGCGTTATGTTACTGACCCTGCTGTGCATGAAGTTGTCATGGAAGGTGCATCGGTTGACGACAAGATAGGTCTGATCGAACAGCTGTTGCTGGAACATGGCAGTGTCACTTGGGTTGAATTGTTCAGGAAATGCCGCAGCAAAATCGAAATTGTATGTTGTCTGCTGGCAATATTGGAGCTTTGCCGTATGAGGCGCATTTATGCACAGCAACACCGGAATTTTGGTGATATCAGGATACTCCCCCGCAATGAATCACAGGAAATGGAAGAAATACCCGAACAAGTGGAGATATCTCAGGAATAGCTTGCGGGTATTGTTCAGGTTTCCCATGTCCAAAGGTGATGTTGGCCTGCGTGGTGAGAATGCCGCGGTTCGGTACCTGAAGGGCAGGGGATATAAAATCCTGGATAGAAATGTGCGATCAGGTCGGAATGAAATTGATATTGTATGCCGGGACAAAGACACCTTAATATTTGTAGAAGTACGTTCACGAGCCCGACAGGATGAATTTACACCAGAAGACAGTATTGGCCCTGCAAAACAGCGACATGTACGTAATGCTGTGCTTTATTATTTGAACCAACATTATGATCCAGAAACTTACTACCGGATTGATGTGATTGCGGTAACGATTACTTCACTTGGACAGATGCAAATCAAGCACATCGAAGATGCATTTACATGAGCCTGACCAAACCGATCTGTTAAATAGATGTCACTAATCTCTTGTCGTAGATAATTTATTCTTAAAATTGTTGACTTTTACGCTGTGTTGCAATTAGCATTGAACACAGGGAATTATAAGACAAAACCGTGTGAGTGATTTTGTCTGCGTGAAGGGTAACGTTATTTATTACCATATATAGCGCTACTTGATGGAAGGAGGACCCTGATATATGGGCAACCATTCTGTGGATAACCATGCACCGGACAGCCATGTTTGCCGGATACGCCGCCTGCGTGTATCTGGGCAGTGTGTTTATCATCATCCAACATCACCAGCGTCGGGCTTTACCCTGATAGAATTGATTTTGGCAGCAGCAGTGCTTGGTGTCGCTGTTACCATTTTTTTGTCGTTATTTTTTAGTAGTCTGCGTATTAGTGACACGTTACGCAATCGGACACTTGCGGCGAATCTGGGGGAATCCCGGATTGCGGCAATTGTGTCAGCTCCGGAACATTTTGAGTGGCGTATTGCTGCTCTTTTAGATGCACCAGAAGCTTCCTTGCTACCAGATGACTATGCTTTGGATGTAGTAGCTGGTGCAGACAATGATGACGATGCCCATGGCAACACACAGGATAACGTACTCGCTGATCAGTCTGTATCTGAACTGCCAAATATCGCTTCACTTGATCGCCTCGAGCTTTTTCCTGTCGTACCGAAAAATGTAGATATAGTTTATATTGACAGCAGCATATCTTGGTATGCGCCAACAACCCAACCTACCAATCCTGTAACTGCGCAACAACAGGAAGCATTGTTTGAGAAATTCAAGTGGCGGGCATACGCGGGTGCCCCACGCGAAAAAGAATCAAATGCTCCCAAAGCAAACTATCAATATCTCGAAGTAACAGTAGAAGTAACCTGGGAAGAGGCAGGCCGTTCTCAGCACCTGGTATACACTGGTGCAGTACCTTTGACGCGTGTTTTGAGGGCACTATCATGAAGCTTGGACTTTGCAGACAAACCAGTGTCAGCACCTTATCATCTTACGGTTTTAGCCTGATGGAAGTTATCGTATCGATAGCCATCATGTCCATAATAAGTACCGTTGGTGTCAGCATGTTTATCAAAGTTACGGATGCCTGGCGCACGGCAAATTCAAGAACTGAGTTGTATCGCACGGGTGATCGCGTACTGGAGCAAATTCGGGACGATGTCAGCCGTATGGTTTCTTCAGACATGTCAGGTGTATCGGTCATCGGTTCAGCCCGATATTATGTTGAAGAAAACAGTGCTAGCCCTTTGTGGCGGCTACGCAGAGAAGATGACAAAATTACGCTTCCGGTGGAAGTACCTGTTGATGGGATTGGAAATACACGCCGATTTCTGGTGCATTATGAAATAGACCATGAAACGGTACCACCGGTATTGGTAAGGTATATGACACCATTTGGTGTGTACACACCCGACAATGAAGGAAGTATACTATTGGAAAGTGTGCTTTCTCTACGTATTGAATATCTTGAACAGGATGCTTCTCCCGATGACCGGAGCGCCTGGGTTACACAGTGGGATACAGCGCACAACCCACATGCCATTCGTGTCAGTCTGGTGATGTCGAATCCACATCGCCTGGATGAACAGATAAGCCGTCAAGCAACGTATTATACGGCGGTGAGGTGAATCAAAGATGTCCTACTTTATACACACATTTTATATCTTAATCTGTACTGGTTTTCACCATGCTGTACATAGTGTAGGCAATGTTTTCCACATCCGTCACAAGGGCTGTAACCTCCACAAACAAAACTGTGGTGCCGCGCTGATAATGGCCTTGTCGCTGTTGGGACTCTTTGTTGCATTGGGCACATTATATATCCGCCATATGACGTTGGAAATAGACCACAACAACATTCAGCAGCGCCAGCTGCGTGCCCGTTTGGTCGCAGAAAGTGGTTTTCATGCTGCTTTGGCTGATTTGACGCAAGCCTTGAATGAGGGGCAAGTACACCAGCGCCTCGGGAAGACATATACCTATGAATTCCCGGTGTATGAAGAAATTACACCGCTGAATTCTAGTTATCAGGGGCAAATTGAAACGAATCGACTAGCTGTGGCCGAAGTAACTGTACTGGATGAGAGCGGTAAGGTCAACATCAACCACGCCCCGGCAAGCGTGCTTCAAAGCCTGTTGAACATTGATGGTGAAACAGCACGGGCTATTGTTGGCGGGTTACCTGGACGCCCAGGTGCAGATGAAAATGGTGCTTGGTATTTACGCCTGGACGATCTTGTTTCACGCGGCTACCTTTCCAGGGAAGATTTCAATTCCATAGACACTTCGCTGTTGACGACTTTTACGGTGATCAACCATGATCAACCAGTTGAATATCTGAATATAAATGCTGCACCTGTCGAAGTGTTGGCTGCGGTCTTTGCCTTGTCGCAAGAGGAGGCGGAAGCATTCGCAGTGAAACGCCCAATCACCGGTACCAATGCATTGTACACAGCTATTGAAAAGGACCCAGCAACATTCAATTACCGCCCGGATGTGAATGCCGAATCCATTGGATTACCCGAGGCATTAACATTAGATAGCAGATGTTTTCGCATCGTAGTGGAAGGCCGGTATGCTTTATTGGAGCCAACAGGCAGCGAAAAAGAATATCAGGTTTCTTACGGACAGGTTGAAGCTATTGTTTTGTTTAATCGGCATGATGAAGATTATGTTGTTCTGTATTGGAATACCCATCGGGATCGTTCCACGTAAAGAGCGGTTCTGACTTAATTGTAAAGAGGTTGGTGCTCAACACGTTATATTTAAAATTATTGTGTTGACTAAAATACTAGCGCACTGAAGGAGGAAAGTACCTCATGGCCAATAACGCCGAATCAACAGGGGGAGTAAAACGACGCCCCACACGCAGCACCAAAAAGAAAACGACGGTGGTCACCGTTGCAGATACCCCGGAAGAAGACATCATCTTTCATGGAAGCGAAACTGTGCAGAATGAAGGGGGGATGTTCAGCAGAGGAAGAGTCCGTCATGCAGAGATAACAATATTTTTACGTCAACTCATCATGCTGTTGGAAGCAGGCACACCTATATTGCGCTCCCTACGCACCTTGTCTGCGCGCGGTAAAAGTCCGGCCTTACGAGGGTTGGTATCCGACATCACTCAATATGTTGAAGCCGGTAACCCATTGTGGCAAGCATTTGATCGGCATCCACGCTATTTTGACTCCATATTCGTCAATCTGATCAAGGCAAGTGAAGCCAGTGGTACACTCGTTGTCGTTTTACGTCGTATGATTGAATTTCGCGAAAAACGAGAACTCATGGAAAAGCGTATCCGAGGCGCAATGATTTATCCGGTCATACTAATTGCTGCGTGTCTTGGTGTACTCATGCTGCTCACCCATTTCGTGGTTCCCCAATTTAAGTCCATGTTTGAAAGCGCCGACCTCGCTCTCCCCAAAGTGACCGAGTACTTCTTTTATGGATCAGACATCGTGGCCGTATGGTGGTGGGTGCCCCTGGCGTTATTAATATTATTGGTGGTGCTGTACAAGGTGTGGTACCGGCGCAACCCGCTTCGCCGACTGCGTGCTGACCGCATTAAGATTAAGATACCTATTGCCGGTTCTATCGTACATAAAAATGCCCTTGTCGAACTTACCCGCACGCTAGCTTTGTTATTGCGTAGTGGTTTGTCCATGATGGCCAGCCTCGACCTGGCTCGTAACGCAATTCATAATCGTGCCGTAGCGCAAAGCTTGCAGGATGTACGGAATTCTGTAGAACAGGGTGGCGGACTGGAAGAACCATTGCGCGCCAATGAAGATGTAATCCCCGCAGTGGTAACCGACATGCTGGTCACCGGTGAAGAATCAGGCCGGGTAGACCAGGTGTGCGACCAAATCGCGAATGTGTATGAAGAAGAAGTTGAAATTTCCCTGAATACACTGGGCGAAACATTGCAACCGGTAATCACCATCTTTATAGCGATCATTGTTATCGCATTGTTCATCGCACTTTTTGTGCCACTAATCAGCATGATAGACCAGATCGCGGGTGCGGGGATGTAACATGATTTGATTTCGAGACGGCAAGATTTGGCTCGGAAATTATAGGTTATACAGGTTATTTATTGGCTCCTGACAGGTGAAGTAATATCGCCAGTCAGGAGTTTTTCTATGCGGACTGGTAGCTCAGTATTTTATCGCGAAGTTGCCGTGCTGCCTGCTGGACGTCTTCCGCAGCAGTAACCGCTGTAACCACAGCGATATGCCGCGCACCATGCTGCAATACTTCATCGATATTGCTTTCTTTGATGCCCCCCATGCAGGTGAATGGAACGCTAAGGTGTGGCGTAATGGTGTCGATCATAGCCGGTCCGACCGTTCCAGTAGCTACTGTCTTGGTTTGGGTACTGAATATCGGGCCGATGTTGACATAACTCGCCCCGGTAGACTGTGCTGTCAGTGCTTCCTCCAGATTGTGGGTTGAGGCTCCAATTATTAATTCCGGCGCAATTCGCAGGGCTGCTTTCAGGGGCATGTCACTGGTTCCCAGATGCACGCCATCGGCACCAATTGCCAGCGCAATATCAACTCTGTCATCAACAATAAGCAGAGCACCTGCGTTTCTGGTACGCTCGCGAAACGCGCAACCCAAGGCATAGCATTGCCCGTCTTCCATCTCCTTCTCGCGGAACTGTATAAGGCGCACGCCTGCGCTCAGACAGGCATCCAGAATATCAAGCGGAGAACGGCCATAGCAATACAACCCAGTGATAACGACATACAAGTCCGTTTTATCGAATGCTTCCATTCGTTGTGAAAGTGACATCAACCACCTCCGACAAACTGAATGAGCTCCAGATTATCCCCTTCGGTCAGCAGTACTTCCTGATATGTTTTGCGCTCTAGAATATTGCTATTCACCTGGGCTACCACCGCCTTGGGATTCAGTCCCAGACTTTCTATGATGTCATGCAAGGATTGGTCCGGGCTGACATCTTTGGCTTCTCCATTTATAATAATTTGCATAGCTACATTTCTCCTGTCTTTGTCGCCACCTTCACCAAGTAACGCCAGGGCAAGACTGGCTGCCCTGACGAATTGGTTCGGAATAATTATTTAAGACGATTTAAAATCAAGTACTACAGCACTCAAGCCAGATAGCGGTCCAGCAAACCTTTCCATTCACCGCGATACTCGCGACCTGCCATGCGGGCGGCTTCTTCATCACCCAATATCAGCTCTGTCTCCGGATCAAAGGCAACACGGCGCTTCAACCCCACACAGATATTACCCAAGTGGCACATCACCGAGGTTTTAAGTCCTTCTTCAAGCGAAGTCCCCGGCACGGTTTCCTCGCCGCGAATACAAGCTGCGAAATTTTTGGCATGCTCAATTTCCATATTGTCTATGGAGTCATGACGTACTGGGTCCCCGGTTCGTGGATAATGCGTCCAGCCTGCACGGGTAATCACCAACGAGCCATCATCACCGCTGACTTCTGTGGCCGCTCGCTCATTTTGAATGGAGTAACTTGTCCAGAGACGCTGTTCCCACAAGGCAGTTATGCCAGGGTACTCATATAAAACCGTCTGGGTATCCGGTGTTTCCTTGATGTCATCAATCACATAGGTGCCCCCCAGTCCCATGGCTGCGGTCGGCAATCCGAGGTCCAGGAACCAGCGGGAAATATCGAGCCAGTGCGCACCCCAATTACCCATCTCCCCGGTGCCATAATCTTTGACCCAGTGCCAGTCATAATGACAACGATGTTGATTATAGGGATGATAGGGTGCCGGTCCAACCCAAAGATCATAATCCATCGTTTCCGGTGGATCGGAATCCGGTACTCTGGGTAATGCGCCCCGGGTATGAGTAATCCAGGCGCGGGTAAAGCCGATCTTGCCCAAGCCACCGCTCTGGATAAACTCTTTCGCCTGTTTGAAATGGCCGCTGCTCCGTTGCTGGGTGCCGACTATCACCACGAGCTCTGGATGTTGTCTGGAGGCAGCCAGCATGGCCTTGCCGTCATTAATATTGTACGACGCCGGTTTTTCCAGATAGACATGTTTCCCTGCTTCCAGGGCCAGAATGGTAATGGCTGCGTGCCAGAAGTCCGGGGTCGCATTGACGACTGCGTCCACTTCTTTATCTTCCAGCAATTCCCTGAAATCCTGATAGATGCGAGGCGCGCCATGCGGTTGTTCACCCACACGGGGCACCGCGGCTTCTGCCATTGCCAGGTCACAATCAGCCAGTGCCACAATCTCGAATTCACCACAATCTGTCATCACCTTGCCGACCTGGTGGCCCCGGTTTCTGCATCCAATGATGCCTACCCGAATTTTGTCTTTGGCCTGGGCACCTGCGGTTCCTGCCATGGCCATTGTGGCCACTGCGGCGGAACTTTTCATGAATGTTCTACGATCAACATTTAACATTCCAATATCTCCAATTGTGATAGGCACACTTTACACCTATCAAAAATAATACCCCCCCTGGCAACAACGTAGTTGTCAGTTCTATTTTATACCAAATAACTTTGGAGGTCTATAGTACTTTGTATAGCATGTTATCAATTTAAATGGCAACATCCTGCTGACTTGAATTCAAATTTTCAGGAATTTAAGGTTCTATGCCATAAGATTTTTACGTTTCACCCAATGCATACATCCGGTGCTGCCAGGCAGCCGCCAGAAAGTCCGAGGCAGACAGGGCACGGTTTGCTGCGGTGACTTCCAGCATATGAATTCCAGTAAACGTGGTATCTTTCAGGACAACGGGTATCTGTTCAAAGGGAATGCAACCCGTACCTGGAATCCAGTGCCGGTCCAGAATACCGTCGGTGTCGGACAGGTGGGTCACCAGCAAACGGTGACTCCAATCCCGAAGCAGGCGAAATGGCTCTGGGCTGTGCAGCCAGTCATGCGAGATATCATAGCACAGACCCAGCGCAGATGAATCGAACTGGTTGAAAAGAAAGTCGAGATATTCCGGGCAACGCGTGTTTTCCAGGGCCAATAGAACACCAGCTTTTTCAGCATGTAGAAGCAGGATACCGAAGCTTTCCAGCCCAGCCTGCCAGGGATTTTGTGATACAGGACCATTCCCTTGCACTACATGCATGACCAGCTTCGGCACTTCATGGTACGCACATGCCGTTATCCATTCCAGATGCTGTTGCACCGCCGCGTCACGCAGGGATATTTCTTCGCTCCAAAGATCATTCACACCACGGTAGGGGACATGGATATTGTCCAAGTGGAGCCCGGCCTCCCGTACCAGGGCCGGAGCCAGATGACGTAGACGACGCCGTACCGGATCACGCTCTTCCCACCAGATGGAGGTCGATGTGAAGCCAGACTCTCGGATTAGTTTCATGCGTTCACGAAACGGTAACGGGATTCCAAACCAGGCAAAGATACCCATGTTTTCATGTTGTGCTATGTGCGTCATCCAGATACAAGCGATTGGCAGGTCGCCCGAGGTTATATATTGAAGTTAAATTCTGGTTCCGGGAGTTGACGGGCAATTTTGTCTACCTGGTATCCAAAACCTGGCCCATACAAACTGCTCAGATTAAGCACACCATCGCGTCGTTCATACAGACCGGGATGTACCACAGCCTCCGGGCGACTCGCCTCCGGGTAAAACTGCATGGCATTGCTTTCGACCCCCATGATGGTGTCCGCATGCGCGCCAAGCAGCACATGTGGAATCTGTGCGAGCATGGGGTTGGTCAGATCCTGCACCATGATTGTCATGCCATGTTCTTTAGCCCAGGCTTGTGAAAGTAGGGCACCAGTCTGTGTTTTGCAGGTCTTCAGCGCAACACCAGTCCAACCCAGCGAACGTCCGATTCGTACCAGTCTCCAGTCGTGCGCGCTTTCATCCATGAACAGCGGCTTGCGTGCAGAAACACTGTGAACATCAATGGGATGCTTCTGAATGTCATAAGGAAAGGGCTGTTCCACATACAAAATACGCTGATATACTGCCGGGTGGTCCCGCAAAAAGCGGTCCAGAATATCATTCACATAATCTGGATTGGTCACCGTACAATTGAAATCCGTGGTAAGCCAGTCCACACCTTCTTCTTCGGCCACTTGTCCAACACGCAGCAGTCGTGCCCGGTCCCATTCGGAGTTGTTGCCTTGCAGCTTCACCTTCAAGCACTTGAGCCCATCGCGCCGAATCCAGTCCCGCAAAAACACCGGATAGCCGTCATCCGGCACTTCACCATCTTGATCTGCCACGTCAATCCAGTCTTTTCCACCTACCAGATGCCAGACCGGCAAGGTCTGCGGCAGTTTTTTATTTAAATAATTTTCCGGGTATATACCCTTGAAGCGGTGTGTCTTCTCATCATGTCCTTCCAGATAACTGGACAAATCATAATTCATAAATTGTGAATTGTACGTCGCGTACGCTGGTATGCCGAGCAATTGGCCATATGCATCATGCAAGGCAATATCAAACGGTGAGCAGACCACCAGTGCGGCTAAGCCAGGCAGACTTACCGGCACCTGGGTAGCGTTGAATTCATAACGCAATTCCGACAGGCGACCTTCAATAAAGGCATGACCAATTTCAAAAGAGTGCCCACTCACACCAAAATCAGCCCAGGCCTTTGCCAGCTTATGCGCAAAAGCTTTCATCGCGTTGTGTCGAACTTCATAGGGTATATCTTCCGGCCAGACCCATTGCACACTCAGGGGCGTTTCTCCCCAGCCGATGGCAGAATCACCTTTACTGTTTTCCACACGTACCGCCACCCGGGCACAGGTGACCGAAGTCAGTGTTTCCATTCCAAATTTCAAGGGAACGCGTGTCTCAACCGGAATAAAGTAGAGCGCAACCCCTTTGACGCGAATATCGGTACTATGTGGCAAAATACAACCTCCCGCACAACTATAGAATACGAATTGAATTGTCCTGATCAAGACGCAAGCATCGTATAATTTATCCTTATGCTACCAAGCATAGGATACGTATGCAATAATTCCTTAAAATGATCTAACTTGTTACACTTAATTATATATATATTCACAGCTAAAATAATGAAATTCTGTTCAGCATACAAGCAACATGCTATACTGATCGTTTCACGCGGTTGTGTCAAAACGTTATGATTGTTTGCGCCAATTACAGATCACTTTTACTTCTACCATCAAGAATTTCTTGCTGGACTTTCTTATTTTAATGCACAAGCAATGTAATTATAATAGTTATTAAATTTTCTATATATCAGCCATTGTATACAGGATTTACTCAGTTGAACGAAACGATACCTACAGCTACATTAAAGTCCAAGGAAGAACGTCGTCTACTTCGCGGCCATCTTTGGGCATTTCGTAATGA
>Ga0334884_1005410_pt1 | contig 12230 bp, 9 predicted proteins | sample GraSluR1_MG_7_FD_207215 | JGI IMG/M metagenome (GOLD analysis project Ga0334884, IMG submission 207215) | Sludge microbial communities from methane-producing bioreactor in Wageningen University, Netherlands - Granular Sludge_12_05 R1 | ecosystem: Engineered > Bioreactor > Anaerobic > Unclassified...
TGCTACAGCCAGAAACAGCCTCATCGAAGCTCTTGATTTCACAGAGATCCAGGCACAGGCAATACTTGACATGCGCCTGCAGAGGCTTACCGGCCTGGAGAGAGAAAAGCTTGACAGTGAGATGAGCCAGCTCATTATGGACATCGAGCGATACAAAAGCATCCTTGGAAGCCAGGTCATACTTGATTCAGTTGTAAAGGATGAACTGATGGAGATTCGCAGGCAGTATTCCGACAAGAGGCGGACAGACATAGAAAACTCTGTTGAAGAGGTCTCCGATGAAGACCTCATACCTGAAGAGGAGATCGTTGTTGCCCTTAGCAGGGACGGTTACATCAGGCGTATGCCGCTGCAGGATTACAGGGTACAGTCAAGGGGAGGCAAGGGAGTCAAGGGCGTCACAACTAAAGCCGAAGATGAAATTGCCCTTCTTACCATAACAAATACCCACAGGACGCTGTACCTTTTCACAAGTCTGGGAAGAGTATTTGGAGTAAGAGGCTTCTCTCTGCCGGAACCAAAGACAGGCAAGGGCAAGCTTGTAGGTACAATAGTGACACTGGAAAAGGAAGAACGTGTGGTAGCAATAAAAGACAGCAGCCTCGACGGGGCAAAATATGTCTTCTTTGTCACCTGCAAAGGAACGGCAAAGCGCTTGCCTGTTGAAGAGCTTGAAGGTTTGACCAGAGCAGGCCGCAGAGTCCTTACTCTCCTTCCTGACGACAACATCGCAAGAGTCCGTGTGACCAGCGGAAAAGATGAACTGCTTCTCACAACATCGATGGGGCAGACGCTCAGAGTCCTGGAAGAGGAGTTCCGTCCGCTGGGCAGACAGGCACAGGGAGTTCGCGGAATGAGGCTTGATGACGGTGACTGTGTTGTCGGCTGTGATATCGTGACAGATGGACGTCAGGTCTTTTTCATTAGCGAGCAGGGGATAGGAAAGAGGACAAAATACTCAGAGTTTACCCAGCACCATCGTGCCGGTTACGGTGTTAGGGCGATGAAGCTCTCAAATAAAACAGGAAAACTGGTCGGAGCATGGGGAGTAGCAGATGATCAGGAAATAGTTGTAATAAGCAGCAAGGGCAGGATGGTCCGCATAAACACCAACGAAGTATCAAGCCTGAGCCGTACCGCAACAGGGTACAAAGTGGTGAGGCTGGATGACGGAGATTCTGTCGCGGACGTAAGCATAGTAAAGACAGATGACGAAGGAGCACTTGATTGAAGCTCGCACGTGACGGACTGCCAACAATAGGCGGACTTGCCTTCATGGTCATCGGGGGTGGGTTGGTGTCCCCGTGGATATCCGTAATACTTGCATTTCCCATGATGCTGGCTATCTGGTTTTACCGTGATCCGGAAAGGACACCTGAAGCAACTGCCGGATGGGTAAGCCCTGCTGACGGAAAAGTGGTAGAAATAGAGGAAGTAGACCACGAATATACAGGAAAAGCTACGAAAATCGGCATATTCATGAATGGACTGGATGTTCACGTGAACCGTTTCCCAACATCCGGCAGGGTCGAATATGTCAAATATGTCCCCGGCAAGAAGTGGTTTGCGATAGCGCCAAAGGCCTCTGAGATAAACGAGCGTTTCTACGTAGGTGCGAAATCAGAAGAGGGGCGTTTTCTTCTTGTGCAGATCGCTGGTATACTTGCACGCAGGATAGTATGCAGGGTCAACAAAGGCGACACTCTGGACAGAGGACAGCGTTATGGTATGATAAAGCTTGGTTCAAAGGTCGATGTCTATCTGCCTCCGTCTGTAGTGCCTGTCGTAAAAATTGACAGCAGGGTGGTAGCGGGTGAAACTGTGATCGGAGTGGTAAAAAAATGAGAAAACGTGACAGAAGGATAAGAAACATACCGATAAGCAAAATAATACCGAACATGATAACCAGCGGGAGCGTATTCTGCGGAATAGCTTCACTGATAATGACATACCATCAGCACTTTGTACCGGCAGCAGTTCTTATTTGTTTTGCGGTATTTTTTGATGTAATGGACGGAAGAGTAGCCAGAAGTCTTGGAGGAAGCAGTGTTTTTGGAGAAGAGCTCGACAGCCTGGCTGACGCGATCAGCTTTGGTGTAGCTCCCGCATTCCTTATCTACGCGGCATACATTGGAATGGAAGGCGGAGTATGGGGTGCTGTGGCATCCTCTTTCTTTGCTCTCTGCGGAGTCCTCAGGCTTGCCCGCTTCAACGTCACGCATGTTCCTGCAGGCCCCTTCCAGGGTCTGCCGATCCCGGCAGGAGGACTGACACTTGCCGCGTTTGTGATCGCTAAAGTGCCGCTTACACCGCTTGCGGCGATCGCAGTAATGTTCTTCATCGGCGGTCTGATGGTTAGCTCGGTTCCTTACTGCAACGCGAAGAGGATGAAAAAGGATAATGTGAATAAAGTCAAGCTTTACGGTGTTGTTGGGATCCTACTCCTCTCTTTTGTGGTCCTGAAGGAAAAGGCATTCCTGGCCATCTCGCTTCTGTATATTTTTACCGGTCTTGCAAAGATAGATGTTGCCGAATGGGTCCTTGAAGAAAGGCCTGCCGAAAAGGGAGAATAGAAATACCTTGTTGAACCGGTTTTTTTAGCATGTTTATGATCCCGACTTCGGCCAAAAAGCCGGGGCCGGGATTTTTATAAAGGGGGCAAACTGATGAAGAAAATCATGACAGGCAACGAAGCAATAGCCCAGGGCGCCTGGGAAGCAGGACTGCATGTGGCAGCCGCATACCCGGGAACACCTTCCACTGAGATCCTTGAGAACTTGTCAACTTACAAAGATGTATATTCAGAATGGTCAACAAACGAGAAAGTCGCGCTTGAGGTAGCTGCCGGAGCTTCCATGGCCGGCGGAAGAGCCCTCGCCGCAATGAAACATGTCGGACTCAACGTTGCTGCTGATCCTCTGTTCACTCTTGCTTACACAGGAGTCAACGGAGGCCTTGTGGTCGTCACCGCAGATGACCCGGGTCTGTTCAGTTCACAGAACGAACAGGACAACAGGTATTACGCCTCACACGCCAAACTGGCTATGCTTGAACCATCTGACAGCCAGGAGTGCCTTGACTTTGTCAAAGAGGCCTTCGAAATTTCTGAAAAGTTTGATACTCCTGTGCTTTTCAGGGTCACGACAAGGATCTGCCACAGCAAGACACTTGTCAAAACATCTCCCAGAAAAGAAGTCCCTGTAAGACCATATACAAAGGATGTCTCCAAATATGTTATGGCGCCTGCATCGGCAAAGAAACGCAAATACATAATGGAAGACAGGATCGAAGCGCTGAAGGAATTCAGCGAAACTACCACGCTTAACAGGATAGAGAGTGCATCCGGTAAGTTAGGAATAATCACAAGCGGAATTTCTTACAACCATGCAAAAGAAGTATTCGGAGATGAAGTATCATATCTGAAGCTTGGTTTCACATGGCCGCTGCCCGAAAAACTTATAAGGAAATTTGCAGGTATGGTCGATACTATTTATGTGATAGAGGAAAACGAGCCCTACATCGAAGACTTCGTTAAGATCATGGGAATACAGTGTACCGGCAGAGAAAAGCTCCCATGGGTGGACGAACTGACTCCGGAAATAATAAGAAGAGCTTTCTTTCCCGGCAGCGAAGATCAGGGAGGCTATGCCATTGACGCAGAAGTTCCCCCGCGTCCGCCTGTTCTTTGCGCTGGATGTACCCACAGGGGATTTTTCTATGAGGTCGGAAAATATAAAGATGTTGTTGTAACAGGAGACATCGGCTGCTATACGCTTGGAATAGTGCCTCCTTTGAGTGTTACCGACTCTGTCATCTGTATGGGAGCCAGCGTTTCCGGTGGTGTGGGGTTCAGCAAGGCGGTAGAAAAAGCCGGCAGAAAAGAGAAGGTCTTCGCGGTCATCGGAGACTCTACCTTCTTCCATTCGGGAATAACGGGTCTGATCGATGCTGTCGTCAACAAAGCCCCTATAGTGATCAACATACTTGACAACAGGATAACGGCGATGACCGGACATCAGGAGAACCCGGGAACGGGACGCACATTGATGGGAGAGGATACTCATCAAGTAGATCTTAAATCTCTCTGTGTGGCATGCGGCGTAAAGGAAGAGAACGTTCGTCTCATAGATCCGTACAACCTTACAGAAACCAAAGAGGCCGTCAAGGCTGGGTATGACTCCACAGAACCATTTGTGATCATCACGACGTCTCCCTGTGCCCTCATAAAGGATGTCATCAAGGCTCGGGCAAACATGAAGTGCGTGATCGACCAGGAAAAATGTGTCAAGTGCAAAATGTGCATGAAAGCCGGATGCCCCGCCCTCAACTTCAGGGACGGGATCGTTTTCATCGACCGCGCTTCCTGCAACGGCTGCGGGATATGTCTGCAGATATGCCCCAAAAAAGCTATCTCGAGGGAGGTATAGGACCATGAAGAAGAATGATACAAAAAGCATCCTTCTCGTAGGAGTCGGCGGACAGGGGACCATACTTGCCTCTAAGATACTCTCAGAAGGGCTGGTCCGAAAGGGTTATGACGTCAAGATGTCAGAGATCCATGGAATGTCACAGCGCGGAGGAAGCGTTACCACACATGTCAGGTTTGGGACCGAGGTCTCCTCTCCTGTAGTTCCCGAAGGCGAAGCGGATGTACTTGTTGCATTTGAAAAGGTAGAGGCGGTACGCTGGCTTAAATACCTCAAAAAGGGCGGCAGGCTTGTGGTAAATAATTTTGAGATATATTCCCTGCCTGTGCTTACAGGTGCTGCAAAATATCCTGATGAAGTCGTCGAAAAACTTCAGAAGGAAGTACCCAACTTCAAGGTCTTCAACGCAGGAAAGATAGCGGAAGACCTTGGCAACATCAAGGCCCAGAACATAGTTTTGCTTGGTGCGCTTGTCAAGGCAATGGGGCTTGAGGACATAGACTGGGAATCAGTCCTGAAAGAGCTGATCCCTCCAAAACTGTTGGACCTCAACATAAAGGCCTTTAAAGCGGGGCTCGAACAATAAGAGAAAAACCGGATAACAGAAAGATGCCGCCCCTTATCCAGGGACGGCATCTTTAATATTTGGGTTTTGGTCCGGGTAATTATTACTGCTACCAGGTCAGCGTAGATTCTGATACTTCTCCTCCGCTCCATGTTACAGAGATATTAAGCTTCCCATTTTTTTTCGCGAGGTATCCGTTGTCCTGCATCAGAAGCTGAAATGTCTTTGAGCCGTTTACAGGAATGCGAACCGTTCCGTTCTTTTGGTTGAGGACTTTGTTGCCCTCTCTTACTCCCAGAAGCCACCTTCCGTTGTTGGCAGGAAGGGTATCCCAGCCCTTTCCTGTGTTGTCTGTAAGGACTATGGCAGTAACGTTGCCGCTTCCTGTGACTTTGATGTTGACGGAGGTATCCTTTGATCCGCTGGCAGCTCTTTTCTTGTTTTTTCCAACAAGGTCAATGTTGACCACAGCCGGTTTTGCTGAAGCGAATGCGACAGCACGGTCCGCCTTGGTGACTGTCGCGGCGGGGGCAGCCTGTGCCGCAGGGGCCTTGCCGGTGGAGGCTTCAAGCACCTGTCCGTTGGACATTACAAAGGTGATCTGGTAAGGACCAACCTTCTTGCTGTCTTCCTCATCAAACCAGAGAGAAAGCTTTTTTTCGCCGTTTAAAGCCATTGATAAAGTTCCGTCGGCTTTGTTCTGTTTGGCTCCCTTTTCATCTGTGAGTACAACAAGCGGATTGTTGTTTCCGGCTATCGTGTCCCATATTTTTCCGCTTGCAGTGCACTTGACCCTGACTCCGGTCACAGTTCCCGATACGTTGATCACGGCATCGATCTGCCTGTCGGCGTTGAGGTTGGATTCCATTTTTTCGTTGGGGCCTGCAAAGTCATACTTGCCTGTTCCCTTATATTCTGCAGAGAGAGAATCCTTCAGTGCTGTCGTCTTTCCCTTGGCAGCGTTCTTCTCAAACATGCGCCCGTCTGAAAGACTAATAGTAATCTTAGTCTTGACCGCCGGGTCTGACATTACTCCGTCCTTGTCCTGGACCAAAAGCAAATACTTTGCGGAACCCTTTACGTTAAATCCTATTGTTCCGTCAGTTTTGTTGAGTATGTTATTTCCGCTGTCGATCACAGTGACAATCGGAAGGCTGTTTCCGGCTATGGTGTCCCACTCAGCTTTCTTCGAGGGTGACTGTGCCGTTATTTTCATTGCCCTTACTGTGGCATCTTTGAAATTCAGGGCAAGTGTAAACTGATAGTCATTTTTACCGTCAGCTCCGACCTTCTCAGAGGTGCCGGCAAAATCGTGTTCACTTATCCCGTTCGTCTCGAATCCCGTTATGCCTTCTCCTGCTGCAGGAGCGACGGGGGCTGGTTTACCAAGCCCCTTCACGGTAGTTTTGCCCGTTACGTCCTGGTTGTCAATAAGAGTTACGATGACAGTAAAATCCGAGTCTTTGGGTATCGCAGTAACTGCATCGTTGATGTAGAGTTTGAAGTTTGCTCCAAGGAGTACCGGTGTCACAGGCATCCCGCCGGAAGCGTTAAGTATGTTGCCGCTGCTGTCCTTAACGATAAGAAGTTCTGTGGTGCCCGACGGGGAGGAACTCCACGTCTTGCCGGTGGTCTCGTTTTTGAGCGAGATCCTTTTGATGGCCTGTGCTCCGCTCACGGCAAGATTGAATGAGGCATCGGGTTTCCCGTCAGCCGTCCTTGAATTCCCCGCTCCGAGTACATCAGCCTTATCCTCTGCGTTGAAGCTTATAGAGTCAATGTTTAGCCCCAAAGAGACTGCAAAGGCCGATCCTGTAAAAAAGACCAGGAATGTAACGACCAATAAAGTTTTTAATAATTTATACATCTCTAAAATGCCTCCTTAAATTGTAAAATTTCCTTGAGCCAATCTTACATCAAATTTCAGCATTATTGGGGCACTTGGGTGATGAAATGGGATAAAATAGGTAAAAAGTACTGTTTATTAAGGGGAGTTTTACTTGGAGAAATTTGACGGACAGAATAATTTGATTTATGTAGATTGCTCAGCGGGTATCGCCGGGGATATGTTTTTGGCTGCCCTTGTGGAGATGACAGATGGTTTTGATCATCTCAGGAGTGAACTTGCAAAAATATCCCTTAAGGGATACAGCCTGGACCATTTCAGGGATAAAAGGGGAGGCATCTCGGGACTGCGCTTTGATGTTGTCTCTGAAGAAGGACATGTTCACAGGCATCTCTCGGATATTAAAGAAATGCTTCTTGGAAGTACTCTTTCAGATGAAGTCAAAAAGATGACCGTTATGGCATTCTCCCTTCTGGCGGAAGCGGAGGGTAAGGTGCACGGCGAGCCGGCGGAGAATGTCCATTTTCATGAGGTCGGGGCTGTCGATTCCATTATCGACATGACCGGAGCAATGATCATGCTTGAATATCTCGGATGGCCCGAAGTTGTTTTTTCTCCGCTCAACGTGGGTTCAGGAACTGTGAAATGTGCCCATGGGATCCTGCCTGTACCGGCTCCGGCAACTTTGGAACTGCTTAAGGACATATCAGTATATTCAATGGGAGATCCTATGGAACGGGTAACGCCTACGGGGGCTGTACTGGTCAAGTCACTTGGGGGCAGAATATCTGCCGGGATGCCTCACGGAAAAATAGTGAGTACAGGGATAGGCTTGGGGAGCAGGGATGGCGCTCTTCCAAACATTCTGAGAGCAACGCTGCTTAAAAAGAACGATGCGTTACTATTCGACAGGGGCGTTGAACTGTCTGCAAACATAGATGACATGCTTCCACAGGACCTTGCATTTTTGATGGAAAAACTTTTTGATGCATGGGCACTTGATGTTTGGTTCGAGAATATCCAGATGAAGAAGAACAGACCGGCGGTAAAGGTCTGCGTGCTGTGCCATGAAAGCTATTCAGAACTGCTGCAGGAGACCCTTCTCAGAGAGAGCTCTTCACTTGGAGTCAGAAAGATATATGTTGAGAGATCTATGCTTGAAAGAAGCACTGAAATACTGGAAACATCCCTTGGTCCGGTCAGGATAAAAATGGCGGTCATGGGAGGCAAAATTATAAAGGAAATGCCCGAATTTGAGGACATTAAAAAAATAGCTTCAGAACGGTCCATACCATTATCAGAGGTCCGTTCTCTGATCGCGCGTGAAAGGGAAACGGCTGTAAAATCCTCGAAACTTATACAGGGAGACTTTGAGACAAAACTGAATATGACCAAAGAAGACTTAAAGGATCCGCATGCAAAGGAGACGGATGGTCATTATCACGGGCTTCACCATTCCCATAGCCATTCGCATGACCATTCTGAAATCGGGGAAGAAGGAAAATGACACTGATACTTGATGGCAGGATCACTTCGAAAAAAATTAAGGACTGGATAGCGGCTTCGGTCGATGCCATAAGAATAAGAGACGGTTGGGTGCCTCAAATGGTGACAGTCCAGGTGGGTGATAACCCTGCTGCTGAAAGGTACATCAGAAACCAGCTGAAAGCCTCTAATGAGGCAGGCATATCAGCCAGACTGGAAAAATTTGACTGTGATATTCCAAAAGAAGATTTTTTGAAAAAACTGGCGGCGATAGGCAGAAATCAGGAAGTTGACGGAATAATACTGCAGACCCCATTTCCGAAGGGTTGGCCTGTTGACGAGATACTGAACGGCCTTCCATCAGGAAAGGATGTTGAAGGCGTCCATCCGGAAAACCTTGGCAGATTGTATCTTGGCGAAACAGCCATTCCTCTTCCATGTACAGCATGGGCGGCGATCTCGCTGCTTGAATGGTATGGCAGGAGCTCTTTTGAGCAAAGCAGGTGCGCTGTTATTGGCAGGAGCCCAAACGTTGGCAAGGCTGCCGCGCTGATGCTCATGCACAGGCATGCTACGGTGACTGTATGCCACACAAGGACTTCCTCTGAGCAGCTCAAAGACGTGCTTGCCGGTTCGGATCTGGTTATTGCTGCCGCAGGAGTAGCTGGCATGGTAGACCCGGAGATACTGCCATCCCATGCATGGGTGGTCGATGTAGGAACTAATGTCACAGAAGAGGGAAAACTGGTGGGGGATGTGGCACCCGGGGCTGATGGGCATGTGGAAGCGCTGAGCCCGGTCCCGGGAGGGGTGGGACCGATAACGGTATCCCTGCTGCTGGCGAACCTTCTTCTTTGCGCATCAAGGAGGAGACTTGGAAAGAGCATATTGCTGCCTGATTTGAGAAAATTACGTGAGGAGTGATCTCATGGATATCGAGAACGGAGCCAAATGGTTTGCTGAACAGATCAAAAAAGGCAGGGTCGTTATCTTCAGCGGAGCAGGACTCGGTACCGAATCGGGGCTTGCAGACTTCAGGTCGAAGGAGGGGATGTGGGCTCACGTTGACCCGATGCAGTACGCCTCAGTAAACGCCCTTGAGCGGGACTATGATTCATTCAGGGAATTCTACAAGTCCAGGCTTTATGTACCCGAGAGCATACAGCCCAACAAAGGGCACAGGTACATTGCCGAGTGGGAAGCTGCAGGTTATGTGACGGGCATAATAACACAGAATGTAGACAGGCTTCACCAGAAAGCCGGTTCAGTGAAAATAGCCGAACTGCACGGAAGCCTCGAGCCCGTGAGGTGTCATTCCTGCGGCAAGATATGGGACAAGGAGCATTTTCTTAATGGTGAAAAATGCGACTGCGGAGGGGTGCTTCGACCCGGTGTAGTGCTTTTCGGGGAGATGCTTCCCGACGAGCCGTTGAGACTTGCCGATGAATGGAGCTCCGAATGTGATACATTTGTTGTTCTGGGTTCATCTCTTGTCGTCTCTCCCGCCAACTACTTCCCCCGTCAGGCAAAAAACAGCGGAGCAAAACTGATAATAATCAACAGGGACGAAACTCCGCTGGACAAAATAGCCGATCTTGCCGTACATGAAGGCATAGGGGATTATCTTGAAAAAGTCGCGGGATACATGAAATAGCCCTAAAAATATGAGAGGAACATTTTGGAAATGCTCCTCTCTTAAAAAACGGGACATAAATGGTTTTTTAAATGATTTTTTCGATCTTTACAAAAGTGTCCGCATAGGCGGCTCCGCAGCCCGGAGCCTTCACTGCTTCTGTCAGCAGATTTATCCCCGGCACTCCCTGTTTTGCTGAAGCCAGCCCTTTTTGGAGAGAAGCATCTCTCTTTGCTCTCATTGCAATGTGCTCTCCCGTTCTTGAATATACTGTTACCATGTCGTTTTCTTCCAGACATATCTTTTCCATATCAGCCGATGACAAATATATTTCTGGGATCTCCGGTATGTTTGGTGCGTCATAACTGTGTCCGTTTATATACTCTTTTACGTGGATGGTGATCAGCCGAAGTTCTTCATTTTCGGGTACACACATTACAGGAATATCAGCGGGGAGTTTCGCCATAGTTTCCGTGTCTGTCCAGTACAAAGGCTCCTTCCATTCATAAAGTCCTTCCGATACCCTTTCAAGCCTCTTTTCGTCCTGCATAAGCATATCCATTTTCTCATACATTTTTAGCAAGTCCGTCTTCAGTCCAAGTGTCTTTGCCAGTCCGTCATATATCTCAATGTCAGACTTTGCCTTTCCCTGGGGTCCTACGACTCTCCCGCTCCTGACGAGGTAACTGTGCCAGTATGAACCAAGCCAGTCATGATCTTCTTCCAGATACGTAGCTGCAGGGAGCACAAGATCACATTCCTTCGCGGTCTCGGTCATGAATATTTCTGTGCATACCTTAAAGGGTACAGACCTCATGGCCTCGACTATTCCGGAACTTCCCGGGTTCTGCATAACGGGATCTGCATTGGTTATGTGAAGCACGCTTATCCTTGGCGTGGCATCAAGGATATCTTTTCCCATCGTTCCGGTCCCGAATTTACGAACATTGTCAGAGCGAGGGACAAGTTCTTTTGGAAAGAGGGCATGCTCGTCTTTTCCGAAACTGAGGCCTGAACGCGGATCTTCGAAACCGCCGGAGATCACAGACAGGGCAAACATCCATTTAAACTGCATGTCTCCATGGAGATATCTTTGCGATCCATAGGAGGGCATGTGTGTCACAGGCCTGAACTTCATCAGCCATAGCAATATTTCTTTTGCAGTTCTTTCATCTATTCCGGCAGTTTCAAGAAGCTTCTCTTCATCAAGGCTGATGAGGTGAGTAAGGAATTCCTCGTAATTTACGACCCTGCTCTCCCATCCGTTGGAAGACGCACCTGAACTGATCAGTTTTTTGCAGAGCCACGCAGCCAGGGCAAAATCTCCGCCGGGTGCTATGTACCATGACCTGTCTGAGTTTTCCAGAGTCTCGGTCCTTCTTATCTCAAGGGATGCGATCTCACCGCCTTTTTCTCTCACTTTGCGGAAGACCTGTCTTATCTGGGGCTGTGTCACAATGGAATTCCTTCCCCAAAGCATTATTCCCCTTGCTTCAGACTGAAGCTCGGGAGTCAGAAATGGAACTCCCCATCCGAGCGTGGCGTCCTTTAGTCCCGATGAACCTATGCTTGAACATAGAGACCCCTTTGTTCCGGTGTATCCTCCGAGTTCATTGAATACGTGCGGGATAAGAGACTTTGAAAAATACATTGATCCGGCGCTCGAGTAATACATAAGGGATCGCGGTCCGTATGCGGATACGGCTGAAGAGACTTTGTCTGCCCAGACAGACCATGCCTTTTCCCAGGTTATCTCTTCCCATCCGCTGCCGGACCGGAGCAGCGGAGTCCTTAACCTTCCTGGATCAAACACACGGTTCGCATAACGGAGTCCCTTTGGGCAGATAAACTCAGTCCATCTGTTCATTTCATTAGGTTTCATCTCAATTTTATTGTTGATGAGTCTTGCCTTTATGGTGCAGGCACAGGGACAGTCATGCGGGCAGGCAGTTGTTTTCCATTCGGGTAGCATATAAGTTCCTCCGGATAAGATGATCTATAATTATAAAGGCAAATCAGTTTGCTACAAATAAAATGGAACCCAGAAAGCAATTGATTTGTTATGACAGATGTTCTATCGTAAGCGTCAAACCATCCGTACCTGTGAGTAATAATATTCTTCATATAAAGTCTCCCCAACAAGTTACCATGAAGGGGAGATTTTTTTATGTTCGATCACCGTGGCAAGCAGATCTATCTCATATGCGGATCTACGGACATGCGCAAGGGAATAGACGGACTGTCGTCTATTGTGGACCTTCGTCTTGTCTGCAG
>Ga0334884_1005419_pt1 | contig 12202 bp, 13 predicted proteins | sample GraSluR1_MG_7_FD_207215 | JGI IMG/M metagenome (GOLD analysis project Ga0334884, IMG submission 207215) | Sludge microbial communities from methane-producing bioreactor in Wageningen University, Netherlands - Granular Sludge_12_05 R1 | ecosystem: Engineered > Bioreactor > Anaerobic >...
CCCTAGTATAATAAATACAAAGTGTTTATTAATAAATTAATTCATACTTTTGTATTTAAAATACACTCCTTTCCTTATATTAATATTTCAATTTATATATTTGAGCCTCTATATTTATCATTTATTGTAAATAAATGTTAAAATTGTTATGTGTCGTGGATTTGTGCATTTGTCCTATAGCTTTGACTATTCAAGGAGGCTCAAACCACGGCCTATGTTTAAATACCAATTAGTTAGATAACGCTTTGACGTTTTATTTTCCACTAGGTTGTATGTCATAGGTTCGTTGGACTCACTGCGGCACCCATTATTAAATCTTGAAAGGAGAGATTATGTATCTAATTGCTTTTGATATTTCTAAATACAAGCATGATTGCGTCATCATGAATGAATTTGGAAATGTAACCACACCTTGGTTCACCTTTAATAATGATTATGAGGGGTTTATGCTTTTTAAATCCGTTTATGATTCGTTAGATCACACACAAGTTATTCGAATAGGGCTAGAGGCTACTGGACACTATGGAAATAACTTGAAACACTTTTTAACTTCAATAGGTTTATCCTATATGGAGTTTAATCCTATCTTAACTGATTCTTTCAGAAAAGCTACTTCTGTTAGAAAAAGAAAAACAGATAAGGTTGATGTTGAAGTAATTGCTAATATGCTTCGTTCCTTTGATTACAAAGAAACACCGCCTAATGATGATTTCTATCAAACACTAAAAGACTTAACTAGATATCGCACTAAAATATCCAAACAGACTGCGGTTGAAAAAACCAGGCTAATTAACATCTTAGATAAGTTGTTTCCAGAGTTTACTAAGATCCTTGATCCGTTTTCTGTTACAGGAACCTATGTTTTAACGAACTATCCAAATCCTAAAAGTATTTTAAACGCAGATCTCAAAGAATTATTTGAAATCCTGTACAAAAGCTCGAAACACCACTTTAAACTCGATAGATTCCAAGCACTCATAATTAGTGCTGCAAATACCGTTGGTAATTATTCGAGTAGTTATGAGTTCCTGTTAAACGAAACAATAGAGAACATTAATACTCTAACAAACCAACAAAAGCGGGTAGAAAAGGAAATAACAAGGCTTTTAGAGCCTATTAATAGTCCTTTACTTCGTATAAAGGGGTTAGGCATTAATACTGCTGCTATACTAATAGCTGAATTCCAAAACTTTGAAAACTTTAATTATTCAAAACAGGTGATCTCTTTCGCTGGTCTTGATACATCAATTAAACAATCTGGTACTATGAATGTAATCGGTAAAATGACTAAACGTGGGTCTAAATATATCAGACGCGCAATTATATTTACCATGATGCCACTGATGAATAGTCAACCAAAATTTAAAGAATATTACCAGAAAAAAAGAAAAGAGGGGAAGAAGAAAACTTGTGCCCAAACCCATTTAGCCAAAAAGTTTCTTCGTATCATATTCCACCTTGTAAAAAACAATTTAGAATTCGATCCACTCTTAGTTAAATAATAACACAAAACAACTAAGAATACATTAAATAAATTATTAAATTTTCATGCGTGTTCAAAATTTTGAATTTTGGAGTGGCAAGTTTTACTATACCCTAATTACATTATTCAAAAAAAATTCATTTATTTGCTTGATTTAATATAGTTAGTCTCCTATAACTTTCTTTTATCAGTTACTCTATTAATCTTACCTTCACTACGAGGTAGTGAATTCGGTGAGACTAAAGTAATCTTAGCTCCTAAGCCTAGCATAGATTGCATATTTCCTTCTATTTGTTTTTTTACTTTTTCAATCTTAGAAATTTCATCTGAAAACAAATCTTGACTCATCTCAATTTGAATTTCTAAAACATCTAAATTATTTATTCTGTCAACAACAATATGATAATGTGGTTCTACTTTTCCACTAGCATCAACTATCACAGATTCTATTTGAGAAGGGAAAACATTAGCTCCCCTTATAATTAACATATCATCATTTCTACCATATACTTTATCCATACGAACAAAAGTTCTACCACATTCACAAACTTCATAGTTTAATTTTGTAATATCTCTTGTTCTATATCTAATCAAAGGAATTCCTTCTTTTGATAAAGTTGTAAAAACTAATTCACCAGCTTCACCTTTTTTTAATGGTTGTAAAGTTTCACCATCAATAATTTCAGGATAAAAGTGATCCTCATTAATATGCATTCCATCTTTATATACACAATCACTTGATACTCCAGGCCCTGTAATTTCAGAAAGTCCATAAATATCATAAGCATCAATTCCAAAAGTTTTTTCGATACTTTCTCTCATTTCATTAGTCCAAGGTTCAGCTCCAAAAATTCCTATTTTTAATTTAGGTAAACTCATATTAGCTTTTTTTACTTCATCTCCTAAATGGATTGCATAAGAAGGTGTGCAACATAAAACATCTGCTTCAAAATCCTTCATTAAAGCTAACTGTCTTTGAGTATTACCACTAGATACTGGTACAACAGCCGCACCCATCTTTTCAACTCCATAGTGCAAGCCCAATCCACCTGTAAATAAACCATATCCAAAGGCAACATGGACAGTCGATGTATCTTTCACTCCAACTGCTACTAAACTTCTTGCTACCATCTCAGTCCAGACATCAACATCTTTTTGAGTATAGCCAACTACAGTTAGCTTTCCTGTTGTTCCGCTTGATGCATGAATTCTAATAATATTCTTTCTATCCGTAGCAAACATTCCAAAAGGATAATTATCTCTTAAATCTTGTTTAGTTGTTAAAGGCAGTTTTACAATGTCATCAATTGTATTAATATCATCTGGAGTAATATTTAATGCATCCATTTTCTTGCGATACATAGGAACATTTTCATATACTCTCTTAACTACTTCTTTTAAACGTTTGCCTTGTAAAATTTTTAACTCTTCTCTAGGCATACATTCAATTTTCTTATCGTAATAATTAACTTTCATAAACTACTCCTTATTTTCTTTTAATGCATTAATTCCTGCTTGATATGCTTTTAAATTTTCTTCTATATATTTAGAAGGAATTGTTTCTTTTAATGCACAAATAAATTTTTCTTGATCAAAATCTAATAAGTAACTCATAGCACCTAACATAACAACATTAACAGTTTTTATATTTCCTGATGCTTTAGCAATTTCTAAAGCATCTAGATAGTACTTTTTATAATCTGAATTTTCTAACTCTTTAATAACATTTGGGTATAATGCAACTCCACTAGCAACTGAAATTGGATATATCTTTTGAGTATTAGCCAACAATGTTTTACCTTTTTTTAAAAAACTAATTGCTCTTTTAGCTTCTAACAATTCAAAAGCTAAAATCATATCCGCTTCTTCATAACCTATTATTGGCGAATAAACCTTAGAAGCCATCTTAACATGAGTTACTACATTACCACCTCTTTGGCTCATCCCGTGAATTTCACTTAATTTACAATCTTGATTAGTCAAAGTAGCATAAGCTCCTAAAATTTTAGATGCTAAAATAGTCCCTTGACCACCAACTCCAACTATTAATATATTCATACGTCTTCACCCTTAATACAGTCAAATGGACATACTTCAACACAAAGTCCACAATCAACACAAAGCGTTTGATCAATAAATGCTTTGTTATCAATTTTAATAATTGCAGGACATCCTAATTTAAAACAAGCCATACAACTCTTACAATCATGCACTACCATAGTTCCTTTTTTAAGTTTACTTAACATTATACAAGGTCTTTTAGCAATAATAACAGAAACTTCATCTTGTTTTAATTCTTCTTTTAAAATCATTTCAGTTTTTGAAATATCATAAGCATCAACTGTACAAACTCTTTTTACTCCACAGCCCCTAACTAAAGCTTCTAAATCAAGTCTATTAGTTACTTCGTTTTGTAGAGTTTTACCAGTGGCTGGATTATCTTGATGCCCTGTCATTCCTGTTGTATCATTATCTAAAATTACTAAAGTAATATTAGCTTTATTATAAACTGCATTAATCAAACCTGTTATCCCATTATGGATAAACGTAGAGTCTCCAATTACACTTACAATATTTTGATTATTATCAGTTGCTTTTACAAAACCATGAGCCATTCCTAAAGCTGCTCCCATGCAAATCATTGTATCCATTGCAGCAAGAGGCTCTGATGCTGCAAGTGTATAACACCCAACATCGCCAATCACAGTTAATTTCATTTTTTTAAAAACGTAAAAAACTCCTCTATGAGGACATCCTGCACATAATATTGGAGGTCTTGGTGGAAGACTTTCAAGTTTCGGTAAAGCCTCACCCAAAAATCTATTTTTGATAACCGAAGCAGTAATTTCTCCTTGAACTGAAAAAACATCTCTTCCTAGGCAAGTAATACCTAAAGCTTTTATTTCTTTTTCAATATATGGTTCATTTTCTTCAACTACTAATAACTTATCAACACTTTTAGCAAATTCTTTAATTCTTTCAATTGGTAAAGGATAAACCATTCCAAGTTTTAAAACCGAAGCACTAGGCAAAGCTTCTTTAACATGTTCGTATAAAATACCAGCACAAATTACTCCCAAAGAAGTATCATTCATTTCTATCTTATTAATTGAAAAATTATTGCATGCTTCTTTTAATGCAGTTTCTCTTGCTTCAACTGCAATATGACGCCCTCTTGCTGTAGCTGGATACATTACATATTTAGAAACGCATTTAACATATTTCTTTAAAGGTAAATTTACTCTCTCACCTATTTCAACATAACTTTGAGAATGAGATACTCTAGTAGTTGTTCTTACAATTACTGGTGTATCATATTCTTCTGAAAGCTCAAAAGCTATTTTCATAAAATCTTTAGCTTCTTGAGAATTAGATACTTCTAAAACTGGTACATGAGCCATAACTCCATAAAGCCTTGTATCTTGTTCGTTTTGAGAAGAATGCATCCCTGGATCATCAGCAACGACTATTACTAGCCCTGCATTAACCCCACTATATGAAGCACTAAACATTGCATCACTTGCTACATTTAGACCAACATGCTTCATACTCACCATACTTCTAGCCCCAGCAATTGAAGCGCCTAACGCTACTTCTAATGCTACTTTTTCATTAGGAGCCCACTCAGCATAAACATCTTCATACTTAGCAAACTCTTCAGCGATTTCAGTTGAAGGTGTACCAGGATATGCAGATAGCACCCTAACCCCAGCCTCATATGCTCCCCTTGCGATTGCTTTATTCGCAAGCATTAATTTTTTCATAATTTAATTCTCCTTGTTTTTAACTACATCAGTAAAGTATTGACCGATAATTTTTATACCTTTTTCAATCTCTTCAAGACTTGCATTTGAAAAATTAAGTCTCATTGCATTAGTAAATCCTTGGCTAGCATAAAAATCATCACCCGGCAAATATACTACATCCAAAGTTACTACTTTCTCAAAATGTTCTCTTGTATTAATATTTAATCCTTTATCAAATTCTCCCCAAATAAAAAGCCCACCCTCAGGATTAATAAAGTTAAATCCTTGAGGCATATATTTTTTTATAGCCTCTATCATCTTATCTTTCTTTTCCTTATATATAGGAATAATATAATCTAGATGATTCTCTAAAATATCATTTTTTAAAAACTCACAAACTATAGCTTGAGAAATCGTTGATGTTTGCACATCAGTTGTTTGTTTGGCTACTCCAAACCTTTCAACCAATTCTTCACTCGCCACCAAAGCTCCACATCTAAGACTTGGAGCTATGATCTTTGAGAAACTTGTAATATAAACTACTAAATCTTTTGAATCTAGACTTTTCAAAGTCTCAATCATATTACCACTATAATTAATCAAGGAATATGGATCATCTTCTAAAATATGTAATTCATATTTATTGATAACTTCGATTATTTTTTTTCTATTTTCTAAAGAATAACTCTTTCCAGAAGGATTAGAAAAAGTTGGTACGCAATATAAAAACTTAGGCTTATACATTTTTATTTTTTCTTCTAAATCAACAATATCTAGTCCGTCTTCATTTGAAGCAACTCCAACAGGGATTCCTTCATATGTTTTCATTATTTGTAAGGCAGCTAAATAAGTAGGATCTTCTACTAAAACTATGTCGCCTGGATTGATAAAGCATTTACACATAAAGTCAATCCCTTGCTGGCCTCCTGATATTACTAACATATTCTTTAAACTCAAATCCTTTATTGCTTTATATTTATCCAAAAACTTAAATATTTCATTCTTTAATGGAACATAACCTTCACTAGGTCCATACTGCAAAACATCATGAGCATTACTACTTGACAAAACCTGATTTGCAAGCGTCTTAATTGTTTCAAGTGGTAATGTCTTTTTAGTAGGGAACCCTCCAGCAAAAGAAATAATTTCAGGTTTTGTAAGAAGACTAAAGATTTTTCTAACTGAATTACCCTGAATATTTTTAATTCGATTACTTAATTTTTCTTTCATAATATACCTCTATTAAAATTCATCTTCATAATTTATCGAAAAATCCCTTAAAGCTTTTTTAATCAATGGACTTGCAAGTGCTGCTAAAATAATTTTCAATGTGTCAAACACAATAAATGGCACTACACAAATCAATAGCGCTTCTTTAAATGTTACTAACATAATAAATGAAAACCAAACGCTTCCCAATCCATAACATACTATTAATGCAAGAATCATTCCTACTATATTAAAAAATATTTTGTATCTTTTAATACTAGAAAAAAGTCCTATAACTAAAGCCATTAATGGATAAGCAAATATATATCCACCAGTTGGTCCAAATAAAACTGAAACTCCACCTCTAAGCATCGAAAATACAGGCAGTCCTATCGCTCCTAATATTATGTATAAACAAACTGAAGTTAATGAGATTTTCAAAGGTAGAACTGATGCTATGATAAATATTACCAAAAGCGATAAAGTAAAAGGCACTGGCGGAGTCGGAATACTAATTTGAGCAAAAATACATAAAAGAGCAGTATAAATTGAAACTTGAGATATAAAATTTATTTTATTCATTTTACTCATATTTTCACCAATTAGAGATATTATAACATAAAATAAAAGCATTTTCAAAATCTAAATATAAAAAATGACGATATTACTTACCGTCATTTTTTATGTTTTCTTTGATTTTATTAAAATAGTCTTTATCTGTTGCAAAACATCTATTTTTTTTACTACAATTACCACAAGCACCTTTATTCTTAATATAATTTCTAATATTAAAATATAAAATTAAACCAACTATCAAAATCACTATTACAAGTATAACACCATCAGTGAAAGTCATATTAACCTCCTAATAAAGTACCAATTCCAAAGACAAGCACTGAAATTATCCAAGCCATTGTTGTTTGAAATGAAATTGCATAAAGCATTTTCTTAGTACTTCCTAATTCTTTACGCATCGCTGCAATTGTTGCTATACATGGGGCTGAAAATAAATTGAAAGTAATAAAAGCATAGGCTGAAGCTTTTGAAAAAAAGCTAAACATGCCTGTTTCAAAAACACTTGCAGAAACACTTGTTGCATCCAATCCTGCTATAATATTCATCGATGAGATTACTTGTTCTTTAGCAACCAAACCTTGAATAGCACTAACTGTTGCACCCCAATTAAGTTCACCTAATAAAGGATAAAAAGCATAGGCTAAAATTTTTCCAATTGATGCTAGAATACTATCTTCAATTGACAAATTTACTCCATCAATATATCTAAAACTCCATGTGAAACTAAGTAATACCCAAACGATTATAGAACAAAGCAAAATGATTGTTCCAGCCCTTCTAATAAATTCCCATGCCTTTTCCCAAACATCCCGAGCTACATAACTAGCTTTTGGTTTCTTATATTCAGGAAGTTCTGAAATAAATGTTGATAGTTTTTGTTTATACACAAACTTTTTCATTAAAATAGCTGAGAATAATATCACAACTATTGCTAAAAAATAAAGTGAAGCCGAAACTAACCCTGCATACTGATCAAAAAAGTACCCAGAAAACAAAGCAATTATTGGCAGTTTTGCACTACAAGGAACAAATGGAGTTAAAATAATTGTCATTTGTTTTTCTTTTTCATTTTCTATTGTTCTTGCAGTCATAACAGCAGGCACACTACAACCAGAACCTACTATAAAAGGAATCAAAGACTTTCCACTTAATCCGAATTTTGAAAAAATTCTATCTAAGAAAAAAGCAATTCTAGACATATATCCCGTTGTTTCTAAAAGTGAAATACATAAAAATAAAATTACCAGTTGAGGCACAAAACCTAAAACTGCACTAACTCCTACAACTATGCCATCAATTACTAAACTAACAGCCCAGTCTGATGCATTAAGGCTAATTAGAATTTGTTCAAACCAAATAGAAAATTTCTCAAACAAACCAGCAATTAAATCAACTGTAGCCCCACCTATTACTCCAACTGATAAAAAATATACCGTAAACATTATTAAAACAAAAATCGGAATAGCAAAATACTTGTGTAAAAAAACTCTATCTAGTTTATCATTTAATGTATCTTTAAAAATTTTTTCTCTAACACTTTTAATTTTTACACTAACAATATAGTTATATCTTTGATTAGCTATTAATTGTTCTAAATCAACTTCATAATTAGTTTCTAAACACTCAATTGATTTTTTTATATCTTCGGTTTGAAAACTAATAAACCTCTGATCGCTTTCTAATATTTTGACTGCAACAAATCTTTTATGGTTTGTATTTAATATAGAAATAATTCTTTCAATTTCTTCTTCTACATCTTTTTCATAAATCTTATTTTGTTTTTTTTCAATATCTTTATAATGTTTTATTTTTTTAACTAACTTATCAATACCAGAACCTTCTAAAGCTGATATTGGAACAATTGGTATTCCTAAATCTTTTTCAAGTTCATCAACATCAATAGAAACACCTTTTTTCTCCATAATATCTGTCATATTAAGAGCAATTATAACTTTCGAATCTAATTCTTGAAGTTGAGTTGTTAAATACAAACTTCTTTCTAATGAAGTAGCATCAACTATATTAATAATTAAATCAACTTCTTCATCAAAAACAAATTTTCTAGAGACTTCTTCTTCAAAAGTATAAGGACTTAAAGAATAAATCCCCGGCAAATCAACAATTTCATAATTAGTTCCTTTTATTATACCTACTTTTTTTTCTATAGTTACTCCAGGCCAATTCCCAATTTTCTGATTATTGCCAGTAAGTAAATTAAACAAAGTAGTTTTTCCACTATTTTGATTGCCTACTAAAGCTATTTTCATTATTCAAGCACCTCGATATCAATGTTCCTTAAATCTCTTTTTCTTAAACATAATTCATAGCCCCTTAGTTTTATATCAACAGGGTCACCCATTGGTGCCATCTTCTTAACTTCAACAACAACACCCTTTGTAATCCCCATATCTAACAAACGTCTTCTCAAAGCTAAATTATCATTATGAACGCCTTTAACTAATGCTTTTTGTCCAATACACAAATCACTTAGATGTCCTTCTTCTTTTGGACAAAGTCGTCTTTTGCGTGGACAATAAGCAGTTTCTAGTCCAACTTGTCTTCCAAAGCCCCTACCGAATCCACGTCCTTGGCCTCTTCCAGAACCCTTTCCTTGAAATTTATTATTCATAGGTTTTACCCTCCAATTATTTGTTAACTACGGTTAACATTATATATGTTTAAATAGTTTTTGTCAAGCAATACAATTAAAAACATATGTCAAAAATAGACATATGTTTTCATAAATGTATAAATATTTTATTACAATGACAATCTTTACCTGTATTTATTATCATTATAATGATAATAATTCCTAAGAAACATTATCAGTATATTGAAAAATAAAGTCCTTATCTAGAAACATTTGCTCCAAAAGGCATTAAAGCTAAAGGTACCATCTTAAAACATTGAACCCCAAAAGGAATTGTTATAATAAAAACAAACATAAGTATTCCTGCACCCAAAAAAGCAATTGCTAATTCCCAGCCAAAAAGAAGTAACCAAATAATATTCATAATAGGATGTTTATCAAAATGAATAGAAACACTTTTACCCATTGGTGCTAATACAAAACCAGCAATTTTAAAACATTGCTTACCAAAAGGTATCCCAATTATTGTCAAACAAAGCAATATTCCTGTTAAAAACCAACCCAAAGCTAATAATATTCCACCAAAAATTATCCAAATAATGTTACCAATTGTTTTCATCTTTATCCTCCGTTATATCAAAATTATACTTGTACTTATTTATTATTGCAAGATTTTTCTTAACTAATCACTCAACTTATGATAAAATTATCATATGAGGTAAGTTTATGAAAAAACTAACTATGTCTAATGAGGACTATTTAGAAGCTATAGTTATCCTTGAAAAAGAAGGAAATATAAAACTAACAAAGATAGCTGAAATGTTAAAAGTCTCAAAACCAGCTGCTAATAAAGCTATGAACCTTCTAGAAGAAAAAGGTTTTATTACAAAAGAAATATATGGTAATATTATTTTAACAGAAAAAGGGAAACTAGCAGGTAATAAAATCTATAAAAAACATCTTGCTATAAAAGAATTTTTAACATCAATTGGCGTTTCTTCAGAAACCGCTGAAATTGATGGTTGTAAAATCGAACATATAATTAGTGAAGAAACCTTTAAAAGCATTTTAAAATATCTAGAAAATAATAAAGAAAGCAATTAATTGCTTTCTTTATTTAATATTATAAGTATCAATTCCTTTATAATTAACAATTTTAACCTTAGCATCACTTGCTAATTTTTGATAAATTTCTTCTTTATTTTTTACTTTTCTACTATTTAAAAAACTTTCAACCTCAAACTTATTCATAGGATGACGCTGAGTTGTATTAATGATAGCCTCATAATCATCTTCAATAATACTATAAAACTGTTCATTAGCTAAAACATCTAACGAAATCCCATTTAATGTTTCTGCTACTTTTATCATTTTTTCATATGATAATGCTTTGGCTTTTAAATCTTGAGGAGGTCTTACAGGAGTATTAATATATAGCCTATCATATCTAATTTTTTTCAACATAGATTTAAATTTATCTAAATCTTCTTTCGAATCATTTATATCTTCCATAATCATCATCTCAAGCCAGATTTGGCCTTGATATTTATTAGAAAAATCTACTAAACCTTGATAAACTTTTTCAAAAGATAATTCTTTATGATGGCGATTGATTCTTCTATATGAAACCTCATCATAAGCATCTAAAGTTGGCAAAACTATATCAGCTTTAAATAAAGCTTTTTGAACTTCTAAGTCATACAACAACCCACCATTAGTAATCACAGCAACTGGCCTAGTTGTTTGTTTTTTTATTTCTACAATTAACTCTTCTAGATCTTTAAATAACGTCGGTTCCCCGTCACCTGCAATCGTTACTACATCTAGATGTGATTGTTTACTTAAAACAGTTTTTAATTCTTCTATTATATCACTAACTTTAAAGAAACTTTGTCTGTCATTCATCATCAAGTTAGTTTTTCCAAGTTGACAATAAATACATGAATAATTACAAGCTTTTTTAGGAGTAACTGAAATACCTAAAGAAGACCCAAGTCTTCTTGAAGGCACCGGACCATATACATATTTCATTTTTTTCTTCTTTCTATTGTTAGAATTTATTATTAGAGTTTCTTCTATGGCAATGGCCACGGCCACAATTCATATTTTGATCACAAATTTCAAAGTTTCCACCTTGTATTTTTATATTTTTATTGTTGACTAAAGCATCTGCTATTTTCTTTCTAGCATCAGCATAAATTCTTTGAACTGTAGTTCTTGCAACATTCATTTGAACTGCACATTCTTCTTGAGTTAAACCTTCTAAGTCCATCAATCTAATGGTTTCAAATTCATCAATAGCAATTACTACTCTATCAATTTTTTCATTTTGATCAATCGGACCAAAATCAGTGTTTTGAGGAATTTCGCAAATATAACGCATTTTGTGTGGTCTTGGCATATAAACACTCCTTTTTTATTTATTATAACTTTTTTAATACTATAAGTCAATAAAGGGACCTAATAATTAGGATTATGTAAAGATGTTGGTGGTTTGTGTATACCTGTAAAGATGTTGGTGGTGACCACCATCTTCTTTATAGGTTCATTTTCATGCATATAAAAAGAGCTCTTTATGCTATAATTTTAGTATCGACC
>Ga0334884_1005422_pt1 | contig 12198 bp, 6 predicted proteins | sample GraSluR1_MG_7_FD_207215 | JGI IMG/M metagenome (GOLD analysis project Ga0334884, IMG submission 207215) | Sludge microbial communities from methane-producing bioreactor in Wageningen University, Netherlands - Granular Sludge_12_05 R1 | ecosystem: Engineered > Bioreactor > Anaerobic > Unclassified...
TCTATCACTGGTCTTGGCCGCCGGCGGCACAGCGCGGTTTCACTTTCAACGTGGAGCCTGTGTACCAGATGACCACAGCAGCGTTGCTGGCGCGCGACCGCGTGTGGTGGGTCTTTGCCCCGCTGGCAGTGGACGCGTCTCGCGAAAAGATCGGTGAGGTCTTGCGCATCCTGTCTCCGCTTCTGAATAATGAGAAAGATCCGCAGCAGCGCCAGCGTCAGGCGGACATGGCGGCGGTGATGGCCATCTTGGCGGAGAAACGCTACAAAGACAGGGGCTTGGCCGATTTCATCGTCACTAGCATGGAGGAAGTCATCATGAGCAGTTCCCTCGCCGAACGCATTGAAGCCCGCGGAAGAGTCAAAGGCCGTGAAGAGGGCCTCCAAGAAGGTCGCCGCGTGCTGCTGGAGCGGGCGCGTCAGGTGCTGTCCCCTGAGGACTTCGCCAAACTGGCGGCACTCGAAGCGGATGAGCACGACGTCCAAGATGACGAAGCCAGTGAGGACGGCGGCAAATCGGCCGACACATCGGCCGACGCATAGGTCGGCCGGTACGGTTCGATTTTGATTTTGAGGATGGCGGGCCGGTGGGGGATGCGTCATGGGGGGCTGGCGGGCCTGGAAGAGGCAGGCCGGCGTTGGAGACCTCACCCCCCAGCCCCCTCTCCATGAATGGGGAGGGGGTGCTAAGTTTACGCTTTTAAAGGGTATTTCGGCGGGGGAGGCGGGCTGGGGAGAGGCAGCCCCAGTGTGGGGCAGGCTTTCTAGCCTGCCAGTGGCAGCGCGGGCCTGCCTCACCGCCGAACTCGGACAGGAGATGTCCAGGGATTGGCCATTTTTACGATTGCGCGTGAATCGCGCTTTCATCGGGTTATTGTCTCCGCAAGGCCGAAGCATGGGAGCGAGCCCGATGAGGAGGAGGACAAAGAGGCGAGGTGGGAGGCGGACAGGTCTTTCGCTGTTGTGAATGGAGACATCTATTGGGAAGAACGAGGAGAGATAAGATGAAATCTGGCATTTTGATCTTGGCTGTTCTGGTGCTCACAATTGCGGGATGTTTTAGACCCGTACCAAAGTGTGACGATGAAGTCGCCATTGATTTGGTGAAGCAGATCGCTGGCCGTGAGCTGACCAAGCAGATCGGCGCAAGATCCTCGCAGAATTTTTCTTTCACCGTCGGAGGCATAAGACCCATGGGCACAGACCAAAAGACTGGCGCCCAAACCTGCGGCGCTCAACTGGGTGTTCGTGCAAGCAACACCAAACGAAGTGAATCGCTCTCCATTGTCTATACCGTTGAATCGACAGATGAAGGGGTCCGGGTCAGTGTCCACGGCTTGTATTGATGGCTGCGGGCCAAGCACCCCAGGCCTTCAGGTGCCGCCATCGACAGCCCGGCGAGTTGCTGCGCTTGGCGCAAGGCAGCGGCTGAGGCTGAACCCACTGCTGGAGCCGACACTTGCGCGCCCTTCTAGCCTCTTGTGCGACAAGAGCACGTAGGCTAAGCTGAAGGCTCATTCACCTCAGCGTGTGCCATCCCGATCCCAACCACCCGGGGGCGTTTTCGCAGAACACCAGATCACGCTGAGGCCGCTACCGCCCCCTGCGCAGCACAAGGAAATGAGATGCCTCACCAAAGCCATCGTTATCTTTCGGGTCGCCAACTGCCTTCTGGACGCCGCCTGCGGGTCCTGCGGCAATGGAGCGCCATTTTCCCAGCCACGCCGCCGCACTCGGAGCGCATCGCCGTGGCCATGGCGGCCACCCAGAAGGAGCGCGTCTTGGTCGACGAGTGGACCAGGCAACGGCAGCGACCGGTGTCGCGGGCCCGCAAGGGCCAGGCGGCCGCCATCGATCCCGAGCTCGATCGCATCGTCTCGGCCATCTACAAAATACTCGACGCTCGCCTGCAGCTCGTGACGTTGGCCAGCACCGAGGCCGAACACTTGGCTGCCTTGATGGCTGAGGCCTACCCCTTTGGCGTGTCTCACATCATCCGCAAAAACTACGAAGAGCAGATCGCCCTGGTCTTTGAGCTCATCGCGGTCTTGGACGACGCCGCCCACGCTGCCGCGGTGGCAGAAGTGCAGCTCGGCGCCGCCATCGCCGAGCTCAAGCGCCTGGCCGAGGCCTTCGACGCGGCGCTGAGCGCCGAGTCTCCGCGCCTGGCCTATGCCGAGGTGGCGACCGCTCGCCAGGCGGCCCTCGAGGCCTATGCCGACGTGGTGATCGCCCTGCTCTTCGAGAGCAGCGGCGCGGCGCAACGCGCCCAGCGCCGCGCCTGGTTGGCACCGCACCACCAACAGATGGACGACTTCGCCATCTGGTGTGCCCGCGGGCGGTCCACAGCCGACGTCAACCCCGACACGGGCGAAGTGGTCCTGGACGAGGAAGACGAAGCCTAGAACAGGGCGTGGCGCTCAGGCACAGGTGCACCCAGAGCAGCTCTGCCTTACCTTGCCATCCAGTCGCAGGTGCACCCAGAGCATCTCTGCCTTACATCGCCATCCAGTCGCAGGTGCACCCAGAGCATCTCTGCCTTACATTGCCATCCAGTCGCAGGTGCACCCAGAGCAGCTCTGCCTTACATTGCCATCCAGTCGCAGGTGCACCCAGAGCAGCTCTGCCTTACATCGCCATCCAGTCGCAGGTGCACCCAGAGCAGCTCTGCCTTACATCGCCATCCAGTCGCAGGTGCACCCAGCGCTGCTCTGCCAATGCCGTCGGCAGTGCCGCGGCGGCGCTTGCATTTTATCTATGGTCGCAGGGGCTTGCAGGCGTCAGCCGGTAACGCTCGAGGGGTTGCCAGTCATCATAGTGGCATCCATCCGGCGCAAGACAGTTGGGGGCGCGCGGAGCCGTGACGTTGGCCGCTAAGTTCCTCCGTATCAGCAGTGCCTGCTGCGCCGGTTGCGCGAGACGCTCCCACCATGCGGGGGCAATCTGCAAATTGTCACTGTACTCAAAGAAGAAGCGCAGCAGGGCATTGGTGAGGTCGCCGTCTTCGACGGCTTCGAGCGTTTGGATGAAGGGGTCGCACACAGGATCACTCTCGGCAAGCCAGGTGAACACGACGGCACCGCCGTTCCCGCTCGCCAAGGCATTGCAGTGGATAAGGGCGGCTGGACTTTCGAGATCAAAAAGATCCTGGACAATGCTGCCATCAAAGCCCTCGCAAAGGGTGAGGCCCGTGGCGCACATGACCGACGGGACGTTCTCAAACTCGACGATGTAGGCGCGAACACATGAGAAATCTCGCGAAAGCAGCACCGCGTCGTAGGCGCGCTGTGCACTTTGCGCGTCAGTTACGCCTGCCTGGACACCCTCTTGGTGACCGCTGGCCAGGCTCTGTATGAATTCCTGGGCAGGACGCGGAATGCCGCGGTCGGCCTCGCGCAAGATGGGCGCCACGCTGGCCTGCGCGATCTTGTTGAACGTTTCACGGGCCAGCGCTCTATAGGCAAGCAAAAAGCATTGCTCAGCACTGAAGTCGAAGGCCACATTTTCCAGGGGAGAGAACAAGTGCTGGTCGTGATGCGCGCAGAATCCGGTGAAGGTGGAACACTGCTTGATCCCTCGCAGCTCCGGCACAATGAAACCATGGCTGTTCGAAAGACAAGGTAGGGTTGGGTTGAAGGCGTAGAGGTGTCCGTCGACGGCAATCCGTTTGAGGCTGCCGGACCTTGAGACCGTATGGGCGCGCACAATCTTTCCACTGCATGCATGGTGCAGCGCCTCAGGTGCCATACAACGTTTCGCCGTGAAGGCAGCGCACAACGCGTCATTGACCGCCCAAAAATCCAGTCGCTTTTCCTGGGCTCGGTTCAGGTGGCAATTTTTGTACTTCTTTCCAGAGCCACACCAGCAAGGCTGGTTTCTATTGCGACCTGTGCTCATCTCTCCCCCTTCGATCTCCAAGCGCCAGTGCCGAGGAGATCGCTGCAGGTGATCGTCATGACGCATTGCACCCTGGTATTTTTCGAGCCCCGTGCTTCTTGACGAGGTAGGTGACCACGGCGGCGCAAAGGGTGGTCACCAGTTCGGCCTCTTCTGCTGAAGGTTCACGGCCCTCCTGGAGATGGCGACCTTGCTCAGAGGCATAACCCCACACCTTCTCGACGGCGGCGTCCAGTGGTCGTGGTATGGCAAGTTGGTCGCGGCAGTTATTGATGATCGTGCCAAGGGTTTGTTTGGGCTGCCCGCAGATGTCGCGGGCGACGCACTCGAGAGCTGCCATCGAATGCTGAATTGCGCCGCTGCGGTCGGGCTCAGGTCGGCGTGACAGGTCGCTCAGCGCCTGGGTGACTTCGTTCAGGGAAGTGGCACGCTGTGACTCCCGTAAGACGACTTGTGTCGTCAGTATTGCCTGCTCGAAGGGCTGGTCACCGCGGTAGACGATGCGACCGCGCTCCATTTTCCAACCGATGCCCTGCTCGAACAGGATTTCGTTGAGCTTGTTCTCGAAGTTGGCGGCGCTGCCCACCCGGTTGCCACACCACTGAGCCGGCGCTTCTTGGCAGAATGCTTCTGCGATGTCGTAGACCCGGTACCAGGCACAGCGGGTGATGAGCGTCTCCACTTCGCTTGCGATGTTGGGATACTCAGACCAGTTGCTCTGATCAGGCAGAACGCGCAGAACACGACAGATCAGGCTTCGCTGCTCTGACGGCGTCGAAAAGCCTTCCTCGGCTGCGATTTGAATCACCGCGTGCCTGAGGGCTTTGGGAGCGTCCTCGCGCACGGTGATGGGTGCGGGCTTGCCAGAGTACCCTTCGCGGCGGCTAAACGATGTCATGGCGCTATTCCTTGCAGAAAAGAACGCTTATCCCGGGGCGCGATCTCCTTCACTCCCCACCCTTAAACACCTTCTCCCGGTGCCAATCCAGGAAGTGCTGGTGTTCGGGCTGGAGCTTGCGCACGCGCAGGGTCTCGTCCAGGCCCAGCGCCGCCTGCGCCGCGGCGTCGAGAGCGGCGGCGAGGATCAGGCGGCCGTCGTTGCCGATGGTGAGGTAGCCGCGGTCGAAGAGCTTGTCGTAGTGGGGTGCGAGCAAGAGCCCGTTGAAGACGCAGAGGCGCTCCTCGTCGTTCTCGCATTGCGACCAGGCTTTGATATGGCTCGCCAGGAGCAAGTCGACGAGGGCCAGCCCGGTGATGGCGCAGCGTCCATCCCAGAGGTCGATGAGGCGCGCGCGGAAGATGTCCTGGCCGACGCGTTGGATCACCAAGCGCTCGGATTCGGTGCTCCTGGGGAGGTGAGCGGTCCGCTGGTAGAAGAGCTGGAGGGGCGCGTCTGGGAGGGCGCGGGCGAGCTGAAAGGCGCGCCGCAGCATGGCGTGGATGTTGTTGATGCATCCGTCGCTGCGGGCGGCAGCGGCCCCCGGTGGCAGCGGCGTTTCCACGGGGCGACCGCAGCCGCTCAGGCCCTCGTGGACCGACCACATGGAGAAGGCGACAAGGAATTCGTCGCCATCGGCCGTGCTCAGCCAGATGCGCAGGGGGCACTGACTGCTGCTGTAGGTGCGCCAGTCGTCGATGCGCGGCCCCTCCACGTCGAAGCCGTTGTCCGTGGCCGCTTTTTCAAGGAGGATCCAGGTTGCAGGCGAGAGGGGCATCGCAGGCTCCTATGGGGGGGGCGCCATGGGTGGCAGCGGCTCAGGGCGTCCGCGGCGGAGGACTCAAGGGTGAGATGTAAGCCTGACCGCTCGCACTTGCTGCCGCCAGGGCGTCGTAAAGCGCCAGGATGAGCCGCTTCGTCCGGTACTCCCCAAAGGCTGCCTCCTCTTTGCGGCGGATGATGGGGAAAGTGTCCAGGATGTAATCCGCGTCGTCCCGCGAGACGCCGTAGAGGTGAAAGAAGGCGGCGTCGAGCTCGGCGCGCAACAGCGCGCGGCGCTCGGGATCCCAGCGGAAGGGGGGGCCGTCGTGGCCGCAGTCGCGGGCGAAGGGCGCGAGATCCCAAGCGGTGTAGGTCAGCTCGAGGACGCGGGGCAGGATCCACCCCTGCCACGACGTGCCGGGCTGCCACGGGCAGGGCGCGGCGTAGGTGGCTGGGGCGAGCACCGGGAGCTGTTTGAGGAATGAGTAGGTTAGATGCGTGCCGCCGACCTTCTGGCGGGCGGCGTAGTCCAGGGCGAAGCTACACAGGTTGGCGTATAAGGCGGCGACAATGGAAGGCGCGCGGTCGCTGAACATCAGTGGAGTGGTGTGGCCCACAGCCACACGGGGAATCACCGCCGCGATGACCGTGCGTTGGTTCTGCGCGTTCGTAATATCGCGCCAGCCCAGCAGCCAGCCCCGCTCCCAACGCCCGGCGAGCTTGGCGTCGACTTCGCCGCGGTCCACCCAGTAGCGCGGCTGGGGTGCGTAATGCGGGTTCTGCAAACGCTCGAGCGGCACCTCCGCCAGTTGGGTGTCCTTCGAGCCGGGTGCTCTGTCGGCGTAATCCCCAAAACGGTGATCGAATTGGTGCACCATTTTGGCTTCGAAGAGCGGGAGCATCACCGCGTGGTCGCGCACGAATCGGTGGCCTTCGAGGCGATAGCCCGCCCGCTCCAGGTGAGCCCGGTCTTGGAAGAGGCCCGAGTCGTTGGCCATGTCCAGCAGCCGCATAAACCGCAATTGCCAGGGATTATCTTCGGGGGGGCCTTCGCGCCACAAGACCCCGGCGCGGCGGTAGAGCGCCAGGTTGAGGTCGGCGTCGCGGCGCGTGCGGAAGGTGGGGCAGGTGCGGGTGTTGGGGTTGAGGGTGGCGAACTCGGCCGCTGACAAGGAAAAGTGGCGGGATGGATCTGCAACGTTACTGACGTGACGCGCGAAGAACAGCAGATCGGCAGAGCTACACTGCCCCGATTTGTCGACAACTAACAGAGCGAACCTGAACGCATGGTGAACGCCTGGGAATATGAACGCTTCGTTCTCGAAGCTCAGAAAACGGGCCAAGTGTTGATTGGCTAACAGTGATCCAAAATAGTCCTTGGTGGTGTCGTCCGTGGCGATGCCCGTGGGGACGATGAAGCCCGCCCGCCCTTCGGGGTTGGCGATGGTCCGGTTGTGCTCGGCAAAGAGGGCATAGGTGTTGACGTCGCCCTTGCCGCACAGCGGATAGCGTCCGGCGCTGCGCACGAAGTGGCTCTGCCCCTGTGCCTCACGACTGGCCGCAGACCACGCTGCCCACAGCACCGGGTCCGTCTCTGGGAGCTGGGCGATGCGCTTCTTGCGCGCCGCGGCGTTGGCCGCGTTGGCGATGGCCGGATCGCGGCTGGCAAAGAACTCCTGCTCTTGGAGCTTCACCCGCTCCCAAGGCGGGTTGCCGAGGACGACATCGAAGCCGCCCTTCTCGAAGACCGTGGCGAAGGCCAGGTGCCAGTGAAAGAAGCGGTGCTGGGCGGCGATGGCCGCCGCCGTCTCCACCAGCAAAGGCGGCGGCGCGCCGCGGCCATCGCGCAGGTTGGACCACACCGCCGCGGTGGGTGCCGCGGCGACCACCGGCCCGTCGTCGGCAGGTTTGGGCCACATGAAGGCGGCGCACCAGGCGTCGGCCACCAGCTTCTGCCGCCGCCACGCCGCCGAGGCCAGCACCTCGGCCCACTGGGCCTCCTTCTGGGCCAGGGCCGCGGCGTCCGTGTCGGGCGCCGCTTCGAGGGCGGCCAGCGCCGTCTTGAGCTGCTCTGCCTCGTCGTCGCTCTCTGTGGACCACATGGAGACCATCGTCCGCTGGCCGCCGGCCTCCTTCTTGTTGCGCCGCTTCAAGGCGCTGGCGACCCTCTTGTCGTCCCCTTCGAGGGGGGCCCAGGCCTCATCGGGGATGCCGCGGGCCATCATCTCGGGGGTGGCGCCGATCAAGGCGTTGCCCCAGCGGATGTGGGCATCCAAGAAGCCAAGCGGCCGGCCGGGCTCGACGGCCTCCATCCACAGGGCCACCTTGCACAGCTCGACGGCCATGGGGTTGAGATCCACGCCGTAGATACAGCGGCCCACCACGCGCCGCAGTGCCTTGCGATAGTCGGCGGCCGACGGGGATCCCTGGGCCTCGACCCGGGCGAGGTGGCCGGCCAGGCGGCGCGCCGCGGCGAGGAGGAAGTGGCCTGAGCCACAGGCCGGGTCGACGATGGTCAGGGAGAGCAGCGCCGCGGCGGGATCCTCGGGGGCGGCGGCGAGGGTGCGGGCGACGACGGGTTCGAGGGCGCTGTCGAGGAGCACCTGGACCAGGCTGTCAGGGGTGTAATAGGAGCCGGTGGTTTTGCGGGCGTTGCCCGCGACGCCTTCATTGAAGCAGAAGTGGCGCGCCTCCAGGGAGATCACCGGTTCGAGCTCGAGGAGACTCTCGTAGACGCTGCCCAGCTCCTCGGGGCCCATGTCGCGCCAGTTCACCCTAGCGATGCCCGTGGATTCCTGCAGCCAAGACAAACGAAAGACGGCGGCGAGGAGGCTGCGGTTGTCGAGGCTGGCGGCGTCGAGGTGGCTGCATTGGCGTGCCGCGAAGAGCCCCCCCAGGGCGGGCAAGCCCAGGGCGGGCTCGCCGTGCTCCAGGGCCGCAAAGACGATGCGGAGGCCGGACCAGAGATCGGCGTGGGTGTCGTAGGCCCGCCGGCGCGTCGAGCGGTCGCGGAGGCGGCGCAAGCCGTAACCCAAGGCGTAGCGATCGCGGATGGCCGCGGCCAGGCCCGGGGCATGGAGCAGCTCGCGCTCTTCGGCGCTCAAGAGGAAGATCAAGCGGTAGACCAGGCGCAGGAGTTGGCCGAAGAAGTCCGCTTGGGTGAGGTCGCCGCGATAGAGGGCCTCACGCAGTGGTTGATTGGCGGGGTGGGTCAAGAAGCCTTGGCCGAGCAGGGCGAGGGCCTCTTTGAATCCTTCTCTGAGGCGATCCCGGGCTCGGGTCCCCTCTTCTCGGGCGGCGTTGCGCCAGGTTTCGAGGGCGCAGCTCTCTGGCGCCTGCCCGGCGCGGCCAAAGCGCGAGCGGTGGAGCAAGAGCCAGGCCGCGGCGAAATCGGGATAGCGATCCTCAGTGAAGAGGCGGGCCAGGTCGATCTCGACCCAGGCGGGCCGGGTGAGACTGGCGTTGTCCCGCACCAAGCGCAGGGTGAGCCCGTCGGAGCAGAGGCCCCACAGGGCGGCGTCAGTGGCGTTCAAGAAGTCCTGAACCAGGCCAAAGGCGCTGCGCTTGCGCTGGCCGTCGCCCAGGTGGGGCTGCGGGGTGTCGAGGCCAGCCGCAGCGGGGGCACAGACCAGGGGCACGCGGTGGGCATCGTCGATGGCGCACAGGGGCCAGGTGCGGCCGTTGACTTCCAGGCCGGGCGGCGCGGAGGTGGCGGCGTCCTCCTCGGGTCTTCGCCGGCCGGCCGCCACGCCCACCAGGTCGTGGAAGCCAAAGACGCTGCGGAGAAGGTCGAGGACGAAGCTTTGGGCCAGGGCGTCGGGCGCGGCATTGTGCTTGCGCTTGGCCTCGAAGTCGGCCCACTGGGCCTGGGCCATGCGCCAGTAGCGACTGATCTCGTCGCGCAGCTCCAGGCCCTTGGGGATGCCGTAGTCCGTGGGGCTTTGCTGCGGCGCTTGGCGCTGGGCGACCCGGGTCAGCCAGTCGGCGGCCAGCAGGCCGCCCTCGATGGAGATGGCGTCGAAGGCAAGCTCGGCGCTTGGTTTGCGGCTATGGGATCGTGGCGCCATGGTCAACCCACCTGCGGAAGAAGGACGAAGAGGCCAATGATGTCGGGGTGCGGGAGCGCCTCGACGCGGGCGCTGCGTTCACGGGTATCGCTCTTTTCGTCGCGGAAGGCGGCCGCTCGCACCCGCAGGTGGTCATCGAGCAGGGCTTGGGCGCGCCTGCGGGCAAAGGCTTCGAGGTGGTCGGCGTGGCGCTCGAGGTGCGTCAGCCCGCGGCTGAGCTCGCGCTCGCGGACATGGGCCGGGACGTCGGCGCAGGGGGGCGCGGCGAGTTGCGCCAGGACCTCGGCGCCGTCGAGGAGGCTTTGGGCGTTCCAGGCCATGGCGGTGGCCTCCTCCACCAGCAGGGTGTGTTCGCGCCGATCGCGGCGCAGGGTGAGCTGGTGGCGCAGGCGGAGCAGGACCAGGGTGGTGCGGCTCTCGACGGCGCGCGAGACCCAGCAGCCAAGGCGGCCGAGGGAGGCCGGGCCGCTTCCGGTGCCGCTGAGGCTGTGCTCGAGCAGGGTTTCGGCGAGGACGGTGATCAGCGGGTGGCTGCGTTGCACGGCGAGGTAGCCTGCGGGTGCGGGATAGCCGAAAGCGATGCGGAGGGTCCCAGCGAGCCCTTCGGCGTTCAGTCGTTCCCGCACCACCTCGGGCAAGGCGGCGGTGGGGGCCTTGAAGCCGCGGGCTTGTTCCTCCAGTCCGGTGCCGAGGCGGGCCAGGGCGCGCGCAGTGAAGCGCTGTACTTCATCGGCACCGCCGAGGGCAGCCAGGCTCTTTCGCCACTCGGGGAGCACCTCCTCGGGGCGGAGGCGGCGTTGCGCGAAGATGGTGCGGTTGGCCTTGGCTTTTTCGCCGGCGTTGCGCCAGATCTCTTCAAAGAGATCGCCCTGTTTTTTTCTTTGGGCCTCGCGCGCCGTCTCGTTGCGCAAGAGCACACTCTCGAGGAGCGCTTGGGTGAGGGAGTGGCCCTCGTCGGGCACGGGCACGGGCACGCCCAGCTCGCGGCGGATGCGCTCGGCTTTGCGCAGGATGACCTCGAGGACGTTGCCGTCGATGGGGTTGTTGCGCCCGTACATCAAGGTGGCGCGCACCACCCGGCTGCTCTGGCCAAAGCGATCGACCCGGCCTTCGCGCTGTTCATGGCGGGTTGGGTTCCAGGAGAGGTCGTAGTGGACCACAGCGTTGCAGTATTCCTGGAGGTTGATGCCCTCGGAGAGGCAGTCCGTGGCGACCAGCACCCGGGGCCCCTCGACGTCAACCAGTGCTTCGACCCGCTCTTTGCGCTCCTCTGGGGTGAGCTCACCGGTGATCACTTCGACCGTGACCCCGGGGAGACGCTGGCGGAGGTGTTGGGCGAGGTAGTGGGCCGTGGCGATGTAGCGACAGAAGACGATGGGTTGGAAGGGTTGCGCCTCGTCGTTGAGCAGGGCCTTCAGGTGCTCGGACGCGACCTCGACCTTGGGGTCGCCCGTGCGGCCACAGAGCTTCTCGGCCTGGGCCAAGAGTCCCGCGAGGGCGGGATCGTGGGTGGCGACGGGCGGCTCGACGTCGTCGTCGAGGAGGTTGTCCGTGTCCCCGTCGAAGAGGCGATGGAGGAGGTCGCGGCGCTCGTCGGGGTCGAGGGCGATCCCGGTGTGGGTGCGCAAGGCCAGCACGGCCGCCATCGGGCTCGATGCGGCGCAGCGCAACAGGGCGAGGGTCGTCCAGAAGGTGAGGCGTTGCCGAAGTTGGTCACCTTCGGCGGCGACGCGCTCCCGACAGTAAGCCAGGACGGCGTTGAAGAAGCGCTCCCACTCGCCGCTGAGGGCATAGGTCAGCTCTCGGGTTTCGCGGCGGGGGAAGAGGGCCGTATCATGCCACTCGGCGATGTCGGGGCGGCGGCGCTGGACGAAATGCGGCGCGAGTCGGCTGCGCAGATCTTCGCGTTCGGCGCCGGTGGCGTCCTGGAGCTTCTCGAATTCGCGATTGAGGAGCCCGAGGAGGCGATAGAAAGCGCTGTCGTCGCCGCTGTGGGGGGTGGCCGTGAGCATGACCAGGTGGCGATTGGGGGCTTCGGCCAGGTCGCGCAAGAGGGCGTAGCGTTGGTGGCGTCCTTGGCCGTTGCCGACGCAGGTGTGGGCCTCGTCGACCAAGACGAAGTCCGGGCAGTGGTGCAGGAAGTAAGCGCGCCGCTCTTGGCTCTTGATGTAGTCGAGGCTGACCACGGTGTGAGGGTGGAGCTGGAAGAGGCTGAGCCCAGGTGGCAGGGCCCTTTCCAGCCGTTTGGCGCTGGCCGCGGTGACGGCGACGGCCTGCAGGTTGAAGCGCACCTCCAGCTCACTGACCCACTGATCGACCAGGTGGGCTGGGCAGAGCACGGCGCTGTGTTCGATATCGCCGCGGTCGAGCAGCTCGCGGAGGATCAGCCCGCCCTCGATGGTTTTGCCCACCCCGACGTCATCGGCGATGAGCAGTCGCACGGGGTCGAGCTTCAATGCCATGAGCAAGGGCACGAGCTGATAGGCCCGCGGCTCGACGACGATCTGGCCGAAGCTGCGGAAAGGGCCAGCGCCGC
>Ga0334884_1005423_pt1 | contig 12197 bp, 6 predicted proteins | sample GraSluR1_MG_7_FD_207215 | JGI IMG/M metagenome (GOLD analysis project Ga0334884, IMG submission 207215) | Sludge microbial communities from methane-producing bioreactor in Wageningen University, Netherlands - Granular Sludge_12_05 R1 | ecosystem: Engineered > Bioreactor > Anaerobic > Unclassified...
GCGAGAAAACGGCCGTCGGTGGGGCGGGTTTTCCAGCCCGCCAAGCCGGCCTGGAAGGCCGGCGTCGGCCTCCGGACGCGATTCGGGCCAGCCATCGGAAGGTCCCCGCCGGGCGCAACGCACAAGTACGGTTGTACTACTAGCCGCCCCCCGCCCGGGGCACGGTCCGCGCAAGAGCGCGCAAGCGTCTCGGTCAAGCCTCTGCCAGCAGCTTTGCGTACTCCTCGGCAACCTCGAGGTCCTTCACGGCTTCCTCCGGCTCCACCCGCGGCCGGGCCTCGCCCTTGACGCAGGCCACGAAGTGGCGGGCCTGCTCGAGAAACGCCCACTGTGGCCGCAGCAGCGGCTGCTCCACGCTCTGGTGCTCCTTGCCCCGGAAGATCTCTAGCTCTCCGCTACGCTGCCGGGCCATGGGCGACGGGATGCTCAGGTCGATCTTGGCCTGCCGAAGCAGCACCCGGTAGGTCTCCTCCCAGCCGTTCTGCAGTCCATACCCCTTCATCTCCAGCGACACCGGAATGCCGCTTTCGGAAACCGCCATCAACGCGGCTCCGGCGGGGTCGGCGTACCTCACGTGGTAGTCTTCCCCCAGCAGGTAGCGGATGAGGTTCACCTGGTGAATGTAGTAGTTCACGAAGGCGTTGTAGATCCCGCCGATCTTCTCATCCATCCACTGCGGCATGGCCTCCATGTCCTGGCCCTCGTAGGGTGGGGGAGCGTCGCCGGCGCTGACCGGGCCCTCGATGGAGTACACCCAGTCGCCCGGCGGCATGGCGGCCCGCAGGTATGTCATCTCGCCGAACTCGCCGCTCTGCCGCCAGGTCTGGAGCGTCGCGAGGGCGGCCTGAGTCGCCGGGGCGGAGCGCTTCATGTAGCCCACATAGTAGATGACGCCCTGCTTGCGGGCGAGCCCGGCCATCTCTCGACCCGTCTCGGCGCAGACGCACATGGGCTTCTCCGTCAGTAAGTGCTTGCCGGCGCGCAGGATGTCGGGGACAACGGAGTGATGCAGGCCGTAGTACATGATGGCCACGACGGCATCCAGGTCCTCGGCTTCAAGCATCGCGCGGTGGTCGGGGTAGACGTTGGGGATGCCGTACCGGGCGGCCACGAGCCTGGCCGTCTCCGCCCGGCCCTCGGCGAGGGCGACCACCTCGCAGTCGGGGAGGGTGACGTAGTTGTCCAGGTGGGCCTTCTGGCCCATGTAGCCGGCACCGACAAAACCGATGCGCACCTTGTCAGACATCGCAATCCTCCCGTGTTCGTGCAGATGGGCTAAGGAAGCTGGGCAGGACGGCCGCCGTGGTCGTCGCCGTCCGGCCCGCAGGGCCATCGGCGCCCGCAGGGCGTCATCCAGCGGCGGCTGTGAGCCCGCCGCGCCGCGCTCAGCGGCCAGCGCTCCGGCTTTCGGGCGACCCGCCACGTCGCCCGACCTTCTGAGTGGGAGAGGGACCGGCGGCCCCCGCCTTTCCTCCTGCCGGCCCGCAGGGCCATCGGCGTGCGCAGGGCGTCATCCAGCGGCGGCTGTGAGCCCGCCGCGCCGCGCTCAGCGGCCAACGCTCCGGCTTTCGGGCGACCCGCCACGTCGCCCGACCCTTCGGGTGGGAGAGGGACCGGCGGCCCCCGCCTTTCCTCCTGCCGGCCCGCAGGGCCATCGGCGCCCGCAGGGCGTCATCCAGCGGCGGCCGTGAGCCCGCCGCGCTCCGGCCCCGGCCTTCCCCGCACCGCCGCGGGGCCAGCCTACCCCGGTCCGTCCCCGAAGTCCGGAACCTCCATGAGCTCGCCGCCGCGCGTGGCCGATTCATGGGCGATGAGCCCCGGCACCATGTACCTGGCCGCCTGCCAGACGTTGTTGGGCGGGATGTCGCCATCCACGCAGGAGCGGACGAAGTCGTCGACCAGGAACTGGTGCGAACCGTTGTGACCGTTGGGCAGGCCAACGAACTCCCCGGGCAGGCGCTCCAGAGGATGCACCCGGGAGGCGCCTGAGTGGGTGCCGTCGGCGGAGGTGACCTTCGCCATGGCCCCGGTGACCTCGGCGGCCAGCACTCCGCTGCAGGCCAGCAGGTCGTTGAGGTCCTGCATCTGCGCCCGATCCTTGGTCACCCAGACCTTCGCGTTCGCCTGCTCCTCGTAGCTGCCCAGCGTACCGTACATGCTCATGCCCACGGTGCCCGGGTGCCCGACTCGCCGAAACTCGCTGATTCGGCAGGCGCTGCCGTCGGACATGGAGAACAGCGCCACCTCATTGCTGAAGGTGTTGTTCCAGATGTTGGCCCCCGGCCGGTAAATGCCGTCCTCGTGGCGATCCACGAAGCCCTGGCAGGAGACTCTGGTCATGTGGGCACCGGTGACGGAGATCACCATGCTGGTGGAGTGGGTCGGATAGTACATGGGAGGGCCGCCCGCCAGCTCCAGCCAGTTCTCTCCACCCCGCCACCTTGCCACATCATAAAGGCCGTGATCCCAGTCGTGGAGATACTCGGCCTCGGCATAGACGACCTGACCGAAGTCTCCCTCCTGGAACCGCTCGCGACAGTAGATGGTGCAGGGATAGTAGTAGCTGGTCTCGCCGATCATGTAGACCAGGCCGGTGTCCTTGACGGCCTGCACCAGGTCTGTCATCTCCTCCATGCTGACGGCGGCCGGCACGGCGGAGTACACATGCTTGCCCGCGCGCAATGCCTGCACGGCCTGGGGCGCGTGCAGCCAGTGCTGGGTGATGATGGCAACGGCGTCCACGTCGGTCTGGCACAGCGCGTCCAGAGAGGGGGAGGTCCTTGGGATGCCGAACCTGGCCGACTTGGCCGCCAGCTTCTCATTGTCCAGATCACACAACACTACCTCGCTCACCAGGGGGTGGGCCTTGAACAGGGGAATGAAGTTCTCGGCGAAAGCGCCGACCCCGCACACGCCGACCTTGATAGCCATGGGCAACCTCGAGACAAGTCGGGATTCGACGTCACTGCGGACGGGTTCACCGGAGCTCAGCCGAACACCTTCACCCACCGCCCGGCCTGACCGCATGGGGTGCCGGTGGAGCCGGGCGCCTCACAGCTCCCCCGGCCGGCTTCCTGTGGCGGACCGCCGACCCCGGCGGAACCTCTCCGTCCCGCCGATTGCTGAGACAGGAGAAGGTTCCACCCCGGTGCCATCAGAGGCAGAGGGAAGGAGCGGTACCGTTGCCCCTCACCACACGCCTGCTGCTTTCGGCCGCGCTGCTGTCCTGCCTGCTCGGGGGCTGTGCCCGTCGAGGGAATGAGAGTGCGGCGATCGCCACGGGCCCGGGGCCCACTGCGCCGGCGGCCCACGAGATTCCCGAGGCCCCAAGAGCCTCTCCCGTCCCCCCTTCCGCCACTTCCAGACCAGACGGCACCGCCACTCACGAGCACGCACACTCCCACGAGCCCGGCGCCGAGTGCCAGGACGCCTGCTGTCGTGAGCCGGAGCACCGTCCGGCGGGCACCGCGGTCTTCGCGCCACCGCCCAAGACCACCTTGCTGCGCCGGGGCGACACTCAGCGCAAGCGGGTTGCGCTTACCTTCGACGGCTCGCCGGTGCCGGCTTCGACCAGCCGCCTGGTTGCCCTCCTGCGCGCCTACGGTGCCAAGGCCACCTTCTTCGTCGTAGGGGAGCAGCTTGAGGGCAATCGGTACTATGTGGATGGCATCGTGGCCGAGAAGCACCTGCTGGGCAATCACACCATGGCCGGTAGGCCGCTTGCGGGCCTCTCGCGCCAGGGGATGTCCGAGCAGATCAAAGACTGCGATGACCTGCTGGAGCGCATCGTCGAACAGCTCCACGACCCCGCGCGGCCCCAGATGCGGCTGCTTCGGCCTCCGGATGGCCGCAACGATAGCGCCCTGATGGAGGTGGCCAAGGCGCTTGGCTACACGGTAGTCCTGTGGTCGGTGGACGGAAGGGCGAAGGACAACGAGTCGGGGGAGAAGCTCGCCGAGCGTGTCTGCTCACAGATCGAGAGCGGCTCGATCGTCCGTCTCCAGGACGGCCCCGAGGCCACTGCTCTGGCCCTTCCGAGGATCCTCGAGTATCTCCAAGACGAGGGCTACGAGTGCGTGACGGTGGATGAGATGCTGGAATAGCAGGTCGTGATGCGGCGAGTCGGCGAGTCGGCGAGTCGCGAGTCAGCGGCGTCAACGGCCTCAACGGCCTCAACGGCCTCGCTGCCGCCTCACCCGGAAGGCCCTGCGCTCTGCCTCGGCGAACCTTCGCGCCGCCGCTCACTTCCCCGTGACGGAAGGTGACCCCATGCGCGTCGCGCCCGTCCTCCTGGTCCTCTGCCTCGCCGCCTCATGCTCGGCTCAGACACCGGCGATCCCCAACGCCTCCTTCGAGGTCGACGACGATGCCGACGGCATCCCCGACGGCTGGCGCCTGGAGGGCGCGTCGGCAGCGACCTCCGTCGCCCTGGAGGACGGGGCGCCCGGCTACGGCCACTGTGTACGCCTCACCAGCGAGGATTCGGCGACGCGCATGTTCCTCGAGGCTCCGCGGGTGCCGGTGAAGCCGGGGGGAGTGTATGTCTTCGAGGCCCGGGTCAAGTCCGAGGACGTCACCGCCGGCTTCCCCACCGTGGGCATCGCGCGCTGGAAGGCCGACGGCACCTGGGACGACTGGAGCCAGCCGCTGCGAGTCCCGGTGAATCGCGACTGGCAGCTCTACCGGCAGGCGTTCACGATGCCGCAGAGCACCTCACAGGTGGCGGTGCGTGTCTGGGTCGAGCGTTTCCGCGGCACGGCGTGGTTCGACGAGGTGAAGGTCGCCCGGTACAGCGCCGCGGAGCCCTTGGCGAGCATCGCGCTTGATGACCCCAGAAGCTGGGAAGTAACGGGCGGCGAGCCCGTCGCCGCCGACGGTGGGTTGCAGCTCCAAAGCAGCATGCAGCGCGATGAGCGGACGCTGTTTCCCGTGGCCCGTATGCGCCATGCCCTGCCTGCGGAGGCCGGCCGGTCGGCTCTGCGCGTGGAGATCGGTGCGGTCAAGGGCCTGTGGGCGGTGAAGGTCCGGGATCGCGGCTACGTGCAGGAGGCCACCGAGAGCACAGGGGTGCACTACTGTGACCTCAAAGGCCTCGCGGGTACGCGGGGCGGCCCCCCGGCCTATGTGGAGATCCAGGCCCTCGGCGACCTTGCGCAGGTGACGGTGAAGCAGGTGGCGTTGGTGGAGGAGGTGCCGCCGAGCGTAGCGGACGACGCGACCTACTCCGACCGCTATGTGGCCGCCGCGCAGGACGTGGGGCCGCTGGAGCTGCCTCAGAAGCACCCGTACATCGCTCTGAGCGAGAATGAGATCGCGAGGGTCAAGACGCGGGGCCGGGAGTACGCGCGCTGGCTGGAGGGGATCGTGAGCTCCGCCGACGCCCACTGCGCGGCCCCCACCGTCGTGCCGGAGCAGGGCGATGTGTACAGCATGGACTACTTCTGCCCCGACCACGGCGTGCCTCTGCAGTGGCGGGCCGACTTCCCTCACGAACATCTGTGCCCGGCCGGCGGGGAGACCCTCACCGGTGCCAAGCTCGACCAGGAGTGGCGCATCAACCGTGACATCAATGCGCACCGCGCCAACCGTAGTGCCCTGCGCACCCTGGGCTACGCGTACGTCTTCACCTCGGAGGAGAAGTACGCGCAGAAGGCTCGCGAGATTCTCCTGGAGTATGCCGACAAGTTCCCCAACTACCTCTGGCACAGCGGGCGCGGGCAGCTCGTGGCCCGGGGCGGAGGCATGCGTGCGGCCTATGAGCCGTTGGGGGAGGCCGCGTGGTTGGCCGACATGGTGCAGGGCTACGATCTTGTGGCCGCAAGCGCCGGTTTCGCCGACGACGAGCGTCGGGCGATCGAGGGGATGCTGCGCGATGACGTGCAGGTCAGCCTGCGCTATGACGAGGGCCTCAGCAACCGCCAGTGTCACCACAACCTGGCGGTCGGGGCCACCGGATTGTGCCTGCGCGACGAGACGCTGGTGCGTCGCACCGTGGGCAGCTTCCGGTACCAGATGAAGTACGGCGTGCTGGGCGACGGGTTGTGGTGGGAGTGCTCGCCCGGCTACGGCAGCTACGCGATGAACACCGTGCTCGAGCTGGTGCAGATGCTGGGGCGCGCGGGTGTGGACCTCACCCGTGAGCCCAAGCTCAAGCTGGCCTTCGACGCCCCCCTGGCATTCCTGTTCCCCGATCAGACTGCCCCCGGGGTCAATGATTCGCACTGGCGCTCCGGTGTGAGCTGGGACCGCTATGAGTACCTGTACGGCATCTATCGCGATCCGCGCTATGCCACGATACTGTCGGACAAGAACCGCACCGGCATGCTGTGTCACCTCCTGTACGGTCGTGAGCTGGGCCCGCAGGAGCCGCTGCCGGTGGAGAGCCACCTGTTCTCGCAGGCCGGGATGGCCATGCTCAAGCCCGGGGCGGACGAGGACGCTCTGGCGGTGTGCTTCGACTGGGGTCAGACGGTCGCCGGCCACGGCCATGCGGACAAGCTCAATATCGTTCTCTACGGCAAAGGCGGCCTCCTGGGTCCGGACAACGGGTCGCGCAGCTACTTCTCTCCCGTCTGGCGGTTCTGGGATCGTCAGACGCTGTCGCACAATACCGTGGTTGTCAACGAACGCTCCCAGGAGCACCGTAAGGGCCGGCTGGAGGTGTTCAGCCCATGCCCGGGACTGACGGTCTGCCAGGCCACGGCCGATGACACCTACACGGGCCTGCGCCAGCGCAGGACGCTGTTTGCCACCTGCGGCTACCTTGTGGACATGTTCCGCGTGGCCCGGGACAGCACCGACCTTGCTCTGCGTGACGACCCCGTTAGCTGCATCCCCGGATGGCGCCGCGAGCCCTGGGGAGACTCCACCCCCGAGAGCCTGGCCCGGGACAGCGCACTCCTGCAGCGTACGGAGGACGCCCACTCGGGCCGCTTCGCCGCCCTCGTCGGCCATACCGAGCATGTGAGTGCCGCCTGGGCCACGGCACCGCGCATCACCACCGGCCAAAACCAGGCTCTCTACCACGCCGACACGCCGGTGGACCCCGGTGTTACCTACCGCTTCGCCTTCTGGGCCAGGTGCCTTGGCGCGTCGGGTGACAACACGGTCGTGCTGTCGTGGCAGAACGAGGAGGCCAGGGTTCTGGAGCGGGTCGTGGTGCCCGTCCCCACCGATGCCTCGGACTGGACCGAATACAGTCGCGAGGTCACCGCCCCCGCGGCGGCGGATCGTGTGGCCCTTCGCATCGGCTCGGTGGGCAACCGGGGTGTGCTGATCGTCGACGACATCTCACTATGCCCGGCAGGCGCTTCCGGGGACAACACCTTGACCCTCAACGCCGACTTCGAGGCGGTCGACCTGCCCGTGGAGACGATCGACTGGAGCTACCGGAACCTGGGACGTCTCGACTGCCCGGTGGCCTCCGCGCCGATGGATGTCGTGATGGGCAGGCCCGGCGACGATCCCTACTGGGACGGCGAGAACGGGTACCGGTACATGAAGGACCTCCGCACCGGCGAGACCGACGGAGGCAACTGGCAGGCCAACTGGGCCACGGACGAAGCCACCGGGCTTGGGCTCAGTCTCACCATGCTTGGCGAGCCGGGGACGCAGGTCGTCACCGCCGACGGCCAGGGACCGGGAACCATGCGGGTGCCTCTGGTAATCGCCCGGCGCACGCAGGCCGACACGGTGTTCGGCGCGGTCCTCGAACCCGTCCGGGGCGATGCGCTCGTGCGCGGCGTCACACTTATTCCCTGCACCGCGGCGGGAGCGCAGGTCGGTGCCGTCGAGGGTTACGGGGTCTCCGTGCGCCTGCCCGACCGCACCGACAGCTACCTGGCCTCCTATACGGACACCGAGAAGCACTTCGGACCCATGGTGCTTAAGCCCCATGGGGGTGAGCCCAACTGCCTGGCCGCGGTATCGGTGACGGCGCAGGCGGGCGCCACGCCGGGCGCGGGGGAGGTGCTGACTGCCTATGTCCAGGGAGGGAAGCTGTCGTTCGGTCCGTGGTCGCTGGCCGCTCTGCCGGCCTACCGAGGCCACGTCCTGTCCTGCGACGACGAGGCCAAGACAGTCACAGTGGATTGCCCCCTCCCCCCGGGCCGCGCGCTGTCGGGGGCCGTGCTGACGCTGGACCTGCCGTACAACGTAGCTCTGACTGTGGCGACCGTAGAGCCGGCGGCCGAGGGCTCGCTGATCCGCCTGCGTGACCTCCCCAACCTCGCTCTTCCCCCCGCCGCCCCGTTCAGCATCCCCACCGCGGCCTTCCTGAGCCTGCGGGCACAGGACGTGTACCGGGTGCAGGCCACTGCGGGGGCCGAGGTCGGCATGCCCGTGGCTGAGGCCACACGCAGGGTGGAGGCCGGCTCGGTCGAGGGTGGCCTGAGGCCCCGGGATGTCGCTCGAACCCCGGACGGCTTGTGGCTTCGCCTGGCCGCCGCGGACGTCCCCGCGGGGGAGGCCTTCATCGTGTTCAACCGCCCCGCGGGCAAGGGCCTCGAGGACGCGACGCCACCGCGCATCACGGCGGTGGAGGTTGACGGGAACGACGTCGTTGCCGCCCCGTATGTGGAGCTTCCCCACCCTCCGCGCTCGCTGGTCATCACTCTGCACGACGAGACCTCCGGCGTGGTGCCGGAGCCTGTCGAGCTTCTGGTCAACGGCAGGCCGGCCGATGGCGACGCGGGCGTGACGGCCAGAATCTGTAGCTCCGATGGGACTGTGCGGGTTGAGCTCGACGGGAGAGACGCCACCGCTATCGAGAGCGTGCGGCTGGTCATGCGCGACGATTCGCTGCTGCGCAACCGGGTTGACTTCACACTCCGCGTCGTTCGGGCCGTGGAGAGCATCGCGTTGCCGGGTGCCGACGGCGGCAAGGCCGTGGCGCTCATTGGCGAGCAGGCCCAACTGCAGGCAAGCCTCCGACTGGCCGCCGGGGACTACGTCCTCGACCTCATCGGCTACGGCCCCGATCTGGCCACCAACTCCCTGTGGCTGGAGGTGGATGGTGAGCGCGTCGAAGATGTGGTCCACCTGCCTGTGGGGGAGCTGGGGAGCTGCAGCAGGGATGTGGACATCACCCCCGCCCTGCCCCGGTTCCACCTCGCCGAGTCCGGCGAGCATACGCTGCGCCTGACGGTGCGCGAGGCCCCCGGTGCGGTCGTGGCCAAGGTGCGCGTCCTGCGCGATGGTCAGGTCGTTGAGGAGCGACGGGGCGAGGAAATGGTCTGGTAGGGAGGCGCCCGCCAGCGGGCCTGCTCTGAAGCTCGGAGCAACGGCCGTACGGGGTCTGTACCGAGTTGCACGGTGCCGTGAGGTCTCCCTACGGCCAGAGCCGGAAGGTCATCGTCTTCCTGATATCGAAACCGTTCTGTGGGTGGGGATGCTCTCCGGAGGTCTACCGGTATGGAACGCAGAGGTTTTCTTTGCTCAATCGGTGGTGTCGCCGCGGCGGCCGCCATCGGGGCGGGTTCGCAATCGGCCGGTGCCGCTCAGACCGGCGAACAACTTGAGAGGCGCCTGTACGGCCCGGCGCTGTCCGTCGTCGGCATGGGCGGCATCGTCGTCATGAACGTCGAGCAGGCAGAGGCCAATGAGGCCGTGGCGTGGGCCGTGGACCACGGTGTCAACTACTTCGACGTCGCGCCCAGCTATGGCAACGCCGAGGAGCGCCTGGGGCCGGCGCTGGAGCCCTATCGCAAGGACGCATTCCTGGCCTGCAAGACCGCCAAGCGCGATGCGGCGGGGGCGCAGGCGGAGTTGGAGCAGTCGCTGAAGACTCTGCGCACCGACCACTTCGATCTCTACCAGTTCCATGGGTTCACGAAGCCAGAAGAGGTGGAGCAGGCCATGGGGCCAGGCGGGGCCATCGAGACCTTCATGAAGGCCCGCGAGAAGGGCCTGATCCGCCATATCGGCTTCTCCGCTCACTCCGTGGCCGCCGCCGAGAGGGCCATGGACATGTTCCATTTCGACAGCGTCCTGTTCCCCTTCAACTGCGTCTGCATGCAAAACGGCAACTTCGGCCCGCAGACACTGAAGAGGGCCACCGCGGACGGGACGGCCTGCCTCGCGCTGAAGGCGATGGCCTGGACCAAGTGGGCCGAGGGCGAGCAACGCACCCATCCGAAGGCCTGGTACCGCCCAATCACCGACCCGGAGCTGGCCGATCTGGCCGTGCGCTACACCCTGGGGCTGCCGGTGACGGCCGCCGTTCCACCCGGCGATGGCGAGTCCTTCAAGCTGGCGGTGCAGGTGGCCACGGGCTTTAGGCCGCTCTCAGACGATGAAGAGCGGGAGCTCACCCGGCGGTTGCAGGGGGTCGAGCCGCTCTTCAGACACGAAGGATGATGTGGGGTGCGCGCGGCCGCCGCGTCGGTCTGGCCCTGCGGCCCGCGACAGAATCGTGACGCGGAACCGCAGTCCCGCGACTCACATTATGCATGAACGCATTGGTGCCACATCCCGCCGCAGCAAAGCCTCTATCGCTCGCAATAGCACCGTTCTCCCCCATCCTCCCGCCTCGCCGGTCGTATCGGCGAGTAAGGGAGAGGGGGGTTGGGGGGTTGGGGGGTTGGGGGGGGTGAGGCGACGTGAGTCGGCGCCCGCCCAGAACCTGCATAATCTGAGCCGGGAGCCCGCCATGCGACCAGGTATCGCCGTGCTCGTCTATACCGTGACCTGCGCCTGCCCGATGGCCGCGGCGCAGGTGGCGCCGGTGCATCACCTCTCCGTGGCCACCGAGGCGGGCCTGGCGGCCACCTTCACCGGCCCCACGGACCATGCTCCTGCCCGGCTCCAGTTCTCCAAGACCGGCCCGGAGCCCCGCTTCGTGGGCTTCCGCGGCGTCCCCACAGTCCCGCCGGCCGGAGCCAGAACCCTTCAGGTTCGCTTCCGGCTGACTGGGGAGGGGATCGACGCGCTCAGGGCCGCCGCTTTGCTGTCTGAAGCTGGCGGCGCCCGATGGCTCAAGCTCGGCGCCCCCACCAGGCCATCGGCCGATGAGCAGCTCGTCGTTCTATCCATGGCGTCGCTGAAGCCGGCCCCCTTCTCCGAAAGCGTGGCCACCGATCCAGACCTGGGAGGCGTCTCGCAGGTCTGGGTCGGCGTGGTCCTCACGGGGCAGGCCCATGGGGTCTTTGAGCTCGTAGATGCTACTTTCAGCGACGCGCGGCCCTTGGCCGTGGCGCCCCTGATCATCACCGATAACGCACCGGGGGTCTGGGGGTTGTTCAGCGACCCGGCGGCCCGGGCCACGGTGAGCACACCCAATGAGGGCCCCGACGGTCGGAACTGCATGAAGCTTCAGTTCCACTTCCCCGGCGGCCGCCACATGTTCGCCAACCCCCACGTGAGCCTGCCCCTGGTCGATCTCGAGGGCTACTCGGCCCTCCGCCTGAGGTACAGGGCCACGCTGCCTGCCGGGATTGGCGGCCTGCTGGTGATGCTCGGGGAAGCCAAGGGGGCGATCTACATCGCCGACCCGCCACCATCTCCCAGCGCCGAGTGGGTTACACTCACCGTGCCCTTCGCCGAGCTGAAGCTGGGTGCATGGACCAGGGACGACAACGACAGGCTGGACCTGGACGGCCTCACCACGCTGTACATCGGGGTCCACGGCACGGCTCTGGGAGACGGTGGCCCGGGGACGGTCTGGGCCACGGACATCGAGTTCATCCCCTGACGGAATACCTACGGAGGTGCGTCGCATGTTGCAGAGCCTGGAGACAATCGCTTTGGCGGTACTGGTCGGGCTCGCTCTGGCGGGCTGCTCGCAGGCCGCCACCTTTCACGTCGCTCCGGACGGCAATGACGCGTGGTCGGGGAAGCTGCAGCGCCCGAACGCCGCAGGTACCGATGGCCCGCTGGCTTCATTGGCCGGCGCACGCGACGCGATTCGTCGCCTCAAGGCCCAGGGCGCCGCCGAGGCGGTGACGGTCCTGGTCGCCGACGGGACGTACTTCGTGTCCGAGCCGCTGGTCCTGGGGCCGCAGGACGGTGGCACCGCCGAGGCTCCGGTGACGTATGAGGCGGCGCCGGGGGCCGCTCCCGTCTTCTCCTCAGGCCGGAGAATCACGGGCTTTGAGCCCGGAGAGGGCGGTGTGTGGACGGCCACCGTCCCTGAAGTGGCCGCCGGAGACTGGTACTTCGAGCAGCTCTGGGTCAACGGCAGGCGCGCCACCCGGGCACGC